>Ga0209025_1000446_pt1 | contig 80985 bp, 66 predicted proteins | sample AraplaMF_Col_mLB_FD_184256 | JGI IMG/M metagenome (GOLD analysis project Ga0209025, IMG submission 184256) | Arabidopsis root microbial communities from the University of North Carolina, USA - plate scrape MF_Col_mLB (SPAdes) (version 2) | ecosystem: Host-associated > Plants > Roots > Endosphere... | reverse complement strand
GCGACGAACGCGGCCACCAACGCGGCGACGAACGCGGCCACCAACGCGGCGACGAACGCGGCCACCAACGCGGCGACGAACGCGGCCACCAATGCGGCGACGGACGTGGTCACCAATGCGGCGACGAACGTGGCCACCAACGCGGCGACGAATGCGGCCACCAACGCGGCGACGAACGCGGCCACCAATGCGGCGACGAACGCGGCTACCGATGCGGCGACGAACGCGGCCACCGATGCAGCCACCAAAGCGGCGACAGACGCGGCCACCAAAGCGGCGACAGACGCGGCCACCAAAGCGGCGACGAATGCGACCTCCAACGCGGCGACGAACGCGACAACAAGCGCCGGCACGAACGTCGCTCCAAATCCGCAGAAGATGTCCTATGCCGGCTTCTCCGGCCAGTTCGTGACCGACGGCGTGGGATCGATCGGCACCGGCGAACTCATCTCGTACCTGAACGAGGGCCGGCTCATGAACAAGGGCGAGTTCATCGCCGCCTCGATGCAGGCCCTGCCGGGCACGCTCAACAACATCGCGCTGCACCCGATGATGGCCGCCCGCGAGCGGGCAAAGGCGCAGGCGCGCAACGAGGCCGCCAACCAGCAGCCCATGGCGCCGCGCAACACCACCGACCCGAACGCCATCGACGTCGAGCCGGTGACCATCAACACGCGCACGGGCAACCTGCCCGGACTGGCGGGGCGCGATGCCGACAAGCTGGTGCTGATCGACGTCAAGCTCGGCGACCTGGCGACCAGCCTCGACACGCAGACCCGCGCGTCGGACGCGCTGGCACCGGGCGGGCAGGTCGAGTTCCGCGTGGCGATCGACACGCAGAAGGCCGTGGCTTCGGCCGCCGAGGGCGTGGCCGCGAGCGGCACTGGCAACACCCGGGGCAAGACCGCCTCGAAGACCGTGAACGAAAGCGACAACGAAGGCGGCGTGCAGCGCAAGGGCGACGCGTCGCAGGAGGCCAAAGACCGCGAGGAGGCGCAGGACAACGCCATCCGCGTGCGCCTGCGCGCCGCGGGCTTCGACGACATCAAGATCGTGCGCAATCCGAACCCCGGCCGAAAGCGCCCGGAAATCGTCGTGCAGGCCACCAAGCCCATGAAGGAGAGCGTGCCCGGAGATCCGCTCGCCCGGCCGGCCTACGACGGCCATGACCAGCGCATGTCGTACCTCAGCGGCGCGGAGATGGTGGCGCTGTACGGCTCCGGCACCCGGCCCGACCCGGCCGTGGTGGCGGCAGAGCGCGCCACGGCGCGTGCCGGGCGCACCGACATGCGCTTTGGCATGACTTTGCGCAATCGCCTGAACGTGACCGAGTACGCGCCGCTGGCATCGCCGACCCTGCAATCGGTGAGCGTCGGGGTCGGCACCCGCTCCAACCTGCGCGCCATTGCCGGCGCGGCCGTGGACAGCATCCGCTGGCGCTCCACCGTGCCGATCCGCGATGCGCTGGGCCGAGAGCTGTCGGTGGCCGTGCGGCCCGATGAGTACCGGCGCACCAGCATGCTGCAGTGGGGCGTGAGCCCGATGTCGCGCGACACGATCTTCACCGTGTTCGCGAAAGACCTGATCCGCACCGCCAAGACCGAACTGTTCGGCCAGGGCACGCCCGGCTATGGCGTCAACCTGCGCTCGGCCAAGGACCTCGGGCCCGCCGCCGACGGCTCGGGCCGCGTGGTGGAGCTGGAGCTCAGCGTCAAGCTCGACGGCGAGAAGGTCAGGCTGGCCGAGGGCCAGAAGGATTTCTTCGGCGGCAAAGCTTCCGATTCGCCCGACGGCCACGTGAAGGTTCCGAGCAGCCTGATGTTCGACCGCGTGATCGAGGACTTCCGCTTCGCGCCGCTGCTGCCGATCGTCAAGAAACTGGTCGGCAATCCCTTGCCGATCACGCCCTCGGTCGAGCGGCGCTCGCAGATGCTGCTGAACGACGTGATCGGCGAGGGCGACGTGGTGCCCACGCGCTTCTTCGAGCAGTTCAAGAAGACGTTCGGCGATGCGAAGTACCGCGTGCAGATCGTGGTGCCCGACCGGGTGCCCGGCGCGCTGTACGACCCGGTCTCCATCGCGGTGCGCGACTTCATCGCCAAGCCCGACGTGGCCGGCCTCAAGGCGCTGGTCGACCAGGGCCATGTGAACCCCGACAAGGCGCTTTTCTTCGTGCCCAACGGTGGCGGCAACCACCACCGCACGGCGGTGCCGGGCAAGCCAGTCGCCGAGGCCTTCACCGACCTGACAGGCAAGCAGCGGCGCGTGCCCAACGAGTCGACCAGCAACGTCTGGGTCATCTTTGCCGACAACGGACTGGAACGCACCCTGCAGCGTGGCATCTACGGCGTCAAGAAGGTCGTCTACGGTGCCTTGCCCGCCGGCCTGCAGCGCTCGCCGCCGTCGCCCCACCACCTCGTAGGCACGGGCAACCTGCTCGATGCCATGACGGGCGGGGGACGCCGGCCCAACGCCGATACCTCGAAGCGCTACACCGCGGTGGCCGCGCTGCCCACGCTGTTCGACGTGGGCGTGCTCGGCACCAGCGTGGAGTTCCGCGCGCAGCTCGGCGTCGATGCGCCTTCGGCTGCCAAGTCGGTCAAGAAGGGGCAGATGCAGGATTTCCGCGTGTCGCCGGACGAGACGCGCACCGTGGACGTGCCGAAGTGGTTCCCCAAGCTGCTCGAACGCTCGCTGACCGGCGCGACACCGGTGGTGCCGAAGGGCGGGACCGAGCAGCTCAACACTTTCTTCGACAAGCTGCAGACCCACCTGGGCGCCGAGGACAGCGCGGCCCTGACGGCGCTGCGCGAAAAGCACATGGGCGGCGACAAGCCCGCCATCGGCGATGCGAAGTTCCTGCGCCAGCCGGTGGCCGAGGACATCGTGAACCTGTTGGTGGGCCTGCGGCCCGGCGGCAAGCCCGGCTCGCGGCCGCTGCTGGCGGGTCAGCCCGACGAGGCGGCGCCGCTCGCCGTGCCGGCCGCGGCGCGCCCGGCCGGCCTGCGCCCGGCGGACCTGAACTATGTCGAAGGCAACGCGACGGTGAACGGCCGCCCGGTGTCGGCGCGCGACATCGAAATGGCGGTGCCGCCCGACAGCATCCTGGTGATGGCTGAACGCGGTAATCCGCCGAGCGCGGAACGCATCGCGGCGGACCTGCGCGCGGCAGGACATCCGGAAGGCAAGGACGTGGTGCTCTACCTCTGCGAAGGCGGCACGCTCGCGCGGGCCGATGCGCCGGTGCCCGAATCGCTGGCACGCGACCTGAGCAACAAGATCGGCGCGCGGGTGCACGCGGTGGACGGCAACGTCGTGCTCGGCAGCAAGAGCGCGGTGCAAGGCACCCCGGTGGTGCAACGGCCGAACCTGCCGCTGACCGACGTTTCGCAGAACGCACCGCACCGCGCGACCGATGCGGACTTCGATGCGCAGCAGCGCTTCTGGCTGGAGCCCGGTGGCCGCACGCAGGAAGCCGACGCACCGTTCTCGCCCGAAGTGCTCGGCAAGGGCGCCTGGGTGGGCGACAAGACCATCGACCCATTGCACCTGGGCATCGAGGACCGCGTGGTCGACATGCATCCGATGGATGCGGAGAACGCGCAGGCCGTGTTCCCGCTGCTGGCCAAGGAGCTGGGCGTCAGCCCCGACTACAACGCGCTCGGCGCGCAGGGCATGATCGACAAGTGGCTCGGCGAGATCGCCGCCGGCACGCGCTACGCGCGCGTGATCTACCCCGCGGCCGGTTCGACGCCGGCCTCCGATGCGCCGATCGGCGTCATCTCGGTCCACAAGGAAGCGTTGATCGGCGACAGCTACCGCAACACCTTGCCCGCGGCGCTCTACCGCGGCAGCAAGCCCGCGGGAGAAACGAGCAAGCAGGCGCTGCAGGCCCGCGGCGAAGTCTGGCAGTTCTCGACCTACCTCGGTTCGAACAAGAACCGCTATCCGGGCGGCGTGATCAACAAGGCCGCGCGCATGCAGTTCATGAGCGACGTGATGCGGCAGGAAGCGGCCAAGGGCGCACCGGTGGAGGCGTTCTATTCGCGCGTCAGCGGCGGCGCACCGTTCGTCACCGGCTCGGACGGCGTCACGGTCCTGCTCAAGGGCCACAAGTTCAACGTGGCGAGCGCTTTCAGCCAGGAGTCGCAGACGGTCGGGCGCGGCCCGATCGCCGTCGGCTACGAAGACAGCTCGCCGTTCAAGACCGATATCTATCCGGACGGCGAACCGGCACGCCACATCTACATCTACGAGACCGACGCGAGCCTCTACGGGCCCGAGGGCAAGGGCACGCTCAAGTGGCGCGGCAAGATCGAAGAAGCCTTCGACAAGGTGCCCGACTCGCGCAGCCTGCTTGCTCCAACGCGGCGGGCGGACCTGAACTACGTCGACGGCGAGGTCACGGTCAAGGGCCAGCCGGTGCGGGCCAGCGATATCGAGCTCGCCGTGCCGTCCGACAGCATCCTGATCATCGCCAACAAGGCCAACCCGCCGAGCGCCGAGCGCATTGCGGCGGACCTGCGCGAGGCAGGTCATCCCGAAGGCAAGGACGTGGTGCTCTACCTCTGCGAGGGTGGCACGCCCGCGCGGGCCGATGCGCCGGTGCCCGAATCGCTGGCGCGCGATCTGAGCAACAAGCTCGGCGCGCGGGTGCATGCGATGGACGGCGACATCGTGCTCGGCGCCAGGAACACGGTCGAGGGCGCGCCGGTGGTGCAACGGCCGAACCTGCCGCTGACCGATGTCTCGCAGAACGTGCCGCACCCGGTGACCGATGCGGACTTCGATGCGCAGCAGCGCTTCTGGCTGGAGCCGGGCGGCCGTACGCAGCAGGCCGAGGCGCCGTTCTCGCAGAAGGTGCTCGACAAGGGGGCCACGGTGGGCGACAAGTCCATCGATCCGCTGCACCTGGGCATCGAGGACCGTGCGGTGGAGCTGGTGCCGTTCGATGCGCAGCATGCGCGTGACGTGTTGCCGTACCTGAAGAGAGAGTTGGAGTTCAGCCCCGACTACATGCGGCTGAAGGCCGATGGCCTGACGCAGAAATGGATCGCCGAGATCGAGGCCGGCACGCGGATGGCCTTCGTGATCTATCCTCCGCCGGGCTCGGCGGCACAGCGCCGGCCGCTCGGCATCATCGCGGTGCACAAGGAGCCGCTGGTCGGCAACAACTACAAGGAAACGCTGACCCTCGACCGCTACAACGGCGAGGCGACGGCCGGCACGCTGGGCAAGAAGGATCTGCTCGACCGTGGCGAGGTATGGCAGTTCTCGACCTACCTCAGCGAGGACAGGGCGAGCTCACGGAACGGCAAGTCGCCATTCCCTGGTGGCGTGGTCAACTCCGCCGCGAAGAAGCAGGTGATGGACATCGCGCTGGCGGAACTGGCGCGCCGCGGCGAGCCCATCGACGCCTTCTATGCACGCGTGCACGCCGGCGCGCCCGAGGCGGTGCCGGCGCTGGGTTGGAAGGAAACCGTCAACTCGAAGAGCCTCGGCAGCCAGGAGCGGATGTCCGGCGGCGGACCTCTGGCCGTGGTGCACGAAACGGGACCGCAGATGCCGAACGGAGAGGCGCCGACCCGCTATGTCGCGATCTTCGAGACGCCGGTGAGCCGTTATGCGGAGGACGGTCCCGGCACCGAGGCCTATCGCTCTCTGATAGACACCCAGATCGGCAAGTACCCGTCGGACCGCTGGCTTGGACCAAAGGAATGGCAAGGGCAGCCGCTGGTGCACCGCCCGGCCAACCTGAACTACCTGGAGGGCAATGCAACCGTCGGCGGCCGCCCGGTGCCGGCGCGCGACATCGAAGTCGCCGTACCTGAAAAGGCCTTCGTCGTGATGGCCGACGAGGCCAACGTGCCGAGTCCGGAGCGCATTGCCGCCGACATGCGCGCGGCCGGTTACCCCGAGGGGCAGGACGTTGCGCTCTACATCTGCCGCGCCGGCAAGCTCGTCGATCCCCAGGCGGTGGTGCCCCAGTCGCTCGCGCTGCACCTCGGCGAGAAGCTCGGTGCGCGCGTGCATGCGATGGGGGGAACCATCAAGCTGGGCGAGAAGATCGAGCTCGGCGAAGGCGACTTCGTCACGGCCAGGCCGCAGTTGCCGCTGATGGACGTCTCGACCGGGCGCGCGCATGCGGGCGAGAACTTCGACACGCAGCAGCGCTTCTGGCTTGCGCCGAACGGCCGCGGCGAGCGCGTCGATGCGCCGCTCGGCGCCGACGTGCGCAACATGGGCGCGCGCGTCGGCGACAACTGGATCGACCCGTTCGTGCTGGGCATCGAGGACCGCGTGGTGCGACTGGAGCAGTTCAGCGACGGTAACGCGCCCGCGGTGCTGTCGTCATTGACGAAGCAACTGGCCGTCAGCCCCGACTTCAAGAACCTCGGGCCGGAAGGCATGGCGCGCAAGTGGCAGCAGGAGATGGAGGCAGGGACCCGGATGGCCTACGTCGTCTATCCGGCCGAAGGCTCGCCGCTGGGCCAGAAGCCGCTCGGCATCATCGCGCTGCATCGCGAGGCGCTGGTCGATGGCAAGTACGTGAAGACCCTGCCCGCGTCGTACTACCGCGAGGGCAAGTTCGCGGCGGGCGAGGTGTCGCGCGAAGACCTGCTTGCACGCGGCGATGTCTGGCAGTTCTCGACCTACCTCAACGCCGATGCGAAGCAGGTGCCCGGCACCAACAAGGCCGGCAAGATGCTGACCATCGAGGAGGCGGCTGCCGAGGGCCAGCGAAGGGGCGAAGAGGTCCTGGCCTTCTACGCACGCGTGCACGGCGGCGGACCGCTCGTGCTGATGGAGCCGCACGTCAACGCCAACATCCCGAGCCTGTTCGGCCAGGAATCGATGGCGCGGCGGGGGCCCATCGCGGTGGGCCTGGAGCAGGGCTCGCCGGTCACGGGCGGCGCCGACCGGTACGTGCTGATCTTCGAGACGGACCGCGGGCTCTACCTGCCCGGAGGCCCGGGCCGCGAGAAGTGGACGGCCGACATCCAGAAGCTGATCGACAACCATCCGGATCCGTCGTCGTGGCTCGGTGCCGATCCGGATGCCGCGCCGTCGACCATCACACCGGCAAGCGCCCATGGACCCACGACACGGCCGGCGTCGATCCGCGATGCCGAGCCATTGCTTGCGCTGACACCCGAAGGTGAGGGCGTGTACTTCAATCCCCACGACCAGAAGAGCTACTTCTGGGATGGCAAGTCGGCCGAGCCGCGCGCGATCGGCGATGTGCTGGCAGAACCGCCGCAGGACGAGGGCACCTTCGCATCCGTGCGGCCCTTGAGTCCGAAGTGGGTCGGCGCGGTGACGGCCGAAGAGGGTGGTTCGGCCGGCCATGCCAGCTCGCGCGCGGAGCTCGATGCGCGATACGCGCTGCTGGAAGGCGTGCGCTCCGAGCTGGACGGCTATCAGCCCGGCTTCGGCAACGACCACGTGCTTCAGCAGCAAAGGCCGATCGATCTGCCCGACCTCTACCAGGCCATGGCCATTTATCACCGCGAGCCCGGGGCCACGCGCGGCAGCGGCGCCGACGCCTTGCCGCGGCTGGTGACGGCGCAGACCCGCACCGACCTGATCGAGATCCGGCGCGCCTTGAAGGCCCGCGGCCTGCAGATCGACGACCTGCAGTTCCTCGTCAGTGAGAAGGGGCGCCCGCTGATCCATGATCCCGAGGCCATGTCGAAGCTCAAGCCCGGCGAACCCATGGACCTGCGCAGCGACTTCGCGAAGCTGTGGCGCCAGACGGATTCGTTGTCCGGCGCTCCGGCGCGCCGGGTGACCGATGCGGGGCAGGACACGATGGACATCCCCCGGCTGGTCGATGCGGCAGGCTGGCATATCAAGGCCTCGAGCCGTCCCGACTGGGCGACTGCGCAGAGCGTGATCGATGCCGAAGAGCATGCGATCTGGCAGCAGTTGAAAGCCCTGGACGGACCGGCGGCGCAGGCCGGCAGGCCACTGCCCGAAAGCGCGGACCTGCCGGACATCCGCACGCTCAACAGCGCCTCCGTGCGCGCAGCTGTGCAGGAGCTGCGCAACATGCGCGCGGGCGTCGACGACCGGATGCGCGCGGGGCCATATGGCATCGAGGGCATCAAGCTGGATCCGGCGTCGCTCGAGCACAGCCGGGCGCTGGACCGCTCCATGCTGACGGCACAACTGCGTGTGGTCCGGAGTTGGCAGGACCTGCACCCGACGGAGATCGCCGCGCTCCCGGTCGACCCCGGTCTCACCATGCCGCCCGGCACGCTGCCCGATCCGCTCAAGAACCGGGACGGCGGGCCGATCGCCCTGGCCATCACGGCACAGGCCCGCAAGGAATTCGATGCCGACATGGCCGTCAGGGCTGCGCAGGCGAACGGCAAGCCGCAAGGCGAAGTGGACCGGCTCGAAGTGAGTGCGGTCGACGAAAGCGTCAGGCTGGCCGACCTGTTCGATCACGATCACCGCCGTGCGGAACATTTCGGCGAGTCCAAGTTCCGGCAGCTTGCCGCCGAGGAGGTGGAGCCGCCACCGGACCTGGACGACAACCCGTACAGCATGGGTGCGGCCTACCATCCCGCGCCGCCACCCACCGACTCGCTGCTGCCGCGGCACCTTTGGGAGTTGCCGCGCATCCAGTCGTTCGATGTCGATTCCTCGCGCAGGCAGATGCCCTCGGGCATCCCGAACCTGTTCGATCTCGGGAAGAAACCGAACAAGCCGAACGGAGGGGCGAGCGCGTCGACCTGAGCGAAGGTGAAGAGCGCGGTTCCGCGCGTGGGTCAGGAGGCCGGATGCGACGCGGTCGCGTCCGCCGCCTGCGCCAGCACCCAGTCCCTGAACACCCGCATGCCCCGCGTCTCGCGCCGCCCCTTCGGCGCGCAGACGTAGTAGCCGCGCGGCGTCAGCGCGGCCCTGTCGATCGGGATCGCGATGCGCCCCGCGGCGAGCTCGTCCTCGATCAGGCAGCGCTGCACCACCGCGAGGCCCAGGCCCGAGATCACGCCCTGCACCAGCATCACGACCTGGTCGAAGTCGGCAGCGGGACGCGGGTTCGCGTCGGGCACGCCCTGCGTGTCGAACCACAGGCGCCAGTTGTCCGGGTAGTTGGCGTGGAACAGCAGCGGGCGCTGCAGCAGGTCCTGCGGCGTGCGCAATGCGAGAGGGCCGCGCAGGTCTTCGGGCCGGCAGATCGGCACGATCTCGCGGCCCACGAGGTAGTCGGACTGGATGCCCGCCGGGTGCCACGGCGTGCTGCCGGTGCGCACGCGGATCCAGCCGTCGATGTCGGGCGTGTCGAGCGGATCGTCGCGGCGGTAGGGGGCGAACGAAATGGCGACTTCGGGATGGCGCCGGCGAAAGTCGGGCAGCCGCGGGATCAGCCATTTGGTGGCGAGCGTCGGCGGCACCGACAGGCGCAGCGTGTGCGGACCGTGCTGCGCACCGGCGGCCTCGGCGGCCGCCTCGAGCTGCTGCAGCGCCGGTGCGACGTTGTCCAGGTAGGCGCGGCCCGCGTCGGTCAGCGTGCTGAGCCGGCCATGGCGGTCCAGCAGGCGCATGCCCAGTTCTTCTTCGAGGCGCGCCACCGCGCGGCTCACCGCGCCTTGCGTGACGCACAGCTCGTCGGCCGCTTTCGAGAAGCTGCCCAGACGCGCGGTGCTGGCAAAGGCGTGCAGCTCGTGCAGCGACGGTGAACGGATTCGCATGGATGAAGTGGGGTGGCCCACTATGCGCACCGGTCATAGCAAGCGGCGCAATTGTCACCCCAAACAGGGGGCCCGCTTCCCATAATCGCCGCACTTCAGGGCACCTTCCATGTGCGTTGTCTCCCCCGATATTTCTTTCGACTTAATCACGATGAACAAACGCCGAGACCTCCTGCTGGCCATCACCGCCGTTGCCTTCGGGCTGCCGCTCGCGGCCGCCGATGCGCATGCTTCTTCCTACCCGGACAAGCCGGTCAAGCTGATCGTGCCGTTCCCGCCGGGCGGCTCGACCGACCTCGTGGCGCGGCTGCTGGCCGAGAAGATGTCGGTGATCCTCGGGCAGCAGGTGGTGGTGGACAACCGCGCGGGCGCAGGCGGCACCATCGGCATCTCGGCGGTGGCCCGGGCCGAGCCCGACGGCTACACCATCGGCATGGCCACGGTGAGCACGCATGGCGCGAACCCAGCGGTCTACACCAAGCTGCCCTACGACCCGGTGAAAGATTTTCAGCCGATCACCAACGTGATGTCGGTGCCCAGCGTGTTCGTGGTCAGCCCCAAGCTGCCGGTGAAGAGCATGAAGGAGTTCATCGCGCTGGCCAAGTCGGAACCCGGCAAGCTCACCTTCGCGTCGCCCGGCAACGGCTCGCTCGGGCATGTCAACGTCGAGCAGTTCATGGACCTCGCGGGCATCAAGCTCACGCATGTGCCGTACAAGGGCGCCGGCCAGGCGGCCACCGATGCGCTGGCGGGCACGGTCGACGCCATGACCGACAACCTGCCTTCTTCGCTGCCGCATATCAAGTCGGGCAAGCTGCGCGCGCTGGCGGTGCTGTCGCCGCAGCGCTCGCCGCTGCTGCCCGACGTGCCGACCTACCGCGAGCTCGGCTTCGAAGCGATGAGCGAAGGCGGCTGGTTCGGCCTGGTCGCGCCGGCCGGCGTGCCGGCGCCCGTGATCGAGAAGCTGATGGTCAGCGCGCACCAGGCGATGCAGGACCCGGTGTTCAAGCAGCGCACGATCGACATCTCGGGCGTGCCGATGGCCAACACGCCGGCGCAGTTCGCGCAGCAGATCCGCGAAATGATGGACAAGTACGCGCGCATCGCCAAGGTCGCGAACATCAAGCTGTGACGAGCGCGCGGAACATGGGGAGCACCGATCCGGTCGTCGTCGTCGTCGACCCGCCGTCCGGCGTGGCCCGCCTGCCGCTGGTGTGCGATTCGCCGCACAGCGGCACGCGCTATCCGGCGGACTTCGTCACCCGCGTGCCGTTCGCGCAGCTGCGCCAGGCCGAGGACACGCACATCGACACGCTCTGGGCCGCCGCGCCGCGCCATGGCGCCACCTTGCTGGCCGCGCAGTTTCCGCGCGCCTACATCGATCCCAACCGGGCCGTCGACGACCTCGACCCCGCGCTGCTCGACGGCCCCTGGCCCTCGCCGCTGAAGCCGGGCGAGAAATCGCGCCTGGGCTACGGCCTGGTCTGGAGCCGCATCGCGGCCGAGCAGCCGCTGTACGACCAGCCCTTGCAGCCGGCCGCCGTGCAGTGGCGCATCGACAGGTTCTGGAAGCCCTACCACGCGGCGCTGTCCACCGCCGTGCAGCGCGCGGTGAGCGACTTCGGCGCGCTGTGGCACCTCAACCTGCATTCGATGCCCGGCAACGCCTATGAAAAGCTGCGCATCCAGTCGCCGCGGCCGCTCGCGGACTTCGTGCTCGGAGACCGCGAAGGCACGACCTGCGGGCCGGCGCTGCTGAACGTGGTGGAAGCCACCGTGCGCGCGCACGGCTACACGGTGGCGCGCAACGACCCGTACAAGGGCGTGGCGCTGATCGCCGAAATCGGCAACCCGGCCAAGGAGCGGCACAGCCTGCAGATCGAGATCCGCCGCCCCCTCTACATGAACGAGGCGACGCGCGAACCGAACGACGGCTTCGCTCCACTGCAGCGCTGCATCGAGGCCACCATCGCCGCGGTGGCGGCGCATGTGAAACTGCAGCTGGGGAAGGGCTAGCCTGCGATGCTGCAGCCCGGAGCCGTGCTATCCGACGATGCCGTTCCTGGCCGAGGGCGGCTGCAGGGCGTCGAGCACGGAGAGCCTGCGGTAGTCGCCGGGCAGGACCGCATAGGTACCGAGGAAGGTCTTGTGCAGATGGCTCTGGTCGGTGAAGCCGGCCGCATGCGCCGCATAGGTGACGCGCGCGCCGCCGGCGATCAGGTCGCGTGCGTACTCGATGCGATGGCCCACCAGCATCTCGTGCGGCGTGAACCCCAGGGCGCCCCGGAAGCGCCGCTGCACGTGCACCGGGTGCAGGCCCGCCGCAGCGGCGAGGCTGTCGAGGGTCATGCGCTGCTGGAAGCCGGAGGCGATCAGCGCGTAGAGCCTGTTCATGCGTTCGTCGCTGCTGTCGACGACGCGCCGGGGCGGGGCCTGCAAGGGAATCCACTGCGCCAGGCGCTGGCGCAGCAGGGCGCGGCCGGCTGCGTTGTCTTCTTCGTTGCCGATGCCCGCGGGCGCGTGCAGCAACCGGTGGCACTCGAGGAATTCGACGGCCGCCGAGGCCTCGAGAAAGATCGAAACGCCCGCATCGTCTTCCACGCGGGCCATCGGTGTGCCTTCGTTCGCCGCGCTGATGCAGCGTGCGACGGCGGAGCTGCAATACATCGCGTCCTCGCGCCACGGCGCGCTGCGCGCCTGCACGGCATGCCAGACCTGCGGCGCGATGCGCAGCAGCGTGCCCGGCGGAACAACGGTCACGCGGTTGCCGGTGCGCACATGCAGCTCGGTGTCGGACACCGAGAGCGTGAATCCGACATGCCGGTGCGGCCGGATCTCGCGATGCAGCAGCCGGTTGGCGGTGAATTGAAGACCCGTGAGGTCAGCGTCTCGCCAATAGCGGGAGGCCAGGAGTTCCATCGAAAGCAGGGTTCCTCGCATGTTGTTGTTTTGTTGGCGGGGAGCAAGCGGCATGCCCGTGCGCCCCGTTTCCGGAGGGCACCGATCATGCGTGAAGCCATGAGCCTCATGCATCGTTCATGCGAAGGTATTCAGTCGCCGGCCGCTGCGGGATGCGATGGCCTGCTTTTGCCTTCATGGGCCGTGCGAGTGCGTCCGAAGCTAAGAATTTACAAGGCGGCACAACCGCCGTTTGGTAGTTTGGCTCCAAGCCCGCGGCGTCGGCTGATGCATGCGGCATTTCCAACAGGCATTTCATGATTCTTGCTACCTTGTTGCAACGCGCCGCGGCGGCATCGCTGCCGTCGGAGACACCTGATTTCGACACGGCCGAGCTGCCATCCGGCGGTCCGTTTCCACAGCTCTATTCGGAAGAGCAGCTGTACCTGCCGCCATCGGCGGACCGGTATGCGGAAGGGGTGCCGGGCATCGTCGGCGATCTGCTCGATGCCCGCAGCCATGAGGAGCGCCGCTACCTGATCCAGGGCATGCTGAATGCCCTCGGCTTCGACTGGCTCGGCTACGGCACGATCACCTACCTGCGCGGACGCTGGTGGCCCCTGAGCTTCTTCACCGCCTACGCGAACCCCGAATGGGTGCAGCGCTACTTCTCGCACCGCCTCTACGAGATGGACCTGCGCCAGCAGGGCGTGCCGGCGTCCAGCCTGCCGCTGGTGTGGGATGTCGAGCAGATCGAGTCCTCGCCCCTGTCTTCCGCCGCCACGACCGCGACCGAGGATGCCGCGGGGCGGCGGCAGCGCTTTGTCGACGACCTGCGCGCGAGCGGCATCCGCAGCGGGCTGATGTTCCGGCTGGCTTCGCCGACGCAGGTGAACCAGTACACCGTCATCAGCCTGCAGTCGAGCGAGCCGGGCCGCCGCTGGATCACGGACGAGGTCGTCGGACAGGCGTTGACGCTGGGCCTGAGCCTGCACGAATACCTGTCGCGCCATTCGCGCATGCCGGGCGAGTCGGGCGCGGCGCGCATCGAGATCTCGACGACGCAGCAGTACATCCTCCAGCACCTGCTGCAGGGCCGCAGCGACAAGGAAATCGCCAACCGGCTGGACCTGTCGGCCCACACGGTGGACTACCACATGCGGCAGCTGCGCCGCCGCTTCGCGGCACGCAACCGGGTGCAGCTGGTGAACGCGGTGCAGCAGGGCGACAGCGACTTCGGCGTGCTCAGCGAGATGTAGCGCGCAGCGGGGACCGGGCGGCTCCTGACACCACGCTGTCAGGAGTGGCCGCCTACGATTTTTCGACCCGCCTTGCGGGACGAAGGATCGTGACGATGTCGGACCCGTTGATGCAGCGCTTTCCCAGTTCCGCGACCGCGCGCCTGTTCGGCCAGCGCATCATCGAGTTCGATACCGCGAAGGGCTGGGTTCGCATGAGCTTCGTCGCAACCGACGCCTTTCTGAATCCGGCGGGCTCGGTGCAGGGCGGCATCCTGGGCGCGATGCTCGACGACACCATGGGGCCGGCGCTGTGGCTCATGAACGGCGCCGGCGCATTCTCGGCCACCATCGATCTCAACGTGTCTTTTCTCGCGGCGGCTTCACCCGGTCTTCTGTACGGGGAGGGCAGGGTCGTGCAGCTTGGCAAGACCGTCTCGTTCCTGGAAGCGCAGCTGAGCGATCCGCAAGGCCGGCTGGTGGCGCGCTCGACGGCGAGCGCGAGGATGGTCCGCACTGCCGCGCGTCCAACCCTGGACGCGTGAGCGGGTCGCAAGACACCGGGCACCCGGCTGTTTTTCGGCGATCCGATTCTGTCGAAAACGTAATTTTTCCGGCCTGAAAAGTCAGGTCGAGGTCAGCCTCGTTCCAACGAAAAAAATCGATCGGAAAGCGCGCGTTTTCAGAGGGAAAAGAGGTCATTTCCCTGACACAACGCAGTCCTAGATTCGCTTGCCTTTCGGGCGCGTCCGGCTTCAAGAAAACCGAGTCGCCTTTCATTTTTTTCCACGTTTGAAAGTCCACATGAAAGCCATTCAAAAAATCAGATCCGGCTTGTGCCCCACGTTGACCGTCCTGGCCGCTTCGCTGCTCGCCGCATGCGGGGGCGGCGATGGCGGCGCGGGTTCGTTCTCGTTCCTGCCGCCGGCCACGCAACCCGCAGGGCCCGGCAGCGTCACCGTGAGCGGCGTGCTCACCGCCAGCGCCTTCAAGCCCGGCAGCGCCACCGACCCGGTCGTCGTGGCCGGCTACTACCAGGGCGCGACGGTCTGTGTCGACGCCAACGACAACGGCCGCTGCGACAGCGGCGAGACCGCCGCAGTCACCGACGCCAACGGCAAGTTCAGCCTGTCGCTGCCGGCCGCCTCGGCGCTCATCGCCGACATCGGCACCGGCGCGCAGAACACCGCCACCCACACCAAGGTGCCGACGCGCGAAGTGCTGCGCGTCACGCTCGACCAGGTGCGCGAGCAGGGCGCCTCGGTGGTGGTCAGTCCGCTGTCCTCGGAAGTGGCGCGCCTCGTCGAAGCCAACCACTCGACCTATGCGGTCGAGAAGCAGAACCTGGCCACGCGCCTGGGCGTGTCGCTCGACGCCGTGCTCGGCGATGCCAACAGCGCCGCCGCGAAGGTGCAGACCGCCTTGCTCAACGAATCGAATGCGCTCAACAACCGCTTCGCCTACGCCACCACGAAGCTCGACCGCGGCGACCTGTTCCCCGATGCCCTGGCCAACCCGGGCGGCGATCCGCGGCTGACCGGCAAGGCGGGCGTGACGGCCGCCACCGCCAACGTGGCGGACAACCGCAAGCCCATCACCTTCCAGCAGTCGCAGCAGGCGGCCTTCAACGTCGAAGGCATTCCGCGCTACGACCACATCTTCATCGTGATGCTCGAGAACAAGGCCACGCTCTCGATCCTGAACTCGCCCTTCGCGCCCAAGATCAACGGCTACCTGAAGTCCGGCAACCAGCTCGCGAGCTACTACGCCACCGGCAACCCGAGCGAACCCAACTACACCGCGCTCGGCGGTGCGGACGACTGGGGCATCACCGACGACAGCCAGTGGAACTGCGATGCCACCGGCGCCAACGCGGTGCAGGACCTGCCCGTGCCCGACAACACGCAGCCCGGCCTCGCCAAGTCGCCGTTCGCGGCCACCTGCACGCAGGCGGTCGGCGTCAACCACAACATCGTGGGCAAGCCGAACCTCTTCAACGCGATCACCAGCGCCGGCCTCACGTGGCGCACCTACAGCGAGTCGATGAACCCGGGGCAGGACTTCCGCACCGACAGCGTCGCCGACGCGGCCGTGACCGCGAAGGACAACGTCTATGCACCGGGCACCCTGGGCGGCAACGCGACGACTGTCGGCGACGCGACGCTCACGCTGCCGCTGCCGGCCGGCCTCTACAAGACCAAGCACCATCCCGGCATGGCCTACCAGAACGTGCGCAGCGCGCCCGAGTGGAAGTACAGCAACCGCACCATGGGCGGCGGCCAGTGGGACGCGATGCTGAAAAGCAGCACCGACTACGCCATTCCCGCGGGCTACGACTACGACCAGCTCGGCAGCGACCTGGCCAGCGGCAACGTCGGCAACCTGAACTTCCTCGTGCCCGACCAGTGCGACGACATGCACGGCATCAGCGTGAAGGGCACGGTGCCCGGCGGCGCGACCGGCACCGCGAGCGACTGCAGCAGCGTGGCCAACAACGTGCCCACGGCCACGGGCGGCGCCATCATCACGCGCGGCGACAACTACGTCGACTTCACGGTGAAGCGCATCCAGGCCTCCGACCTCTGGAAGAACCCGCAGAAGCGCGTGGCCATCGTGCTGATGTTCGACGAAGGCAATGCCACCAGCGGCATGAATGCCTGCTGCGGCTGGAACGTGTCGAACAGCACCGTGGCCAACCCGCTCAAGCAGAACGCGGACGGCACCTGGTCGGTCGATGCCACCATCAACAACTACACCCGCGGCAACCGCGGCCACGGCGAAAGCATCTTCGGCATCCTGACCAACCAGGCCAATGCGCCCAAGGGCATCTCGGACAGCGACGCCTACAGCCACTTCTCGTTCGTGCGCACGCTGCAGGACATGTTCCAGCTGGCCGACCCGGCCGTCGATGCCTCGTACATGAACCGCTCGAAGTACACCGAGGCCTTCATCGCCGCCAACATCCTGAACCTGCCGGAGTACGCGGGCAGCGCCGACACCCACTTCGACAGCGTGCGGCCGATCAACCACGCCTTCGTGATTCCGGCAGGCTACACGCAGAAGCAAGCGGCCGACGTCTCGACGACGGCCCAGGTGGGCGCGGACGCCAACCAGGTCAACGTCTGGTCGCTGAAGCAATGAGGCATCGCCGTTCGGGCCGGCTCGCGATGGCGACCCTGTGCGCGGCTGTGGCGTTGGCCGGCTGCGATGGCGGGAACGGCGGCACGGCAGCAGCCGTTGCCGTGCCGCCTGCCGCCACCGCGGCGGTGGCACCCGCGCCTGCGGCGGCCGGCAGCACGCTGAGCCTCGCGGCGCAGGTGGGCCAGAAGATGTTCTTCGACAAGAAGCTCTCGGGCTCCGGTGCGATGTCGTGCGCCAGCTGCCACGACCCCGCGCATGCGCACGCGCCGGCCAACGACCTGTCGGTGCAGCTCGGCGGGCCGAAGCTCGACCAGTCCGGCCTGCGCGCCGTGCCGTCGCTGCGCTACAAGGACATCACGCCGGCGTATGCGGACCTGCTCGACAACCCGGACGGCATCAGCGTGCCCGGACCGGGCGGCGGCTTCGCCTGGGACGGCCGCGCCGACACGCTGGCCGCGCAGGCGCGGATTCCGCTGCTCGATCCGATCGAGATGGCCAACGCCAGCGGCGCCGACGTGGTGAAGAAGCTGCAGGCCGCCGACTACGCACCGCTCATCGCCAAGGCCTTCGGCCCCCGGGTGTTCGACGACAGCGACGCCGCGTTCGAGAGCGCCTTGAAGGCGCTGCAGGCCTACCAGCTCGAGGACAAGAGCTTCCATCCGTACAGCAGCAAGTTCGACCTGTACGCGGGCAACAAGATCGGCGGCGAGCTCACGCCGGCCGAGACGCGCGGGCTGAAGGTGTTCACCAACCCGGCCACCGGCAACTGCGCCTCGTGCCATTACCAGGGCGCGGGCCTGAACGGCAGCTCGGCGCTGTTCACCGACTTCTCCTACGAGGCGATCGGCGTGCCGCGCAACGCGGCCATTCCCGCCAACAAGGACCCGCTGTACTTCGACATGGGCGTGTGCGGCACGCTGCGCACCGACCACAGGCCGGCCGCGCCGAATGCCGCGAACGGCTACTGCGGCATGTTCAAGGCGCCCACCATGCGCAACGTGGCGACGCGCACGGCCTTCTTCCACAACGGCGTGATGCATTCGCTGGAACAGGTCATCCGCTTCTACAACACGCGCGACACGCAGCCGCAGCTCTGGTATCCGACGGTCGGCGGCAAGCCCAGGGCAGTGAACGATCCCGCGTTCCCCACCTATGGGCTGATCACCACGCAGTACACCGGCGGCAAGGTGCAGAAGTACAACGACCTGCCACCGGCCTACGCGGCCAACATCGACACGCAGATGCCGATGGACGGCCGGCGCGCAGGCTCGGCGCCGCCGATGTCCGAGCAGGACATCGCCGACCTGGTCTGCTTCCTCAACACCCTGAGCGATGCCGACACCACGCCCGCCATGCCGCCCAAGCCGGGTGCCTGCGTCAAATAGCAAGACAACGAAGACTTCATGAAGCACACGATCCTTCTTTCCGCTGCCTTGGCCCTGTTGGCCGCTTGCAGCCAGCCACCCGACGCCGACCTGCACAGCATGACCGCCGCCGTCAACGCGTATCTTGCGAAGAAGGGCGACCTCTGTCTGGGCAAGGACAAGTGGCCCATCGACGTCACGCCGCGCGAGGCCGGAGCGCATGCGCGCAACGCGGTGCAGATGCCGGTGCTCGAACACGTCGGGCTGGTGAGTTCCTCGCCGGCCAAGGTCGAGGCGACCGACGAGGCACCCGCGACCACCGTCACCCGCTACACGCTGACCGACGAGGGCAAGAAGTACTTCCTCGTGCGCGAGGCCTCCCACGGCGACTTCTGCGCCGCGCGGCTGACGCTCGACAAGGTCGTCGGCTGGGAAGTGCGCCAGGGCGAGAAGGATCAGGCCGAAGCCCTGGTCACCTACACCTACAAGGTCGATGCGGCGCCCTGGACGAACGATGCCGAGGTGCAGAAGGCCTTCCCCATGGTCGACCGCGTGGTGCGCGGCGCCGGCACGATGCAGCTGAAGGAAAACTTCAGGCGCACCGAAAGCGGCTGGGTCGCGAAGGATGCCTGAGCCGGCGGACACGGTGCTGCGCTTCCCGCCCGCGCTGGGCGACTGGGTGGCGCACAACCTCAGGGAAGGCTGCCCGCCCGCGAGCCTGGTGGAAGCGATGCACGCGAAGGACATGCCGGCCGACGCCGCGACGGCCATCGTCGATGCCTTCGTGCTGGCGCTGCGCACCGGCAGCGCGCCGCCGACCGACGCCGTGACGGTGGCGGTGGCGGCGCCGTACAGGTACGAGACACCGATGCTGCGACCGGGCACATCGATCCGCACGGCCGACCGCACCATCCGCGTGGCTGCGCGCATGGCACGACCGGCCGCGGCGGTGCTGAGCGATGTGCTCAGCGCGCCCGAGTGCGAGGAACTGATCGCGCTCGCCAGACCGCGCCTGGCGCCATCGACCACGGTCGATCCGCAGACCGGCCGCGACCGCGTGGGCGACGAGCGCAGCAGCTTCGGCATGTTCTTCCGCCTGCAGGAAAACGCCTTCATCGCGCGGCTCGACCGGCGCGTCTCGGCCCTCATGAACCTGCCTGTGGAAAACGGCGAGGGCCTGCAGGTGCTGTGCTACCCGGCGGGCGCGCAGAGCATGCCGCACTTCGATTTCCTGGTGCCGTCGAACCCCGCCAACCAGGCCTCGCTGGCGCGCAGCGGCCAGCGGGTGAGCACGCTGGTGAGCTACCTCAACGACGTGGAGGAGGGCGGCGAGACGGTGTTTCCCGAAGCCGGCTGGTCGGTGTCGCCGCAACGCGGCAACGCGGTGTACTTCGAATACTGCAACAGCCTGGGCCAGGTGGACCACGCCTCGCTGCATGCCGGCGGCCCGGTGCTGCGCGGCGAGAAATGGGTGGCGACCAAGTGGATGCGGCAGCGCCGCTTCGTCACCGCAGGTAAACCCGGTTGACGGGATTCGGTGGATTTGTGATATTTATGATCATAAATAGCACATCACCACCATGCCACCCAAGCCCAAGCCTCCTCCCTTGACGCGCAACAAGCGCGTGAAACGCTCCGACCAGGTGGTCAACGGCATCAAGCGCTGGATCGTCCAGACGCAGCAACAGGTGGGCGGCAAGCTGCCCCAGGAAAAAGAGCTGATCGAACAGATGGGTGTTTCGCGCGGCACGGTGCGCGAAGCACTGGCTGCGCTGCAGGTGCAGGGGCTGGTGGCCCTGAGCACCGGCCCCAACGGGGGCGCCACGCTCACCCAGACCTCGTACGAGCAGTGCCTGGAGGCGGTGTCCAACTTCCTGTATTTCCAGCCTGTGGACATCACCACGCTGTATGCGTTGCGCCGCGTGGTCGAGCCTGAATTGGCGGCCAACGTGGCAACGCGCCTGGACGAGGCCGACCTGGCCGAGCTCGAGGCCTTGATCGGCCACAGCCACCCGGCGCATGGCGGCAGCGAAGACTGGAACGAGCGCCGCGAGGCCGACCTGCTGTTTCACGACCGGCTGATCGACGCCTGCAGCAGCCCCTTCCTGGGACTGGTCTGCCGCTTGCTCAACGACGTCATCCGGCGGGTGATCATCGTGCGCCACGCGCTCCCTGCGTTCGACAGCTTCGACGAGGAAATCATGCACAGCCACACCGAGCTGCTGGACGCGCTGCGCGCCCGCGACGCCTCGCGCGCACGCGACGTCATGCGGCGGCACATGGAGCACGCCGAAGTGCTGGCCCTCGAGGCCGAGTCCCGCGTCGACCGCGGCAGCCTGCTGATGAACCCGAGCGGCTGACCGCGATCGCGGCGCGGTCCGGCCGCTGCCGCCACATCACTCCCGACACCTTCCTTCACCCCGGTCGAGCCGGGGTGCCGGGTTTCCCTTGCCTGAATTTTCCGGAGTCCGAACATGAATCAACAGCAAGCGCTCTGGCGACTGAGTGCCGTCGACATCGCCGCGGCCGTGCGCCGGCGCGATGTGTCATGCCGCGAGGTCACGGCCAGCGTGCTGGCACGCATCGAGCAGATCAATCCACGGATCAATGCCCTGGCCGAAGTGCTGGCCGACGAAGCATTGGCCAGCGCCGATGCCGCCGACCGGCTCACGCTGCGTGGCGATGAACTGGGCCCGCTGCACGGCGTGCCGGTCAGCATCAAGATCAATGTGGACCAGGCCGGCCATGCGACGACCAACGGCGTGGTCCCGCTGCGCGGGCACATCGCTCGCGAGGATGCGCCGGTGGTGGCCCACTGGCGCAGCGCCGGGGCCGTCATCGTCGGGCGCAGCAACACCGCCACCTATTCGTCGCGCTGGTTCACCGACAACGGCCTGCACGGGCGCACGCTGAACCCCTGGGACGCAGCCATCACGCCCGGCGGCTCCAGCGGCGGCGCGGCGGCGGCGGTGGCCAGCGGCATGGGCGCGCTGGCGCACGGCAACGACATCGGCGGCTCCATCCGCTACCCGGCCTATGCCTGCGGCGTGCTCGGCCTGCGCCCCACGGTCGGCCGCGTGCCGGCCTGCAACCCGAGCGCGACAACCGAGCGCGGCATCACGCCGCAGCTCATGTCGGTGCAAGGGCCGCTGGCGCGCAGCATGGCCGACCTGCGCCTGGGTTATGAGGCCATGGCACGTCACGACGCGCGCGATCCCAACTGGGTGCCGGTGCCGCACGCGCTGCCGCGGCCCGCGGGCCCGATTCGCGTGGCGCTGTTCAGGCGTTCCCCCGGCATTCCCGTGGACCCGGCGGTCACCCAGGCATTGAACGATGCCGCGGGCTGGCTGCAGCAAGCCGGCTACGCGGTGGAGGAAGCCGAACTGCCTTTCTTCGCCGAAGCCGCCGCCTTGTGGCGCACGCTGACGGTGGACGACAGCCGCCGCAGCATCGTCGCCGGGGTGGAACAGCATGGCGACGAGATCATGCAGCGAAGCCAGCGCAACCTGTTGGCGGGCATGGCCGAAACCGACCGCGACGGCTTTCTCGATGCGCTGGCGCGGCGCCAGGCGCTGGTTCGCAGCTGGTCGGTCTTTCTGCAATCCCATCCGCTGGTGCTGATGCCGGTGTCGTGGCAGCGCCCGTGCGCGCAGGACGAAGACGCCGGCACGCTGGCGCAGGCGCGCGCGTTGATCGATGCCCAGAGCCCGCTGCTGGCAACCGCCGCGCTGGGCCTGCCGGGCCTCTCGGTGCCCACCGGCATGGCGGGCGGCGTGCCCGTGGGTGTGCAACTGATGGCCTGGCGCTTCCGCGAGGACCTGCTGCTGGAGGCAGGCCAGGTCCTGGAAGAGGCCGCGCAGTTCATCTCGTTCACCGCCCGGTGATTCCCTCTCCGTCCCCGTCATTTCAACCAGGAGTCTTTCGATGAGCCAACACAACCTCGTTTCCGCTGCACGGCTGTCGCGTCGCAACCTGCTGGCGGGTGCCGCCGCGGGTCTGGGCCTGAGCTGCCTGCTGCCGCACGCAGCCCGGGCGCAAAACATCAGCCGTCTCATCGTGCCGTTTCCGGCCGGCGGCCCGGCCGACTTCATGGGCCGATTGCTGTCGGAAAAATTGAAGGACGAACTCGGCCGCACCGTCATGGTCGACAACCGCCCCGGCGCCGGTACCCGCCTGGCCGCCGAGGCACTGAAGAACGCGCCTGCCGATGGCGCCACCGTGCTGCTGGCCCCCGTGGACCCGATGTTCATCGGCCCGGCGATCTACGCCAACATGCGCTTCAATCCGGCCACCGATTTCAAGCCGATCACCGACGTGACCGGCGTGCAGTTCGGCCTGGCCGTCAGCGCAGCCTCGCCCGTCAAGACACTGGCCCAGTTCGTCCAGGCCGCCAAGTCGAACCCCGATCATGGCTCGATCGGCATCACCACGGTGGGTTCGCTGCTCCACTTCCTGGCGATGGACTTCGTGGCCGTGTCGCGCTCCGGCGCCACGCTCGTGCCGTACCGCGGTGGCGCCCCGATGGTCACGGAACTGCTCGGTGGCCAGGTGAGCGCCGGCATGGATGCCACGACCACGCTCACCGAATACCACCGGGCGGGAAAGCTGCGCGTGCTGGCGGTGGCGGGCGACAAGCGCGCCGACGGCCTGCCCGACGTCCCCACCTTCGCCGAAGCCGGATACCCGACGCTGGTGGCCTCGTCGCGCTACGTGCTCTACGCCCATGCCAACACGGCGCCCGCCACCATCGCGCAGTGGAACCAGGCCATGCGCAAGGTGCTGGCCCTGCCCGACGTGCGCGAGAAGCTGGGCCGCGTGGGTTACGACCTGCTGCCCGGCGCTTCGACGGAGGAGGTCGTCCGCTACACCGACGCGCTGGCCGCACGCTGGCTGCCGGTCATCAAGGCCTCGGGCTACAAGGGCGATTGACCGAGCGAAGCATTGCCGATGGCTAGGCTGCCCGCAAATTCGAGCGGAACTTGCTCGGCGTGGCGCCCGCCGCCTTGCGCATGAGCCGCCTGAGCGCGGTCGCGTCTTCGTAGCCGACCTGCGCGGCCACCTGCTCGATCGTCATCCGGCTCGTCTCGATCAGCATGCGGGCTCGCGACAGCCGCACGCTCTGCACCAGCGCCAGCGGGCCGAGGCCGGTCGCGGCGCGCACATGCCGGGCCAGCGTTCGCTGCGACATCGCGAACTCGCCGGCCAGCATTGCGATGCTGGGCGGATGGGGCAGCGACGATTCGATGCGCCGCGTGAGCCGCCGGACCAGCTCGCTGCCGTTGGACATCATCGAGGGCACGACGAAGGGCGCCTGCGCCTCGCGCCCGTCGATCAGCAGCACCTTGCCGACCGCATCGGCCAGCGGCGGGCCGAAACGCGTGCGCAGCAAATGCAGCATGAGGTCCGATTGGGCGAACGCGGCGCCGGCCGTGCTCACCGGGCCGTCGGCGCAGACCATGCGGTCCGCATCCACCTTGCAGCGGGGTTCGATGCGCCGCAGTTCCGGTGCGAGCCACCAGGTGGTGGTGGCGCGCCGGTCCTGCAGCAGGCCCGCCGCCTGAAGCAGGAACACGGCGGAGCACGATGCGGCGACCGCGCCGCCGCGCGCGCCGTGGCGTTTCACCGCGGCGACGGCCCGGGTGGCGCAGTCGTCGGCCAGCCGTTTGGCCAGATCTGCCGGACGGTCCACCCCGAGGCCCGGCACGATCCAGGTCGAGGCATCGGCGCGCGAACGCCCGGGCATGGCGATGGTCTCGACCCACAGGCCGCCGCTCAGCGGCACGGCGCCGCCATCCGGCGACACCACGCGCCACGTCGGGCGAGGCATCCTCAGCCCGGGTGCCAGGCCCGCGGCCGCATCCAGCACATCCAACGTGACGGAGACGCTGGTGGCGAAGGCTCCCGGAAGCACCAGGACGGTGAAATCGTGCATGGCTTGAAACGCCTGATAAATGTCTGAATGGACACTGTCAGTCTAGCGCTTCACCCCGTGTAATAGCGCCTCCGATTCACACGACCCACCTGCAGGAGCCACGATGCCGCCGACACGGAGCATGAACGAACGCGATCCTCTCGAAGACTTCGACCGCCGCGAGATCACGCTGGACGACGCCACCAAGAAGGTCTACGTCGCGGGCACCGGGCCTGCGGTGATCGTCATGACCGAGATGCCGGGCATCAGCCCGCATGTCGCGCGCTTCGCCCGCTGGGTGCGGGACGCGGGGTTCACCGTGTACATGCCGTCGCTGTTCGGCCGCGACGGCGCGGTGGCGGATGCGGAGGAGGGCAAGGCCGTCTTCCAGCGAGCATGCGTCAGCGCCGAATTCCGTGCCTTCGCGGGCAACAGGTCGAGCCCGGTGACGCAGTGGCTGAGGTCGCTCGCACGGCTGGCGCATGGCGAGTGCGGCGGCCCCGGCGTCGGCGCCATCGGGATGTGCTTCACCGGCAACTTCGCACTCACGATGATGTTGGAGCCTTCGGTGCTGGCACCGGTGCTGTCCCAGCCGTCGCTGCCGCTGGACAATCCGGCCGGCATCGAGATCGCGCCCGAGGAGATCGCCGCCGTGAGGCATCGCCTGGACCGCGACGACCTGACCGTGATGGCCTACCGTTTCGAGGGCGACCGGTTCTGCACCGCCCAGCGTTTCGCTGCCTATTCCGAAGCGCTCGGCAGCCGCTTCGTTGCACGTGTGCTGCCCGACAGCGCGGCCAACCAGAAATCGCTGCCGTCGTTCTTCGCGCAGCTGGTCGCGAGCCCGCACAGCGTGGTGACGGCCCACCTCATCGACGAGGCAGGCCAGCCGACGGTGGCGGCGCGCGACGAGATCCTTTCGTTCTTCGTGCGCCGCCTCGCTTCATGAGGACGGAAAGGCTCAGGTGCGGACCGCGGCGCGATCGCCCAGCGCATGGCCGGTCTCGCGCCGGTCCAGCGAGCGGCTCCAGAGCGCGATGGCCAGGCCCACGAGCGTGAGCAGCGCGGCCACCCAGCCCAGTGCGCGCAGGCCCGGGCCGTGGTCGATCACCACGCCGCCCACCCAGGCGCCGAGCGCATTGCCGAGGTTGAAGGCCGCGATGTTGAGGCTCGACGCCAGGTTCTGGCCCGCGCCCGAAGCCTTTTCGAGCACCCGCAGCTGCATCGGCGCCACCGTGGCGAACGAGGCCACCCCCAGCAGCCCGACGAAGACCACGGCCGTGAACGGCGTGCCGATGGTGAAGTGCATCGCGCCGAGCACCACGGCCAGCGCCACCAGCGTGCCGAGCACGGCGGCCATCGGGGCGCGGTCGGCCAGCTTGCCGCCGAGGATGTTGCCGACGGCGAGGCCGCCGCCGAACACCAGAAGGATCGGCGACACGGCCGACTCCGGCAGGCCGGTGAGCTGCGTCAGCAAGGGCTGGATGTAGGTGAACACCACGAACACGCCGGCAAAGCCGAGCACCGTCATCGCGAGGCCGAGCAGCACCTGCGGGCGGGCCAGCACGGCCAGCTCTTCGCGCAGCGGCGCAGGCCTGGCCTCGCCCTTCACGCGCGGCACGAACACGGCGAGCACGGTGAAGGCCAGCACGCCGATCAGCGTCACGGCCCAGAAGGCCGAGCGCCAGCCGAACTGCAGGCCCAGCCAGGCACCAGCGGGCACGCCGAGCAGCGTGGCGGCGGTGAGGCCGGTGAACATGATCGCGATGGCCGAGGCGCGGCGCTCCGGCGCCACGAGGCCGGTGGCCACCACCGAGCCGACGCCGAAGAAGGTGCCGTGCGCGAGCGAGGTGACCACGCGTGCGGCCATCAGCATCTCGTAGTTGGGCGCCAGCGCACAGGCCAGGTTGCCGAGCGTGAAGATCGCCATCAGTGCGAGCAGCACGGTCTTGCGCGGCAGCTTGCGGGTGGCGATGGTGAGCACGGGCGCGCCGAGCGCGACCCCGAGCGCGTAGCCCGAGATCAGCAGGCCTGCGGCCGTGATGGAGACATGAAGGTCCGTCGACACCTGCATCAGCAGGCCCATGATGACGAACTCGGTGGTGCCGATACCGAAGGCACCGGCGGTGAGGGCGAGCAGAGCGATTGGCATGATGGCCTGTACTGTGCGGACATCCGGCCTCGATGACTAGAATGCCGCTACTACACGCACTTGTGAATTGAAGTCACAGACAGGAAAGCCCGCCATGCCGCGCATCGACGTCAACCGCTCCGGCGAAATGGAAGCCTTCGTGCAGGTGGTCGAGTCCGGCGGTTTCTCGGCGGCGGCGCGCCTGCTCGACATGACGCCCTCGGCCGTCAGCAAGCTGGTGGCACGGCTCGAACTGCGGCTCGGCATCCAGCTCGTGCACCGCTCCACCCGCAAGCTGCAGCTCACGCCCGAAGGGCTTCACTTCTACGAGCGCAGCACCCGCGTGCTGGCCGACATGGACGAGGCCGAGCGCTGTGCCGCCGCCGGTGCGGCGCCACGCGGGCGCGTGAGCATCAACGCGAGTGTGTCCTTCGGCCACCACAAGCTGGTGCCGCTGGTGCCGCGCCTGCTGGAGCTGCACCCGCAGATCACGCTGGACATCGCGCTGACCGACCGCATCGTCGACCTGATGGACGAGCGCGCCGACATCGCGATCCGCTGGGGCCAGTTGCCGGCCTCCGAGCTGGTGGCGCGGCGCCTGGGCGAGACGAGCCAGTCCATCGTGGCCGCGCCGGGCTACCTCGCGAAGTACGGCACACCGCGCACGCCGCAGGAGCTGGAGGCGCACAACCGGCTGGGCTGGAGCTTCCGGCGCAACACGCCCGACTGGCCGCTGCGCGTGGAGGGCCGGATGATCGCCATGCCGGTGGCCGGCCCGGTGCGCGCGGGCGATGGCGAAACGCTGCGGCAGCTGGCCATCGCAGGGGCCGGTGTGGCGCGGCTGTCGCTCTATCACATCCAGCACGACATCGACGCCGGCCGGCTGGTGCCGCTGCTCGAGGCGTTCAACCCGGGCGAGATCGAGCCGATCCACGCGGTGTACATCGGCAAGGCCGGCACGCTGCCGGCGCGGGTGCGCGCGGTGCTCGACTTCCTGGTGGCGTGCTCGGGGGTGGGCGACGGGCGCTACACGCGCAAGCGAACGGCGCCGATGCCGGCGAACTCCGCCGTCACCTGATCGCCGCGGCGGCAGGGCAGCACACCGACCCACGAACCGGTCGTGACGACCGTGCCGGCGCGTGCCGTCTGGCCGTGCCGCGTGACGTGGCGCAGCCAGATCGGCAGCAGCCAGGCGGGGTCGGCGAGCGGATGGGTGCCTTCGCGCACGACGGCTTCGGCATCGCCCACGCGTGTCTCGCAGCGCTGCGAGGCCCAGTCGATGGCGGCATAGGGCTGCCATTCGCCGAGCACCAGCGCGCCGTGCACCTGCGAGTCGGCGAGGCGCAGCAGGGCGGGGGTGGAGGCCAGGTCCTGCCAGCGCGAATCGACGATCTCGATGGAGACGGCCATCGCGTCGATGAGCGAGGCCGCGTCGCCGTGATCGAGCTTCGCCGCTTGCACGGGCGTCACGTCCCGGCCGAGCCGCAGCGCGATTTCGGATTCGATGCCGGGCGTGTGGAACACGAGGTCGTCGAAATGGGCGGGGCTCCGGCGCACGCCCGAAGGAGGCAGCGGTGCATGCGTGAGCGTCGCGGTGCGCGAGCCACCGCCGGATTTCCAGTGAGCGGGGACGGCGCCGTCGTTGTCGAACCAGTCGAGTGCGGCGGCCACGGCGTCCTGCACTTCGTAGGCCTGGGGGGCGTCTTGCAGTGCGTCGGTCCAGGGCGCGGCGTCGAGGGTGCGGTTGCTGCGGCGTGCGGCGATCAGTGCGTCGGTCAGGGCTGTCATTGATGGGTTCATTCGGCGATTTTGTCAGTTGTATTCGGGGTGCGTGCGCAGGACACCGGGTGCTCCCCTCCGCGAATGTCCCCCGCTTCGCTCCTCCTTTATTTCGCTGCGGGGAGCACCCGGCGCCCTGCGCACAGTGAGCGCTGCCGTTGTGCCGGCGGATCAACCGCTGCGCTGCGCCGAGCGATCACACCCTTAGCTTTCCACATGCACATTGCCATCCTTGACCACCTTCGCCCACTTGGCGATCTCCGTGCTGATGAACTGCTTGAACTTGTCTTGCGAGCCGCCACCGTCTTCCGCGCCATAGGTGTCGAGCCGCTCCTGCACGTCGGGCATCGCGAGGATGGAGTTGACGTCGCGATTCACCTTCTGGGCAATCGCAGGCGGCAGCTTGCCCGGACCGGCGAGGCCATACCAGGTGGTGGCCTCGAAACCGGCAAAGCCTTGCTCCTGCATCGTCGGCACGTTCGGGTGGCCCTTGGCGCGCTTGGTGCGGGTCTGCGCCACGGCGATCACGCGGCCGTTCTTCACGTGCGGCGTGGCGGCCGTCATGGTCTCGAAGCTGTACTGGATCTGCCCGCCCATCAGGTCGGCCAGCAGCGGGCCGCTGCCCTTGTAGGGCACATGCAGCGCGTCGATGCCCGCCTGCAGCTTGAACATCTCCAGTGCGAGGTGCTGCGCCGAACCCGCACCCGCCGAGCCGAAGCTCACCGTGCCGGGTGCCGCCTTGCAGGCCGCCACGATGTCCTTCACCGTGAGCGCCTTCTGCGAAGGGCCCGCGATCAGCAGGTTGGGCGTGACGCCCACGAGCACGATCGGCACGAAGTCGCGCTCCACGTTGTAGCGCAGCTTGGGCTGCAGGCTGGGCGCGAGCGCGTGGCTGTTGATGTGCGCCATCAGCAGCGTGCTGCCGTCGCTGGGCTGCTGCGACACGTAGTCGGCCGCGAGCACGCCCGCGACGCCGCCCTTGTTCTCGACGATGACCTGCTGGCCCCACAGGGTCGTGAGTTTCTGCGCGACCACGCGCGCGAGCGCATCGGTGCCGCCGCCCGGCGGAAAGCCCACCACGATGCGCACCGGCCCCGAAGGCCACTCCTGTGCGAAGAGCCGGGGCACGCCCAGCGTGGCGGCCGCGGCGCCTGCGGCTTGAATGAGGGAACGTCGTTGCATCATCTTTGTCTCCGTGGTGTTGGGGGTCCGATGCGTGCCGGGCCTGGAAGCCCGGCAGGAGGGTGGCCGCCGCGCCGTTCGAGCGGCGCGTTGCGGCCGGTGCGAGGCGCACGCCTAGGCGGCTTTCTGCAGGCCGGCGGGCGCCGCCGCGTGGTTCGCGAAATGGTCCATCGCCGCCTGCACGCCGCTGCCCGCCAGCCTGATGCCCGCGAGCTTCATGCCCATCTCGACGCCTGCCACCATGGCCACGAGCGTCAGGTCGTTGCTGTCGCCCAGGTGGCCCATGCGGAACATGCGGCCCTTGAGCTTGCCGAGGCCGGTGCCGAGCGAGAGATCGAAGCGCTGGTGGATCAGCCGGCGCAGCGCATCGGCATCGACGCCTTCGGGCGTGATCACGCCGGTGAGTACGGGCGAATAGACCGCCGGGTCGGCGCACTGGATCGGCAGGCCCCAGGCATTCACCGCGGCGCGCACGCCCGCGGCCCAGCGCTGGTGCCTTGCGAACACGTTGGCCAGCCCTTCGCCGAGGAGCATGTCGAGCGACTCCGACAATCCGTAGAGCAGGTTGGTGTTGGGCGTGTAGGGCCAGTAGCCGTCCTTGTTCATCTCGACGATCTCGTCCCAGGCCCAGAAGGCGCGCGGCAGCTTCGCGGTCTTCGAGGCTTCGAGCGCACGCGGCGAGAGCGCGTTGAAGCTGATGCCCGGCGGCAGCATCAGGCCCTTCTGCGAGCCGCTGATGGTGACGTCCACGCCCCATTCGTCGTGCCGGAAGTCGGCGCTCGCGAGGCCCGAGATGCTGTCGACCATCAGCAGGGCGGGGTGGCCCGCCGCGTCGATGGCACGGCGCACCGCGGCGATGTCGGAGGTGACGCCGGTGGAGGTTTCGTTGTGCACCACGCACACGGCCTTGATTTTCTTTTCGGTGTCCTGGCGCAGACGGGCCTCGATGAGTTCGGCCTGCACGCCGCGGCGCCAGCCCGGCGCCTGCGGCAGGTGCTCGTCGCTGCCCGAGAGTGCGAGGAACTCGGTCGAGAGGCCGAGGCGCGTGGCCATCTTCTGCCAGAGCGCGGCGAAGTGGCCGGTCTCGTACATCAGCACGTGGTCGCCCTGGCTCAGCGTGTTGGCGAGCGCGGCCTCCCAGGCGCCGGTGCCCGAAGCCGGGTAGATCGCGACCGGATGCTTCGTCTTGAAGATCTGCTTGATGCCGCCGAGCACCTTGAGCCCCAGCGTGCCGAACTCGGGCCCGCGGTGGTCGATGGTCGGCAGGCTCATGGCGCGCAGGATGCGGTCGGGCACCGGGCTCGGGCCGGGAATCTGGAGGAAGTGGCGGCCGGTGGGATGGATGTCGAGTTGCAGCATGGACTGTCCTTTCGCTTTCAGTTTTGCATTCAAAATACATTTATGTACGCTGGTTTACCCTTAAATAAGAGGGTTGTGAGTCCTATTTTTTGCATTCAAAATGCATTCAAGGGACACCGCCATGACAGCCGACATCATCGAAATCTCCAGACTCGCCCTGCACGACCAGGTGGCGGCGCGCCTGCGCACCATGCTGGTCGAAGGGCACATCGCGCCCGGCGCCAAGCTCAACGAGCGCGAGCTGTGCCTGCAATTGCGCGTGTCGCGCACGCCGCTGCGCGAGGCCATCAAGCTGCTGGCGGCCGAAGGGCTGGTCGACCTGCTGCCCAACCGCGGCGCGGTGGCGGTGAAGCTCACCGAGGCCGACGTGCTCAACACCTTCGAGGTGCTGGCGATGCTCGAAGGCATGTCGGGCGAGCTGGCGGCCAAGCGCATCACCGACGAGGAACTGGCCGAGGTGCGCGCGCTGCACTACGAGATGCTGGCCTGCTTCGCGCGGCGCGATCTCTCGGGCTACTACCGCCTCAACGCGCGCATCCACACCGCCATCAACGAGGCCGCGGGCAACCCGGTGCTCACGGGCACCTACCGCTCGATCAATGCGCGCGTGCAGTCGCTGCGCTTTCGCACCAACCAGGACGAGACCAAGTGGAAGCACGCGGTCGACGAGCACGAGCAGATGATCGAGGCGCTGGCCGCGCGCGATGCACCCGCCATGCGCAAGGTGCTCGTGGCGCACGTGCTGCGCAAGCGCGACACCGTGCTGGCGCTGCTGCGCGCCGGCGAGATCTACCCACACGCCGCCAAGGCGAGCTGAGCCTGCACACCATGCGCATCGACCCCGCCAGCCACATGCAGCCAGCCGGAACCGTTCTTCCGCCCAACGACACCTGCGCGCTGCTCGCGCGCCGGCTGCGCGCCGAGACGCAGGGCGAGGTGCTGTTCGACAGCGGATCGCGCGGGCGCTACGCCACCGATGCGTCGATCTACCAGATCACGCCGGTCGGCGCCTTCGTGCCGACGAACGAGCGCGACATCGCGACCGCCATCGACATCGCACGCGACCTGAAGGTGCCGGTGCTGGCCCGCGGCGGCGGCACCAGCCAGTGCGGGCAGACCACGGGCGCGGCGCTGGTGATCGACAACAGCAAGCATTTCAGGCGCGTGCTCGACGTGGACGTGGAGGAGGGCACGGCCACCGTCGAGCCCGGCCTCGTGCTCGACCACCTGAACGCGAAGCTCAAGCCGCTCGGGCTCTGGTACCCGGTCGACGTGTCGACCAGTGCGCAGGCCACGCTGGGCGGCATGGCGGGCAACAACTCCTGCGGCTCGCGCTCCATCGCCTACGGCAACATGGTGCACAACGTGCTGGGCGCGAGCGCGTGGCTGTCGAGCGGCGAGCTGGTCGAGTTCGGTCCGCAGTCTGTGCTGGGCGCCAGGGCGGCCGGCATCGCGCAGTTCGTGCACGGGCTGGCGCGCCAGCACCGCGAGCAGATCGCAGCGCACTGGCCCAAGGTGATGCGCCGCGTGGCGGGCTACAACCTCGACATCTTCGACAACCAGAGCGAGCGGCCCTACACCGCCGACGGCAGCGTGAACCTCGCGCACCTGCTGATCGGCGCCGAAGGCACGCTGGCCTACACGAAGAGCCTGAAGCTCAAGCTCGCACCGCTGCCGCGCGCCAAGGTGCTGGGCATCGTGAACTTCCCGACCTTCCATGCGGCCATGGATGCGGCGCAGCACATCGTGAAGCTCGGCCCCACGGCGGTGGAACTGGTCGACCGCACGATGATCGAGCTGAGCCTGGCGAACCCGGCCTTCAAGCCGACCGTGGAGACCGCGCTGATCGGCAAGCCGGCGGCCATCCTGCTGGTCGAGTTCTCCGGCGACTACAAGGCCGCGCTGCTGCCGCAGCTGAAGCAGCTCGTCGAACTGATGGGCGACCTCGGCCTGCCCGGCAGCGTGGTCGAGATGCCCGACGACGCGCGCCAGAAGAGCCTGTGGGAAGTGCGCAAGGCCGGCCTCAACATCATGATGAGCCTCAAGGGCGACGGCAAGCCGGTGAGCTTCATCGAGGACTGCGCGGTGCCGCTCGAGCACCTGGCCGAGTACACCGATGCGCTGACCGAAGTGTTCGCGAAGTACGGCAGCCGCGGCACCTGGTACGCCCATGCCTCGGTCGGCACGCTGCATGTGCGGCCGATTCTCGACATGCGCGCCGACGGCGGCGCCAAGATGCGCGCCATCGCGGAAGAGGCCAGCGCGCTGGTGCGCAAGTACAAGGGCGCCTTCAGCGGCGAGCACGGCGACGGCCTGTGCCGCGGCGAATGGATCGAATGGCAGTTCGGCCCGGCCATCAACGAAGCCTTTCGCGCAATCAAGAACAAGCTCGATCCGGTCAACCTGTTCAACCCCGGCAAGATCATCGACCCGCCGCGCATGGACGACGGCGCGCTGTTCCGCTTTGCGCCGCCGACGGCGCCCAGGCCGTACCGCCGCATCGCGCTCAAGCCGGTGCTCGACTGGTCGGCCTGGAACGTCAACGCCGACCCGGTGACCGAAGTGACCACCGCACCCGGCACCGGCGGCGACAGCACCGGCGGCCTCGCCAAGGCCGTCGAGATGTGCAACAACAACGGCCATTGCCGGAAGTTCGACGCCGGCACCATGTGCCCGAGCTACCGCGTGACGCGCGACGAGCAGCACCTGACGCGCGGCCGCGCCAACACGCTGCGCCTCGCGCTCTCCGGCCAGCTCGGCGCCGATGCCTTCACCAGCGAGGCGATGCACGAGACCATGGACCTGTGCGTCGGCTGCAAGGGCTGCAAGCGCGACTGCCCGACGGGTGTCGACATGGCGAAGATGAAGATCGAGTTCCTCGATCACTACAAGAAGCGCCACGGCCACACGCTGAAGGACAAGCTCGTCGCCTACATGCCCGACTACGCGCACAAGGCCAGCCGCATGCCGTGGCTGCTGAACCTGCGCAACAGCGTGCCCGGTGCGGCGTGGCTCGGCGAGAAGCTGCTGGGCCTCTCGGCGAAGCGCTCGCTGCCCGAATGGCGTACGGACACTTTCTGGCGCGCCAGGGCCAACGAGCCCGGCCTGTTCACGGACCAGGCCTCGGTGCTGTCGGTGGCGGCGCGGGGCGGCAAGGCGGCCGTGCTGTTCGTCGACACCTTCAACGGCACCTTCGAAAGCGAGAACGCGCTGGCGGCCGCGCGCGTGCTCGACGCCGCGGGCTATGTGCTGCACACCGTCGAGAAGCGCGGCGGGCACCATTGCTGCGGCCGCACCTTCCTGGCCAGCGGCATGGTGGACGAGGCCAGGCTTCGCGCCGAGGCGTTGATCGACGCGCTGCTGCCGCTGGCGCAGGCCGGCATTCCCATCGTCGGGCTCGAGCCTTCGTGCCTGCTCACGCTGCGCGACGAGACGCTGGTGATGGGCTTCGGCGACAAGGCCCGGACGGTTGCGAAGCAGGCGCTGCTGTTCGAGGAGTTCATCGCGCGCGAGCTCGAGGCCGGCCGCTTCGCGCTGGCGCTGAAGCCGGCGACCGCGCCGATCCTCCTGCACGGCCATTGCCATCAGAAGGCGTTCGGCGCGGTGAGCCCGATTCTGGAGGTGCTGAAGCTGATTCCCGGCGCCGAGCCCGAGCTGATCGAAAGCTCGTGCTGCGGCATGGCCGGCAGTTTCGGCTACGAGGCCAGCCACTTCGATGTGTCGATGCAGATGGCCGAAGCCAGCCTGCTGCCCGCGATCCGTGCGAAGCCCGGTGCCGTCGTGGTGGCCGACGGCACGAGCTGCCGGCACCAGATCGCCGACGGGGCGCAGCGCGAGGCGGTGCATGTGGCCGTGCTGCTGGCGCGCCACCTGTTGAGGCCGACCCTGGCTTCGGAACAGGAATAAGGGGTTGGCAGAAAATGGCGCGATGAACGCATCCATCGACTCGGGCTTTGCCCTTTTCGAGACCGCCATCGGCGCCTGTGCGATGGCCTGGGGGCCACGCGGGCTCGTCGGCGTGCAACTGCCCGAGGCCAACGGCGAACCCGCCACGCGGGCCCGCATGCGGCGCCGCTTTCCGGACCTGTCCGAGGCCCGGCCGCCCGAGAGTGCCCAGCGCGCGATCGCGGCCGTTCAGGCCTTGCTGGCAGGCACATCCGACGACGACCTGAGCGACATCGTGCTCGACATGAGCGCCGTGTCGGAATTCCACCAGCGCGTCTATGCGATGGCGCGGCGCATTCCACCGGGCCAGACCCGCACCTACGGCGAGATCGCGGCCGAACTTGGCGACAAGGGCCTGTCGCGCGCCGTGGGGCAGGCCATGGGCCACAACCCCTTCGCACCGGTGGTGCCGTGCCATCGCGTGCTCGCGGCAGGCAACAAGCCCGGCGGATTCTCGGCGGGCGGTGGCGCGCTGACCAAGCTGCGCATGCTCGGCATCGAAGGCGCACGGCCGAACGGGATGGCCTCGCTGTTCTGAATCCGGTCAGGCCGCGGGAACCGGCAGGCGGTGCAGCGCCGTGACGCGCGAAGCAAAGATGATGACGGCCTGCAGCGCAAAGCCCGCGAGCGCAAGCAGCAGGCAAGCGGGCTCACCCCAGGCCGCCCCCGCAGCACCGCCGAGCGCCGCGCCGATGGGCCGTGCCCCTGTGTTGATCGTGAGGAACACGGCCGACACGCGGCCCAGCATCGTCGCGGGCACCACGCTTTGCCGCAGCGTGGTCGACGTGATCACCCAGACCATGGGCCCCGCGCCGAACAGAAAGAACGACAGCGCTGCGAGCGATGCCATGGGAACGACGAGCGTGGCGGTCATCACGGCCGCGGCAATCACCGCCACCGCGGGCCCGACCTGGATGGCGCGACCGAAGGGCAGCCGCGCCACCACGCGCGACGTGAGCAGCGCGCCCACCACCATCCCCGCCCCATACATGGCCAGCGTGAAACCCACCGCCTGCGCGCCAAGCCCGAGCACCCGCACCGCATAAGGCACATACCCGGCCTGCAGCACGAACCACGAGATGTTGAAGACCGCGCCGGTGACCAGCATCGGCCGCAGCAGGTCGTTCTGCCAGACGAAGCGGGCGCCGTCCCGGACTTCGAGCAACGGGTGGCGCCGCGGTGCGGATGCGCGGGGCGCCTCGGTCAGGCGCAGCAACAGGACCACGGCCGCAACCGACAGCACGGCCGCCAGCACGAAAGCGGCCGAAGCGCCGGCCCAGGCGACCAGCGCGCCGGCGAGCGCGGGACCGGCGGTGAACGCCGCACTGCGCGCAAGCTCCAGCCTTCCATTGGCCGATGCGAGCGCCTCACGGGGCACGAGTGCAGGCACCAGGGCCGGCGCCGCGACGCTGAAGCCCACGGTGCCCACCGCGCCCAGGAACCCGAGCACGGCCAGCCACCCGATGCCGAGCTCCGACGCCAACACCATGGCCAGGAGCACCAGCAGCGACACCGCCCGCAATCCCTCGGCCCACACCATCAATCGCTGTCGCGACATGCGATCGGCCAGCAGACCCAGCGGCATCGAGACCAGCAGGAAGGGCAAGGCCTGGACGGCTGAGAGAAATCCGATCTCACCCGGCCCTGCGCCGAGCATCAGCACGGCGACCAGCGGCACGGCCGCAAGGCTCAGTTGCTCGGCGGACTGTGCCGCGAGGTTGGCCCTCGCGAGATTCAGGAAGGAACGGGGAAGGGCGGAAGGCATGCGATGAGGCTCGGGTGGAAAACCTCATCGTGCGGGGAGGCCTCGTGCGGCGCTGGCCGTTTACGGACCTGCGAGCATCCGCGTCATCGCGGGTCGAGGCTCGCTCGCATTTCCTCGAACCATGCCGCCACGTGCTGCGTCTCGGGCGCGGCATCGGGCGCGAGGCCGTAGTAGTAGCGGCTCAGCGTCATGCGCAGCGCGGGCAGCGGCGACTGCAACCGCCCCGAGGCCAGGTCGTGCGCGACGAGCGAGGTCGGCGCGAGCGCGATGCCCAGCCCGTCGACCGCGGCCTGCAGCACGAAGTGCAGGTGATCGAACTGCAGTTGGCCGGCAGGCTTCGTGCGCGGCGCGCCGACGTGTTTCTTCCAGGCGTCCCAGTCCTCCTGGCGCGTCTTGGCCGACAGCTGCACATGCGAGGCGAGCGTGCGCAGGTCCGACAGCGGATGTGCCTTGAACAGGGCTGGCGCGCCGACCACCAGGATCTCGTCTTCGAGGAAGGGACGCACATCGATGGACGGCGGCCAGCCTTCGAGCCCGCGGCGCACCGCGATGTCGAAGCTGCCTGTGGCCTGCTCCGGCATCAGGGTGCTCGTGACGACCTGCGGCTCGATGTCGGGATGGCGCTCGACGAACGAAGGCAGCCGCGGAATGAGCCAGCGCACCGCGAAGGAAGGCCGCACGTTGATCCTGACCGCGCGCGCCGGTCCCCGCGCCTGCAGCGCGCGCGCGGCCGCATGGATCTGCGCCAGCGCCGGCCCGGCTTCGGCGAAGAATTGCTGCCCCTCGGCCGTCAATGCGACCTGGCGGACACGGCGCTCGAACAGCGCGACGCCCAGGCATTCCTCGAGACTCTTGATCTGCCGGCTCACCGCGCTGTGCGTGACGTGAAGCTCGAGGGCCGCGCGCGTGAAGCTCTGGTGGCGGGCCGCCGCAACGAAGGCGCGCACGGCGTTGAGGGGGGGGTCTCGAAGCGGCATGCGTGCAATTTTCTCACGCATGGCGGGCGTTAATCTCGTTTGTCGGCCCGCCGTGCCGCGGCGCACCATGCGGCCTCGATGTCCCCCACGCCACCCGCTCCAGCACCCCGCGCCACCGACCTGAATTCCCGCCACGCGGCCATCGCGCTCGGGCTCTCGCTGCCGGCCGACGTCGTTCTCTACCTGCTGCTGCCGATGTATGCCGGCCAGTTCGGCGTGACGCTGGCGGAAGCCGGCATGCTGCTCGCGGCCAACCGGCTGGTGCGCATCGCCGGGTACGGCCGGGTGGCGCGCTTCTATGCACGCCACGGCGACCGGCTCACCTGCACGATGGCCGTCGTGGCCGCCGCGGTCTGCGGCGTGGGCTATGCCACGCTCTCGGGCTTCTGGGCGCTGCTGCCGCTGCGGCTGACCTGGGGCCTGTGCTTCGCGGCGCTCAATCTGTCGACGCAGGCGCTGGCCACCGCCGACCCGATCGGCGCGGCCCGCCGCAACGGACGCTCGCGCGCCTTCATCGCCATGGGGCCGGTGCTGGCGCTGCCACTGGGCGCGCTGCTGGCGCACCGGACCGGGCCGCGCGCGATCTTCGGCATCCTCGCGGTGTTCTCGCTGCTGGCGGTGTTCGCGACACGGCGGCTGCCTTGCGCGCCGCATCGCATGGACAAGCCCGCGCGGCGCTTCGCGCGGCCCAACAGCCTCGACGGCTGGTCGTTCATGGAAGGGCTGGCGCTCGACGGGCTCTTCATCGTCGGCCTGTCCTACCTCGGCAAGGACCTGCTGCCCGGCGGTGCGGTGATCGTGGCCGGCCTGCTGATGGCGCTGCGCTACCTGGCGGAAATCTTCCTGAGCCCCGTCGGCGGCCACCTGGCCGAACGCTTCGGCGCCGAGCGCCTGCTGGTGAGCCTCTCGCTCGCGACGGCCCTTGCGCTCGTCGGCTTCGGCCTGGGCTGGCTGTGGAGTTGCGCGGCGCTGATCGTGGTGCTGCGCGCCTTGCAGCTGCCCTTGCTGCCGCCCATCGTGGCCCGCCGCACCCCGGGGCCCGAGCGCCTGCATGCGCTGGCCACGCGCTCGGTGTGGCGCGATATCGGTGCCGGCACCGGGCCGCTGATCGCCGGGCTGCTGCTGCCGGTCGCGTCGCCGCCGTGGATCTACGGCATTGCCGCCTTGCTGCTGGCAGCGACGGCGCTGGCCTGCGGCAGGAGCCCGTCGCTGCATTCCCTACCTCATACCCAGGAGCGAACCTCATGACGACGCCCCATGCCATCGAAACCGTCGCCCAGCTCGAAGCCCTGTTCGGCCAGCCCGGCGAAGCCTCGCTCAGGAAGGAGGTGTCGTTTCTGCACCCGGTCTACCAGGCGCTCATTGCCGCATCGCCCTTTGCGGTGCTGGCCACCACCGGCCCCGGCGGCCTCGACGCATCGCCGCGCGGCGACCCGCCGGGCTTCGTGGTGGTGCAGGACGAGAAGACGCTGCTGCTGCCGGAACGCCGCGGCAACAACCGCGTCGACAGCCTGCGCAACATCGTGGCCGATCCACGCGTGGCGTTGCTGTTCCTGATTCCCGGCGTCGGCGAAACGCTGCGCGTGAACGGAAGAGGGCGCATCACCGTCGCGCCGGCGCTGATGGCGCGCTTCGAGGTCGATGGCAAGCCGCCGCAGTGCGTGATCGAGATCCAGGTGGAGACGGTGTACTTCCAGTGCGCCCGTGCGATCCAGCGTTCGAAGCTCTGGGCACCGGCGGCTGCGGATGCACAACGCGACGTGCCGACGGCCGGGGCCATGCTCTCGGCGCTGACCGATGCGGCGTTCGATGGCGCGGCGTATGACCGCGAACTGCCGGCGAGGCAGCAGGCGACGCTGTACTGAGGCGGCCGAGGTGGGGGCGAATGAGGTTAGATTACGCCGACGACACGCTCCCCGCGAAGGCTCTCCCCCTCCATGACCACGCCATCCCCCTCCGACCGCCTCAAGGCCGATGTGGTCCAGGAAATCCGCAAGGGTGTCGACCTTGCGCGCTCTCATGGTCCGCTTCGGCCCGGCAAGGGCATGGTGAGCGGAATGCTGGCCCTGGTGCTCGCCAACTTCAGCATGCTGGCCGTTCTGATGTTCCAGTTTCCGGTTTTCCTGAGCACGCCCAAGGTGCGCGAGTACCTGAGTTTCGATGCGATGCGCACCGTGCTGCTGGTCGCGATGGTGCTGTGCGGAGCGCTCGCATTGACCAACATCGTCTTCAACCGCGTGCGGCGCCTGTCGGCCTGGGCCCTGTTCTGGCTGGCGGTGGCCGTGGTGGGGTCACAGCTGGGCGTGAGCGCTACGGGGCATGGCTGGTTGCCGGCGGGCAGGGTGGCCGGCAACATGCCTTACCTCGGCATCGACTGGTTCATCTTCGACCTGCTGGCGACCACGCTGTTGTTCACCACCATCGAAAAGCTCAGGCCCTTGCGGCCCGACATGCCGGTCTTTCGCAAGGAGTGGCAGACCGATTTCATGTATTTCGTGACGGGCCATCTGCTGGTGGGCCTCACGCTGTTTCTGGTCTACGCCGTTCTCTACGGCGTGAGCGGCATGCTCGCCGGCCTCGATCCGGTGGCACAGGACACGCTGCGCGGCTGGGTGCGGCATCTGCCGTTCGGCTGGGCGCTGCTGCTGCTGATCCTGATCACCGACTTCGCGCGGTACTGGCTGCATCGCTTCTATCACGAGACCGCCGTCGGCTGGCGGCTGCATTCCATCCATCACAGCGCCGAAAGCATGGACTGGATTTCGGGCAGCCGCACCCACGGCGTGGAGACGGTGCTGTCGACCGTGGTCATCCTCGCGCCGGCCTTCCTGCTCGGGTTTTCTCAGAGCGTGATCAACGTTTACATCCTGATCGCGGGTGTGCAGGCGGTGTTCAACCACACCAACGCCTCGGTGCGGCTGGGCCCGCTGCGCTACCTCGTCGTGACGCCCAATTTCCATCACTGGCACCACAGCCGCGATGCCGAAGGGCTGGACCGCTGCTATGCCGCGCACTTCGCGTTCTGGGACTACCTGTTCGGCACGGCGGTGAAGGCCGACAAGAACAAGATCTGGCCCGACAACTACGGCGTGGTGGGCGACCACGTGCCCAAGGGCTTCTGGCGGCAGCAGCTGTATCCGCTGACATGGTCCGGACGCTGGACCGACGAGCACGGCGTGGCGCATCGCGAGAACCGCTGACCCGGCGCCGGCTTGTGACCGGCAGCGGCAAGATGTCACGCAAAGCAACGGCGGGTGGCCAAGGGGCCATTCGGGGAGGGGCGGCAGTGTAGACTGCCAGGTTTTTCCGACTGGCGGTATGGTGCAAGTGTCACGGCGCACAGGCTTCACCGGCTCGGCGCTGATTCGCTTGCTCGCTCGACTGACCGACATCGAAGTTCCCGAGCCCAAGCAAGCCTTCGCGGATCGATTGAGCCAATGGCTCGGTTGGACCGATGCGATCTCTTTGTCTGCGGCTTTGAACGGCAATCCGGCGATTGCGTCCTCATCCGGCGCGCGCGCGTCCGGCATCGCCGAAGAACGCGAATTCACTCGTGTGCGAACCGCGCTGGCCAACGCCATCGCGGACGACACACGCAACGCTCCCGTGGACACCACGGCCGACTTCGCGGCCCATCGCCGGCGCTATCTCGCCAGGCAGCAGGCCATGGAGGCGAGCATCGGCCCGTTGCGCGGCCGGCTGCGGTCCACGCTGGCGAGCCGGTCGCCCGACATGGCGCGGCTCGCGGCGGTGGATGTGGTCATGGAGCAGGTGCTGAGCGCGCAGGAGCACCGCTTGCTGGCCGCCGTGCCCGCGATGCTCGAAAAGCATTTCGAGCGCCTGCGCCAGGCCGAGGTCGACACCGATCCCGAGGCCGGACCCGGCGCGTGGCTCGACGTGTTCCGCAAGGACATGCACGACGTGCTGCTCGCCGAGATGGACATCCGATTTCAACCAGTCGAAGGGCTGCTCGAAGCCCTTCGCACGAGGTAAGCAGAGTTTCATGACCAGATTTCTTCATCGCATCGTCTTTCTTGTCGGCCTCGTTGCCGTGTGCTGGGTCGGCGTCGGGTACATCGGCGCGAACCCGCTGGCGCTGGCGATCACGGTGCTGATCGCCGCGTTCTACCTGATGGGCGCACTGGAGCTTCACCGCTTCGACCAGGCCACCACCACCTTGGCAAGCGCCGTGGCGGACGCGGCCGAGGCCCCGGCCAGCCTGGGCCAGTGGCTGGACAAGCTGCATCCGTCCCTGCGCAACGCGGTGCGCCTGCGCATCGAGGGCGAGCGCGTCGGCCTGCCCGGCCCGGCGCTCACGCCATACCTGGCAGGGCTGCTGGTGCTGCTGGGCATGCTGGGCACGTTCCTCGGCATGGTGGTCACGCTGAACGGCACCGGCACGGCGCTGGAGAGCGCGTCCGACCTGCAGGCCATGCGCGCCTCGCTGGCCGCACCGGTCAAGGGGCTGGGCGTGGCGTTCGGCACATCGCTCGCGGGCGTGGCCGCATCCGCGATGCTGGGTCTCCTTTCCGCGCTGTGCCGGCGCGACAGGCTGCAAACCGCACAGCTGCTCGACACGCGGATCGCGACCACCCTGCGCGTCTTCTCGCTGGCCCATCAGCGCGAGGAGTCCTTCAAGCTGCTGCAGCGGCAGGGCGAGACGATGCCCGTGCTGGTCGATCGGCTCCAGCTCATGATGGCCGCGATGGAGCGGCAGGCCCAGGCGCTGAACGAGCGCCTGATCGCCAGCCAGGACAGCTTCCACAGCAAGGCCGAGGCCGCGTATGCGGGCCTGGCTTCTTCCGTCGGCCGGTCCCTGACGGACAGCCTGACCGAAAGCGCCCGTGCGGCCGGCGCGACGATCCAGCCGGTGGTCGTTGCCACCATGGCCGGGATCGCGCGCGAGACGGCTTCGCTGCACGACACCATCGGGAACAGCGTGCAGCGGCAGCTGGACGGGCTGTCGACCCGCTTCGAGGCCACCACCACCACCGTCGCGGACATCTGGAAGACCGCGCTCGCCGGGCAGCAGCGCACGAGCGAGGCGCAGGCCAGCGACTTGCGCGCCGCGCTCGGCCAGTTCACCGAGACCTTCGAACAGCGCTCGGCATCGCTGGTGGACGGCGTCTCCGCCCGCCTCGAAACCACGGTCGACCGCGTGTCCGACAGCTGGCGCGGTGCCCTGGCGCAGCATGAGCGCGTGAGCGAGAACCTGTCGGGAGAAACGCATCGCGCGTTGACGGCAGCCGCCGCGACCTTCGAGCAGCACGCCGCCTCGCTGTTGGGCACGGTGGGCCAGGCGCATACCGGCCTGCAGGCCGAGATCGCGTCGCGCGACCAGCAGCGGCTGGCGGCCTGGACCCAGGCGCTCGAGGCGATGGCCGGGTCGCTCCGGCAGGAGTGGCAGCAGGCGGGCGCGCGCAGCGAGAGCCAGCAGCAGGAGATCTGCAAGACGCTGGCGCAGACCGCCACCGACATCTCCGCCCAGACGGAAGCGCACGCGAGAAGCACGATCGCCGAGATCGGGCAGCTCATGCAAACCGCTTCGGAAGCGCCCCGCGCCGCGGCCGAAGTGATCGCCGAGCTGCGCCAGAAGCTGTCCGACAGCATGGCGCGCGACAACGCGATGCTGGAAGAGCGCAGCCGCATCCTGGGCACGCTGGAGACCTTGCTCGACGCGGTGAACCACGCCTCCACCGAGCAGCGCACGGCGATCGACGCGCTGGTCGCCACCTCGGCCGACCTGCTGGACCGCGTCGGCACCCGCTTCACGGACAAGGTCGAGACGGAAACCGGAAAGATGGCCGATGTTGCCGCGCAGATCACCGGCGGCGCGGTCGAGGTGGCGAGCCTGGGCGAGGCCTTCGGTTTCGCCGTCAAGCTGTTCAGCGAATCGAACGACAAGATGGGCGCGCACCTGCAGCGCATCGAAGGCGCGCTCGCCAAGTCCATCGCACGCAGCGACGAGCAGCTGGCGTACTACGTGGCGCAGGCCAGGGAGGTCATCGACCTCAGCATCCTGTCGCAGAAGCAGATCGTCGAGGACCTGCAGGAGCTCGCCAGCCAGCGGGCGGCCGTGGGCAGCGAAGCGTGACGACGGAAGACATCGATGCCGGCGTGGAGTCGGCGGTGCCCGTGTGGGCCGTCTTCGGCGACCTGATGTCGGGGCTGCTGGGCGCCTTCGTGCTGATCCTGGTGTGCGTGATCGGCATGCAGCTGGAACTCGCGACCCAGCTGGAAACCGAGGTCAAGCAGCGCAAGGCCGAGGCGCAGCGGCTGCAGACACTCGAGCAGGCCCTGGCCGGCCCGCTGGCGGCGGGCCGGGTGACGCTGAACAACGGGCGCATCGGCATCAGCGGCAGCGTGCTGTTCGCCTTGAACTCCGCGGAGTTGCAGCCCGAGGGCCGGCAACTGCTGAAGAGCCTGGCCGCGCCGCTGGCCGCCTACCTCCAGGCCCGCGACGAGATCCTGATGGTGAGCGGCTTCACCGACGACCGGCAGGTGCGGGGAGGCAACCGCCAGTTCGCCGACAACTGGGAGCTGTCGGCCCAGCGGGCCCTGACGGTGACCCGGACGCTGATCGAGGAAGGCATTCCGTCGTCCTCCATCTTTGCCGCGGCCTTCGGCGCCGAGCAGGCCGTGGCGTCGAATGCCGATGCCGAAGGACGGTCCAGGAACCGGCGCGTGGAAATGGCGCCCACGCCGAGGCGGTCCGACGCCATGGCGAAACCCCGTGGATAGCGAAGAGGCAAGCAGCGGGGCCGCTGCGACGCTCGGCGCCTGGCGCGAGCGTGGCGCTCATCGCCTGGACCCCGTGCGCTTTCATTTCATCGAGACGCTGGTGAAAAGGGCGGCCGCCCACGGCGGCGACGCGCGGCGCATCCTCGACGACAGGGTGGCCGGGCTGCTGGCGGCGTACGGCGAGGATCTCGAAAAGGCCGCGCGCGCCGAAGGCACGCCGACCGAACAACCCGCGCGCGAGGCGCTCGCCGAACTCGTCGACCACCTTGCCCGGCATGCTTCCTCCCAGGGGGACGGGGCGGCGGCCCACAGGCTGAAGACGCTCGAGTACTTCAGAAACACCTGGTCCAGGCTCAGCGCCGAACGACGGCTGACGCAGTCGCTGGCGAAGCTGCCGCAGAATGCCGGCCCCCTCAACTCGCACAACCTCGTGCATCGATCGCTCACGTTGATGCGCGACCTGTCGCCGGAGTACCTCAACCGGTTCATGTCGTACGTCGACGCCTTGCTGTGGGTCGATCAGGCGGGTAGCGGCAGTGCCTCGGCGGGTGCGGATGCCCCGCGCGCCGAGAGCGCCAGGAAGAGCGCCCGCGGCAAGGCCGGCTAGGGCCTGTGAACAGGCCCTAGTACGCGGCTTCGTCGAAGCGTCAGTCGTTGCTGTGCAGCGTCGTGTTCAGCCCGCCCCATCGTGCGGCACTCGTGGGCAGGACCTCGACGGCCCCGGTCTGGCTGTTCCGGCGAAACAGCAGCCCCGACTGGCCCGAAAGCAGCTTGGCCGCCACGACCTTGCCATCGGGCAGTTTCACCTTGGTTCCGGCGGTGACGTAGAGGCCCGCCTCGACGATGCATTCGTTGCCGAGCGAGATCCCGATGCCCGCATTGGCGCCCAGCAGGCTGCGGTCGCCGATGGAGTTCTTCGTTTTTCCGCCGCCGGACAGGGTGCCCATGATGGAGGAGCCCGCGCCGACGTCGGAGTTCGTCCCGACGGTGACCCCGGGGGTGATGCGTCCCTCGACCATGGATGCGCCGAGCGTGCCCGCGTTGAAGTTCACGAAGCCTTCGTGCATGACGGTGGTTCCCGCGGACAGGTATGCGCCCAGCCTGACGCGGTCGGCATCGGCGATGCGCACGCCTTCGGGAACGACGTAGTCGGTCATGCGCGGGAACTTGTCGATGGAGGTCACCGTGAGGTGGTGGTACTCGGACGCCACCAGGTCCCGCAATGGCTCCACCTTGCCGGGAAACACCGGGCCGGCGGAGGTCCATGCGATGTTCGGCAGCAGGCCGAAGATGCCCTCGAGGTTGACCTTGTTGGGGCGGACGGCTCTCTCCGACAGCAGGTGCAGGCGCAGGTAGGCGTCTTCGGTCGAAACGGGCGGGGCGTCGAGGGACTCGATCGACACATCGACGGTGTCGCCCGAGATCAGCCCGACCTTCTCGGCCAGGCAGCTTCGGTTGCGCCGGACGCCTTGTGCCGGAAACCAGGCGTCGATCGTTCGGCCTGTTTCGGCGTCGCGGTACCTGTGGCCGGTGCGCTGGATGGTCATCAAATCCTCCTGTCGATGAATTGCGAATGACGCCGGGCCGGCGCTGCCTGCTACGACGCTTGCCGTTCCTTTTGCTGCGCCCGCATGACCTGGTGCCGCTGCCAGTAGTGGCCGGCGGCGCCCTTGAAATTCTCCTTCTGCTTGCCGAGGCCCGCCAGCTTGATCTTGGTGGTGCGCGCGCCCAGCATGCCCTTGTCGTGGTGCGTGACGATCAGCGTGTCGCCGAAGCTGCTGTCCTTGTAGGTCAGGCCCTTGACCTCGTCCCACGGGATCGACGAGCCGCCATCGGCGCTCGGGTGCAGGCCCGCGTGGTCGATGCCGATGTGCTCGCCGTTCTTCAGCGGGAACGCGATCGGCGGGAAATGGCGCAGCACCACGGCGCGCTCTTCCTCGGTGGCCGGTTCGTAGCGGTAGGCCAGGCTCAGTTCATGGTTCGCGACGAAGCGCTGCTCGTAGTCGCTCCACAGGCGCTGCTCGATGGCGGCGGCGGTCTCGATGTCGTCGGCCCAGGTGGCCTGCGGCACGGTCGAGACGATGGCGCCGTAGGCGCTCTCGGGCACATGATGGCCGACATTGCGCATGCGCTCGAGCAGCGGCGGATGGCTGTCGAAGGGATGCGGCACGTCCGCGGTCTTCATCGTCTCGATGAACGCGTCGGAGTTGGCATACGGCGGCAGCCCCGCGGCCACGAAGCCGGCGATGCCCAGCGCGCCGTCGTGCTGGCGGTTCTGCGCAAAGAGCTTCTGCTCGACGTCGTTGCGGTAGCTGGCGTAGGCCGAGATCTTGATCAACGACTGCACGATGGCGCTCGGCGCCGTGAGGCTCGCGGACACGCGGTCGGCCTTGTACTCGCGCTCGCGGCTGTCGCGCGCGAGGGCGAACGCGAAGATCATGCGATACAGGCGCAGCAGGTAGTGCGCGACGATGGTCAGGCCGCCGCTGCGCATCTTCCAGGTGTACTGGTCGAACTGCAGCAGCTTCGGCCCGAGCGCAGCGCTGCTGCGGGTGTCGCCGCCGCCGAGGTGGGCCAGCTCGTGGGCCAGCACCGCGTCGGCTTCGGAGGGGTCGAGCACGCGCAGCAGCGGAATGCTGACGAACAGCGTGCGTCCGTGCAGCGTGCGTCCGCGCACCTCGCAGGGGGCTTCGGTGACGAAGAAGTTGGTGTCGATGCCTGCAACGATCTGGTCGGGCGGCGCGGTCTTCACGCGGCCGGCGAGCTGGCGGATGCGGTCCCACAGGCGCGGCGCGTCGGCCTCGGCAATCACTTCGCCTTCGATCTCGTTGTTGGAAGGCAGTTTCTTGAACAGCGTGTAGATCGCATAGAACACCGCCGCCGCGGCCGCGGCGCCGGCAATGACGATCAGCTTGATGTAGTAGCTCTGCCAGAAGTAGGCGGTGAGCCAGAACGAGAGCCACACCAGCATCGCGCTCTGCAGCACGACCTCGACCGCGCTCGACACCGTCATCAGCCGCCAGCCGGCGACGAAGCTCGCATAGCGCAGGCCGCGGTTGGCGAAGGCCAGCGCGCCCAGCACCAGGGCGGCGGCGAGCAGGGCCGCGCCGAGCGCCAGCGTCCAGAGGGCGGCCCGGTCGGCCCAGTGGAACTGCCAGTGCATCGAGTACGGGGTGCAGACCTTGTCGTGGAAGGTCTTGTCTTCCGGCGCGGTGGCGTCGCAGGCCTTGGAGAGCGGGTGGCTGCGATAGAACTCGGTGGCGCGCGCCTTGTCGTCGGCGGACAGGCGGGCGTCGGCGGTGATGCGCTTTTCGATCGACTGCAGGAATTCGGCGTCCTGCGAACGCAGCGCGTATTCCGTGAAGACCAGCGTCGCCGCCGGGATGGCGAAGAGCGACACCAGGGTCAGAAGGAAGACGCGAAAAAGGTCGGCACGGATCGTGCGAGCTTGGGCCATGGGAAACTCCTCCTCCTGGAAGGCAATGCTGTGATTGGTTATGGGGTGCGGTCCGGGAAGCCGATAGCGTAGCCGCCGATCGCGTGTTCGCGAAATTTCGATGCGCGTCAAGCGGGCCTGCGTGCCGACCAGCCAACGAATAAGGTTATCGTTTTTGCATCGTTCCAAGCGGCGGAGCGCAGGTATAGCCTGCTGCCTCATTCATTCCCGCCGCCTCTGCACCAAGCTCGGTTTCCGGGGGCGCCAATCGTTCTGAGGAGTCATGCCGCATGGGCACCGCATCGAATGGCCACCTGGTGGCCGCCACGCTTTCTTCGGTGGAAGCGGAGCTCAACTACCTGAAGGCGGGGCAGGGCAGGCCGGTGAGCTACACCTTCGAGCCGCCGCCGGGCGTGCCCTGGGTGACCGGCGAACTGGAACCACGCCGCGTGACGATCCGCGACGGCCGGCCGCTCGTTGCGCTGCGCGAACTTTCGCTCGACCAGAGCGGCTTCACGCAGATATCGCACCGCAGCGTGGTGGCCGATTTTTCGCATGACGCGACGATCCGCGACGTCTACTACCGCGAAGCCGAAGCGCTGCTGCGCGACGTCACGGGCGCCGAGAAGATCGTGATCTTCGACCACACGTTGCGCGACAGCGTGCAGGGCTCGCGCCGTACGGCTGCGCTGCGCGAGCCGGTGCGGCGCGTGCACAACGACCAGACCTTCGTTTCCGCGCCGCGCCGCGTGCGCGACCACCTGCCGCCCGAGGAAGCCGAGGTGCGCCTGAAACACCGTTTCGCGATCATCAACCTGTGGCGCCCGCTGGCCACGGTGGAACGCCTGCCGCTCGCGCTGTGCGATGCGAGGTCCATCGCATCCGAGGACAGGGTGCCGAGCGACCTGGTCTACCCCGACAAGGTGGGCGAGACCTATGCCTTCACCTGGAATCCGAAGCACCAGTGGTACTGGTTCCCGAGGCTGCGGCCCGACGAGGCCTTGCTGCTGAAGATCTACGACTCGCGCGAGGACGGCACCGCGCGCTTCACGGCGCACACCGCTTTCGAAGACCCGACCGGTGCGCCCGAGGCGCCGCCGCGCCGCAGCATCGAACTGCGGGCGCTGGTGTTCTGGCCGGCCGATTCTTCTCCCAGAATGAGCGCAGTCTGAGGGTCGACCCCACGCCTGCACCGATGGCCGCCCTTGGCGACAATCGGTTCGATGCGTTCTTCTCCCTTCTTCAAGATGGCCCTGTTGCTGGGCCTGCTCTCGGCCATCGGGCCTTTCGCCATCGACATGTACCTGCCCGCGTTGCCCGCCATCGGGCAGAGCCTGCGCGCAGACATCGGCGCGGTGCAGATGAGCCTCACGGCGTTCTTCCTGTCGCTCGGTGCGGGCCAACTGCTCTACGGTCCGGTCTCCGACATGGTCGGGCGCAAGCCGCCGCTCTATGCCGGACTCGCGCTGTTCGCGCTGGCCAGCGTGGGTTGCGCCCTGGCCACCGACATCCAGACATTGATCGCGCTGCGTTTCGTGCAGGGCCTGGGCGCCGCGGCCGGCATGGCGATTCCGCGCGCCGTGGTGCGCGACCTGCACACCGGCACCGATGCGGCGCGGCTGATGTCGCTGCTGATGCTGGTGTTCAGCGTGTCGCCGATCCTCGCGCCGCTCGCGGGCAGTGCGGTGATCGCCGTTGCGGGCTGGCGCGGCGTGTTCTGGGCCGTGACGATGGCCGCCGTGGCGGGCCTCGCGATGACGGTCAGGCTGCTCGATGAAACGCGGCCCGCCGCGGAGCGCGTCGAAAGCAGCCTCGGCAGCGCCTTGTCGGGCTATTGGCTGCTGCTGCGCGACCGGCACTACCTCGGGCTGGTGTTCATCGGCGGCTTCGCGATGGCGGGCTTCTTCACCTACCTGGCCAATTCGTCGTTCGTGATGATCGGCCACTACGGCCTCTCGCCGGCGCTCTACAGCGTGGCCTTCGGCGTGAATGCGGCGGCCTTCATCGGCGCCTCGCAGTTCACCGGCTCGCTCGGCGAGCGCTACGGGCTGGTCAACCTCGTCAAGTTCGGCGTGGTGGCCTGCGGCGTGGCGATGGTCGCGATGTTCGCCTACTTCGCGATGGGCGGCGACAGCCTCTGGGTGCTCATCGTGCTGTATTTCATCGCTTCGGGCTTCATGGGCCTGGTGATCCCGACCACCGGCGTGCTGGCGCTCGAGATGCATGGCGCCATCGCGGGCACGGCCTCGGCGCTGCTCGGTACGCTGCAGATGCTGACGGGCGCATTGGCGATGGCGGTGGTGGGCTTCTTCACGGAGGGGCGGCCGTTGCCGATGGTGGCCGGCATGGCCGCAGGCGCGCTCATCGCGCTGGTGCTGACCTGGCTCACGCTGGGCAGCGTGCGCTCCGAACCCACACGCAGGACGCAGCAAGCTTGAGCTCGATACATCCAGGCGCCGCGCTGGCAGGCGCCGAAGACAAGACATTGAAGCCCATCATCGACGGACTGGCCCAGCCTGCGCGCGGCTGGGCGATGCTGGTCATCATCCTCGGGCTGATCGTGGCGGTGCTCGACGGCACCATCGTCAACCTGGCGCTGCCGGGCATTGCGCGCGAGCTGCAGGCGAGCCCGTCGCAGGCCATCTGGGTGGTCAACGCCTACCAGATCGCCACGCTGGTGATGCTGCTGCCGCTGGCCTCGCTCGGCGACCTCGTGGGCTACCGGCGCGTCTATCTCGTGGGCATGGCCGTGTTCACGCTCTCGTCGCTGGCCGCGACCTTTGCCAATTCGCTCGGCACGCTGATCGCGGCACGGGCCTTCCAAGGGCTCGGCGCGGCGGGAATCATGAGCGTCAATGCCGCGCTGGTGCGGCTGACCTACCCCTCGGCCCAGTTGGGGAAGGGGATGGCCATCAACTCGCTGGTGGTCGCCACCTCGTCGGTGGCCGGCCCTTCCGTGGCCGCGGCGATCCTGTCGGTGGCGTCGTGGCCCTGGCTCTTTGCCATCAACGTGCCGCTGGGCCTCGTGACCTTCGCGCTGGGCATGAGGGCGCTGCCGTTCAACCGCGTGGCGCCGGCCGCCGGGCTGCGGTTTTCGCCGGTCGACGTGGCGCTCAACGTGCTGATGTTCTCGCTCGTGTTCCTCGGCGTGGACCGGCTGGGCGTGCGCGAAGGGGGCGTGCAGGGTGGCGGCGCGCAAGGGTCCGCCTGGCTCATCCTGCTGGCCGGGCTGGCGGTGGGCTTCGTCTACCTGCGGCGCCAGCGCAAACAGGCGGTGCCGCTCTTTCCGATCGACCTGCTGCGCATTCCGGTGTTCGCGCTGTCGATGGGCACCTCGGTCGCCGCGTTCTGCGCGCAGATGCTGGCCTACATCGCGCTGCCGTTCCTGCTGCTCGACGTGTACGGCCGCAGCCACATCGAGGCCGGGCTGCTCATTACCGCCTGGCCGCTCGCCATCGTCGTGATGGCGCCGATTGCCGGGAAATTGATCGGCCGCTACCCCGACGGATTGCTCGGCGGCATCGGGCTGGGCCTGCTGGCCACCGGCCTCGCGCTGCTGGCGGCGCTGCCGGCGCATCCGGCCAATGCCGACATCGCCTGGCGCATGGCGCTGTGCGGCTTCGGCTTCGGTCTGTTCCAGTCGCCCAACAACCACACCATCGTCAGTTCCCCGCCAGCGCACCGAAGCGGTGCGGCCAGCGGCATGCTGGGCACGGCCCGGCTGACGGGCCAGACGCTGGGGGCCGTGGTGCTGGCGGGCGTCTTCAGCGTGTGGAGCCCGCACGGCGGCCATGGCCCGGTGGTGGCGCTGGTGCTGGCGGCCTGTTGCGCGGCGGTGGCGGCCGTCTTCAGCAGTTTGCGTCTTACAACGACAGGCCACGCCGCCTGAATGAGTTAGGGTACGACCCCATGAAGGAAGTACCCGATACCGTGGTCTGCCCGGGTTGCGACGCGGTCTACAGCCGCACGCCGCTGGAGCCATGCGACGTGGCGCGCTGCCCGCGCTGCGGCACGGAACTCGACAGGCACCTCGGCTCGCAACAGCAGCGCATCCTGCCGCTGACTGTGGCGAGCCTGATCATGTTCGCCATCGCCAACCTGTTTCCGATCGTGGAGATCGAGCTCAGGGGCCTGCGCAGCCAGACCACGCTGGCCGGCGCGGTGGTCGTGCTGAGCGCTGAAGGCATGTCGCCGGTGGCCCTGCTGGTGCTGGCCACCACCATCCTGTTTCCGCTGCTGCAGCTGTGCATCCTGGCCTACCTGCTGGTGCCGCTGAGCCGCCAGTACCGGCCGGTGGGTTTCGCGCTGCTGGTGCGGGCCATGCAGTCGCTGCGCCCCTGGGGAATGATCGAGGTGTTCCTGCTCGGCGTGCTGGTGGCCATCGTCAAGCTCTCCAGCATGGCGACCGTGGTACCGGGGCCGGCGCTCTGGGCCTTCGTGGCGTTGACGGTCACGCTGACGGCGGTGCTGTCGTTCAATCCGGGCGCTTTCTGGGAGATGACCTTTCGCCCTGCGGGCGGGAAGGAAGAAGAGGCTTCGGCATGAGGCTGTTCCCCTTTCCCAGGAGGCAGGAAAGCCCGCAGGCCGATGACGACGTGTTCGACGACGACGCACCGGTGCCCACCGCCGCCTCGCTCGGCCTCATGGCCTGCCCGCATTGCGCCGCCGTCTGGCGCGACGCGCAGCAAGGCGATGCCTGCGGTCGCTGCGGCACGCACCTGCACCCGCGCAAGCCGCAGAGCCTGACGCGGACCTGGGCCTTGCTGATCGCGGCCTGCATCATGTACATCCCGGCCAACCTGCTGCCGGTGATGATCACGCGCACGCTGTTCGGTGCGCAGTACGACACCATCCTGAGCGGCGTGATCTACTTCTGGGTGTCGGGTGCCTACGGGCTCGCGGCCATCGTCTTCATCGCGAGCTTCCTGGTGCCGCTGTTCAAGCTGGCGGTGCTCTTCCTGCTCGTGGTGCTGGCGCAGCGCGGCAGCACATGGCGGCGGCGCGAGCGGGCGAAGCTGTATCACATCATCGAGGTCATCGGCCGCTGGTCGATGCTCGACGTGTTCGTGGTGTCGCTGCTGACCGGGCTGGTGCAGATCCAGGGCTTCGCGGTCATCACCGCGGGCGTGGGCATCGCGGCCTTCGGGGCGGTCGTGGTGCTGACCATGCTGGCCTCGCTGAGCTTCGATCCGAAGCTCACCTGGGACAGCCCGGGGGCGCAAGCCGCCGGACGGAACTTCGAGAACAGGGAAGAACAGACAGCATGAGTGAAGAAGCGCAACCGCAAGACAAACCGGCGCCGTCCGCGCCGCTGCCGAAGCCGCAGGTCAAGCGCCGCCGCGAGTGGCTGCCCTCGCTGATCTGGCTGATTCCCATCGTCGCCGCGCTGGTCGGCGTGACGCTGGTGGCCCGCATCCTGCTGGAGCGCGGCCCCGAGATCGTGCTCACCTTCAAGACGGCCGAAGGCCTGGAGGCCGGCAAGACCGCCGTCAAGTACAAGGACGTGCAGATCGGCCTCGTCACGCGCCTGCGCCTCGCGCGCGACCGCTCGCACGTCCGGGTGCTGGTGCAGCTCAACAAGGACGCCGAGAGCTTCACCTCCCAGGACTCGCGCTTCTGGGTGGTGCGGCCGCGGCTCGATACCTCCGGCATCTCGGGCCTGAGCACCTTGCTGTCGGGCGCGTACATCGGCGCCGACGCGGGCGTGTCGACGGAAACCGCGGGCGAATTCAAGGGCCTCGAGGTACCGCCCATCGTCACGCGCGACGACTCGGGCCAGCAGTTTCTGCTGCGTGCCAACGACATCGGCTCGCTCGACGTTGGTTCGCCGGTCTACTTCCGGCGCATCAAGGTCGGGCAGGTGGCGGCCTATGAACTCGACGGCGACGGGCGCGGCGTGACGCTGCGCGTGTTCGTCAATGCGCCCTACGACAAGTTCGTCGGCGTCAACACGCGCTTCTGGCAGGCGAGCGGCATCGATGCGCAACTGAGCGCCAGCGGCTTCACGCTGCGCACCCAGTCGCTGGCGACCATCCTGCTCGGCGGCATTGCCTTCCAGGCGCCCGATGACGCGATGGGGCCGCTGGCCAAGGCGAACACCGCCTTCGTGCTGGCGCAGGACGAAACCTCCGCGATGAAGGAGCCCGACGGTCCGCCGCAGACGCTGCTGATGCACTTCAACCAGTCGCTGCGCGGCCTCTCGCCGGGTGCGCCGGTGGACTTCCGCGGCGTGGTGATCGGCGAGGTGAAATCGATCGGCGTCGAGTTCGACCGCGCCGAACGCGAGTTCCGCATGCCGGTGCTGGTGCAGGTCTACCCCGACCGCCTGCGCCGCCGCGCGGGCGAGAGCGGCACCGAGTCGCGCGCCACCCAACAGGAGCGGCTGCGCTTCCTGACCGAGAAGGGCCTGCGCGCCCAGCTGCGCAGCGGCAACCTGCTGACCGGCCAGGTCTATGTGGCGCTCGACTTCTTCCCGAAGGCGCCGCCGGCGAAGATCGATCTCGCAAAGAACCCGATCGAGCTGCCCACCGTGGCCAACAGCCTCGACGAGATCCAGTCGCAGGTGCAGGAAATCGCGGGCAAGCTCAATAAGGTGCCCTACGAGCAGATCGCGGCCGATCTGCGCACCACGCTCGGCACGCTCAACAAGACGCTGACCAGCGCCGAGCAGACCGTGACCCGCATCAACAACGACGTGACGCCCGAGCTGGCTGCCGCCATGAAGGACGTGCGCAAGACCGTCAACTCGGCCGAGCGCACGCTGGCCGACGATTCGCCGCTGCAACACGACATGCGGCAGACGCTGCAGGAGCTGACCCGCGCCGCGGGCTCGATGCGCGTGCTGACCGACTACCTCGAGCGCCATCCCGAGTCGCTGCTGCGCGGCAAACCGGACGACAAGAAATGAAGAGCAAGAACCTCGCATTCGGAAAAGCCGCCGTCGTCGTTGCCGCGCTGCTTGCGCTCGCCGGCTGCGCGAGCAAGCCCGACAACTACTACACGCTCGCAAGCCCGGTCGCATCCGCCGATGCGGCGCCTTCCACCCTGGGCGGCACCGCGCCGCTCTACATCGAACTGGCGCCGGTTGCAGTGCCCGAGCGCTTCGCGCGGCCGCAGATGGTGGTGCGCCAGCCCGGCGGCAGCGTGCAGGTCGAGGTGCTCGAACAGCACCGCTGGGCCTCGTCGTTCGAGAACGAGCTGCGCGATGCGCTTGCCAGCGGCATCGCCGGTCGGCTCGGCGCGCTCGACGTGACCAAGGGCGGGCGGCAGGCCTCGCAGCCGGTCTGGCGCATCGCCGTGCAGCTGCAGCAGTTCGATGCGGTCGATGGCGGCCGCGTCGATGCGGGCTTCAGTTGGACGCTGCGGCGCTCCGACGAGGCGCGCACGCTGGTGTGCCAGCTCAACGTCGGCGAGGCCGTGGGCGGCGGCATGGACGCCGTGGCGCAGGGCGCCCAGCGTGTGACGGCAGCGGCCGCCGCGGCGATGGCGCGCAGCGTGAGCGCGGCGCGCGCCAATCCGGGGGCGACCGCGTGCGCGCTCTGACTTTTTCTCCTCCCCCCGGAAGGGGAAGTGTCAGTACCGCAATCGAATAGATCGGAGGCTCTCCATGGCACAGATCGGCAAGGCGCCCTGCGACGACACGCTGATCCTGCATGGAGCCGGGGCAGAAGAGGGTGCCTGCCCCGAGGCCTCGAAACCCTGGGTGCTCGCCGCGGCCATCGTGGGGTCGAGCATGGCCTTCATCGACGGCACCGTGGTCAATGTCGCGCTGCCGGCGATCCAGGCCGATCTGCAGGCGACGGCGTTCCAGGCGCAATGGGTGGTCGAGTCCTATGCCCTGCTGCTGGCGGCGCTGCTGCTGGTGGGCGGTGCGCTCGGCGACCACTATGGCCGGCGCCGCATCTTTGCCATCGGCGTCGGCCTCTTCGCGATCTCTTCGGTGGCCTGCGGGCTGGCCGCCAGCGTGCAGCAGCTCATCGCTGCGCGCGCCGTGCAGGGCATCGGCGGGGCCTTGCTGGTGCCCGGCAGCCTGGCGCTCATCAGCGCGGCCTTTCCTGAAAAGGAGCGCGGCAAGGCCATCGGCACCTGGTCGGGCTTCAGCGGCATCACGGCGGCCGTGGGGCCGGTGCTGGGCGGCTTCCTGGTCGATCACTTCTCGTGGACCTGGGCTTTCCTCATCAATGTGCCGATGGCGCTGCTGGTGTTGTGGATCACATGGCGGCACGTGCCCGAAAGCCATGGCGCGTCGGCCAGCGGCGGGCTGGATTTCTGGGGCGCACTGCTGGCCACCGCCGGGCTTGGCGGCGTTGTCTACGCCTTCATCGAGGCGCCCACGCAGGGCTGGGGTTCGCCGGCCGTGATCGCGGCACTGGGCGTCGGCATCGTGGGGAGCGCGGGCTTCATCGCGGTAGAGCGCAAGGCGCGTACGCCGATGCTGCCGCTGGGCTTGCTGCGCATCGGCAACTTCAGCGGGGCCAACCTGCTGACCTTGCTGCTCTACGCTGCGCTGGGCGGCGGGCTGTATTTCTTTCCGCTCAACCTGATCCAGGTGCAGGGCTACTCGGCCACGGTGGCGGGGGCGGCGCTGCTGCCGTTCATCTTCATCATGTTCGCGCTCTCGGGCTGGGCGGGGCAACTGGTCGACCGCTTCGGGCCGCGCCTGCCGCTGGTCATCGGGCCTGCAATTGCGGCGGTGGGCTTCGCGCTCTTTGCGGTGCCGGGCGTGGGGGCGAGCTACTGGAGCGGCTTTCTGCCCGCGGTGGTCGTGCTGGGCTTCGGCATGACGGTGACGGTGGCGCCGCTCACCACCACCGTCATGAACGCGGTCGGGCCCGATCTGGCCGGCGTGGCCTCGGGCGTCAACAACGCGGTGTCGCGCGCGGCGGCGGTATTGGCGATCGCGGTGTTCGGCGCGATCATGGCCTGGGCCTTCGACGCCGCGCTGGCCGGCAACCTGCGCGGCATGGGCGCGTCGGCGCAGGTGTCGGCGTTTCTCGAAGGGGAGCGCAGCAAGCTGGCCGGTGCGGCGATGCCTCCGGGCGTCGACGCGGCCACCGCGGCGGCCGTCAAGCGCGCCGTGGCCGCGTCGTTCGTCGCGGGCTTTCGCTGGGTGATGCTGTTGAGTGCCGGGCTCGCCGTGTTGAGTGCGCTGAGTGCCTGGCTGATGATTCGCAGGGGGCCTGCCGCCAACAAACCATAGGGGACCGCATCCGTGGAAGAAGAACACGTCGACGTCCTGATCGTCGGCGCCGGCCTCTCGGGCATCGGCGCCGCCTACCATCTCCAGGTGAACTGCCCGGGCCGCAGCTACGCGATCCTCGAAGGGCGGGAGCGCAGCGGCGGCACCTGGGACCTGTTCCGCTATCCGGGCATCCGCTCGGACTCCGACATGTACACGCTCGGCTATTCGTTCCGGCCGTGGACGCAGGCCAAGGCGATTGCCGACGGGCCATCGATCCTGAAGTACGTGCGCGAGACCGCGGCGGACAACGGCATCGACCGGAAGATCCGCTTCAACCACCGTGCGGTGCGCGCCGCGTGGTCGACGCCCGATGCGCGCTGGAGCGTGGATGTCGAGCGCGGGCCGGGCCGGGAGCCGGTGCGATTCAGCTGCAACTTCCTCTTCATGTGCAGCGGCTACTACAACTACACGGCCGGCTACACGCCCGAGTTCGCAGGCACCGCCGATTTCACCGGCCGCATCGTCCATCCGCAGCACTGGCCCGAAGACCTCGACCACACGGGCCGGCGCGTGATCGTGATCGGCAGCGGCGCCACCGCGATGACGCTGGTGCCCGAAATGGCCAAGACCGCCGCGCACGTGACGCTGCTCCAGCGTTCGCCCACCTACGTGATCGCGCGGCCGGCCGAAGACCGCCTCGCCAACCGGCTGCGGCGCCACCTGCCGGCCCGATGGGCCTACGGCATCACGCGCTGGAAGAACGTGATGCTGGGCATGCTGTTTTTCCGGCTCTCGCGGCGCAGGCCCGAGCGCGCGAAGCGGATGATCCTCGGCGGCGTGCGGCATGCCCTGGGGCCGGACTACGACATCGCCACGCACTTCACGCCGCGCTACAACCCGTGGGACCAGCGCCTGTGCCTCGTGCCCGACGGCGACCTGTTCGTCGCGATCAAGGCGGGCCGCGTCTCGATGGTGACGGACCGCATCGACACCTTCACGCCGCGCGGCATCCGGTTGAAGTCGGGTGCCGAACTGGAGGCGGACCTGATCGTCACCGCCACCGGACTCGACCTGCAGGTGCTGGGCGGCATCGAACTGGAGGTGGATGGCCTGCGCGTGGATCCAGCCGCGACCTTCAACTACAAGGGAATGATGTACAGCGACGTGCCCAACCTGGCTTCGTCGTTCGGCTACACGAATGCCTCGTGGACGCTCAAGTGCGACCTGACCTGCGGGTACGTCTGCAGGGTGCTGAACCACATGGACAAGTACGGCTGGCGGCAATGCACGCCGCGCAACACCGATCCGGGCCTGGCCGCCGAGCCGTGGATCGATTTCTCGTCGGGCTACGTGCGGCGTTCGGTCGGCAAGTTTCCGAAGCAGGGCTCGCGCGCGCCGTGGCGGCTGTATCAGAACTACCTGCGCGACATCGTGAGCCTGCGCTTCGGCGCGGTGGACGATGGGGTGATGGCATTCTCCAACCGGGCTGCGCTCAGGGATGTTCCGCGGGGAAGACCTTCGTGACCTGAAAGCCGTGTTCGGCAAGCAAGGCGGGCACGCTCTTTGTCCCGGCCATGTGCAGCGCACCGACGGCTGCAAAAACGCGTTGGCCATCGGCATGGAGGCGTTCGATTTCCTTGACCATTCCGGGGTGCCGGCCGGTGATCATTCGTTCGTGCCTCGCCTGGTCTTCGGGTGTCTTGAGGCAGTCGCACCAGTCTGCATAGTGTTCCAGCTTGTCCAGGTCGCCGCGCGCCCAGGCGTTCGTCGCGGCAACCACAAGCGTGCGCCGCTTGTCCGATTCGAACGTGTCCAGTGCCTTGTCGATGGTTTCGGACAAGGTCTTGCTGCGGTCATCCCCTCCCAGCGCCTTCAATTGTCCGGCACCCGTCTCGAGGCCGATCAGCGGCATCTTGGCTTGACGTGCATAGCCGGCGAGATACCGATCGACGCCGAATTCGGCATACAGGCCATCGGCCTGCATCGAGGCACTGTTCAACGACACGAACAGCCGCATGAGGCCCAGCGGGTCCGCCGGGGCCGAAAGTTCTGCAGGAAGGCATGACTTCTCCAGCAGGCGGGTGACCCGTTCGCGCTGTGCCTTGGTGAGCAGATCCACCACGACCTTGCTGCTCGAGCCGCCGGCTTGCATTTGCCGCGCCGTCGGGTCGGTCTCGAAGTTGATCTCCAGGGCGATGACATCGCTTTGCTGCAAAGCCTGTTGCACCTTGGGGCCCGGGCGCATCCATTCGGGCCTGGCGATGTGCGCGGTGCCATAGAGCCATGAGGCCCGGCCGTCTTTCTCGATGCGCCAGAGGAGGCCGTGGTCCTGGGTCTGCGGTGGCGCCGAAGCCCAGCCACCTGGAGGCACGAGGGATGCCGCGGAAGGAGGGCAGTTTTTCTGCGTTGCACAGGCAACAACAATCAGGGCGGCGACAAGGCACAGATAGCCCAGAACCAGCAGGGACCAGGAGGCGCGGCGGGTCAGCATCGCGTTGCCGGGCAGGTGCTGTCGCCGAACGCCGCGACGGTCATCAGTGCCTCAATCATTCGGCAACTCCCGAAGTGTGTTTTTGGTATCGCGAATGTGGCTTCCCAGAATCTCGCAGGAAGGCGTGCGAGGCAAGGCATCGGCAGATCGGACTTCGGCCGATGTGCTCTTTTTTCACGAGTGACCTGGGTCTTTGATGCGACCCGTGATGAAAAGAAAACCCTCAGGTCAAAAAGAACAACGCGTGCTGCCGGTGCATGTGTGCCCGGTCGAGCAGCCATTGCCTGAGCGCGAATCTCCCCAGCCGCTCTGCGACCGGCGCACAGCGTGCATAGGCCTGGGCCAGGAGTTCGTAGTGGGTGTCCAGGGTGCCTTCATCGCCAGGCAAGCCCGAGGCGAGAGGCGCACCCCCTTCAAGCAGAGGGCACACACCCATGCCCTGCATCTCCAGGATCAGCCTTTGCCGCTCGAGCAGCAGGTGTTGCTGCGCATGGGCTCGCCGCTGCGGCCCCAGGGCGCGGAAGATCCGCAGGGCTTCCGCGCCACCGACCACCATCAGGGTGACATCGAGACGGGCAAACAGGTGCAGCCACGACTCGATGTCTATTTCTTCAATCAGCGCCGGCGCCTTCGCTTTCATGAATCGTCTCCATGGCCGGGCATGACCTGCCGCGACTCGTTTCTTCTTCTCCGGGCATCAGGGCATCAGGTCGTCGAACGCAACGACGACCTGGTCCGGGTTCTACCCTCCGGGATCACGCAAGGTCGTAGCGATCCAGGTTCATCACCTTGGTCCAGGCCGCGACGAAGTCACGGACGAACTTCGCCTCGGCATCCGAGCTTCCATAGACTTCGGCCAAGGCCCGAAGCTGGGAGTGCGAGCCGAAGACAAGATCGGTACGCGTGCCGGTCCACTTGCGTCGGCCGGTGCTGCGATCGAGCCCTTCGAACGCGTCCTGGTCCGCCGACACCGGCTTCCACTGCACCCCCATGTCGAGCAGGTTCACGAAGAAGTCGTTGCTCAGCGCCTCCGGCCGCTGGGTCCAGACGCCGTCCTGGGACTGGCCGACGTTGATGTTCAGCACACGCAGGCCACCCACCAGGACCGTCATTTCCGGCGCGCTCAGGGTCAGCAGCTGCGCCTTGTCGACCAGCAGGGCCTCGGACGAGACGCTGTATTTGCCCTTCTGGTAGTTGCGGAAGCCATCCGCGACCGGTTCGAGCACGGCGAAGGCGTCCACATCGGTCTGCGCCTGCGAGGCGTCCATGCGGCCCGGCGCGAAGGGCACCGTCACGGCGTGACCCGCCTTCTTCGCCGCCTGTTCCACGCCGGCCGAACCGGCCAGCACGATCAGGTCGGCCAGCGAGATCTTCTTGCCGCCGGACTGCGCGCTGTTGAATTCACTCTGGATGCCTTCCAGCGTCTTCAGCACCTTCGCCAGTTGCTCGGGCTGGTTGACGGCCCAATCCTTCTGCGGCGCGAGACGGATGCGCGCACCGTTCGCCCCGCCGCGCTTGTCGGAGCCGCGGAAGGTGGAGGCCGACGCCCAGGCGGTCGACACCAGTTGCGACACCGTCAGGCCCGAGGCGGCGATCCTGGCCTTGAGGGCTGCGATGTCCTTGTCGTCGACCAGCGGGTGATCGACCGCGGGGATGGGGTCTTGCCAGAGCAATTCTTCCGCCGGGACCTCGGGGCCGAGATAGCGCGCACGCGGTCCCATGTCGCGATGCGTCAGCTTGAACCAGGCACGGGCGAACGCGTCGGCGAGCTGGTCCGGGTTCTGGTGGAAGCGCCTGGAGATCTTTTCGTAGACCGGGTCGAACCGCAGCGAGAGGTCCGTGGTCAGCATGGTCGGCGCGCGACGCTTGGACGGGTCGTGGGCATCCGGAATGGTGCCCGCGCCCGCGCCGCCCTTGGCGGCCCACTGGTGCGCACCGGCCGGGCTCTTGGTCAGTTCCCATTCGAAGCCGAACAGGTTGTCGAAGAAGGCGTTGCTCCACTGCGTCGGCGTCTGGGTCCAGGTGACTTCCAGGCCGCTGGAGATCGCGTCGCCGCCCTTGCCGGTGCCGAAGCTGCTGGCCCAGCCGAGGCCTTGCGCCTCGATGCCGGCCCCTTCCGGCTCTGCGCCTACATGCTTGACATCGCCGGCGCCGTGCGTCTTGCCGAAGGTGTGGCCGCCGGCGATCAGCGCGACCGTCTCTTCGTCATCCATCGCCATGCGGGCGAAGGTCTCGCGGATGTCCCTGGCCGCAGCGAGCGGATCCGGATTGCCGTTGGGGCCTTCCGGGTTGACATAGATCAGGCCCATCTGGACGGCCGCGAGCGGGTTCTCGAGGTCCCGGTCGCCGGTGTAGCGCTTGTCGTCGAGCCAGGTCTTCTCGGCACCCCAGTAGACGTCTTCTTCCGGTTCCCAGACGTCAGCGCGCCCGCCGCCGAAGCCGAAGGTCTTGAAGCCCATCGACTCCAGGGCGACGTTGCCCGTGAGGATCATGAGGTCGGCCCAGGAGATCTTCTTGCCGTACTTCTGCTTGATCGGCCACAGCAGCCGCCGCGCCTTGTCGAGGTTGACGTTGTCCGGCCAGCTGTTGAGCGGTGCGAAGCGCTGCTGCCCCGCACCGGCGCCGCCGCGGCCGTCGCCGGTGCGGTAGGTGCCGGCACTGTGCCAGGCCATGCGGATGAACAGGGGGCCGTAGTGGCCGAAGTCGGCCGGCCACCAGTCCTGCGAGTCGGTCATCAGCGCCAGGAGATCCTTCTTCACGGCTGCGAGGTCCAGGCTCTTGAATTCCTCGGCGTAGTTGAATTCGGTCCCCATGGGATCCGACAGGGCCGAATGCTGGTGCAGGACATTCAGCTTGAGCTGATTGGGCCACCAATCCTGGTTCGTCATGCCGCTGCCGGGGGCGTGATTGAAGGGGCACTTTGCTTCGGTTGACATAGGAGTCTCTGCCTTTTCGTGGTGAATGAAGATTAGGTGAGCGGCAAGAATATGCAACGGATACGCAATGAGGAAATTGAATGATCGAAACCCATCAATAGTCACAACCTATTTTTTATGCTGCGTTGGATCATCCGGCAACGCCTTGCAGCAACTGGTCCAGTTCGGACCAGAGCGGATCGCACTGCCCCTCGCGGAACGCCGCCGCCCTGAAGGTCGGGTGTTCGCCGCGATAGGTTTCCCAGAGCGCGAGATGCCCATCCGCCACGCAGGCCCGCACATTGGCGAGCCGGTCGGCGGCCTTGACCACGAGCGCCAGTTCTTCATCGCCGTTCACCCGGCTCAGCGCCGCATAGGTCTTGGCCTTGCGCTCCTTGCGATTGGCGCCGGGCGCGTCCGTCAGCAGCGCGACACACCGCGCCACGAGGTCGCCGAAGCGCGACTGCACGTCGGACACCGTGGCATCGGTGTCCTCGACCACGTCGTGCAGGTAGCCGACGACCTGGGCCTTTTCTCCGTAGGGCTGGAGAAGGGCGACCACCGCATCCAGATGGTGGGCATAGGGCCGCGTGCCGTACTTCTGGTCGCCATGCATCTCGATGGCGTAGCTGCGGGCGGCGTCGGGTGTCGATGAGGTCATGGAGGCATCCGGTGGTGGTTCCATTCTGCCTTCAGCCCCGGCGGCCTTGCCTCGTTCACCAAGGAAAACACCTATGGCAAGCGCATGGCCGGCCCCCTGTGCATAGATACAGTCAATCTGGAAATACTTGACCGCATGGTTCGGTACTCTCGTGCCACTGGTGCTCGTGCCGGCGCGCATGGGTTTGCGACGACGAGAACAGGAGGGATTTCGTGAGCCGAATCACCGATGTGGCCCGGAGGGCCAGCGTATCGACCAGCACCGTGTCGAACGTGTTGAACGGGCGCCGCGACCGCATGGCCCCCGAGACGCTGGCGCGCGTCGAAGCCGCCATCCGCGAACTCAACTACCGGCCCAACACCTCGGCGCGGCAGCTCAAGACGGGCTACACGCCCTTGCTGGGCCTCCTGGTGCCGTCGATGGCCAACCCGGTGTACGGCTTCATCGCCCGGGAGATCGAGGCGCTGGCGCAGGAGCGCTACGGCTTTCGCATCATGGTCGGCAACACCTACCGCGATGCGGAGAAGGAAACGCACTTCTTCGAAGACCTGATGGCGCATGGCGTGCGCGGCGTGATCATCATTTCCTCGCTGGCCGACGAGCGGCACGTGGAGGGGGCCGCCGGGCGCGGGCTGGTGGCCGTGAGCTACGACCGCCGCGCCACGCCGGGCATGCCATCGGTGATCGACCACGTGACGGTCGACAACTTCGAGTCGTCGCGCATCGCCGCCGCGCACCTGATCGCGCAGGGGCACCGGCGGCTCGCCTTCGTCACGCCCTCGGGCCGCACCATGAGCCGAAGCGAGAAGATCAACGGCTTTCTCGCTGCCGCCCAAAGTGCCGGCCTCGAAGGCAGCGCGCAGGTGATCGAAAGCCTGCCGGCCGACGAGTACGGCGATTCGATGATGAGCGAACTGGGCCGCATGCAGGCCAGCCTGATGGCGAAGTCGCCCGGCCATCCCACCGGCGTGATCGGCGTCAACGACCTGCTGGCCTTCGGCCTGATGGCAGGGTTTCGCGATGCCGGGCTCTCGGTGCCGCAGGACGTATCGGTCATCGGCATCGACGACATGTTTCTCTCCACGCTGATGCACCCCGCGATGACCTCGGTGCGCGTGCCGGTGCCCGAGATGGCGCAGGTGATGGTCGAGCGGGTGATGAGCCGGCTGGTGGACGCCTCGCTGCCGACGCAGGAGTTCGTCTTTCCGCCCACGCTGGTGGCGCGCGATTCGGTGGCGCCGCCGCGCGCCTAGATGTCCCTTCCGCAAAGCCCTTTCTTCATGACCACGGTTTTCGTCAGCCATCCGCAGGGCAAGCTTGCCCACTATTTCGGCGACCGGGCCACCGCGGCCTTGCAGGCCATGGCGCAGGTGCGCTTCAACCCCACGGACAACGACCTGTCGTCCGCCGAACTCGCCGCACTGGCGCAGGACTGCGACGCGATCGTTTCGTACCGACAGACGGTGGGCGACGAGGCGCTGTTCGCCGCGCTGCCGGCGCTGAAGGCCTTCGTGCGCTGCGCCATCGACATCCGCAACATCGACGTGGCCTCGGCCAGCCGGCATGGCGTGCTGGTGACGCAGGCGAGCGCGGGGTTCGTCGCGTCGGTGTCGGAGTGGATCGTGGGCGCGATGATCGACCTGGGGCGCCACATCAGCGCATCGGCCGCGCTGTACCACGCGGGCCAGCCGGTCGCTCCGGTGATGGGGCGCGAGCTGCGCGGCGGTACGCTGGGCGTGATCGGCTACGGGCAGATCAGCCGCTACCTCTGCGACGTGGCGCTGGCGCTGGGCATGCGCGTCATCGTGCACGACCCGCATGCATCGACCGGGCGTGCCGACCTCGAGCAGGTCGGGCTCGATGCGCTGCTGTCCCAATCGGACTTCGTGGCCTGCCTCGCGCCCGCCAACGAAGCGACGGAGAACATGATGAATGCCGCCGCCTTCGCCGCGATGCAGCCGCATGCCTTCTTCATCAATGCCTCGCGCGGCAACCTCGTGGACGAGGACGCGTTGCTGGCCGCACTCGACGCCGGCACCATCGCCGGCTGCGCGCTCGACGTGGGCCGTGCGCCCGACCAGATGCCTTCGCCGCGCGTGGCCGCGCATCCGCGCGCGATCGCCACGCCGCACATCGGCGGACTCACGCCGCCGGCCGTGGAGCATCAGGCGATGGAGACGGTGGCCCAACTGGCCGAGATCTTCCAGGGGCGGGTGCCGAAGGGGGCGGTCAATGCAGCCGAGGCCTATCGCTGGCAGAAGGCTTTCGGCCAGCGCGGCTGATCTCTCAGTGCTTCGCGAGAAAGCGTTCGATCACGGTAGCGAAGTACGGCGGGCATTCCTGCATCGGGTAGTGCCCGCAGTTCGGAATGCGCAGCAGCTCGGCGCGGGGATGCCATGCCAGAAAGCTCGCCTGCATCGCAGCCTCGTCGATGCCCGGATCGTGCTCGGCCACGATCACCAGCCAGGGCGTTGCCAGGCCACGGACCTCGGCGGAGAAATCGGTCCGGGCGAACATCTCCAGATATCCGCGTCTGCACGCCGGCGCGACGGTGGCGCGGCTTTGCTTCAGCTTGGCATCCACCCATCGCTCCGACAACGTGCCGCCGACGTAGCGGATCAGCCGGCGCAGATGGTCGTCGTTGTCCGTGGTGCTCGCGAGAAACGCGAACGCAGCATCGTCGACCTGCGAGCCCGCGGCGGATATGGGGCAGACTGCGACGGCGCTCCGGACGCGGGCGGGTGCGTTCGCCGCAAGGCGCTGGGTTGCCATGCCCGTCATCGAATGTCCGAGGACGTGAAAGCGCTGCCAGCCCAGTGCGTCGGCCACGTGCAGGCAGTCGCTCGCGATCTCGTCGACCGTGTATCGCCCGGGGATGTGCCTCGAGCCGCCATAGCCGCGCAGATCGACGAAGGCGTAGGTGAACGCGCCGCCGTCGAGATAAGGCCGCAGGGCGTCGTAGGTGGTGTGGTCGCCGTTCCAGTCGTGCATGACCAGGACCCGTTCAGGACCGTGGCCGTGCAGCGTGTGATGGAGGAGGGCGGGTGAGTCGGTGTGGCGCATCGCAGTGGTTCCTTGTTGTTGCGTGAACAAAAAGAAAACGCCCTCGCGGCGGTGGGCCGGGAGGGCGTTGGCGGTGTGTGGATGTCGGGGGCGGGCAGGCGGCCTCGACAAAGTGATGCGAGAGTAGCCGATCAGGGCGCGTTGCACAAGCGATGCCGACCACGGCGGACATTCAATCCCGCCGATGCGACTTCACCCACATGCGCCGGGGTCCCTGGCCCTCGGCTGCCAGCTTGTCCAGAGGGTTGCGCAGCTTGCACCGGTCGATCGACAGGCAGCCGCAGCCGATGCAGTCGTCCAGCGTGTCGCGCAGTTTCTTCAGCTGCGCCATGCGTTCGTCCAGGTCGGCCCGCCACGCGGCCGAGAGCCGCGCCCAGTCTTCGCGGCTGGGTGCGGCGCTGGCGGGGAGGGTTGCCAGCGCGGCGCCGATGTCGGCCAGCGAAATGCCTACCCTTTGCGCCACGCGCACGAATGCAACACGCCGCAGCGCCTCGCGCGGGTACCGGCGCTGGTTGCCCGCGGTGCGCGAGCTGCCGATCAGCCCCTGCGCTTCGTAGAAGTGCAGCGTGGACACCGACACGCCGCTGCGGCGCGCGACCTCGCCGACGGTGAGGGTGGGAGAAATACCGGCCCGTTGCAGTGCATCGTTCATCAAGAAAGACCTCTTGACCTCAACTTTACTTGAGGTTTGAGAATGCGTTCCAGCGAGCAGGCCCTGCGCGCATATTCATTGAGGAAACTTCATGTCGAACGCATCTCCCACAAGCCCGTCCACCCCGGTGTTCCGCATCGACAAGTTCGTCGTGCCCACCGACGTACTGCCGTCTTTCGTCGCGCAGATGCAGCGCGTGCAGCAGACCTTGCGCACGCTGCCAGGCTGCCTGCGCAACCAGGTGCTCACGCAGACCGGCGGCCCCGGCGAGTTCAATGTGATCACGCTGGTCGAATGGGCAAGCGAGCAGGCGGTCGCCGCGGCACAGGTCGTTGTCAAGAAAAAGTTCGCCCAGGAGGGCTTCGATCCGGCCGCATTCGTCCAGCAGAACGGCGTGCGGGCCGACATGGGCTTCTACGGCAGTGTGTGAGCTTGTCTGCACCCTTGGTTCATCGCGAGGTCGACAACTACTGGGACAAGGCTGCTCGCAGGCGGCCGCCTGCCCGTGAAGTGCGGCTGGCTCACCGACCGTTTCGGCGTTTCGTGGCAGGTGGTGCCCACGGGGCCATGATCCGCATGTTCCAGGACAAGGACCCCGAGAAGGCCGGCCGCGCGATGCGCGCCATGATGGAGACGGTCAAGCTCGACCTCGCGGCGGTGCAGCGGGCCTACGACGGCCGCTGACCCCCGCGCGAAATCAGACCAGCCGGTGGATGGCCTTCTTGCGCCATACCAGTTGGTAGTACGCGGTCTGCAGCAGCAACATGGCCCCGAAGGTCACGGGGTAGGCGATCCAGATCCCGTCGAGGCCGATGCGGTGGCTCATGACCCAGGCCACCGGCACCTCCACGCCCATGATGCAGACGATGGAGATCAGCGTGGGCACCAGCACCGAGCCGCTGGCCCGCATGATCCCCGAGATGGCTGCGGCCATGCCGAAGATCACGAGGCTCCACAGCATGATGTGCAGCAGCGTCTGCGCAATCTCGATCACCGGGGCGCTGGTGATGAAGAAGCCCATGAGCGGGCGCGAGAACAGGTAGCCCAGCAGCACGAGGCCGCCGGTCAGCACGAGGTTCATCATGAGCGCCGTCTGCGCGATCGCACCGAGCCGGTTGGCGCGGCCCGCGCCGATGGCCTGTGCGCCGAGGATCGAGGTGGTGATGGCGATCGAGATCGCCGGGAACTGCACGTACGCCACCACCTGGTTCACCGCACCGTAGGCCGCCGTGGCGTTCGAGCCGTAGCCGTTGACCATCGAGAGCAGCACCACTTCGGCCAGCGCCACCACGATCATCTGCACGCCTGTGGGCACGCCGATGCGGAGCACCGCCTTCAGCAACTGCGGCTGGATGCGCAGGTGGCGGAAGAACTCGGCATCGGGCGCGAGCGGGCTCTTGCGCTGGCGCAGCCGGAAGCCGAGCCAGGTGGTCGCCACCGCGAAGGACAGCACCGAGGCCCATGCGCCGCTCGCCACGCCGAGTTGGGGCAGGCCGCCCCAGCCGCGGATGAGCGCCGGCGTGACCACGAGGCCGATCAAGGTCGAGATCACGAGCGTGAGCAGCGGCGTGACGGTGTCGCTCACGCCGCGGAGCATGGCCGTGGCGAGCAGGAACATGAACACGCCCGGCATCGCGATCAGCATGATGCGGGCATAGCGCGTGGAGTCGGCCAGCACATCGGGCGGTGTGCCCAGTGCGGCCAGCATCGGCGTGGTGAAGGCGCCGCCGAACACGGCGATCACCAGGCCCATCAGCAGGCCCACCGAGAGCGTGGTGCCTGCCACGGCCTTGACCTTGGCGACATCGCGTGCGCCCCAGGCCTGGCCGATCAGGACCGAGGCGCCGGCGCCCAGGCCGATGATGAAGGCGATGAAGAAGAACATCACCGGAAAGAAGCTCGACACGGCCGCCAGCGCGCCGACGCCGAGCATCTGCCCCACGTAGACGTTGTTGAGCGTGCCGGAAAGCGACTGCAGGATGTTGCTCAGCAACATCGGCGCAAGGAAGAAGAGAAAGACCTTCCACAGCGGACGCGCCGCGCCGACGGGCGCCACCGGCGTGCCCTGCAGGCCGCTGCGGCCGGTGGCTGCGCTCTCGGGGGTTGCTCTCATGCCGTGGTGCTCCAGCCGGCGGCGGACAATTTTTGAAGGTGGGTGCGCAGGTCCGGCGGCCAGGCGTCGATCAATGCCTCGAAGCGGTTGCGCTCGCCGGCGAACAGCGCGCGGGTGGCTTCCTCGAAGCCGGGCAGGGCGCCGGCGATCGCGGTCATGAAGCGGTAGGCGGCTTCGCGCGATGCGCGCACGGCGTCGCGGTCGGCGTTGACGCGGCTCGCCTCCTGCACCAGCCGCCGCAGTGCGACCGAGGCGCCGCCGGGCTGGCGGTTGAGCCAGTCCCAGTGGCGCGGCAGCAGGGTGACTTCGCGCGCGACCACGCCAAGCCTCGGGCGGCCCACGCCGCGCGGGGTTTCCTCATGGGTCTCGGCGCTGGCCGCATGCGCCACGACGCCGGCCCGGTTGTGCACATCGAAGTCGAGCAGTTCACCGGTCTGTTCGTTGAACACGAGATAGGGCGTGTCGTCCTTGCGCTCGCGCAATTGCGCGAGCACGTCGGCGGTGCTTCCCTGGGCGATGCGCTTGAAGGCGGCGAAAACAATCAGGTTGATGGGTGGCGTGTCGGATGGCATGTCGGATTTCTTTGTTCTTCCGGGTCCGGTCGAAACGAGGTGCGTAATCTACCCGTTGAACGGCTCAGGCGTGCGGCGTGTCGTCGTGGCAAAGCGCAAGGAGCGCGGCGTTGATTTGCGGCAGGCTGTCCGGAGCCAGCGATTTCACCGCATCGGCGCAGATTGCTTCGACGGTCGTGATTGCAGCTTGCATCAGTTTTCTGCCGCCGGGGCGAATGGTTGCATGGCGGCCCTCTCCATTCGCGCCGGCCGTGCGTTCGGCCAGTCCCGTTTTTTCGAGCAGGACCATTTTGCGAATCAATGCCGAGATCGGCAAGCCCAGGGATCGCGCGAGGTCGGCCATCGCCATGCGGCCGTCTTCGGCGCACAGGAGCCGGTGAAGCAGCGTGAAGTCTTCGTAGTCCAGGCCGTGGAAGGCGCCCAGATCCTCGTGGAGTTTCAGGTTCAGGCTGGCATGGGCACGGCCGATGTTGAGGCACAGGTGCAGCGGATCGACGCTCATGGCGTGTCGTAGCCCCGCTCGCCGTGGCACTGAAGCTCCTCGCGCCAGAGCGCCAGAAGTTTTTCGAGTTCGGCTGCGCGGTCGAAGGCCGGGTCGTCGCGCTCCTTGACCCGGTCGATCACCTCGAAGCTGAAGTTTGCCGCACCGTGCGCGGCCCAGTCGCGCACCAGCGCCTTGTTGCGGTGCGAGCGCAGGCCGAGTTCGAAGCGCGCGCGGTTCATCGCGCCCTCCACATCGAGACTGCCGGCCAGGTAGAGGCGGCCGTTCTGCGTATTGCGGATGACGAAGACGCCCGCGGGGCGGACTGTTTCCTTGTATTTCCTGGCGAGGGCGCGCCTCGTCTCTTGGGGCATGTTCATGCGCCATATATTACCCGGGTGAAATTAGAAGCACAATACACCCGGGTAAAAATAAGCAATCAGCCTTCACGCAATCGCCGCCATCCCCGTGCGAGCCGGCGGTTGAGGGCCCGTACCACGCGCCACGGCCGGCTCTGGCGAACGAGGTTCAGCACATGGTCCTTCCAGGCTTTCCAGCGCGGATACCAGCGCGCGAACCACGGAATGCGCATCAGCGGACCTTCGACCAGCTGGAAGATGCGCGCCACGATGGCCGTGCCCGCCAGCTTGGCCAGCACGAGCGCGGTCACGCCGCTGGCCGCATGGCCGTGGCTGAAGAGAAAGAGGGCCAGCACCTTGACGGGCAACAGCAGCAGCACCGGCACGAAGAACGCCAGCAGCGCGCCCCACGGCGGCAGCCTGCGCAGGCGGTCTTCGAGGCGCGGCCAGAAGGGGAGGCGGGACAGCCGCGCGGCGAGGGCGGCGAGTGGTACCCATCCCCATTCCTCGAAAAGCAGGAAGGGCACGAGCAGACCCGTGGCGGCTGCGCGGAGCAGGGCGCGCAGAGCGCGCACGAGGGGTGTCATGCGCGAAGGGTACGGCATCGTGCGGGCGTGCGGCCCGACCTTCGAGGCTATGACGAAAGTGAGGGGCGAACGCCCGGGGGCTCGGCCCAAAGTTGCTCTCCCAAAGAGGTACTTGCTGTATTTACGTCTTTAGTACACATTTACCCCTCTTGCAACAAGGTGAAACTAAGGTAATCAAAAAGGTAGCAGAATCACAACTGAGTAAAAATGAATTAACTTTTGCTCACGAACGCTCGGCTTTTATTTGTCACAAGGGGATCGAAGTGGAAAACGAACTCGATGTTTCATTGACAGATGCTGGTGGAAGTGCTAAGCGATTTTCCAATCCTGGCCAGTTCGGCGGACTGCTCGCGGCGTCTGCCGACACGCTTCCGTGGCCCGACTTTCTGACCGGGCAACAGACCAAACCGGTGCGCGTCCTGCTGGTGGATGACGATCCCTTCGTCAGACGCGTCATTGCCCAGGAATTGCTGAGCGATCTGCGCATCCAGCTCGAAGGGCAGGCCGGAACCCTGCGCGAAGGCCGGCGCCTTCTGATGCAGCATGAATTCGATGTGCTCATGGTCGATATCCGCCTCGGCGACGGCAGCGGCTTCGAGCTGATCGACGAGGCCAAGAAGCACCGCAGCGCCGCCGAGATCATCGTCATCTCGGCGCTGGAGGACGAACCCCAGGTGCTGCACGCCTTCGAACTCGGCGCCTCCGGATACCTCGTGAAGAACGCCTGGTTCCAGAGCTATGCGCAGGCTGTGCTGCAGGTGGTCAACGGCGGCGCCGCCATCACCCCCCGGCTCGCGCGCAGGCTGCTCGTGCACCTGGACCACCAGCGCGCCAACCCGAGCCCGGTCCGGCCGCCGGACAGCAGGGCCACGCTGTCCACGCGGGAGCGCGAAGTGTTGCGACTTGTTGCGACCGGGTATGTCACCGAAGAGATCGCGGTGCAGCTCACGATCAGCTCGCAGACCGTCAACGCCCATGTGAAGAACATCTACCGCAAGCTGCACGCCCACACCCGGGCGCAGGCCGTGAGCTTCGCCTCGCACCGGGGACTGCTCTGACGACGGCGCCGCGCACGATGCGCAGATTGCGAAACGGCTCATGCTGCCCCCGGTATTTCACTTGCCGCACTATCTGGAAGACCAGTTCGTGTGGCTCTCGATCGCCTCGTGGTGCGCGCTGCTGGTCTGGCTGTGGCCTCGCGCCTCGCGCCAGCGGATGCTGCTGTGGATCGCGCTGGCCTGCGCGCTGCACCTGACGCCGCTGACGGGACAACTGCTGCGGGCGACAACGGCCATCACCGTGGTGGGCCGCGAAATACCGGTCGCCTTCTGGGCGCTGCAGGGCATCAATGTCCTCGTGTTCTTGATGATCGTCGGCATCTGGTACATCTCGCGCCGCCGCGTCGCGCGCTATCGGCAGGTGCAGGCAGTGCTGGCCGAGCGGCACCGCATCGCCTGCGACCTGCACGACGGCGTGGGTTCCCGGCTGGTGGCGCTGCTGGCCAGCCATGACCCGCGCTCGAGCGAATCGCGCGCGCTCTCGATGGCCCTCCAGGCCTGCCTGCTGGAACTCCAGATGACGGTGGACTCCCTCGACGACCAGGCGTCCGCCACGATCGTCGAGAGGCTGGGCCATCTGCGCTACCGCTTGCAGCCGGCCTTCGACAGGCTCGGCATCAGCCTCGTGTGGAATGTGCGCGACGTGGCGCTCGCGCATCCCATGCTCCCCGAGTCCGCGATGCAGGTCTGCAGGATCGCGCAGGAGGCCTTGTCCAACGTGATGCGCCATTCGCAAGCCAGCCGGGTGGAGGTTCGTTTCGGGCCGCACGAGGGTTCGCGCGGTCTGGTGCTCGAAGTCGAGGACAACGGCCGCGGTCTCGGCCTCGACGCATCGGGCGGCATGCCGCCCGATCACCTCGGCAAGGGGCTTCGCAGCATGCGCGCACGCGCGAGCGCATTGCATGGCGAACTGACCGTCGAGGATGCCGTTCCCCACGGGCTGTGCATCCGCCTCGTGCTGTCCGGCGAGGCGCTGGCGCAGCCCGTGGCCGAACCCGAAGCCACGAGCGTCCTGTAACAGGCCCGGCAGGGCTGGCAGCCGGGGCCCGCCGGCGCCTATGGCAAACTTCCGCGCTTTGCCAGGGATGCGCTCAAGACATGCAGAAAATCATTCGCCAGCTCGCCACTGAAATCAAGGTCGGCGAGCACCAGGTGAAGGCCGCCGTCGAACTGCTCGACGAAGGGGCCACGGTTCCGTTCATCGCCCGCTACCGCAAGGAAGTGACCGGCGGGCTCGACGACATCCAGCTGCGCGAACTGGAAGCACGCCTTTCGTACCTGCGCGAACTCGAGGACCGCCGCGTGGCGGTGCTCAAGAGCATCGACGAGCAGGGCAAGCTCACCCCCCAGTTGCGCGCCGCGATCGAATTCGCGCCGACCAAGCAGGAGCTCGAAGACCTGTACCTGCCGTTCAAGCAGAAGCGCCGCACCAAGGGCCAGATCGCCCGCGAATTCGGCATCGAGCCGCTGGCCGACAAGCTGCTGGCCGACCCCACGCTCGACCCGGCCGTGGAAGCCAAGGCCTTCCTGCAGCCTGCCACCACGCTGGACGACGGCAAGCCGGGCCCCGATTTCTCCACCGTGCCGCTCGTGCTCGACGGCGTGCGCGACATCCTCTCCGAGCGCTGGGCCGAAGATGCGGCGCTGGTGCAGGGCCTGCGCGAATGGCTCTGGGCCGAAGGACTGCTCAAGTCCAGCCTGATGGCCGGCAAGGACGAGAACAACGCCGACATCGCCAAGTTCCGCGACTACTTCGAATACGACGAGCCCATCGGCCGCGTGCCGTCGCACCGCGCACTGGCCGTGTTTCGCGGCCGTGCGCTGGACATCCTCGACGCCAAGCTGGTGCTGCCGGTCGAGCCCGAGCCGGGCAAGCCCAGCATCGCCGAAGGCAAGATCGCGCTGCACCTGGGCTGGAGCCATGCGGGCCGCCCGGCCGACGACCTGCTGCGCAAGTGCGTGGCCTGGACCTGGCGCGTGAAGCTCGCACTCTCCACCGAGCGCGACCTGTTCACCCGGCTGCGCGAAGACGCCGAGAAGGTGGCGATCAAGGTGTTCGCCGACAACCTGCGCGACCTGCTGCTGGCCGCACCCGCCGGCCCGCGCGTCGTGATGGGGCTGGACCCGGGCATCCGCACCGGCGTGAAGGTGGCCGTGGTCGACGCCACCGGCAAGCTGGTCGAAACCGCCACCGTGTTCCCGCACGAGCCGCGCAAGGACTGGGAAGGCTCCCTGCACACCCTCGGCAAGCTCTGCGCCAAGCATGGCGTGAACCTCATTGCCATCGGCAACGGCACGGCCAGCCGCGAGACCGACAAGCTCGCCGCCGACCTCATCAAGCTGCTGGCCAAGATGGCCGCGCAGGCCGGCGCACCTGAGATCAAGGTCGACAAGGTCGTGGTCAGCGAAGCCGGCGCTTCCGTCTATTCCGCCAGCGAATTCGCCTCGCAGGAAATGCCCGACGTGGACGTGAGCCTGCGCGGCGCCGCCAGCATTGCGCGGCGCCTGCAGGACCCGCTGGCCGAGCTCGTGAAGATCGACCCCAAGAGCATCGGCGTGGGCCAATACCAGCACGACGTGAACCAGAGCGAACTCGCCCGCACGCTGCAGGCCGTGGTCGAGGACTGCGTGAACTCGGTGGGCGTGGACCTCAACACCGCGAGCGTGCCGCTGCTGAGCCGCGTCTCGGGCCTGTCGGCCAGCGTGGCGAAGGCGGTGGTGCGCTGGCGCGAATCGAACGGCGCGTTTTCCACCCGCAAGCAGCTGCTCGACGTGACCGGCTTCGGCCCCAAGGCCTTCGAGCAGAGCGCGGGCTTCCTGCGCATCCGCGGCGGCGCCGACCCGCTCGACATCACCGGCGTGCACCCCGAAACCTATCCGCTGGTCGAGCAGATCATCGTCAAGACCGGCAAGCCGATCGCCGAGCTGATGGGCCGCGCCGAGATGCTCAAGACCCTGAAGCCCGAGCTGTTCGCCAACGAGAAGTTCGGCGTCATCACGGTGAAGGACATCCTGGGCGAACTCGAGAAGCCCGGCCGCGACCCGCGCCCCGACTTCAAGGTGGCGCGCTTCAACGACGGCGTGGACGACATCAAGGACCTGGTCGAGGGCATGGTGCTCGAAGGCACGGTGAGCAACGTGGCCCAGTTCGGCGCCTTCGTCGACCTCGGCGTGCACCAGGACGGCCTGGTGCATGTGAGCCAGCTGAGCCACAAGTTCGTCAACGACGCCCGCGAAGTCGTCAAGACCGGCGACATCGTCAAGGTCAAGGTGATGGAAGTGGACGTGGCGCGCAAGCGCATCGGCCTGTCGATGAAGCTCGACGCAGCCCCCGCGCGCCGCGACGGCCCGCGCGACAACCGCTTCGAGGGGGCGGGCCGCGGCAACCAGCAGCAACCGCGCCGCGACAACTCGCCGCAGCCCGCGGGCCAGATGGCGAGTGCGTTTGCCAAGCTGCAGGGGTTGCGCAAGTAAACCGCAACGTCCAAGGAGTCCCGATGCCGAGAGAACAGGAGCCACCCGCGCCCGCCTGGGCCGCGATCCTGTTCAGCGTGATCGGCGCCGGCTTCCTCGCAGCCGCGCTGACGACGGGCTGGACCCAATGGCAGTTCGTGCAGCGCGCGGAGACCGGACCGGGCAGCGTGGTTCGCCTCAACGCGGGCGGCTCTCATCCGCAGATCCGCTTCACGACCCGGACCGGCGAGGTGCGCGAGTATCCGCAGGGCGGGCTGATCTTCGGCTACGCGGTCGATGAAGCGGTGAAGGTGCTGTACGACCCGGGCAATCCGCGCGATGCCGTCGTCTGCAACTTCGGTGCGATCTGGAGCACGCCGGGTTTTCTGCTGCTGCTCGGACTCGGTTTCGCTGTTGGCGGCGCCTCTGCGTTTCGGCAGCGCGCCATCGGGAAATCATGAAAGCCCTGCGCATCTACGCCGGCCCCGCGGCCCGCAAGCACATCGAGCAGCACGGCCTGCGCCCGCAGGACGTGCGCACCATCCCCGGCGCGGCGGGCGGGCCCAAGGGCCTGATCCTCGGGCCGCTCGACCGCTTCATCTTCGGCCGCTGGCTCACGCAGTCGAGCCAGCCGGTGCACCTGGTGGGCGCATCGATCGGCGCATGGCGGCTCTCGACAGCCTGCCTGTCCGACCCGGAGGCGGCTTTCCAGCGCTTCGAGCATGACTATGTGCGCCAGCAGTTCGAGGTGCCGCCGGGGCAGAAGCGGCTCAGTCCGCGCCAGCTCAGCGAGCGCTTTGCCGAGAGCCTGGTCGACTTCTACGGCGGGCGCATCGGCGAGGTGCTGAACCACCCGCGCTATCGCCTGCATGTGGTGACCTCGCGCGGCCGCCACATCCTCGGGCGCGAGGGCAGGGCGCGCACGCCCTTCGGCTATCTTGGCGCCTTCGCCACCAACAGCCTGCATCGCAAGGGCCTGGGCGCATGGCTCGAACGCTGCGTGTTCTCCACGCCGGGGGCGGCCTTGCCTTTCGGCACCCGGGACTTCCGCACGCGCCAGCATGCGTTGAGCGAAGCCAACTTCAACATGGTGCTGCAGGCCTCGTGTTCGATTCCTTTCCTGCTCGCCGCGGTGCACGACATCCCGGGCGCGCCGCGCGGCGCCTACTGGGACGGCGGCATCACCGACTACCACCTGCACCTCGACTATCAGCCGGCCGACGAAGGCATCGTGCTGTATCCGCACTTCCAGCGCGCGGTGGTGCCGGGCTGGCTCGACAAGGGCCTGCGCTGGCGCCACAGGTCCACGGGTTTCCTCGACCGCATGGTGGTGCTGGCGCCCGCCCCCGAATGGGTGAATTCGCTGCCCAACGGCAAGCTGCCGGACCGCAAGGACTTCATCCATTTCCAGAACGATGCGCAGGCCCGCATCACGGCCTGGGGCAAGGCCACGCGGGAGGCGCAGCGGCTGTCCGACGAGTTCGAGGAATGGCTTCAGCGCGGCGGCGCGGCGGCTGAAACGCTGGCCCTTTGAGCCGGCGTCATCAGCGGCGCGCTGCAATCGAGGACGTTGACGTACACCGCGTCGCCCACCGCGAGTGCCGCGCCGGCAGGCAGGCGCGTGGTGCCCAGCGAGCGCGAGTGCACGCCGCCATTGCGGAAGCGTACGACGGCATAGCGCGCCGAGGTGTCGCCGGCGGTGCCGCAATCGCGGTCGGCGCTGCGCGACAGATCCGCCGCCCGCCCCAGGCTGACGACCTGCGCCGCGTGCCAGCCCGCCGCGGGGTCGAAGGAATGGACATCGAAGGCCGCGCAGCCGCCCAGTGCAAAGGCCCACAGCACGCTCGCGCGCCACACCGGGGTCATGGCGTACCGCCGATCGCAGCCGTGGCCTGGATCTCGATGCGGTATTCCGAGTCGATCAGCTTGGCGCCGACCGTGGCGCGCGCCGGCGTGTGGCCGGCGGGCACCCATTCGTCCCACACCGAATTCATCGCGGCGTAGTCGCCCACGGTGCGCAGGTAGATCGTCACGCTCACCAGGTCTTTCTTGCTCGCACCCTGCGTGGCGAGCATCTCGTCGATGTGATGCAGGATCTCGCGCGTCTGGCCCGTGATGTCCAGCGAGGGGTTTTCGGCCACCTGGCCCGAAAGGTAGAGCAGGCGCGCCGCGCCCAGGTCGACGACCACCATCTCGCTGAAGCGGGGTCCCATGTCGTGGCGAATGATGTTCATGGCGATGCGGTGCCCGCTGCGTTGGCAACGGTGGCGTGAGGAAGGTCGGGGAAGGGCACTGCGGCGACGCTGTCCGCGGGCGGGTTCCACCAGCCGCCGCCCAGGGCCTGGAAGAGGGCTGCCGCATCGGTCAGCCGCAGGGCGCGGGCCTGCACCAGGGCGAGCAGCGCCTGCTGCCGGGCCTGCTGCGCCGCCCGCAACGACAGCGCGCTCGCATCGCCGAGCTGCACCTGCCTGCGGGTTCGCGCGAGGCTCTGCGAGGCCGTGCGTTCGGCCTTGACCGCGGCCTGCAGCGCACGGGTGTCGGCGTCGATGGCTTCGAGCGTGTTGGCCACGTCCTGGAAGGCGGCCAGCACGGTCGCGCGGTATTGCGCCGCCGCCTGGTCGAACGAGGCCCTGGCCGCGGCCTCGCGGTGCTTGAGCGCGCCGCCGTCGAAGAGCGGCTGCGTCACGCCCGCGGCCACGGTCCAGAACAGCGACGAGGACTTGAACAGCTGCGACAGCGTGGAGGCCGACGAGCCATAGGCATTGACGCCGAGCGTCACGTTGGGCAGCCGCGCGGCCACGGCCACGCCGATGGCGGCGCTGGCGGCCTGCAGTTGCGCTTCGGCCGCCCGCACGTCGGGACGGTGCTCGACGAGGCTGGCGGGCAGGGTCAGCGGCAGTTCCGCAGGCAGTTGCAGCGCATCGAGCTCGAAATGCGCCGCCACGCCTTCGCCCGGGTAGCGGCCTGCCAGCGTGGCCAGCAGATTGCGCTGCTGCGCCAGTTGCTTGTCGAGCGGCGGCAGCGTGGCCTCGGTGGCGGCCAGCGCGGCTTCCTGCGCATCGACATCGGCAGGCGCGACCTGGCCCAGCGCCTGCTGCCTGCGGTAGGCCTGCAGCACGTCCTTCTGCCCCGCAATGATGTCCAGCGTGGCGGCCTGCTGGGCGCGCAGCGAGGCCTCGGTGATGGCGGCCGTCACCACGTTGCTGCTCAGCGTGAGTTTCGTGGCCAGGCTCTGGAAACGCTGCAGCTCGGCCTGCGCCTGCGTTCCCTCGACCTGCCGGCGCGTGCCGCCGAACACATCGGGTACATAGGACACGGTCACCTGCGCGGTGTGCAGGGTGTAGAGATTCGCGTTGGACGACACCGGGCTGGCCACCGCGCTCGACACGCGCTGGCGCGTGGGCGCGTAGTTCAGCGCCACGGCGGGCCAGAACGCCGCCTGGTCGGCGGCGGTGTTCTCGCGCGCCGCACGCAGCGCCGCTTCCGCGGCCTCGATGTTGGGGTTGCCGGCCAGGCTCTGGCTGACCAGCGCATTCAACGGCGCCGAGCCGAAGGCCTGCCACCACTGCGCCGGAATATCCAGCTCGGGCGAAAGGCGTTCGAGCGGCACGCCTTCGGCATCCGTCGCGCGGCCCGGTGCTGCCGTGTATTGCGCCGGCAGGTTCAGCGGCGGGCGCACGTAGTCGGGGCCGACCGCGCAGCCGCCCAGCAGCGCAAGGCCTGCCGCCAGCACGGCGGGGCAGGGCGTGGCCCATCTTCTTGTCTTCATGGTGTTCTCGGTCAGTTTTCTACGGCGCGTTGTGTTCGCGGGGTTCTTGTGTCCGGGGCGCGTGCACGGGGGACTTCAGCGGTCGCGCCGCGAACGAACACCCCAGCCCTTGCGCTCGAAGAAGCGCTCCAGTGCGAAGTAGAGCGTCGGCAGGATGAACAGCGTCAGCAGCGTCGACACCACCAGCCCGCCGACCACCACGGTCGCCAGACCGCGCTGCACATCGGTGCCCACGCCCGTGGCCAGCGCCGCCGGCAGCATGCCGATCGAGGCCACCGTTGCCGTCATCAGCACCGGCCGCAAGCGCTCGGCCGCGCCTTCGAGCACCGAAGCCTGCAGCGCCAGCCCCTCGCCGCGCACCCGGCGGAAGTTCGCGACCATGATGATTCCGTTCTGGATCGACACGCCGAACAGCGCGATGAAGCCCACCGCCGTCGCCACGTTGAGCGTCTCGCCCGCCACGTGCACCGCGATCAGCCCGCCCAGCGTGGCCATCGGCACCACGCCGAGGATCAGCGCCACCTGCCGGATCTTGCCGAACTGGAAGAACAGCAGCACCGCCATGATCCCCACCACGATGGCCAGCGACACCCCCAGGCGGGCCTGTGCGCGCTGCTGGTTCTCGAACTGGCCGGCCCACTGCAGCCGGAACCTGGTGGGGTCGAACTTCACTTCCTTCGCGATGCGCGCCTGCGCCTCGACCAGGTAGGAGGCCAGGTCGCGGTCGCGGTTGTCCACGCGCACGGTGATCTGGCGCTCGTTCATCTCGTGCGAGATGGTGCTTTCGCCGGTCTGCAGCCGGATGTCGGCCACCTGCGACAGCGGCACCTTGGCGCCGCTCGAGCTGTTGAGCAGCAGGGCGCCGATGGCCTCGGTGCTGCCCTTGGCGCTCTTGGGCATCTTGACGGCCACGTTGTAGGTGCGGTTGCCCGCATACACCGTGATCACCGGCGCGCCGCCGATACCGGTCTGGATCAGGTTGGCCACGTCGCTCGCATTGACGCCGAAGCGCGCCGCCGCCTCGCGGTCGAGCTGGATCACCACCTGCGGAATCGGCGGCTCCTGGAACAGCGAGGCCGAGGCCGTGCCGCGCACCGTGCCCAGCAGCGCGACGATCTGGTTGCCGATGCGCCGGCTCTCCTTCAGGTCGTCGCCGTAGATGCGCAGCACCAGCGGGCTGTGGGCGCCGCCCACGGAATCGTTCACGCCGTCGATGATCGGCTGGCTGATGCCCACGTCGAATCCCGGCATCTTCGCGAAGCGCTCGGTCAGCGTGTGCACGAAGGCGGCCTTGTCGACCCCGGCGGGCCACTCGCTGTAGGGCTTGAGGCCCACCGGCACCTCCATGTGCGAGGGCGTCCAGGGGTCGGTGCCGTCGTCGTTGCGCCCGAGCTGGGTCACCACGTAGGACACCTCGGGGTATTCGAGCAGCACGTGGCGCAGCTCGGTGGCCATGTCGCTCGCCTTGTCGAGCGAAAGGCCCGAGGGCAGCTGCACCTGCAGCCACAGCGCGCCTTCGTCGATATCGGGCAGGAATTCGCGCCCGGCCGTGGCGCCCAGCACCACCACCGCGGCCAGCGCCAGGGCGCTCAGGCCGTAGGCGATGGCAGGCACGTCCAGCAGCTTCGACAGCACGCGGCGGTAGGCGGCCGTGAGCCACTCCAGCGGCTTGTTGACAAAGGGCTTGCTGGGCTTGCGCAGCGCCACGTAGGCCAGGCTCGGAATCAGCGTCAGCGCGCACAGCAGGGCGCCCACCAGCGCATAGCCCACGGTGAAGGCCATCGGCTTGAACAGCTTGCCCTCCGCGCGCTCGAAGGCGAACAGCGGAAAGTAGGCCGTGATGATGATCAGCGTGGCGAAGAAGATCGGCCCCGACACGTGGCTCACGGTTTCGAGGATGTTGCCCTCGGTCAGCGTGGCGCCGGGTTCTTCCTCGCGCCGCCGCAGGATGGCCTCCATCACCACGATGGCGCCGTCCACGATGATGCCGAAGTCGATCGCGCCCAGCGAGAACAGGTTGGCCGGCATGCGGGTGAAGTGCATCACGATGAACACCGTCACC
>Ga0209025_1000444_pt1 | contig 81269 bp, 90 predicted proteins | sample AraplaMF_Col_mLB_FD_184256 | JGI IMG/M metagenome (GOLD analysis project Ga0209025, IMG submission 184256) | Arabidopsis root microbial communities from the University of North Carolina, USA - plate scrape MF_Col_mLB (SPAdes) (version 2) | ecosystem: Host-associated > Plants > Roots > Endosphere... | reverse complement strand
TGCCACCGCCTGGGTTTGTTGTGCCACCACCTGGCTCTGTTGTGCCACCACCTGGGTTTGTTGTACCACCGCCTGGGTTTGTTGTGCCGCCACCTGGCTCTGTTGTGCCACCGCCTGGGTTTGTTGTACCACCACCTGGGTTTGTTGTGCCGCCACCTGGCTCTGTTGTGCCACCGCCTGGGTCTGTTGTGCCACCGCCTGGGTTTGTTGTACCACCACCTGGCTCTGTTGTGCCACCACCTGGGTTTGTCGTGCCACCACCTGGGTTTTTGTTTCCATCTTTATTTGGTTCTTTTGTTTCACTACCAGTCTTACTATCTGTCAATTGTTTAATTGAATGTACTGGCGTTTTTGTGCGATTTGTCAGTTTGACAACTTGATTACTTTGTTTATTATTTTCACCAGTTGTTTCTTGTCCCTCGGTCGGAGGATCAACTGGCTTCGTTTCCGTTGGTGTTTTTTCATGCGTATGAGTTAAATTCCATTTCCATGTTACTGGTGTAAAAACATCAATCTTTGCGTTTTCATCCGACAATTTGACACGCACACCAACAGATAATTCTCCTTCTTCTCGAGAAGGCAGCTTGACACTCCCATTACTTAAATAGTCTGCAGTATAGTCTTGTCCGTTAATCATTAATGCTTCCGTACTTGAATACAGTTCAAATCCCTCTGGAAGTTGCAAATTAAACATTTGCTCTCCATCCATTTTTGTAACTTTTTCTTTATCTTCAAAAATAATTCCATCAGTAGCTAGGCCTTTCTTAATATTCTTGATTGTATTTTCTAATGGAATATCGTTAGAGCCTTCATAATGGAAGCTATTCTCTTCCCCATACTTCTTAGAAACTTGAACTACATTTTTCAGCTGCGTCTTTGTCTCATCAGGTAATGTGAGTCTATCAATTTCTTCAACATCCATACTTGCTAACTTATTGATTAAACTTTTAATCTGTTCGTTAATTTGATTGTCTGGTTGTTGCATTAAGGTATTTAAATATATCTCTTTTGTGTTATTACCCGAAAGTTTTGCTTTTAATTTCTCATTAATTGTTTCTTGAATATTCTTCTTGAGCTTATCTGCTAGTTCTTCATCATAGCTTTTCATTTTATTTATGACATCTGCTAAATACTGTTGAATTGCTGTTGAGTCAGTTAAAGCATTAGATTGTTTATCTGAGTCATTGAAATGGCTTGCGATAACTTTATTCGCCGATTCCAATGCACTTAATTGCTTTAGCACATCATTTGTACTAAGGTCACTGTTAAATTGATTAAGCTGATTTGAAAAATTATTTGCTAACAAATTATTGCCTGTTTGCAAATTTTGAAGATTATCGAAACCACCTAAATAGGTAGCATTCGATTTCGCACCCTCATCGATTGTTTGACCAAATCTTTGTAATACCCCTTCAAACCCTTTAAAGCTATTAACAGAGACACCTGTATAATCTTGTACTGTTTTAAATTGTTGTGTATAGTTTGCCAAAGGATTATGTACATCTGTTTTATATACTTTCATGTGGGCTTGTTCTTTATCTACGATTGTCCCAATATTATCCTGCGCAGCTTGTAATTTCCCAATTATGCTAGCAAAATATACATCTATAATACGTCTATTAAAATCTTCTAAAATCGATGCGGCTGTCTTTTCCGCTTCTGTTTTTAATTCTTTATTTCCAGTTGCATTTACTTTATAACTTAATGTTAGTTTCTCTGGTGCTTCAGCATGAATTGAAACAGCCTTTCTAGAAAAGTCATTCGGAATTACAATCATCATATTATAGTTATTGTTTTTCAAACCATTTTCTGCAACTCCACGACTGACCACATACCATTGTTGATTATTGTCTTTATTAATATTTTTTATAAACTGATCTCCAAATGCTATTTTATTTCCTTCAAATACCGTCCCTTGATCCTCGTTTACTAAAGCAACCGTCATTTTTGGAGTGCTTTTTTCATCTTCTTTTTTTAACTTTTTATTTAAAGCTAAATAGGAAGTCCCTGTTGCAAATACAAGTGCTAAAATGATAAACAACAAGATACTCCACTTAATTTTTTTCAATACTTATCACTCCTGCGAATAAAAAAATCTAAAAATAGCCTATTATACATAAAAATTAAAATTCATTCTTTTCTTAAAAGTAAGTTAGCCATACAACAGAAGTCGCATGGCTAACTTTGAAACCTTCTTTTTATGTAGAGAATATCAACGTTTCTTATTTCAAGCCGAAATTACGTGATAACTCTTCATCATGAGAAGCAACAGCCTCTGCAGTTTTGGTAAGTTGAACATCAATCTCATGTAATAATTGTGAGAAGCTTTCTACTTTTGGTCTTAAATCGTTGAATTGTCGATCAAAACCATCAAAAGCACGGCCTTCCCATTCTCCACGTAATTCATTTTGTAATCCTTGTAATTTTCCAAGAATATCTTTAATTTCATCAGAGCTTCGTCCGTATAGTTTAGCTTTTGATTTTAGCTCCGTAGGACTCATACGAATTTGTCCAGCCATTAAATTTTCCCCCTTAATAATGAATGAATTGGTTAAATTGATAGAATTTACTAAAATTCAATTCTACTTGGATAATTATAGAATAATAATAAAAATTTGAAAAGGGATTTTTTTCACTTTCATGGAAAAATTTTATAAATTTTATTTATTCTATTTATTTATATATACAGATATAATTCAACATTTAAGCTTCAATGTCATAACTACTTGCCTCTCAACAAATCCAAATTCTTTATACATCTCTTTGGCGAAATTCCCAGCGAATACATTTAAACGTATTTCTTTATACTTTTCTTGCAATCTATCGATTCCTGCTTTCATTAGTTTTCGGGATAACCCTTTTCCTCTATACGCTGGAAAAATATATAATTCATAAATGAATCCCATTTTTCCTCCTGAAAAATAATCCGTATTCTCTCCAATTAAAATCCATCCTGCTAGCACATTCTCTTGTTTTACAACTAAATAATACGCTCCTTTATCTAATAGAGGCTGTGTAATCTCAATCGCTTTTTCTTGGCTTAACTGGCACGTTTCTTTTGTTCCTTCAAAGAGTGATTGTGCTGCAAAATTTAATATTTGCTGAACTTCCTCTTCGTTCGCCTTTTGAATCATCCTTTCATCCTCCTATTCCTTCGCCTTCTCTTTCTACAATCGGCATTCGGATATTATTTTCTAGATTCTCTGACTCAATTACAATTGCCATAAGCCCAGTTTCAGTAGTTGTTTTATGGAATTCCCCTTTATCCCATAAAACAGCTTGACCCGGGTGCACTTTCTTTTTCTTTTTATCTGCGCCACAAACAAGTCCTTACCCTTGCACAATTAGAAGAAGCTGAGAAACAACTGCTTCATGATACCCGATTATTCCTTTTGGTTGTAAATGCATACAACCAATATGTACCTCTCCTTGATGTTTTACTATTTTTGACATAATAAAGTTAGAATGAAACACTGATATGTGATTCCCTGCCATTTCACCGAAATCGAATATCTTCATCTCTTCTCCTCCTAAACCATTTACTATACATGTAACACCATTCTTACCGTTTGCATCATGTGTCCCTCAAAGTCTTCTTCAAACTGTTCTAAAGCGGCGAAACCTTTTGCTTTATAAAACTGTTTTCCTTTTTCATTTTCCGCTTCTACACAAATATAAATCTTCTTAGCACCGTCTAAAACCGCGATACCTCTTTGCAATAAAGCTGTCCCAATTCCTTTTCCTTGATGATCCGGTAATAAATAAATGGCTCCTAATTCCGCTTCATTTTGATGTTTTACAGGTGAAAAGTTAGCAAATCCAACAATTTGGTCTTCTACTTCTGCTACGAGTAAGTATGAATGTTCTAAACGTCGTTTCATTATTTCATTTGAATATGCTTGCTTTAAAAATTCATCTTGAATTTCCTGTGGAATGATTCCTTTATATGTATCATGCCAAGCTATTTTTGCCACTTCTTGTACAGCTGTAATGTCCTCTACATTCATTTCTCTAACTACATACGTCATATCGATATCTCCACTCTTTTCAAATTGTATTCTGCTACTATGCTACAAGAAGCTGAATTCCGATTTTCATAGTCCACTTTAATTAACTTTAAACTTTCTACAACTGCCGTTTATGCACGAAAACCTTTATATACAAAATCCATTACACGAACAAATTGCTCCCGCTCTAAACGATTGGCAATTGTACAATGTGGTACCTACTTCTCAGGTACATAATACGACTGTGGCTGATCATGAAAATCCGTAAAATGATTATGAAACGATTGATGCAACTCTAGTAATCTTCTTGTTATTGTTGGTGCCAAAAAGATTGTTCCATTTGTAGGGAAGGTGCCAACAGAAGAGAATTCAACTAGAAAACGCTCTACACTCTCTGTAAACTTTTCAAATTCATTTCTATATGTTTCCAAATCCAAAGTATGATAATCAGCTAATGTAATATGAGGTTCTAAACCCTCGTTATGTACAACGTCTGTTAGCCCTTCCCATATCTCCTTCACACGCTCCGAAAACCTCTCATCAAATGTAGCAATAACGGCATACATCTTACTTTACTCCTCCACTTCTCTTAATGCTTCCCACTCTTCACGAATCATTCCCATTCGAATAGAATCATAATATGCCCCATTATAGTAACGACATTTTCGCATTCTACCTTCTAACTTCATCCCAATTTTTTCTGCGACTTTCATCATTCGTTCATTTCCAGACCAAGTCGTTAATCCAACCCTACCAATCTCCATATTTTCGAATAATAAATCTCTATATAGTTGCAAAGCTTCTGTACCATAACCGCCATTCCAATATGCTGGGTCATAAATGGTGATCCCTATTTCTAACCAGCGTGACGCCTTATATTCCCAATAGAAACCAACTGTCCCTATTATTTCGTTATCGGCTTCAATAATAAGTTGCGACAAAGGTTCCTCTTTTAGCTTAGCTTGCAAACTTCCCTTATACACTGGGTATTCCTGAATAGAAAATGGAAAGTATGGCGCATCCCACTTTTTCCATTCAGGGTTTTCTTCTTTGTATATTTGTGAATATAAAGAATTTATATCTTTCTCTTCTATTTTTCTTACTATCACTTTTTTACCTTGTAAATATATCTGTTCCATATTGCCTCCTATGCTATCAAGTAGAATATTAGAATTTAATGTATCACTAATAATAACAATAATATATATTCTTCTGAAAAATCAAACAATAATTCTCACTTTGTTGTATAATATTGTAAAAAGATGACGGAGGGATTTGATGTTACACAAAACATCTCAATTTATGATAAAACTTTCATCGATTATTTTATCACTCTTACTATTATTAAATTTACCTTATTTATTTATCACTCAAGGGGGATTCACCTTTCAGCCGATTCAATTTTTCAAACAGATTTTTACTATGTTAAAAGAGGTTTTCTCTCCCGAGTCTCTTATAGTTCTATCATCAGAAGCGAAGTTCGGTAATTTCAAAAAAACACCATTATTTCCAACCGTATTAGAACCTTACATATATTCATTTACTGTTTTGTTTGTAGCTTTCGTTCTTGCACTCTTTATTTCATCTAGCATGGCGTTTTTCTATTTTTCAGCAAAGGATTCTATCAAAAAATGGATTAACAGATTTATTTTTGTATTAGAAGCTATCCCTGATATGATGATGATGATTTGCTTACAAATGTTTTTCATTTGGTTACTTCAGAAATTCGGGGAATCTCCTGTCACAATTATTTCTTTTAATGAAAATCGCGCTTATTTACTTCCTATTTTATCTTTAGCGGTTTTACCTACATTACAAATGTTTCGGATGATGATTTTATATATAAAAGAAGAACATGGAAAACAATATGTAGAAGTTGCTTACGGAAAGGGCCTTTCATCAAGATATATACTGTGCATTCATTTATTCAAAAATATATCTATTCATTTCTTCCACCATTTAAAAACAATTTTCGTTTTCTTACTTTCTAATTTGTTCATTTTAGAATTTATTTTTAATATGCAAGGTATCATTCAATTTTTATTTAGGAAGGCGTTTATTTCACCTCCCGCTACATTTATCATACTTATCATGATTATCTTACCGTTTTATATTATTTTTCAAATCACTTCTTTTATGATGAATAGGTGGCAAAAACAAATGAGAGGAGAAGTTATATGAGGTCTATTTGGAAATCAAAACGCTTTTTAATCGGATTCATTTATCTTTTTGTACTACTTACAGCTAGCTTTATTTATAGTTGGTTCTTTAAAGATAGCATACCAGAAGCACCTCTATTGCTTTACAATGACAATAATGAATTACTTGGCAAGGCACCCTTTTCACCATCTTTAATGCCACCTTTTGGCTCTGACCGTTTTGGAGAATCTATTTTCTTACAAATTTTAGAAGGAGCGAAATTTACAATTTTATTTGCTGTCGGAATTAGTTTATTACGTATTTTATTTGGGACATGTTTAGGTATCCTATTAAGTTTATACGCTGCAAAATGTAAAAGATTTTTCCAGGCATGTTCAGAAGTATTTTATTATATCCCAACTGTATTTATCGCATTTATACTCATCACACCGGTTAATATTGTAATTACATCAAATGCGGATCGGCTAAGTCCAAATATTCCATTTACACTTTATCAAGCTATCATACTCATTTTTATTGCTCTACCTACAATTTCTTTATATATTTCATCAGAAGTTGATGAGTTTATGAAGCAAGATTATATAATGAGCTCACAATTAATGGGGGCAAGCCGTTTTCATATTATAAAGAAACACTTGCGTGTCTTATTATTAGACCGAGCATTTGTTTTATTTATGGAGCATATTGTCCAAACACTCATACTTATGATCCATCTAGCATTACTTAACATTATAATCGGTGGGATACAACTGAAAGAAATGGACCAAGGTGAGTTCAAACCTGTTTCACTCTCAAATGATTGGGCAGGCCTTATTGGATTAAATCGTTATGAAATGAATCTTTCATTATGGATTATCTTTTATACACTCATCACATTCTTTATTACTATACTTTTCATTAAACTCATGACTATTGGAATACAAGATGCCCTAAAAACAAGAAGTTCACAAGCAGTAATGGTGCAACCTGTTCAAGACCAAAAAATATATGTAAAAAATAAGGATTCTTTTTCATTTGCCTCTTTAGAGGAAAGAAAACGTTCTTCGTTACATTTGTAAAAAAGTGATTAGACTAAAGTAAAAAATTAGAGGAAGTACGGAGTCGATATCAAAAACAAAGAAGAGGTAATCCTCTTCTTTATTTCAATTTCTTATGAAATGAATAACTAACTTTATCATATCCTTCACGTTCATAAAAACGATGTGCGTCAACCCGTGGAAAAGCTGATGTCAAAACAACAGAACTACATCCCTTTTCTGCTCCCCACTCTTCTATATATGATAATAACGCTTTACCATAGCCTTTTGAGCGATGGGCCCCCGCTGTAACAAGATCATATACAAAAACATGTTTCTTATTATAGAAATTCGTACATACCGCTACCCCTGCAAGGCTTACCACCTCATCTGCGTCATTACACAAAGAAAATAATTGATAGCGTTCCTCTTTCATCTGACGAAATAAAAATTGTGCTTCCTCTTTTGTAAGCGCAGTTCGTAATTGTTGTAAAACGGATAATACCGCATCTAATTGATCTTCTGATTTTATTTCCTTAACATTCATCGCGAATCTCCCCTAACTATTTATAAAATTTTCTAAATGTTATATTATTATTATAAATAGAGACTGCCCTTTCCTTAAGTGGCAGTTCATCCCTTTTTTATAAGGCCAGTTTTAAAGGAGAGCGCATGTAATGGATTTAACCATTCCTCTACAATTAGAAAGTAAAACACCCATCTATATACAAATTTATGACTACATGAAACAAGAAATCTTAAAGGGAACGCTCCCTGCCAGAACACGTCTCCCTTCTCACCGAAATTTAGCATTACAACTTGGTGTTAGCCGCATTACAGTCGAATCAGCTTATCAGCAGTTATCCGCGGAAGGCTATGTGGACAGTAAACCGAAGCGTGGTATATTTGTTACGGAAGTAGATGTAGATGTTATACCATATAAACAACATGCTCCATTTTACCAATTTGAAAAAAAACAAACAGAATCGCTCTTTTTTGATTGTAATCAAGGAAACATCGATCAAACAGCCTTTCCACTCTCAAATTGGAAAAGAGCCCTACAAGAATGTTTACTCCAATATGAAAACGAATTATTTACAAAAGAAGATCCACAAGGAGAATATATACTTCGTACTCACATTGCAAAATATTTGTATCATGCTCGCGGGGTTCATTGCACACCTAACCAAATTATTATTGGTGCTGGTACACAACCCCTTCTTTGGTTACTTATTCAATTACTTGGGCAGCAAAAATCATACGCAATCGAAAATCCTGGGTTTCACCGCGTAAAAGCTATTATTCAAAGCTGCGGCCTTCCTTTTCATCCTGTTTCATTAGATGAGCAAGGAATGAACATTTCATCTCTCAATAATTGCGATGCGAATGTTGCTTATGTTACGCCTTCTCATCAATTTCCATATGGCATGATTATGCCTTTATCAAGGCGGCTTGAGTTATTAAACTGGGCTAATGATCGCTCTGGTTATATTATTGAAGACGATTATGACGGGGAATTTCGCTACGTTGGAAAACCTATTCCCTCACTGCAAGGGCTTGATACAAATGAACGTGTTATTTACATGGGAACTTTTTCAAAATCGTTTTTACCTTCCTTAAGAATGGGCTATATCGTTCTTCCTAATCATCTTTTGGAAGTCTATAAAAACTTAGGCGGCATTTTTAAACAAACTGTTTCTAAAATACAACAGCTTGCTCTTGCTAACTTCATCCAAAAAGGAGATTGGGATCGGCACTTAAACCGCGTTCGTACATTATATAAGAAAAAACATCATAAACTAGTCAAATCACTTGTGAATCAAATGGGCACTGGTGTTAATATACTTGGGGATCAATCTGGACTTCACATTGTACTACATGTTCATAACGGCATGAATGAACAAGAACTCATTCAATCAGCTGCTGAAAAACATGTAAAGCTTTACCCTCTATCCATATACGATCCAGTAAATAATTTGCAAGAAGAAGCTCATGTATTATTAGGTTTCGGAGGGATACCGATTGATGCAATCGAAACTGTTGTAACATTATTAAAAGAAGCTTGGTTTGCAAAAAAAAGCTGTTCCCTGCAGAAATAATTGCAAGGAACAGCTTTTTTACATGCCTAATCATTTGATGTTTGCCCTGAACGTGATGAGATACCTGGGCGTTTTACGCCAGTTGTTTCCGTTGAATAAGAAGCTTCAATGATGGCACTTGAATCTACAGAGAGAACGAGATCTTTCATCTTTGGATAAATAAAACGGTTTGTAATACAGTAGATAATTCTCTGGTGCTCTCCTAAAAAACCACCTTCTCCATGTAGATACGTAACTGAAAGTTGTAACTCCTTCATAAGAAGTTCACCAATTTCTTTATTCTTACTCGAAATAATCATGACACTCTTGCCTTGATTAATGCCATCTAATATGAAATCAATCATCTTCGTAACAATATAGAAAATTGCAAGTGAGAACATTGCTTGCTCGATTGAAAACAAAATAGCGACAAATACAAAAATAACAGCATTTACAGCAAGTAAAAATGTACTAATCGGCACTTTAAAATGTTTGTTCATCCAGACCGCTAACATTTCTGACCCGTCAATTGCACCACCCATCTTCACAACAATTCCAACACCAATTCCAAATAATACTCCACCATACAATACAATTAGTAATTCAGACGTTGTGATAGCTGGAAATGGCTTCAAATAAATTAATCCGAGAGTTGTTACAACGTTGGCATAGGACGTACGAATAAAGAATTTTTTCCCCATTACTTTTGCAGTAAATAATAAGATAGGAATGTTAAGTCCTAAAAACACACCATAAAGCGGTAATCCAGCAACTTTATTCGCCATAATAGAAATGGCTGTTACCCCACCATCTACCAGTCCATTTGGTGCCAAAATCAGCTCCAATGAGCCAGCTACAATAATCGATCCAATTGTTAATAAAACATATTCAAATATTTTTTTCATTGATTACCCCCAAAACAGATATATTTTCTTAGTATTATCATACTAAAAATTCTCTATTTTTTCAAAGAAATGGCTTTATTTACACAAATTCGACACTAATTTGGAAATTTTTATATATTCTATTTCTAGATGATATATAATTATTTTATTGAATTTTTAGAGAAAAGGAGTTTTCTTATGTTACAAGGCCTATTTACCTCCCCTATCCTATCTATAGACACATTACACCCAGGTTATGAAGATCATGCATTCCGACAAGGTTACGAAACAATTATGCCTCTTCCTAATTTAGAACAATGTAGGGCACCGTACCGATATTTATATCGATTATTATCCGTTCAAGGAAATGTGGATTTAGAGGAGTGGCTACAACACCCCGTCTTCTTCTAAAATACTCTTAAGGAGATTACACTATGCAAATTCAAAAAAAGAAACGATTAACAATACCTGAAATACAGCACATCATAGATTTAGCTCATATTTGTAGGCGAAACGATGGCATCGATTATCCAGCAGATTTGCATGTCAATATTCTTAAGAATCGAAAAGAAAACCGGCTAAACGATTTTCTTTTTTATAACAATGAACAATTAATCGGTGTGTTAAACATGTATGAATTTGAAAGACCGACAAAACTTGAATTAACAGGATTTGTCCACCCTCATTTCAGAAAACAAAAAGTAGGAACTACTCTTTTACAAACGGCCATGGAAGAAATACAACAACGAGATGTTGATGAAGTCTTGCTCATCATAAACGGGGCATCAACATCTGGAAAAGAATTTGCCGAACAAGCTAACTTACCATACTTATACAGCGAGTACGGTATGGAGTTTCAGTTAGATACACAACAAACGACTATACAAAAACATACGATTGAGCTTATCCCTGTATCGACTGCGACATTTCTTACTCTTTTAGAAATATCTAGTAAAGCTTTTGGTGATTCATTGACAAATACATCCTCCTGGTTACAAAAAATAATGTCTTCTCCTACTCACCAAGTATATATTTCTCTCATCCATAAACAGCCAATTGGGACCATTACAGTAAATAAACAAAACGGATTTACTTCCTTATCCGGATTTGCTGTTCATCCTTCTTATCAAGGAAAAGGATATGGAAAAAGCATTTTGCAGTACATCGTACATCAGCTATTAACTGAGGGAAGAACGAAGATTGAATTAGAGGTTGAAACTAAAAACGATAATGCTCTAAAACTTTATAAACAGTGTGGTTTTGAGATTACAACAAGGTATGATTATTATGATTTACTAAATTGAACTACCCCCACCTCCACTTCGTTTAGAGGAGGGGGTCTTCTCGGTTAAAATGAATTAGTAAAGGACTGAATCTTAGCGATTCAGTCCTTTACTAATTCATTTGTTTCTTAATATATTCACAACAGTAGTCGTTTCATCATTTTCTTTATATACGCGTGGAATTCTTCGATCTAGCATACAAGTCACTTCATAGTTAATTGTACCCAATGTATCCGCGATTTCTTCTACAGAAATTTCTTCCTCACCTTGTCTACCGTAGAAAACAACTTCATCTCCTACTTGTACAGGCATTGCTTTTGTAACATCTAACATTAACTGGTCCATACAAACGCGCCCAAGAACTGGTACACGAATTCCATTAATTAACGCATGCCCCTTATTCGACAGCTGACGGTTATACCCATCTGCATAACCAATTGGAACAGTCGCAATCCATTCTTCTCCTGTTGTTACATACGTATTCCCATAACTTACACCACGATTTTTTTTCGCGTGCTTAATATGAGCCAGTTTCGACTTCAATGATAGTGCTGGCTGTAAAGAAACAACTGTATGATCTACTTCTTTCGAAGGATACATACCATAAATCCCGATTCCAACACGAACCATATTTTGAAATGTATTGCTTAGCTCCATTGATCCAGCACTGTTTGAACTATGGATATACGGAAGATGAATATCCATTTCCTTCGCTGTATTTACAGCTTTCTGAAATAAACTCGTTTGCATATTTGTATATGTTTTATTAATTTCATCAGCTGTAGAGTAATGTGTAAACATACCTTCTATTTCTATATATTTCATATTTTTTAGTTCTTCTAAAAATGGCGCAACCTCTTCTTCTTGTAAACCAATGCGACTCATTCCTGTATCTATTTTCACTTGAATATGCGCTTTCTTTTCAAGTTGCTTAGCAATTTCATTGATACCTTTTAGATCCTCTATTCTATATACCGTCATCATAATATCATACCCAATAGCATCTTTAGCAACATCCACTGGTGTATAACCTAAAACTAAAATCGGCACAGTAACTCCTGCTTCGCGTAGTTCGATTCCTTCATCTACAAAAGCAACAGCAAGTTGATTCACTCCTGCCTCAATTGCCGCTTTTGCAACTTCAACCGCCCCGTGTCCATACCCATTTGCTTTTACCGCTGCCATCATTGCAATATTTTTATCATTCACACGTTTTTTAAATTCTCTTACATTATGTTTTACAGCATCTAAGTTAACTTCAACAATTGTATCTCTTCCATATCTCGAACTCATGGGTCTAAACTCCTAACTCAATAATTGCTTTCCATTCTATTTCTCGTTTAATTATGACCTTTTACAATATAATACTTTTCATTTTCCTAGTCAAACTACTAGAATTTTCGGAATTTTGAATATGGCATAATACTCCTAAGACACTATTATATACGGAGATGAGGAGAATTACAATGTTTGTTCAAGCTGCATGAATCGACTTTAAGCCTCATCAAAAATAGATTCATTGTTAATGAAAAGAGAAGAAATCAATCCTACGAAGAGTATTAAGCCTAGTAAAACAAAAGTCTGAGAATATCCACCAATATCCATAAGATAAATAGAGATAACAGGCCCTATACTTGTTCCTAAAAATAAAATGAAAGTATAAATTGAAACTGCTATTCCCCTTGATTTCCCACCTAACTCTCCGACAAGAGTGACCAATGCCGGGACAGATAAAGCAATTCCGACAACAAAACACACACTCATAATTATAAGAAAAGGAAGACTAGAAATAAACCCCAATGAACTTAAACTAAGAATGGCTATTAATAATCCTCCCTGAAGAACCTGCTTAACACCAAATCTCATTGTTAGACGCCCTGCAAGTGGTGAAAGCAACATTCCAAATAATCCAGCTAAGCGAACGTAGAGAATTTGTTCTGCATATAACTGAAAGTTAGAAGAACTTAAATAGTTTCCTAAAACAGTATACATATTTACAAAAGCCATTAATAAGACAAATGCAATCATATAGCTTAATACTAAGTTTTTTTGCGTGAAGACCTTACCCATTTGTTTCACTGGTCCTAATATATCCGCGTATGATTGAGACGATTCTCCTCTTGGAAGAGCATAATAAATCCATAAAGCAGTAACTATATATACACTACTAAGAAGAAAAAACACCATATGCCATCCAAAATACTGACTAATTACAGCACTCATAACTTGACCTACAATTCCCGCTACTAAAAAACCAGTACTAACAAATCCTATGGTTGTAACCTTCTTTTCTACCGGAAACGATTCTACAACGTAAACTAACGCTACTGGAGAAAAAGTAGCTGCCGTTATACCTTGTAACCCGCGTAGCACAACAAGCCAAGATAGGCTATTGACTAAGCCCAATAATAAGGAAATAATCGCCAACCCAATTAGTCCAATCAGAATAACATTCTTTCGACCATACTTATCAGATATCGCACCAAATAGCAAACAACCAATCGCAAAACCGAGTGAAAACATACTACCAGTAATTGCAGATTGCGTTAGTGAAACATGAAAAAAATCTGCAAATAGCGGAATCAACGGAATTGTGACATAAAGACTTGACATAACTGCCATACCCGACCAGCATAAAACAGCTGTCATTAACGCATAATTCTTTATAGAATTCACTTCTTTTGAAATTTGCAACTTAAATCCTCCTCTTTAATAAAGTTGTCATTTAAATTCATAATATTTACATTCCACACCTCAAACGTGCCTAAAATAAAATCATAAAAAATTATTGCTTTTTACGCCCTCTACTTAACTTAACCCTTTTCAACTCCTTTACCGAAAATACAATATTGATTTAATTATTTCATCACCTCCTCTCATTTTGTTAGCCACACATATAGTTAGGTAACCTAACTATATAACCGAATAAATAAGTTGATTTTTATAATCAACTTATTTACCTACCTTCTCCCACTTTCAATCGCATGTTTATTTGCATCTTATTTAATAATTTCTCTAATATTTGACGTTCTTCTTGATTAAAATCTTCCACCAATGATGCACACGAAGACCAAAAAGTTGGTAAGGAAAGAAAAACAAGTTCTTTTCCTTTCGGAGTAATCTTCACCTTTAATCTTCTGCGATCTTCAGCATGGTGGTACCTTACAATTAATGCGCGTTTTTCCATCCAATCTAATAATCCAGTGACTGAAGCGCGCGTAATTCCTAAGCGGTTTGCAATAGCTGAAGGACTCATACTAGCTTCTTCCTCATTCAATTCAATTTCACGTAAAATAAACAACAATAAAAAATCTAATTTACTTTCAGAAATTCCAAGTGGCGCTAAATCCAGATCAACTGCATCCAAAACATCATCAGATGTCCATAGCATCAGTAAACCAAGTTTTGCTGCGATTGGGTCCGTGTCTGCTGATGCTGTCGTTTTTATCAACTTTGCATAAGGTTCTATCCCTAAAGGATGAGAATCGTTTTTTGAAGTCATTGCTCCCAGTTTCTCCTTTTTTCAATATCCTTCTCCAAAGTAATTAGTTTGACTAACTACTTTTTCATTATACTCATTTTTTCTATTTTATTGCAAGAACATTCTTATAAAAATTCCCTATAATTTAGACACCTTATCCAAGTTAGATGAAGCGTATCACCATCTAACTCTCTTACTTTCGCGCTACAAACAAAAAGTAATTCTTATTAAAAATAAGAATTACTTTTACTCAACAACACTATTTTTCTTCCACACTACCTTTCGCCTTTCCTCCGACACCCCAATGCGAACCCGGAATCTCATTTACTAGTACACGTACACGTTCAACATCTACATCCAAACTTTTTGCAACTGCATCTGTAACATTTGAAATGAGATTTTGAATCTGCTCCTGTTTTCTACCCTCAATAACTTGAATTTGTACAATTGGCATACCCATCTCTCGCTTTGCTCTTTATTCACAAAACATCGACACACTACCCAATCCTTCAAACTGCGCAATAATAGCGTCTCCAGTTTTGAAAGCAACCGCTTCAGATAATGCCCCACTTAGCACAATATCACCTTTTTTTAACCCTTCATTTTGTAATCCAAGTTTATTTACCGCCCAAGCAATTGCTGTTGCCGGATGTCCAAGTACAGCTGCCCCTGTACCAGTTGTCGCCGTTTTACCGTTTTTCGACATAACCATTCCAACATTAGCTAAGTCTATTTCCTGAGCGTTAATCCATTTGCTTCCTAATAGAAATTTTGAGGATGAACAATTATCTGCAATTACATCAGGCAATGTAAATTTAAAATTCAAATAACGACTATCAATAATTTCCAAAGCTGGCGTAACATATTTCGTTGCCTTTAATACATCATCCGCTGTAACGCTAGTACCTTGTAAATCATCTCCCATTAAAAAGGCAATCTCTGGTTCTACTTTTGGATGAATCAACGTTTCATACTGCACAGGTTCCCATTCAAACGCTAACATATCATGTAATAAATAACCGTAAATTGCTTCCTCAATCCCCATCATTTGTTGTTTCGCTTTACTCGTTAACCCAAGCTTTACACCAACTCGTTTGGATCCTTCTTTCATCTTTTGTTCAACTAATTGTTTTTGCAATATGTAAGCATCTTCTACTGTTAAATCCGGATGCTGATCTGTTACCTTTACTACTTCTTTTCGTTCCCTCTCCGCCTGAAGTAAATATTCAATAATCTCTGAATCCGCTCCTTTAACTAAAGCCATATTTTACACCCCCGTTTTTATCTTTGCTAATTCAGCTGCTACATCTAAAATCATATCTTCTTGCCCACCAACTACTTTTCTCTTGCCAAGTTCTATTAAAATATCACGAGCATCTACACCAAATCTATGAGCAGCTCTCTCAGCATGTAGTAAAAAGCTTGAATATACACCAGCGTATCCCATGACAAGACTACCTTTTTGAATTTCTTGTGGCCCTGGTAACAGCGGTGCAACAATATCCTCTGCCAAATCCATCATTTTATACAAATCTACATCTAGCGTATATCCCATCCGATCCAATACAGCTAACAATACCTCTGTTTGCGCGTTCCCAGCTCCAGCTCCAAGGCAGCGGACGCTTCCATCAATTCGGGTTGCTCCTTCTTCAATTGCAGTAATCGTATTCGCTACTGCAACAGAAAGGTTATTGTGGCCATGAAAGCCGATTTCGATATTTAGAGATTGACGTAATGCCTGGATACGTTCACGTACTTCATGAGGCAATAAAGCTCCAGCTGAATCTGTTACATAGACAGCTTGTGCCCCATAACTTTCCATAAGTTTTGCTTGTTCTACCAATTTCTGTATCGGTGCCGAATGTGCCATCATTAAAAAACCACACACTTCCATACCCAATTCTCGTGCAAAATGAATATGTTGAGCGGAAACATCCGCTTCCGTTACGTGGGTTGCTACACGAACAAGTCTTGCTCCAATGCTTTCTGCTTGTTTTAATTCATGGACAGTGCCAATACCAGGAATAAGTAACACAGCTACCTTTGACTGTCTACATTCTTCCACTGCCGCTTCAATGAGTTTCATTTCATCTACTAACGATTTTCCATATTGCAAAGTGGAACCACCTAATCCATCCCCATGACTAACCTCAACATAATGCATACCAGCCTCATCTAACGACCTAGTTACAGACCGAACTTGTTCCTCTGTAAATTGATGCCTCATTACATGACTTCCATCACGCAAACAAACCTCAGTTATTTTGATTGGCATATCACTATTTCTTTTCACTCATCACACCTCGCTTCTGCTCTCCAATTATTCGAGATGCAAATCCTTCACCAACTTTTAATGCCGCTGCTGTCATAATATCTAAATTACCAGCATACGGCGGAAAGTAATCTCCGGCTCCTTCTACCTCTAAAAATACAGTCACACGGTTCCCATCAAACATCGGTTCCTGTTTTAAAGAATATCCTGGAACGTATGACCTAACTACTTCAACCATCTTACAAATTGCTTGCCCAATAATGAATTCATCCATATGCTTAACTTCGCAATATACTGTATCTCTCATTAAAATAGGAGGATCCGCAGGATTTAATATAATAAGTGCTTTCCCACAGTCTGCTCCCCCAACCTCTTCAATCCCACGCTTTGTTGTAATCGTAAATTCATCAATATTTGCCCGTGTACCTGGACCTGCACTTAAACTAGAAATCGTAGCAACTATCTCCGCATACGCAACGTCCGCTACTTCATTGATTGCATGAACAATTGGAATTGTTGCCTGCCCACCACATGTAATCATATTGACATTTCGCATTTCTACATGAGTAGCATCTTGTATAGCTGGACAAACAAATGGACCACATGCTGCAGGGGTCAAGTCAATCACTAGCTTCCCTAACTCTCTTAAAACTTCCGCGTGACGAATATGAGCTTTGGCTGAAGTTGCATCAAATATAATATCCGCTATGCTAGGATTCTCAATAATTGCTTGTATACCATTATCAAAAATCTCATATCCTTCTTCCTTCGCTCGCCTTAATCCATCTGATTCAGAATCTATCCCTATCATGGCAGTCATTTCAATTACTTCACTTCTTCTTAATTTATACATTAAATCCGTACCGATATTTCCGGAGCCTATAATAGCCGCCTTCACTTTCCCCACATATATCCCCTCCTTTTCACACAACTATAAAACTATACAAATTTAATAGAAACCGAACCAAGAGATCCGAAATCGGCTTGAATTACATCATTACATTGAACTGAAACAGCGCCCGATAATGCACCTGGCAAAATTAATTCCCCTGCCTTCAATGAAATATGAAATTCACTAAGTTTATTCGCTAGCCAAGCAACCGCTTGTGCAGGATGTCCTAATGCCGCTGCTCCTGCTCCAGTAGCAATTAAACTATTATTTTTATAGAGGGCCATTCCAGCCGTACGCAAATCTACTTCAGATACATTGGACATCTTTTCACCAACAACTACTTTTGCAGAAGAACCATTATCTGCTACTGTATCGACAAGCTTAATCTTCCAATCTGCAATACGACTATCAAGAATTTCAAGTGTAGGTACAATATATTTCGTTGCCATTAGCACATCTACATATGTAATATTAGGTCCACTTAAATCCTCAGCTAAAACAAATCCAATTTCCGCTTCTACTTTTGGAGATACAAACGAATCTACCGAGATTACACTTCCACTTTCTATTTTCATATCATCTAGTAAATGTCCGTAATCTGGTTCATCTACCCCAAGCATTTGCTGCATTGCACTACTCGTAAGTCCAACTTTCTTCCCAATCACTGTGCGGCCTTGTCTTAACTTTCGTCCCACTACTTCGAGCTGAATGTTATACGAATCTAAAACTGATAGATTTGAATACCTTTCCGTGAAAGGCGAAATTGGTCTACACGTTTGTTCTGCCTGTATAAGTTCATCTGCTAATTCCTTTATTAACACTTGCATTTATCTCACCTCATTTTTAAAATCTATATTTAGAACACATCAGTGGAAATACCATTCCACTGATGGAACATTCATTTTACCCAGCTATTCGCAGGCAGTAAGACCCCCACCTCAGGTTTCAGAGAGAAGCAAAAAAGATAGGCGGGGGATAACTGCCCGTAAAAGCCCGATTGGTGAAGCCCCCACTGATGGAAGTTTCACTTTATAATTTCATCGTAACTGTCTTTGCTTCTGTATAAAATTCAAAACTATGGCGTCCACCTTCTCGGCCAATACCACTTGCCTTAGAACCACCAAATGGGGTACGTAAATCTCGCACATACCAACAATTAATCCATAATAATCCCGAATCAATTTGCGAAACAACTCGTTGTGCTCTTCTAAGATCATTTGTCCAAACAACTCCCGCTAAACCATAAATAGAATCATTTGCAATACGAATTGCATCTTCTTCTGTTTTAAATGGTATAACAACTAAAACTGGACCAAAAATCTCTTCTTGAGCTACACGCATACGATTATCGACATCATATAATATAGTCGGTTCATAAAAGTTCCCTTGTGCTAAACTCTCGATTCTTTTTCCGCCGTGGGCTAATTTTGCTCCTTCTGAAAGACCTATTTCCACGTACTGATCAACTGTTTCTAGATGTGATTTCGAAACAAGCGCTCCCATATCTGTATCTTCATCAAGAGGGTCTCCCACTTTTATGTTTTTCACCGCTTTTACAAATTTCTCTAGAAACTGTTCATATACGCTTTCCTGTACAAGTAATCTTGAACCAGCTAAACAAATTTCTCCTTGATTCCGATAAATTGCTTCAATCGATCCTTGTACCGCTTCATCTAAGTCAGCATCTTCAAATACAATGTTTGCTGATTTTCCGCCTAATTCTAATGAAACTGGTATTAAGTTTTCTGAAGCATTCCGCATAATTGTTTTCCCTGTATTACTTTCCCCCACAAATGAAATACGTCTTACAGACGGGTGCGTCGTCATTTTCGTTCCTACCGTACTGCCTGGCCCTGTAATAATATTCAGTACACCTGGAGGTAGCCCGGCCTCATTCGCAATTTCACCAAGCATGACTGCACTTAGCGGCGTGTAAGATGCTGGTTTCACAACTACTGTATTACCAGCGGCTAGTGCAGCTGACGCCTTCCACGTCATCTGCATAAATGGCAAATTCCAAGGAATAATTAAGCTCGTTACTCCTGCTGGTGCGTATTTTGCATATGACATAAAGTTATGCTTATCATAATGTTCATGTACTATATACTTTGCCATCTCGGCAAAGAAACGAAAATTATGTGCAGAACGCGGAATATCAAAACCACGACTTTCTTTTATTGGCTTTCCGACATCAAGTGTCTCTATATACGCTAATTCATCTACTTTTTGCATAATCAAATCTGACATTTTGCATAAAATAGCTGAGCGCTCTTCCACAGGCATTTTACTCCAGATACCACTTGTGAATGTACGCCCCGCCACGTCTATTGCTCGCTTAGTATCCTCTTCATTTGCTTGTGCAACAGAGGCAAGTTTTCTATTTGTCGATGGATTGAACGTATCGAACGTTTCGCTGGACATCGCATCGACATATTGACCATCAATAAATAACTTCGCATCTTTTACTTTCATTTTTTCAGCTAATAGTTCTTTATTCACACTCTTTACCTCCTACTCTACAATTTCTAAAACCATCTCGATTTCAATTGTTGTATTATTCGGTAGTTGAGCCATTCCAACAGCGGAACGAGCATGCTTTCCCTTTTCACCAAAAACATCTACTAATAAATCGGATGCACCGTTCATCACTTTTGGCTGATCAATAAAATCTTCTGTACTATTTACAAATCCAAGTAACTTCACAACTCGTTTCACCTTATTTAAATCACCGAGTTCATTCTTTACAGCGCTTAATAAGTTCAACATAGACTGCCTAGCTGCCTTATATCCATCTTCTATTGATACATCTTTACCTAATTTCCCATGGTACTGGTCAACACCTTGTCCAGCAGTAAACAATAAGTTTTCGACCCTTACACAACTTACATAATTACCTACCGCTGGACGAATAGCTGGTAGTGTGAGTCCCATTTCATTTAATTTACTCTCTGGTGTTTGTACTTTCTGCATATACTACACCTCTTTTTTTCATATCAATATTTAAGAAACTCGCTGCATTTCCGCCAAGCATAGCTTCCTTTTGCTCCTCTGATAAATCAAGTGTCTCGTCAATTACTTTACCTGGCTGAATTTCTCGTAGTAAAAACGGATAATCCGACCCCATAAAAATCTTTTCATGTCCAAATCGCTCTATCATATATTTAAGGTTGATAGGATCATAGTTTAAAGAATCGAAGTAAAATTTCTTTGCGTAATGGCTCGGAGGATATGTAGTTAATCTCAGATGTGGCCATACTTGCCACCCTTGATCTAATCGCGGCAAAATATATGGAAAAGAACCTCCACCATGAGCAAAGCAAATTTTTAACCTAGGAAACTTCTCCATTATCCCGCTCCATATAAGTGTGGCTGCGGCAAGAGCCGTTTCACTTGGCATCCCAACTGTATACATAAAATTATGATGCGGCATTCTATCTCGCCCTAATGTTTCCCACGGATGAATAAAAATTGGGACTTGCCATTTTTCAGCCATCTGGAAAAACTCAATAAATGATGGATCATCTAAATTTTTCCCATTGACATTCGTTCCAATTTCAATTCCATGTAAGTTTAATTCTGTTATGCATCGCTCCATCTCACGAACTGCCGTTTCTCCATCTTGCATTGGCACTGTTCCTAATCCAACAAAACGATCTGGATATGCCAAGACGGTTTCCGCAATAAAATCATTTTGAATACGCGCCATTGCTTCAGCTTCTTCTGGTTTTGCCCAATAGGAAAATGTAACAGGAATTGGTGATAATACTTGTATATCAACACCTTCACGGTTCATATCTTCAATTCTTTTCTCCGGACACCATACTTGATCTGTCACATCGCGAAAGTTTTTCCCACCAACCATAATCGCAGCACCACATGTACAAGTGCGATTTAATATCGGCCAACGTCCACCACCAAACTTCTCCTCAAAATCCGGAAATGTTTCAGGAATAATATGTGTATGAAAATCTATTCGCACTTCCATTCCTCCACTTCTTCTGGCATAATATGTCCGCAGTTTTTACACGCACGAATTTCTTTATTTGAATTAAAACTATGAATCGCTTCTTTCACTTGTTTTTCAATATCGGTTAATTGAACCCGTACGCGATGCATTTCATGATTACACTCATCACAGAACCAAACAAAATCTTCAAGTTCTCCTTGGTTACGTTTCCTTTCAATTACTAATCCATATGTGTCTGCAACGCGGTGCGGTGAATGTGGCACCATGGCTGGTAACATAAACACATCTCCTTCTTTCACTGTAACAACTTCACGTTTCCCTTCTTCCGTAATACATTCCACATAACATTCGCCTTTTATTTGATAAAAGAATTCATCTGAAGGATCAACATGAAAATCACGTCTTCTATTTGGCCCTCCTAAAATCATGGCAATAAACTCTGAGTCTTGCCAAATTACCTTGTTATTTACCGGTGGTTTCAATAACTCTTTATTTTCATCAATCCATTTTAGTAAATTAAAAGATTGTAATGTTTTTGACATGTTTTTTCCTCCTTATAATTCATTCGCTTATATTGTTTTAAGAGGCCATCCTAATAAGGATTGAGACCTTTGTAATTCTCCTTGAAATAAGTGATTCCGTATCCTCGTTGATGAAATTCGTTCACCTTCTTCGCAGCAAACCTCTTCGACGATAGAAACATCAAAGTATTTCATCAGTAGCTCTATATCACCCTCGCGATTTTTTCCAAATCGAAAATCTTCTCCGACATAAATTTCAATTGGGCATAATCTTTGTAATTCTTGAATAAAGTAACTAGCCCTTCTCGTTACATACAACTCATCAAAACGAATAACAATTACATGTTCAACACCGAGCTCCTGAAATCGATTTAACTTCTCATTAATTGGCGTTAGCACTTGTGCTCCCTGAAAATAAGAACGTGGTGGTGGATCAAATGTATACACGACATTTGGAATCTGTAGCTCTTTCCCTTTCTCCACCGCGTTTCTAATAACGGTCTGATGTCCTTTATGCACACCATCAAAAGCACCAATAGAAACAATCGATTTTTCCAATTCAGGTACACTATAATCATGTATATAAATGATTCTCACCTCTCTTTTACAGTTATGATTAAATGTCTAAATAACCAAATTCCTTTGAAATTAAATTTGCAGTATTCATCACACTTCGAATCATGACTTGACGATTGCTTCCTTGCATATACGTTTTCGGACCAACAATATTAAGAGCCGCAATGGTTCTCCCGGTGTAAGAACGAATAGGAGCCGCAATGCCATATAATCCATGTTCATTTTCGTTATCACTTATGGAATAACCTTGCTTACGAATTGTCTGTAACTCTTCTTGAAATCTCTTCATACAAGTAATTGTATTTGGTGCTCGAGGCAGCAGCCCATTTTCTGAAGTATACTCTAAAGAAGAAGGATTAAATGAAAGAAGAACTTTTCCTGTACTTGTGCAGTATGCAGGTTTTCTTGATCCGACATGAGTTGATATTTGAACAGAATCCTTTGATGAAATTTTCAAAATAAATACAACATCTCCACGGTCAAACATACCGATATGCACCGTCCCATTAAATTTCCTTACAAGTTCTTCAACGATTGGAATCGCCCCGCTATAAATCTCTTGTTGAAACATCACTTGATTGCCCCACTCCAACAATTTCCATCCCAGTCGATATTTTCTCTGCTCATCTCGAATTAACATTCCTTCTTCACACAATGTACGGACAAGATGGTGAACTGTACTCGGGTTCATATTTAATTTTGCAGCAATTTCAGAATTTCCTAACACCGGCTCACCACTCGTAAAACAATTTAGAATTTTACAAATTTTACCGATAGATGCTATCACAATAACTTACCTCCTCTATTCCAGTTACATATTTTCCGGTTCATATATAGCTAAAACATGTAAGAAGATTTACATCCTAACAGTAAAATTCTTGTTATCTATTTGCCACTCCTTCCTTTTTTATTTTAAAATGTAAGCGCGATCATTTTATTGTCACCTTAATGAATTTCCAGATAATTCCGTTCGCAAGGCACTGTCCACAAGTGACAGCGATTGTTGTTTTTTGTACGCATTATAAAACATGCCCATTTTTCTCACTGGATCACCAGAATAATAACGCTCATATTGTAATAGGCGTTGTCCAAACGCTTCACCGCATAAGTCCCAAGCTAATTTAAATAATCGAACGCGTTCCTCAGAAGATACTCCTTCACGCCCGATATAATATTTATACATATCCTCTTGAATCTCTGGATTCATAAAGTCGGCACCTGTTGGCGACATTAGTAGGCCACCAGCCCCAATGGTTTGAATAATTTCAATAGCACGTGGATACATTTTAGGTAATAAGCTACGTATTGTATCAAGCGGTAGTCTCGCAGGAACAGCTTCACCATATGCATTCGTTTCATACTCATATTCTGCTACTTGCAAGAGTGCACGGATTGTTTCTACATCTTGTATTAATTCTGCTAACTGATTTTGTACATTTAAAAAGCCGTCTACTCCAATTGAATCTGCTAGTTTTATAGCCACTTCTGCTGCAAAAGAAAGTTTCACTAATCCTCGTACTCCTGATTGATGTGCTGGTTGATGACCAATTCCTGTTTTTGGATACAGCTGATTTCCAGCCTCTACACTTTGATAGATAAACACTTTATCCCATGGAATAAACACATTATGAAATACAAGGAGTGCATCCATTTCTTCAAACCTTGATGCAAGTGGATGATCAAACAAGGATCGTTTTCCATCTTGCATTGGCTCGCGACAAAGGATCCTTAAACCCGGTGCATCAATAGGAACTGCAAAAGAAATTGCATGACGTTCATCACCCGGCTTAAAACTTGGATAAGAATAAATGATTACCTCATCTGTAATTGGTGCAAGTGTCGCTAACATCTTAGCTCCGCTTACATACATTCCCTCTTCTGTTTCGTTCACTACACCTAAATGCATCGTTGCATCTTCTTGCTGATGTGAGGCTTTACTTCGATCATTTTGTGGATTGATAATCGCATGTGTTAAAAACAAATCTTGATCACGTATATGTTTATAATAATTTTTTATATTAGTCCCCCATGAGGAATCAAATTTTTCAAAAAACCATGCATTGCTCGCCATTGAAGTAACTGTAACATTTAAAAAATCTGGTGTTCTGCCCATTAAACCAAATGTAGCCTTTGCCCATACTTCAAACAATTCGCGGCGTGCTTTTAAGTCCTCATAATTTTTTGGCACTAAAAATGCATTCGAAACCCGCTCTCCTGTCTCTTCGCATATATGGGTAATCTTGTCCTGATACTCTGGATCGTGCTGCATATCATATAATTTAGCAATTTGTAAAATCGGTTCCCGAAAAACATCTTCATTCACAACATCGGTTATTCTTCTTCCACCAATCCAAATTTCAGGATTTCTTGCCTTTAATCCTTCAATATACTGAGCCCCTGTTCGAATCGCCATTTTTACCCCTCCAATATATACATTTTGAAGTTTACTATACAAATAAGTTTAGAAATTCTGTCACCCTTTTAAATTGACAGAATTTTAAATTATTATAAAATAATCTCAACTCAAAACTACTGCCTTATTTCACATTATGAAATTCTAGTAAAATTTTTAAGGGACATGTAAAAAAGGAACAGTTCCCTGTTCCTTTCACATCATTCATTCACCTTCTCCGCATCCCAATAATATTTACTAAATGCTTCAGTTAACACATCAATTGTGTTATATAGCTCTTCTAAAGTATTATCAACGCCACCAACTTCGATAAGCATGGCATTTTTCGATAAATCTTGATTATAGACTCCATTTCCATCCTTTTTATACTTTGGAAAAATCCCTCTACTTAACCCATAATAGTTTTCATCTAAATACGAATTTATCGCTCTTGCAATCTTTTCATTATCAGAACGCCCTGCATTTTCCATCCCTATTATAAAATATAACCTCGCATAGGATTTGCCATTAATCACTTTTGTCGTAACATTCTTCCGCTGATCGTCCCTGTGAATATCAATTGGAAACATAATCTTATCATTTTGTGCCAAGGCTTCTTTCACATATCCATGAGATGCGGTATATGCTTGATACCATTTCCATTTCTTATTCGCCAATAAATCACCCATGTTTGTTTTGTCATGAAGAACCGGTATTCCCTGCCCTTCCAACTGTTCTTTTAGACGCTCTCCCAAAAGCGAGACATTTACATCCGGACTTGATGGACTCTTCGCCCCAGGTAACAATGGATAAAAGGACTCCCAACTATGCGTGTGATAAATATATACAGCTTTTTCACCTTTTGCATCGTTTTTATTTTTTTGTACAGGATTCTTTTTGTCTGCTTCTGTGACTTTATCTTTCGCTACTTCCCGTTCTTTCGTTACCTCTTCAATCGGTACACTAGATTCATTCGGAATATTCGTATAGTCCGTTCCTTCTCCAGCTACGATAATATTAGAATAGTACTTTGACATCCCCGGTACTTCTTTGCCAACGAACGTTCGTAAATCATGTATTTTCAGATCTGTTGTGATAGAAAACAATAAATTCCCAACAGACTCTCGTTTATTTGTTTTAAAATAATCCGATGCAAAATAACGATTTTCACTCTCAAACATTTGAATAAATCCTTGCATTGATACTTTTCCAAACCACTGACTCGCATAATAAGATTTCATAGTATGTAAAAGCGAGGTCACAATAGACGCCGCCACTATCACTACAAATACATATGATAAGATTAAAAATAGAAATTTCTTTCCATGTATACGAGTTGCATACTTTTTCAATGTATCACCTTCTTTATCATTTTAGGTGAGAAGCCCCCACCTCAAGGAACGTGAAGAGCACAGACCAATGAGTAAGTGGTGGTAGTTCAAACATGGATATGTACAAGCTTTATGTAATATATATTTACTAGACTTTTAAATTAGACCTTACATACTAGAATTCCATTTTCAATTTGTGTTGCACCAAAGTTTAAGTGTAAGTTAAAAATAATGTCTTTTCTTACCTAGCCTCACTTAGAGCAAATATAAATGATATACAAATCTTCAAAATATCTACAGCCTGTTTTGTACAATTCTCCCTAATTGAACTACCCCCACCTTCACTTCGTTTAGAGGAGGGGGTCTTCTCTGTTAAAATGATAAAAAAAGAGAAATGGCAGCCCATTTCTCTCTCATTAGTTATTGTTCTTTCGATGTATCCGACGAAGGTGATTTCTTCGCTTGTTTTTCTTTAAAAATTTCACCGATTGCACCAAGTGTGCCAAGTGTTTCAATTGCATTAGATGGGATGAAGACCTTATTTGCTGGTCCTTTTGCTACTTCAGCTAACGATTCAAATGATTTATAAGCAAGAACGCGTTCATCTAAGTCCGCTGCACGTATTAATTCGATTCGGTTTTGTTCTGCTTTCGCAATCGTTTCAATTGCTCTTGCTTCCCCTTGTGCTTCTAATTCTTTCGCTTCTCGTATACCTTCTGCTTCGCGAATACGCGCTTCTTTATCCCCTTCAGCCATCAAGATTTTACTTTGTTTTTCCCCTTCAGCACGAAGAACTTTATCTTGTTTAGCCGCTTCTGCTTCTAGAATAATCGCACGCTTATTACGCTCTGCTTTCATTTGTTTTTCCATGGATACCTGCACATCTTTTGGTGGATTAATATCAACAACTTCCACACGTTCAATACGAACGCCCCACTTCTCTGTTGCTTCGTCAAGAGCTAGACGAATTTCTGTTGAAATCTTTTCACGCCCTGATAATGTTTCATCCAGCTCCATCTTACCAATGATTTGACGCATTGTTGCAGATGTAATATTACGAACACCATATTCATAGTTAGAAATACCATATGTCGCAAGTTCCGGTTCAACAATTTGATAGAAAATTATTGTATCAATTTCTACCTGTACGTTATCTTTCGTAATTACCTTTTGTGGTGGCACATTTGTTTGTTGAATACGTAAATCATGGTATACACGTATACGATCTACAATTGGGATTATTAGATTTAATCCTGGCTGCATGATGCGTTGGAATTTACCAAATCTTTCAACCACACCTACCTTTTGTTGGGGCATGATTTTAATTGTTAACGCGATAAATACAATGACAATTAATGCAAAAATAATCGTTAATGTTAATGCTACCATTTTTATTCACTCTCCCTTTTCACATATAAAACAGTGCTGCTCCTCTTTATAACAATGACTCTTTCCCCAGTAGAAATGGGAACATCTGAAATAGCAGTCCAAGTATCGCCATCCACTTTCACGATCCCATTCCCTTCACTTGTAATCGCTTGCAGGATAATTCCTTTTTTACCAGCTAATTTATCGACAGTATCGATAAATCCTTTTGCCTCTCGAAAATTTTTAGAGATTCGTTTCGTAAAGAAAGTCAATGTTAAACTTACAATTGCTCCTACAACAACTTGTAAAAATAGTGCATCTGGAGCAAACAATGCAATAAGACCTCCGACAACCGCTCCAATTCCAAGCCATAACATGTAAAAGGTAATCGATAACATTTCTGCTATAAATAAAATACCGGCTATAATAAACCAAACTACCCATCCAGCCATATGCAACCCTCACTTTCTTTTTTATTTTCTATATGTATATGAAAAAAAAGAATTGTTTATCACGTCCTCCTAATTAAGGCGAGACGTTTCATCGGAAGCTACTATACATATTCACTGTTATAATGAGTATTATTAAAATATTATATTAATATATTCTTTATTATACATGAAAATCCCTGTATAAAAGTTACAAAAAATAAAATTCTTTCAAAAATTTATTCCACGAATTATGATTACTATAAAGAAATATGTATTATTCTTTGAGTGGAGGTACCAATATTGCATCAACAATCGCTATCCTTTTATTGGTTTTCTAAAATGTGCATCACTCTTGCTGAAGTTGTTTACATAATGATTCTTACTACTCATATTTATATAACAACCAAATCAGCTACTATCACAGCTCTTTTTCCATTATTACGAGTTATTACAAGTTTTATTGCAAGTACATCCGCACCACTTTTAATGAACCGTTTTCCATCTTATTCATTGCTCTTTACATTGCAAGGCGTTAAGACTTTCTTTTTTATTCTTTTAACTGCATTATTTCCCTTACTATCATCTAACATCATTGCCCTTCTTGCTTTTATTATTCTCATTTCATTATGCGAAGGTTGGAGTTCTCCTTTATTATACGCTGTTATTCCACGTCTAACATCACAAGAAAAGTTAGTAAAAGTAAATAGTGTCTTTTCCTTTTCAACACAAATTGTTCAAGCAGCTGCTTATTCATTCACAAGTGTAGTGGTCTTATTGATTGGTGCCACTTCTACACTTATGATAAACAACGTATTAATGATTTTGGGGTGTATTGCATTATATGTTTCATTGCGCGCTATACAAACTGAACAAACAATAGAGAAATCCTCTTCCAAATCAGCTGTATTAATAGAAGGATGGAAACTTTTATTTCAGCATCCCTCCCTCCGTATAGTTACATATATGGACTTAATTGAAGCTTTTGCTGGAACGATATGGATTGGTGGTATTACTATGGCTTACGTAACGACTGTTCTTCATAGAGGAGCAGAATGGTGGGGTTATATCAACACAAGCTATTATTTCGGAACATTAATTGGTGGGCTATTAGCATGGCGAATGAGTACATATATTCAAAATAACTTAATACGCTCAATGGCCTTAGGATCACTTCTATTTAGCGTGCTTACTTTCTTATATGGCATAACAAGCAACGGATTTATTGCACTGTTTCTTTGTGTTCTAATGGGACCTTCCTATCAAATTCGAGATATTTCCCAAACAACCGTTTTACAATCAAGCGTACCACCATCTCTATTATCAAGAATGTATACAGCTCACGGTACACTTACTTCGGCTGTTTCAGGACTTTCTATGCTATGCGTTGGTATTATTACCGATATGTTCGGTGTCCGTACTATATATATCATTGCTGCTTTTCTAATTTTATGTTCTGCTTGTTTATCTTTTATTTTGTTAAAACATACAAAACAGCAAGAAAAGGACATTTCTCTTTGATTGCACAGGTTTTTGACATAGGAAACTTTACAGAATAAAAAAGGATAGGGTGCCCTATCCTTTTCACACATATTTACGATAAATTTGGAATTCGTCTATGTTTTGTAGCTTGTTCAAATGCATATGCAAGCTTAATTAAAGTCCCTTCGCTAAAAGCAGTACTTGCAAAAGTGATTCCAAACGGTCTTCCGCTTTTCATATATCCAGCCGGTACTGCTATGGAAGGATAACCAGCTTTGGCACATATTGTTGATCCTATATATGAAGGGAAGAGAATTGCATCAAGATCATATTTCTTTAACGCAAAATCAATTCCTTGTTCCTGGGAAAAATATAAATCTTCTAATTTTGCATTTAAGTATTCAGGGTTTCTTAACGTATTAGAAAAATCCTTTCCAAACTCCAACCTACTTTGTCCATATTTTAATGCTTTCTCTTCTATATTTTTATTAAATGCAATTAATTCCGAGATAGAATGGACTGGAATATTGGAAGGTAACTTGGAAAGATAATTATCTAGACTATGTTTTAATTCATACGACGAGACTCTCCAACTCCACTCCCTATGAAAAGATGGAATTTCGATATCTTCTAATACTGTTGCTCCTTCATTACGCAGTACTTGTATAGCATTCTGAAATAGTTCCTCATCATACCCTCCAGATTCGTAATAGCTTTCAGAGGCTTTGTTAAATACTCCAATTTTAGCACTCCTTAAACCATTAGAATCTAAATAAACCATATAATCTTGTTGAGCTCTTCCTTCACTTTTATAAGTTGCAGGATCAAGCTGGTCTATTCCTGTTAGACTCCCCAATAAAATTGCCGCGTCAGTTACTGTTCTAGCAAAAGATCCCGCTGTATCTTGCGAATATGTAAAAGGTATAATCCCCTTGCGACTTACTAAGCCAACAGTAGGCTTAATACCAACTACAGAGTTCTGAACTGCTGGACTTAAAATAGAGGCATCTGTTTCTGTTCCAACAGATAAAACGGTTAAGTTGGCAGCAACCGCTACGGCCGACCCTGTACTTGAACCACCAACAAAAAGGTCATCATCACCTGATCCATATGGATTAATGACTTGTCCACCTCTTGAACTATATCCAGCCCACATTTCAAAAGACATTCCATTCGCTAATTCTGTCATATTCGTCTTACCTAATATGACTGCACCTGCTTCACGAAGCTTTTCAACAAGAAATGCATCATGATTACTCCTATAGTTTTCAAGCGCAATTGTTCCTGCACTTGTATGCATTGAATCATTTGTTTCAATATTATCTTTTAAGAGAATAGGAATACCGTGCAAAGGACCTCTGACACCCTTTATTTTTCTTTCATGATCTAATCCTTCTGCGATAAAAATTGCATCTGGATTTATTTCTAAAATAGAATTTATTTTCGGACCGTCTTGGTCATACTTCGCTATTCTATGAAGGTAATACATAACTAACTCTTTCGAAGTAAGTTCCCCATTTTCCATCGCTGTTTGTATACCATGAATTGTTAATTCTTTTCTTAGTAGTTTATTGAATTGAATCTCCATCTGATTTCTCCCCTTACAAGTTGTTTCCTAGTTTCAGATCTTATCTTATTACTTATTAACTTTAATCATTGCCTTGTCTCCTCATTTCGACAAATTCACATCTGTTTAAACATTTCGTCTACCATACATAAAAACCTTCAAACAAAATAAAAAACGCCTTAGACGAATAAAACTATCTAAAACGTTGTTAACAATCACATATATTCTCTTCCTATTTTCAAACTCTCTTTTATTTCACATACACGTCCTCTAATAAATGTACAAATTCACCTTGATTCCCTGCTAATACAGGACACTTTGCTATATCAACCCATTCATAACAAAATGTTAGGCCCTCATCTTCCTCTCCTGCACTTACTATATGTTCCCACATATCTTTTACATCTGTTAATAATGAAATGTGAAAGAAGTGACGCTTTTGATACTCCTGTTTTTCTTTCATATAGATGATATAATCATCAATGAAACGTTCTATACATAAATGACGAAGTCCAGACTCTTCTATTACTTCACGCAGTACTGCTGCTTCTAATTTTTCTCCTTCGTCAACTGTGCCACCTGGGACCTGTATACCTGCTTCTGGTATATCACGATGAGTAAAAACAAGCAACTGCATAACTCCTGCTTTCTCCCTTGTAATGTATGCATATACTTTTTTCTTATATAACATCGTCATCTAATCCGTCTCCCCTCAATTCATTACTTCATCGCTTCCTCTAAGGTGAGTTGATTTTCATATAGATATGTCGCTTGTGGATTCCCTACATAACGTACGTGCCACGGTTCATACCGATAACCCGTAATGGACTCCTTCTCTTTTGTATACCGAATGACAAAACCAAATCGATGCGCATTTTGAGATAGCCATTTCCCTTCTTTTGTATCTCCAAAAACAGACTCTAATTGGAATTTAGCTGATTGTGATGTAATATCCATTGCGAGTCCCGTTTGATGTTCACTCGTTCCTGGAACAGCACTAGACATTGCTGTTTTTGCTTCTCCATCTTGAATCTTATACATTGTATTTAATGCTTTTTGCCGATCAAAAGACCGGTATCCAGAAACTGCAAAAAGAAAAATCCGCTCCTGATCTCCTTGCTCGAACATTTTTTCAAGTGCCTGCGCTGCTTCTTTCCTCATCTTCTTTTTCTCTTGATCACCTTCACTCGAATAACGCACTTTTGGAATAACTAAATCTTGTGGCTTATAACGATCTGGTAGCCGTCTGCTTTTATTTACAAGTACAAGTACGGAATCAGGATTATTGACAACCGCAAGATCTCCTTCCATTTTGGCAATAGTTTCTTGTGCTTTTGGAAATACAACGCTACTATTCACCTCTTGTGCCTGTTTATCTTTATACATTTTATAATTAATGCTTGCCACTCCAATAATAATTACAACTACTACGACACCCAGTAGTGTCCATCTTTTTTTCATACAACGACCTCTTATTTTAATAATTTGGCCATATAATACTCATCGACACGCTCACCCTCGACAATAAGAGAATCTTTTTTGACACCTTCTTGTTCAAATCCTGCTTTTTTATATAGTGCCTGCGCTCTTGTATTGTGGGCCATTACTGTTAATTCCAAACGCCATATATCATGTAATCTTGCCCACTTTTCTACTTCTTTAAACAATGTCGTCCCAATTCCTTTTCCGCCATATTCTTGTAAGATTCCAATTACAATTGCTGCTGCATGCTTGTTTCTTTGCACATTACCACCATTAGCTAAAATAAATCCAACTAATTGCTCCCCTTCTACTGCTACAAATATAGTAGAATTATAATCTTCTACAAAACGTTGAATCATTTGTGTTTGCTGCTCTACTGTTGTATTCCGTTCACCTGGTTCTAATAGCATAAAAGTAGTTTCTTCATCCAATTGTTTTCCTAATTGCAAAAATGCTGCTGCGTCCTCTACTCGAATTTCTCGAATCATTTCTATCACCCTACCAAGTTTATAATATAAAAATTTTCTTTATAAAGAGATTTTCGCTATTTTTTTATGAAATTCCTTTCTATTTTCCCCAGGAGAAATAGACAATTTTCGATATCAATATAATGAAGAAAAAATTGTGACAATAAAGTGAAACTTTAATCAGTGGGCGTTTTCTTCTTACCTCACTTAAATTTTTTACATTTGCTACATTTTAAAGTTGGGGCTTACTACCCGCGGATAGCGAGATAAAAGCTTAGCTTCCATCTTTTTATTTTTTGAACACACAAAAAAACGTAAGTATCTCACTTACGTTCATCCATTTACCTTTTCTGCTTGCCAAAAATATTCACTAAATGCTTTCGCCAATACATCAATGGAACGATTTAATTCTTCAGATGTATTATCTACACCTCCCACTTCAATTAAAATCGCTTGTCCTGATAAGTCCTGATTATAAACACCGTTCCCTGTTTGAAATCCCTTTTGAATAACACCGCGGCTTACTCCAGGATATTTTTTATTAATCGCTTCATGTAGCGCAGTTGCTAATTGTAAGTTTTTTGCATAATTTTTATTTCCTTTTCCAATGACAAAAGCAAGCTTCGCATATGATTTATCTCCAATCGCTTTTGTTGTGACATTTTTACGAGCGCTATCTCGGTGCAAATCAAAGAAGTATTGCAATTCTCTGTTACTAGCCATTGCTTCCTGTACAACTTCACGAGACATTTTATAAGAACTTGTATCATTTAAACCCTTACTAATCAACCTCTCCCCAACATCTGTTTTATCATTAACTGCCCCTATCCCTTCATTTTCTAATTGCTCACGGAATCTGTCTCCCAAAATAGAAATATTCGTCACAGAGCTTGTCGCTTTATTTGGATTTGGATTATTTGTCAAATTTAATAACGGTAAATAAGACTCCCAGCTATGCGTATGATAAATAAAGGCCACTTGTCTTTTCCCAGTTGTTTGAGATGGTTGTTTCTTGTCTTTATTTGTATCCGTTTTCGGAACTTGTCCTGCTTCTCCAGTCCGCTCTTTCACTACTTCCTCAAGTGGAACACTCGATTCTATTGGTAAGTTAGAATAATCTGTTCCTTCACCAGCAATGACGATTTCCGTATCGTATTTCCCAAAACCCGGAAGCTCCTTTCCAACAAAGCTACGTACATCATCAAATCGAATATTCGTTACAGTTGAAAAAAGAAAAGATGAAATCGAAAAATCTTGATTTAAATTCCGATATTCTTGTGTAAAATAGTGATTTTCCTTTCCAATCACATACATATAACCATTTATTGACAACTCATTCAACCAATTATATAAATATGCTGACTTTGTTTCTTTTAATGAAGTCACCATCATACTAATAAGAAAAAAAGTTGCTAACATCATAATGACAACAAATAAAATGAGCTTTCGTACACTCGTTAATTTTACATAAAAAAAGCCTCGATTCATAACATCACCCTCTCTGTTCCAACTTATGTACAAGCTATAGAGAATAGACCGCCTAAATTTCGGCTATATTGTCATAGAGGTGAAGTGAATTGAAGCTAATTATAGGTATAATTCCTATTGTTTTATCATGTGTTTTTTTATTATTTGCAGCACACCCTAAAATCCGTGCTTTCTTAGATATTTGCGCGTACCTTTCATTATATATACTGGGTATACTAATTGCTTTTAACATATATGATGTTGTACTGCACGGCTTAGTATTTATGACAACCATTCACAGTATTTTATTGAATCCATTATTTCTCCTTACCGGGGCTTATGTAGGAGTATATTCTTTATATCTCCTTATTTATAAACTAGTAACAAATGTAAGAAAAACTTAATACTTACCTTTAACGTATTTCCGAAAGAAGTCCCCATCTTCAAGCCCGTGACGGGCAATAGCCCAGCGATAAGGTTGGGATGAATTTCGTTTAGGCACAGCCTAACTGATTTGTAAGAACAACCAATTGTTATTATGGTGTATGCATTCTATATCCGATATCTTCACTTGCTTGTAAGACTTAGAAGGATTTTGTAGATAATGACCATCTATATCTTGTACATACATCATCTTCCCTGTAAATCCTGTCACAAATCCTACTTGTCCAAACACTTTTACTTTATCACCCAAATAGATTCCATGTACCTTTGGTGTATTTTTATTGTTTCGTTTTGCAGTTGTATTTTTTGTTTTTCTTCCTTTTCTTGCAGTCGATTCATGAAGGGATCGTTTTTTCTTTCTAAATTGTTTGATGCGAAATTCACCACTTTGCTCATATTCTTGTAGTTTTGTTGGGGTTGTAATCGCAATGGCATCATTATAATGTGTTTTCGATAAACGTAATTCTTTTCGTTTCGGTGTGGTGTAGCTGCCATACGTAATCTCACAACCTAAACGATTCATGATTTGCAGACGTAATATATTCATAAAAGCGGTCTCTTTATATTGTTTTGGTTTCTTGAAAATGTGTTTGATAGTTCCTTGGTGAAATTTCTGATGGCACTCTTCATGTACGGTTACAAGGTTATCTGCCATATCTGAACCGCCACTACATCGTTCAATGATATGATGCGTATGCAAAATACCGCCTTTTTTCTTACAAATTTGACAAGTATAATGATCTCTCGTAAACACGTAATACCTTGTATTCCAAAAGCCAAAGGCATCACCTTGTTGATATTCTTTTCCTTGTATGTCGGAGTTTTTTAGTTTTTGCGCATCAAACTTTCCTACTTCAACAATTACTTTTGGGGATGGTAATAACGAGCGGAATATTTCAATCCAATGAATTTGGTTATGCATCCTACTTTGAATCGATGGAGGCAACCAGCCTTCTCTCTTTTTTCGATTGAGAAAACGTGCTTTTCGATATCTTGTTTTTCGTTGTCTTCTACTTCTGCGTAATGTAGCTCTCAGTGTAAGATTCTCTTTAACGTCTTGACGTAACTCGATTGTTCCCTTTGCTAGCACTTTGTCTTCTGTGGTGATCGCAATGCCTACATACTTCGAACCGCTATCAACACCAATTGCAACGGATTGCACCGTTTCACCAGTAGCATACTGCAATTGAATTGTAAACGGAGTATACCCAATAATCTTGGCTTTTCCTTGTTTGAGAAGAAGCCTAGCTTTGCGATTGCTGCAAGGCATGAGCGGTTCTCCTCTTAAATTCTTGACAAATACACGCATGATTTGTCCCTCCTAAGAGTTTGTTTCCCTTCGCCAATGTTTGTAGGTGTTGGCAACTTCTTGTGCAAGAAGACTTGTGGTTGACCGTTCCTTCCCAACCAGAACTTTTACAGAGCCACCATAGAGCCAAGAACTAGGGAATCATTCTTGGGTATGCAACCTACGAACGGAGTCCACAAAGGACCGTGGCTAGACAACCAGAACTTTTACAAGCCCCCACTTCAAAACGCGCTAGCGTTTAAGTGGTGGGTAGTTGACATGGAGTGTAAAGATGAAACCACCTTTTATATGTCATAAATGCCAGAAGAAAATTATCAGAAAACAAGATCTTATCACCACAATATTTTACATACGTATCTACTTATTTCACAATACTTGTTTTAGCCAACAATTTTTCTTTTCTAGTTTCATTCCTATTAACACGTTATTTGGAGCATATTTCATTTGGTATACTCTCGCTATAGGGAGTGTTTTAACCATAACTGAACCCTCAATTATTTGGATCTTTTTTTACTACCAGCTCTATATCGCTTCATTTCTTATTATTATATCGAACGTCACTTTTGAAGATAGCGATTAGACTGTCCTTTAGGAATACTTAAACACTCCCAATCTTTTTCTTTCAGCAATTTCCCAACATAAATAATTTGTCCAATATGTGATGCATAATGAGCAATCTGCCTTTCAATTGCTTGCATAACACTATGCGCTTCACCACGAATATGAATTATCTTTAAAAGATCTTGCGGAGTTAATGATTGCAGCGCTTGAAAAACATACCCCCATCCTTCCCCCCATGCTGCTAGCACTTCTTCTTTTGAAGCATAACCGCCTTCAAATTCACCATCACGATTCCGATCTAGCTTTTCACCGTCTGTCGTTAAGAAATCTGTCCATCTTGAGCGCATATTCCCATGCAAATGTTTAATTATAATCGCAACACTATTTGCTTCTTCATGAGGTGTCCAGCATAGTTGTTCATATGATAACTGTGAAAGCGATTGTTCTCCTTGCTTTTGAATCGCCTTAAAGTTTGAAAAAACACATTCTAAATAAGCTTTTCTAACTTCCATTTCCAATCCTCTCCCATATTAACTAATTGGCGTTCCATTTGGAATTTCTATATCAGGTTGCAATAAGATTACATCACCATGTTCTGGGACTCCTCCTAACACAAGCACCTCTGATTTAAAGCCTGCAACACGTTTTGGTGGAAAATTCACTACGGCAACAACTTGTTTTCCAATTAACGCTTCTGGTGTATACCGCTTTGTAATTTGAGCACTGGATTGCTTCATACCAAGTTCACCAAAGTCAATTTCCAGCTTAATTGCAGGTACACGCGCTTCTTTAAACTCTTCTGCTTTTTTTATCGTTCCAATACGTAAATCTAACTGTAAAAAGTCTTCAAAATTAGCCATTTTATTCTCCCTCCCAAACTATCATTTAGACAAAACATGCAAATTCCCTCTAAAAAAAGAAAGATGCCTAAGCACCTTTCTTTTGTAACTCCCTTGATTCATTTGGTCTATATAGGAAGTAACCGATAACTCCACCAACACATGATGGCAATAACCATCCAATTCCTTCCTTATATAAAGGAAGCATTTGCAACACATTTGTTATAGCATCAAACTTAATATTTGCACTTTCTAAACCGTTAAATAGACTAATAACTAGTGCCCCTAAAATTGCACCGATATATATTGTATTTCGTTGCCCAATCCATTTATGGAAATAAGACAGAACAATTAGTACAATCGCAACAGGATAAATAATCAGTAACACAGGCAATGTTACAGCAATAAGCTGTGTTAACCCTAAGTTTGATACAAATAAACTAAACGCACATACCAATGTGACAATCATTTTATGCGATAATCTTGGGAATAAGTTTGTAAAGAATCCCGCACACGCCGATGTAAGTCCAACTGAAGTTGTTAAACATGCGAGTGTAATAACAAGGCCTAACAATACTTTTCCACTTGTTCCATATAGCTCATTTACAACTTTCGTTAAAATAAGACCTCCATTATCAGAAACGCCAAGTGATGTACTTGTCGAACCAAGATAAGCAAGTGATAAATAAATTAATGTTAAGCCTACCACAGCAATAATTCCTGATATAATTGTTATTTTTGCAATTTGTCCACTCTCTTTTATCCCTTTTGAACGAATAACTTGTACAACAACGATCCCAAATACAAGTGCACTAATAGCATCCATCGTTAAATATCCTTGAATAAATCCGCCAAAAAATGCATTTTCTTTGTATGCATCTAATGGTGCAGCAGGCGCCCCAATTGGATCAATAATCGCTTTTCCAACAATTACAGCAACAATTAATACTAATAATGGGGTAAGGAACTTTCCAAACCAATCAATTAGTTTTGATGGATTTAATGATAAATACCAAGTAACCCCAAAGAAAACTACTGTGTATAGAAACAGCATATACCACTCTGACACAAACGCTTCTGATAGAAACGGCTTCATTCCCATTTCAAATGAAACTGCCCCTGTACGCGGGATTGCAAAGAATGGTCCAATCGCTAAATAACTAATCAGTGGGAAAATAAACGCAAATATAGGATGTACTCTAGAGGATAACGCTTTCAAGTCTCCCTCTACAAAAGCTACAGCGGTTACAGCTAATAGAGGAAGTCCGACTCCTGTCACAAGGAATCCAATTGTGGCAATCCAAACATTTTCTCCTGCTTGTTGACCTAATACTGGTGGGAAAATTAAATTTCCTGCTCCTAAAAATAATGCAAACAACATCAAACCAATTGCTATCGTATCTCCTGGCCTTAATCGTCCCTTCATCTTTTTCTTGCATAGCATGTTCCCTATTGTTTTTATCTTTTTTCACAATATGCTATGCATCCTCCTCTCTGCTCATGTTGATTAATATATCGCCCCTTAAAAGGCAATGCCTTTCTCCATAATTTCTCCACTTCCCCTTTTTATTACTCTAATTTATAAATTTTGATTTTTTTGAATATTTAAATCATTAGAGTGTTAAACCATGGAGTAAACTTGTCAGACTTCTTTGCTTTTGTCACACATATAGTAACATATTTAGTTGAAAAATAAAAACATATTTTTTATATAGAATTTTTCGAAAAACAAAATAATAAGTTCTCCTTCCTCGTCTATTATTCTTTTAGGAAAATATTTTAGAAACAAATATGCAACGATTCATTTTGTTATCTCAAAATAACATTACTATTTCCTTTTTTATGTATAACGAAAAGCCATCTAAATTATACAGATGGCTTTGTATCTTCTATTCTATTGTCTCCACTTCACGTGGATTATTCATTTCTTCTACATATACAACGCGAAATCCATGGTCTTCTAAATCCTTAAGCAATGAATCTAATTCTTCTGGTTTAAATTCTTCGCCTAGTGTAAACATAATTCTGCGTACTAATAACGCATCATTATCAAATGTCATTAAACTTTGAATGCCACTATATTTTTTCAAAACTGTAGATAGTTTTTGAATCGCTCCATTATAATCTTGGGTTCCCACCATAACAGAATACCTGCTAGAATGAACACCCCATGCATCCTCTAATAACTCAAATACCTTTTTATGAGTTAAGATTCCAAGAAATGTCCCTTTCTCATCGATAACGGACAAATATGGTAGCTTCTTAATTGTAAAGAACACTTTAAAGAAAGAAGAGTCTTCTCTCACATAGCCCTCTTTATCATTTAATAATTCTGATAAATCATCTTCTAATGAACCTTTATATTCTAAAATATCTACTTTATATACATTCCCTAAAAATTTCTCTTTCTTTTCATCTAAAACTGGCACACAACGATAACCTGTTTTATTTAAATGATCCAATGCTTCACCTATTGTAAATGAAATGGAGCAATATAAAACTTCTCTTTTTGGCACATAATTTCCTTTAATCCTCATAAAAAGCCTCCTTATGTTAAAATACTTTCTGTGCCATAACTATATTATATTTTCAGAAAAAAATAAATAATTTATTTTATTTTTCTGAAATCTTTTCATATTATTGTCATTATTTGTTCATGAATGATTCATTTTTGAGAAATTTAGTAGATTATCATTCTGTACAACAAATAATATAAGCAACTTATCATACTTAAGCTAGTTACTGACTATAGCTGAAAATAAAGAGAATTACTTATAATCCTAGCCTATACCCATATGTAAAGAAAAAGATATTGTAACTTTAGCAAAAAAGCGCTAAAATAAGAATAAGAATTTTCTGAATTTTCAAAGAGCAGGTGAACCTTTATGTCTTCATTATTTCGTTCTTACACATATCGCTTTTTTGTAGGATTCCTTATTATTCTTATCATAAGCCCCATTCCCGCCTTATTATTAACTCATGAGTCTTCTTATTTGAAAGGTTTACTTGGGATTTTTCATAATCTCGCTCATTTTCCATCCATTTTCATCCCGATGATTGATTGGATGCATGAATCCATTCTTTTTTCATCACAACCTATTATAAATTCAACCACAACTTTACATGCTCCAGGACAATCTACACTTCTATTCCCTTATATGTGGGAAGTATACTTTTTATCAATCGTGCGTTTTACATTCACACTCGCAATTGGTTTTTCAATTAGCTTAACAATGGGACGTTTATTCTTAAAGGCACCAAAACAACTAAAAAAATATACTTCAATATTGCGCTGGATTCCATACTCATTCAGTACTGCTTTATTACAATGTTCTATTGTTTTAATTTCTTTATACATCGCAAAGTACATAACAATTCCATTCCTTTCCTCTCTCATCATCATAAGTAGTACATCAATGATTATTGTTATACAGGCAATTAAAAAATGGATTCCGTTTTTTAATAAAACTGCAGAACATGATTTACGTGATTCAACTTTTCTCATTAATACGTTATTTATGGCAATTGTTTCAAATCATAAATCTATTTTAAGCTCCATTATTCTGTCATTTTTTTATATGGAATGTATTTTTCATACGAAAGGATTACTACAATTTATTATTCAATTTGGAGGAAGTTCCCCGACCGTTGTCACAATTGGACTGCTACTCATTTATATTCCATACATCATTCTTTCCTTTCTTCAATCCGTGTGGACAACAAACCAGTCTAAACATCAAACTTACACTATCACAAAAACACTGATAAAGTAATTCAGCTTCATGCTATCTCCCTCCTTTTAAAAATGGAGGGTTATTCCCCTTTCATTCAGGGTAAAATACCAACAAATTCATGTATGGTTAGAAAAACATTCCAATATTTACTCATTTCCTTTGACTATTATTTTCATTTCGATTTATTATAAAAGTATAACATACTTGCAGGAGGTGACATCTTTATTCCAACTTCGGAGTAGAGAACACACTTGGACATATTAAATATTTTTCTCATTTTTGTACTTATTCTCATTTCTGGCTTTTTCGTCGCATCTGAATTTGCGGTTGTAAAAGTACGAAAAAGTAGAATTGATCAGCTTGCAAATGAAGGAAATAAGCAAGCATTAGCTGCCAGAAGCGTTGTTTCTAACTTAGATGTATACTTATCAGCCTGTCAGCTTGGTATTACTATCACGTCTTTAGGCCTTGGTTGGCTTGGTGAACCAACTGTTGAACACTTACTACGACCACTATTTGAAAAAATAAATATTACTGGAGCAATGGCTAATACGCTATCGTTTATCATTGCATTTAGTGTCATCACTTTTTTCCATGTTGTATTGGGGGAACTTGTTCCAAAATCTTTTGCAATTCAAAAAGCGGAGGCTATTACATTAAAATTTGCCAAACCACTCATTTGGTTTGATAAAATCATGTATCCTTTCATTTGGTCACTTAATAGTACAGCCGTATTCTTTACAAAACTATTCGGCTTAGAACCAGCAAAAGAAAATGAACTTGCTCACTCAGAAGAAGAATTACGACTTATTTTAGGTGAAAGCTTTAAAAGTGGTGAAATTAATCAAACTGAATACAAATATGTAAACAATATTTTCGAATTTGATGATCGTGTTGCCAAAGAAATTATGGTACCTCGCACAGAAATGGTTTGTTTATCTACCGAAAATACATTAGAAGAAAATATGGATATCGTGGCATCTGAAAAATATACACGTTATCCGATTATTGAAAAAGATAAAGATGATATTATCGGGATGCTAAACACAAAAGAAATTTTTCACGACCAAACGAAGGGGATTCAAAAACCTTTAGAAGCGTATATACATCCGGTCTTAACTGTATTTGAAACAGTACCAATCCGTAAAACATTAATTCATCTTCAAAAGAATCGTGTGCAAATGGCAATTGTAGTGGATGAATACGGCGGGACAGCTGGCCTATTAACAATGGAAGATATTATTGAAGAAATTATTGGTGAAATTCAAGATGAATTTGATGCAGATGAATCGCCAATGATTGAAAAACGCACACCAAAACTCACTGTACTGGATGGAAAAGTACTCATTTCAGAAGTAAATGATATATTTGGTTTACATATCGATGATAGTGATTTAGATACAATTGGGGGCTGGCTTCTATCTCAGGCAATTGATTTAAATATTGAAGTTGGCTATTCAATTGAATATGCTGGTTTCCAATTCAAAGCATTAGAACTTGATGGGCATCAAATTAAGAAAGTTGCTGTACATAAACTAGATAGTAAAAAGGAGATATAAAGTGACCGTTTTATTAACACTTTGTATAATTGCTTGTTTTATCGTATCGTTTATTGCGTTTATCTATCCGATTATCCCTGGCATACTTGCACTGTGGGCTGGATATCTCATTTATCATTTTGGCATAAATGGTGGGGAGCTAACAATAAGTTTTTGGATCCTTCAAATCATTTTTACCATCATTATTTTCGTTGCTGATTTTATCGCAAATGGATACTTCTTAAAGAAATATGGAAGTACCAAATGGGGTGAACGTGTGGGAATGGTTTCTATTATTATCGGCTCCTTTTTCTTCCCACCATTTGGTCTCATTATCATTCCATTTCTGTCTGTTTTCGTGACAGAAATAATGCATAAAAAGACACCACAAGAAGCGTTTATGGTCGGAATTGCTACAGTCGTCGGCTTCTTAAGCAGTACAGTAGCAAAAGCAATTTTACAAATTATTATGATTATCATTTTTGTATGTTACATTCTTTTTTAACCATCCCTTTTCAGGGATGGTTTTTTTAATAAGCAATGCCTACACGGCTATTTTCATATACTTTTTCATTTATTAGAGACCACGTAAAACGAGCTGTATCTCCTACCGTAATTTTTGATCCATCCAGTGGTAACATATCCGTCTCCGTCCGGTATATACCCGTTTCTTCACCATCAATTAAATGTGTAGGACAAACAATTGTCCAGCATAGCCCACTATTTTTTAAAGCTACATAAGCAGCTAAATGATCTTCTGCAGCCGTTGTGGTTTTTCTTTTTGATTCTTCCGATTGAAATCGATATATCTTCTGATTTGTCCGCGCCTGTAAAATGCCTGCTGTTCCTATCGTAATAATCCTTTTTACTCCCTCTTTCCCCATATGTTTTATAATGCTAGGTATACTATTCGATAATGTTCTATTTCCATCTGTTCCAAGAGCGCTTAAAACGAGCTCAGCGTCCTTTAAAGCTTTCTTCACATCATTTCCCTGTAATACATCCCCTTCTACGATATGTAGCTTATCATGTCTCATCATAAGCTTATTTTGATCACGAACTAATACTGTGATATCATGTGAATCTTGTAATGCTAGTTTCATTAACTGTGACCCAACTCTTCCAGTTGCACCAAATATACATATTTTCATCTTCGTACTCCTTACTTACTATTTTTCTCTATTCTTTCTCAAAAACGATAAATATGCAACTAAAAAAGCTTCCCCAACACGTGAGAAAGCCCTACCATTCAAAATATTATTTTTTTTCCTTTGAATCTGAAGAATTACTATCCTTGCTCGTTTCTTGATCTTTCTTTTCATCTTGCTGTGATGTTTTGTCCTCATCCTTCTTTTTGTCCTCACCTTTACTACAACCTACCATAAATAAAGAGCTCGCAAGTGCCATAGCAGTTAAAGATTTAACCCATTTATTCATTTGCTTATCCCCCTTTTGATAGAATATGTACAATCTCATATTACTTCTCTTTTTTGAAGATAATATGAGAAAAGAGTAAAGATACGGTAAATTTCTGTAAATTTTCTGATAAGAGAGGCGTTTGTTTTTTATTTTGGATCTTTTTCACTTATAATAAAAATAATATAACAAAGAAAGGTTGATATATATGGAACTTGGATTAGCTGGAAAAACTGCTCTAGTTGTTGCTTCTAGTCAAGGTTTAGGAAAAGCGATTGCTACGGAACTTGTAAAAGAAGGAACAAATGTTATGCTACTTAGTCGTAATGAAGAAAAGCTAGCATCTTTACAAAAAGAATTGATCGCTCTTAATAAAGGCACTGCCATGTATACAGTTTGTGATGTTACAAACAAAGAAAACATGAAACAAGCGGTAGAATATACTGTACAAACCTTTGGCACAATTGATATTTTAGTAAACAATGCCGGCGGCCCTAAGCCTGGTACATTTGAACAATTAACAGACGAAGATTGGTACAATTCATTTGAGCTTAATTTATTAAGTTACGTTCGTATGATTCGTGAAGTACTTCCATATATGAAAGAGCAAGGCGGCAAAATTATTAACATTGCTTCGTCTTCTATTAAAGAGCCCATTCCCGGATTACTATTATCGAATACATTCCGCGTCGGCATTACAGGCTTAGCAAAAACGTTAGCATCTGAGCTTGCTCCATATAACATTTTAATTAATACGATTGCTCCTGGACGTATTGCTACAGACCGCATCGCTTCTCTCGATGAAACAGCTGCCGAAAAGCGCGGAATTACAGTAGAAGACGTTCAAAAACAATATGAAGCAATTATCCCACTTGGAAGATATGGTCGTCCTAGTGAATTCGCTAAATTTGCTACATTCCTTGCATCCGATGCAAATACTTATATGACTGGGCAATCATTCCTTGTTGATGGTGGAATGGTAAAAAGCTTATAATTCTTTTCAAAAAAACAAGACAGCTTATATGCCGTCTTGTTTTTTTATTCTATGCAAATCTTTCGTCTTCATATATATTCTCTATTGTATATTCTTTTTTCACAACATATTGCCATACACTATATGCATAACGATTCATTTTAACAAAGCAGTTTTCCAAAAATGATCGAAATTCCGGATTTGCAACTTCTACAGCAACTTGGGCGAATCTGAGTGCTAATCTTTTTAAATTCGAAATATAGGAAATAGCAAGTTCAATGTCACCCTGACTTGTATTCTTCATCGGTATATCATTTTGTATAAGGGGGGACTTCAGTTGTTCACAAATCATATGCTGTATATTTTCACCTTCTTGAAAGTTCACTTGTTCATTGTAAGCTTGCAAAATATAGGGCAAATGTTGTTTTAATATATCCTTTAACTCTTCACCTTCCACCCTATTCATATACTCACCAATCATATGAATCATTTCATAACTACACTTCATTAACTCTTCCATACATCTCATATCATAGCTCCCCCTTCCCTCTAAATATATGCCTATAAATAGGATGCCAGAACATTTGCTACCTTTGCTAGAAACCAATCCCAGCTATTTATTTTGTCAAAATCTTTATCAGTTAAGCGTTTAGAATCATGAAAATCCTCTTGTAGTCGTTTCCATACCTCAGCTACAACTGCTTTATCATATATAAAACAGTCCGACTCTGTATTTATGTAAAAACTACGATTATCAAAATTAGCTGTTCCTACATCAACACTTATATCATCAATTATTGTCACCTTTCCATGAAAAAAACCATTCCGGTATTGATAGACTTCCGCACCGGCATCCAGCATCTTTTTTAAATGCGGATAAGCAGCTTGTTTTAGTAACAGAGCGTCACTTTTAAAAGGAACAAGAATCTTTACCGTCACGCCACGCCGCAATGCTTCTTGTAAACCATCCATCATTTCCTTACTTGGTACAAAATACGGCGTTGCAATGATTAATGATTTTTTAGCTCCTTTTAATAATGCACCGTATTCCTGCCATAACCCTTTCCCATCTGAAAATACATATTGATACTTTGCATTTCCTTGCTGAGATGGTCCTTTGTACAAAGAAAGTTTTTCACCAGTATCCGCATACCAATCTTCTGCAAATTTCTGTTCCATATCAGTCGCTCCATCTCCTTCAATACGCAACTGATAATCACGCCATTTCCCAAATTTAGGATCCTTACCGAGATACTCCTTTCCAATGTTAAAACCACCAATGTAAGATATCTTTCCATCTATCACCGCAATACGCCGGTGGTTACGTTGATGCAATGAATAAAACAAATTCTTTAATTTAGGCTTTTTACTAAAAGTAAACTTAACACCCTTTTCTTTTAACTGCTGAATCACTTGTTTCTTCATTTTATAGCCACCTATACGGTCTACTGATAATTTCACATCCACACCGCTCGATGCTTTCTTCTCTAATAATTGTAAAAAATTACGACTCACTTCATCTTTACCAACAATATAAAAATGAATATAGACATACTTTTCTGAACGATTTATATCATCAAACAAATTTTGATACAAATCTGTTCCGTTTGTATATAATTGGAAATTACCGTATCGAATTTGTGATATTTCAAGCCCACTAGTCATTTTCTTCCCCATCTCTAAATCGATGTTCATCCATATGAATATCCCTATGATCCATAACAAAATGGATACACATTTTTTCATGGATAAAACCCTTTCTTCAAAAACAGTTATTCCTATATCTTTCCTTTTTTTCACGTTAACATACAAGAAAAATCTATATTTTCGTGATATATGTCCCTGTCAAACAAGAGTGAATTTGCATATTGTATGTTGTATCTTAAAATAAAAGGAGGAAATAACAATGGGCTTCGCACATGGAAATGGATTCGCGTTACTTGTCGTACTATTTATCCTCTTAATTATCGTCGGTGCTGCTTGCTTTTGCTAGTTAGCCACCCGAAAGAGCGATATGCAGATGAAAAAACTATAAAAGCGGACACCTAAATTTAGGTGTCCGCTTTTCATTTCAAATTACTTATAAAGTTAATAACGTTGCAATTTTCTTACTTTCTGCTTTTCGAATATGACGTTGTTGCGCACGTAAAACAGCAATTTCATGTAGTTTTTTTTCTCCCTCTGTTTCGGGAATTACATGCGGAACAGGAACTGGATTATTTTCTTTCCCAAGTGCTACAAATGTAACAAAAGATGTTGCTGCAATTCGTTTTTCACCAGAAATTAAATCTTCCGCTACTACCTTTACAAACACTTCCATCGACGTTCTCCCTGTCCAAATGACAAACGATTCATAGCTCACACAATCAGTTGAACGAACTGGATGTAAAAAATCTACCCAGTCCATTGATGCCGTTACACATTCCATTCGTGAATGTCTCGTTGCTGAGATAGATGCAATCATATCCATTTCAGCTAATATTTTACCTCCAAATAATGTGTTATGATCATTTAAATCTGTTGGAAAGACACGGCTTGTTTTAAAAACTCTTGATTCATTAACTGTTTTCCCATTTGTTTCTTCCATTTCCTTCACCTCTTTAATTCATTCATAAACCTTTCATAACATGAAAACGAAATAAATACTCCCTAAATTCTCCTAGTCCCATGCATCCTATATATTAATTAATATGAAAACATTGGAACTACCCTATGCTTTTTTGTTCATCTTGTATATAAAAATTACACTAGGTGAACTATATATTATATATTAGCAATTTTCATAAATTTATGTCTATAAAAAAGAACCGATTATAATCAATCGGCTCCTCTAAATACATATTGTTCTTTCGGCTGTTCAACTTTATTCCATTTTGTTACTTCCAAAACAGGAATATTTGCATGGAATGGTTGATAAAATTCAGTTGAAATTTCACCTTCCACTTCAATCCAATCATCATTCTTCCACTCTACTCCATCTGGCTTTTTCACTAACATCCCGTATACACCTGAATCGGCTACACAATGAATAATACCAAAGCGGAATAAGAAATATTGTTCTTTCTTTGAAGAATCATCGCGGAAAACAAATCCTTTAAACGAAAGTGTCTTACCTGTAAATTCACCAGGATAATTATAAATTGTTTCCATACCTTTTAAGAAGTCTTCATCCTTCAAGGCAATATTATCTTTTGTGACGTATTCTTTTTTTCCTTTTTCCATCACACCACGATACCCTTCTTTTCCATAGTAAATACTCGTATCGGGTCTTAAAAACTGCCTTGTAATAAATGGATCTGTACTCTCTGCTTGCGCAACAGGGAAATGAAATCCTTTCGCTTTAACAATATCTGAATCTAACGTCGCAATTGGAAAGAATAGTCCTGAAATAATAGGGAAACAAAATAATGTATACGCAAAAGTTCGTTTCCACCATGTGTTTTCATCTTTTGAATGATCATGTCCACAATGACTATGATCACAACCACAACTGTGCTGATCTTTTTCCTTTTTGTGTTCCTTTTGGAAAACAACAATGATTTGAATAAGTGTTAAAAACCCTAAAATAATTGCAGCTGTTTTTGATAAATATGCGTACTTCATATTTATATACTTTGTTATATTACCTGAAATATGAAGCTGCGCAATTAAGATTGTAAATCCGAGTAAAATATATGCTCGAAACATAACCTACCACCCCATCGCATAAATGAGTAGTGAGCTTGCATAAACCACAAGTGTAACTGTAGCTATCACAACAATTACAAATTTTGTTTTAAATGTCGCAAGCATCATAAACATATTTTTAATATCCACCATCGGTCCATAAACGAGGAACGCGACAAGTGATGCTGTTGAAAATGTACTTTGGAACGAAGATGCAATAAAAGCATCCGCTTCTGAACATAGTGATAAAATATACGCAAGTCCCATCATAACAGCTGATGAAGAGAACGGTCCTTGCCCTATAGAAAGTAGTGTTGAAGTTTGTACAAATGTTTGAACTGCAGCAGCAATTAATGCTCCCATTACTAAGTATTTCCCCATTGAGAAAAACTCTTCAACCGCATGTGTACATACGTCCCACATCTTTTTACGCAAAGGACGCTTATGATCCACCTCTGGGAAATGTTCATCACGTAGTTGATGATCTTTAAACATAAACGATAATATAAGTCCAACGATAATAGCTACAATAATGGCTACAATGGAACGATACCACACCATATGCATACTACTTCCAAACGCAACATATGTTGCAAATAATACAACCGGATTAATAATTGGCCCCGTTAACATAAATGCAATTCCAGCATACGGCGGAACACCTTTCCCAATTAAACGTCTTACAATTGGAACGATTCCACATTCACACCCTGGAAACATCATGCCAAGAAAAGTAGCTAATAATACAGACAGAAATCGATTTTTGGGCATCCATTTTGCCACCATATCCTCTGTCACAAACATTTGAATGAATCCTGAAATAAATACACCAATTAGCACAAATGGTAGTGCTTCAATTAAAATTGAGATAAAAATCGTATTCATTTGCAGGAATGCTTTCGGTAACTGAAACAATTCCATGATGTATTTCCTCCATCTTTTCATTAACAATATGTAATTTTAACCTCAATTTATTATTTGAACAAGCCCTTTTCAAATCTACAAATCATGGAAATAAGTTTTTCATCAATACACATATTGTATATAAGAAACGTTTTATTACGACAAAAAAGCTGCTCTAGCGCAGTTTGATAACTATGCTAGAACAGCTTTCATATGATTTAAAAATAACGTTTCTTCCAAAAAATAAAGGCCATTACGCAAGATAATATTGCGGATATAATCATAGCCATTAAAAAACCATGCGGATTTTCACTTAAAGGAACTGGAACATTCATTCCAAAAAAACTGGAAACCATTGTTGGCACTGATAATATGATTGTCATAGAAGTTAAAAACTTCATAACACTGTTTAAATTATTAGAAATAACCGAACTAAACGTATTCATCATACCACTTAAAATATTACTATATATTTCAGCCATTTCAATGGCCTGTTTATTTTCAATTAATACATCTTCTAGTAAATCTTGATCATCTTCATACATTTTAATAAACGTATTATTGCGCATTAACTTTTGAATAACAATTTTGTTTGCTTTTAAAGATGTTGTAAAATACACTAAACTCTTTTCAAGACCTAATAATGTAAAGATTTCTTTATTTTTCATCGACTTATTTAACTCGTGCTCTAGGTCGATTGTTTTTCGGTTAATTTGTTTTAAGTATCGTAAATAATAAGTAGAAATCGTATATAAGAGCTGCAATGCAAAACGAGTCTTTTTAAAAGTATAAAATTCTTTAATACGCTGATTAATAAATCGCTCGAAAATGGGATTTTCTTCTAAACAGATTGTAACGAAACATTCCGGCATTACAATCATACCAATTGGAATCGTGTCGTATATTGAATTTCCTTCTTCATCATGCCTTACTGTTGGAATATCAACGATAATTAATGCATTGTCATCTTCTTTTTCAATCCGAGATCGTTCTTCATCATCCAAAGGGTCTTTAATAAAATCCAATTCTACATTCAATGTTTGCACTAGAAATTGAATTTCTTCCTCTGTTGGATGGAGTACATTAATCCAACAACCTTTTTGAATTTCCTCTATTTCTTGTAGTTTTCCGTTTCGGTCTGTTAAATAAATATTTAACATACTATCACCCCGATTCTTTTTACATGTGGGAATCTACCTCACTTAAACAACAGTTTTTGAACCGCTATTTTCAGCATATGAAACAAACGTTTAAATTTCAATAGAAAATTATTTTGAAAACGCTTTTCTTCATAATTTCTTTCAAAATAGAAAAAGACAGAGATTGCTCTGTCTTTTCAAAAGCTCATGTTGCCTTTATAACATATTTAGACAGCATCCACAAGTTAAATGAAACTGAAACTGTGTAGCCTGCATATGTTGAGATAATAAAACTGGTGTAGTCAAAGTACGGCAATAATATAATATTTAGTACAATCTTTATTATAATTCCTAAGGTTAAACCTAGAACTGTTTTTTTTTGCTGATCAATCCCTTGTAACATCGCAGCAGTAACTGTAAACAATGAAAATAATATACACGCTGGTGCATAGTACCGTAAAATAACACTTCCTAAACTTGGATCATTTCCTACTCCAAATAAAAGAGTGTATATAGGTTGGGCTAATATAATCATTCCAATTGCTGCGGGAATTGTAATCCCTACAACAAGTAAATTCGTTTTCGTGAAATGCTTATATAATAATTGTTCATTTCCAACTGTATAAGCTTTCGTCATTTCAGGAACGAGAGACATACTAAAAGCTGTTGCAACGGATACAGGAATAAGTACAACCATTTGGACAAGCCCAATTATTGCATTTATTTTTTCTGCTTCAACTTGTACGTAACCTATCTCTATTAAAAGTTTATTGATTGTAAATGTATCAATTGTTTGATACAACGGAATCGCTAACCCAACAGCAACAAATGGAATTGAATACGTAAATAGCTCTTTGTATAAAGCAAAAAAGGACTTCGTTGTCTGTGGGATACTGGCAATCTCTTTCCGTTTTAAATATTTCCGCCTTCTCATATAAAACCCTATCAAAACAGTCAATCCTGCCGCTGCCCCCATAAATGCACCAAAAGTTGAAACTCCAACCGCTAACGAAACAGACGCTTTCAAAATATGCAAAACAACAAAGCTTCCTATTAAGATTGTTAAGACACGAAAAAACTGTTCCACAACTACACTAGATGCTGACGGTCCCATAGATTGAAATCCTTGAAAAAAACCGCGCAATAAACTCATTACTGGTACAATCAATAATGCAAAACTAACAATTTGAATATTATACGTCACAGCAGTCATACTATTACCAGTTTGATCACTTCCGTCGATCACTAGCTTTGCAAGATATGGAGCTAACATATAAAGAACTAGAAATGAAACAATTCCCATAAAAACCATAAAAAACAGTCCACTTTTTAGCACCCGTTTTACTGTATGATAATCATTTAACTCATCGTATTTTGAAACCATTTTAGAAACAGCAAGTGGCAATCCCATCGTTGCAATGCTCAGCATAATTGTATATGGCCGATATGCATATGTATATAATATGTATCCACTAGTACCAACCATCGCTGTAAATGGGATAACATATATAAATCCAAGCATTTTAGATATCATCGTTGCCATCGTTAAAAATAATGTTCCACGTAAAAACGGTGATCCTTTCATTTCATTCCCCCGCTACGCTTTATTACTACACATTATGGACAACTTCTTTATTTTAGAACTGAAACGTATAAAAAAAGCCAATGAAATCATTGGCTTTAACGAACTGTTTTTCTTTTTTTCAATACCTTTAAACCGAAATAAAGAGCAATAAAGAGCACTGCCCCAATAATTATGTAATGCGTATAATCAGCTGCATATTCTTTAATATGCCGCCAATTCCCACCTAGTTTTTCTCCTAAATAAATAAAGAGAATTGACCATGGAATAATCGCAACTACTGTATATAGTGTAAAAAGTTTTAAAGGCATTTTCGCTAATCCTGCTGGTATTGAAATCGCATGGCGTACAATTGGGATGAAACGAGCAGAGAAGATTACCCCCGCACCATAACGTTTAAACCAACTTTCGGCTACATCTAAATGATGCTTGTTAATCAATAAATATTTACCATATTTTTCAACTACCGGACGCCCTCCGTAATATCCTAACCAGTATAAAAAGATTTGTGCTAATGTACCGCCAATTGTACCGGCGATTACTGCCCCAATAAAACTTATTTTATCTTGCGCAACTAAAAAACCAGCATAAGAAAGGACAATCTCACTCGGAATAATTTCAATCATTAGCCCTAAAGCAACTCCAAAGTATCCTAAACTTGCGAAAAATTGCAATAACTGCTCTATTAAATTTGCTAACATTTGCTTTTCTATCTCCTTTTCTGCTTACATACCTTCTTATTATCCCACAAAGATTTATGCATGCCAATATATTCCTCATTCTTTACCCAAAATATGTACAATTCATTATAAATATACCAGGCACGAATAGAAAGAAAAAGAGATTTATACGCTGTGAATGATCCCTAGACTATGACCTGCATGTGTTTGAGGAAGGGGACTTCTGTTGGAGTACTGTTAAACTATCTTTATTCTTATCTTTACATATTTTCTTAATCAAGTAAGGAGCTTTTATTCCTATCTTTCATACAGGCAAACATCTCTCTAATTTGCCACTCTGTATTTCTAGCAGTCGATAACTCTGGGATTTCTTTTTCACCAAAAAAGGTCACTTCTTCTGTTTCAATACTTGTTTGTTTTTCGCCCCCAACAATTTCACAACCAATAAATATTTTATATACATGCATTGCTGATGGTGATGGATAATGTTTTTCTTTATCAAATACTGCTAATAATCGAAAATGATCAACTTTATAACCCGTTTCCTCCCACACTTCTTTTGCTGCCACTTCTGTTGGCGTATAGCCAACATCTGCCCAGCCACCTGGAAGAGCCCATTTCCCGTCACTTTTTTCTTTCACAAATAATAATTTTCCATCCTGATACACGACAGCCCGAATATCTACTTTTGGTGTTTGATAACCCATTTCATTGGCAAATAATCTCTCTACCACTTCCCAATCTGTCTTCGTATAATGAGACATCATCGTAACTGAAAGATCACGTAATTGTTGAAAACGTTCCATATCATACACATCTTTTGAATACGTTAAACCAGCCTGAGCAATGGCTTGTATTTGTTTTACCCAATCGATCCATTTCACTTCCATATTCTCACCATCCTCAAAATATACGGTTTTAACTTTTGTTTACAGCACCTAAACAAATCGTAACTTATTCACATGAAATTTAAAAGGGAATCAATTGTTTTCATAAAGATCTAAGCATTCATACTTTTTATCTAAAAGGAAAGATTAAATCTATTATAAATGAAAAAGAGATTGACTAGGTATCAATCTCTTTTTCATTTATAATAGTTCATGTAAATACTTGTGTACATATTGACTCCTATTATTTATATATCGAAAGATAATATCTGGTTCTTGATCAAAAATATCTATTTTCTCTTTCATATAGGGATCCTGAATCAAGTAAGGACGAATTGCTTCACACATTCTCTCTACTTTCGGTTTTATAAACGAAACTGTAAATTTCTCTTCCAAAATTTCTTCAAGAATGCTACGGTATTGCTTTCGAAATACCGGTATATCGAGAATTCTAGCACTCAACGTATTATATCCTTGAATTCGGATATACTCATGGTTTAGCCGCCTTCCTTCTACATCACGGCCCCATGTCGCATCATAATCCCACGGTATCACTTCAAATAAATTCGTTTCATCATTATGATACAGTGCATAGTTATGAACAAATCCGTCAAAGTTTTGAGTCAAAATAACACCTGCTAGCCACCGCAAATATTTGTCAACATCAAGGTAATTTATAATTTCTTTTTCATATTTTTCTCGTGATAGTACATTTGCCTGATAAACGAATTCACTAAGCTGTTCTTCACTATGTTCATTCGCACATTTAAACTCATAGCCTGCAAATAGGTTTGTTTTAACATCTTGATCACGCTCACTTATTAAAGAAAAATTCGCATCATCATCAATCGCATAATAAATTGACCCACTCGGTAATTTACGGCTTTTCAAAAAGTTTTCATCAACAGATTCTAATTGTAAATATACACCTTGAATTTGACCATTAATCTTGATAAAAACATGCTGGGATTTTGGCGAAAGTACACCAATATCACTAAAAAAGTCAAGCGATAATTTATTTCTTATAAGTGATGGATCCTTAAACTCAGAATTCAAATGAAACTCTTTCACCCCTTGAAATTGTTTCGGCTTATAGAACATAACATGATATGATTTTTTATCAAATTCTCGAATATGTGCTCCCCGGTATACAATGTCAATATCATACTTTCTTTTCCCATATGTTAATTTAGCAGGCACTGGACTATCAGACCAAATGTCCTTCTTTAATTCAACAAGATACATCGGATGAATAAAAAAATCATAAGAAGGCAACATTCTTCCCCCATCCCTTCTTTTTTTCTCCATTTAATGTATGCTTATTACTTTGTCCATGTCCATATATCCGCTATATGCCTATTTCTATTAAAATCTAAACTCCTGCCTCATGCAGAAGAGATTCTCTCTTCATATCATGATTAATGTAAAAGGAATACCTGTTCATTTTATTTAGAGATAAGGGGGATTTCTATGAAACGCGATATTCAAAAAGCTGTTGAAGAAATCAAAAGTGCAGGGATGGAAGAGTTTTTACATCAAGATCCAAGTACTTTTGATTGTGACGATGATCATTTTTCTGGCCACAAATGTACAACAGGCCGTAAGCATACGACATGTCGTAAACACACAAAATGCCGTAAGCATACAACATGTCGTAAACACACAAAATGTCGTAAACGCACAACAGGCCGTAAACGCACAACAGGCCGTAAACGCACAACAGGCCGTAAACACACAACATGCCGTAAACACACAACAGGCCGTAAACGCACAACATGCCGTAAACGCATAACATGGCGTAAACACACAACATGCCGTAAACACACAACATGGCGTAAACACACAACATGGCGTAAACACACAACATGGCGTAAACACATAACATGTCGTAAACGCACAACAGGCCGTAAACGTACAACAGGCCGTAAACGTACAACAGGCTGTAAAAAAAGAAAAAAATGCGATCACTTCTGGTTTAGAAAACGTAATTGCTAATTCTTTATCCCTTATTGTTAACAGTAAACGTAAAAAGATCGCTCTATTGCGGTCTTTTTATACTTGCTGAAAATGACTTATATCGGCAAACTGTTTAACACTAGCCTCTTTCCCTTCAAATTCAATGATACTTAAGCTCGCACTATGCATAAATGGATCATCCCACACTCTTTCAACAGAAAGACCAGTAAAATGTCCCACAAGTAATTTTGCAGCTGCTGCATGAGATACGATTAAAATACTTTCCCCTTTATGTTTTTCTAAAAGAAGGTTTACTCCTTCTATCACCCGACTATGCACATCATAGAAATTTTCGCCTGATGTCGAACAAAAACGATGTGGCTCATTCCAAAACGTATGTACTTCCTCTGGGTACTGCGCTTCCAAATCCACAAGCATTTGCCCTTCCCAGATCCCCATATTAATCTCATAAAAGTTCTCATCAGCTATAATTTGAATATTCCGCTCTCCTTTTATTAACTCTGCCGTATGCATTGTTCTCCCGCTTGGACTACTATATATCGCATGAAGTGGTATATCCTTTATATGATCCCCTAACTGCTTTGCCTGTAATATCCCTTTTTCGGTTAAATTAGAATTTTTTCTCCCTTGCATACGCTTTGCCACATTCCACTCTGTTTCTCCATGACGTGTTACATATAAAGTCGTTTTCATTCGTTTTCTTCCCCCTCATCAAATTGGTCGTAATTCCCATGGTTCCAATGTTCCTACAATACAATCGCTTTGTTTACTCTGAATTCCTGCTATAACTCCATCAGTAATCTCTTCATGAGTCAACCACCTTGAATGTTCACCTTGTAAAATAAACCCTAATAAAATTCTATGATAATTACAGAAAGCACTTCCTATTTTTTGACGTTCCAATCGAGATGCACTACTCCCTAATATATGAAACAAACTATAGGATTTAGAATGTAATTCAATTTCTTCACAAATTACTTGAAGCGCCTTTTTAGCAGTTGTATGTACCCAAGCTACGACTAATCTGATAGGTCCATTTTGTTTAATCGTATCTTTAATAGATTGTTTCAAAGCATCGCTATCGTGGTAATCAAGAGAAATACATGTAACATTTCTTGGAGCATTACATGTATTTTTTACATCTTCTAACCTATTCCTATCTCGTCCAATAACAGAAACATAAAGCCCTTGATTACAAAGTCAAACGGACACTTTCTTCAGCATCCCTGTCCCTCCAATAACGAGCGCATGCATGCTCTTCCCATCCCCCTTTATTTCATCAATAAAATTTCATATGTGGTTTTGCTTCCTTATAATACTTTAAGCGATCCTGCAGTGTACCTGAATGAAACTCAAACTTATGTCCATCTGGATCAATAAAATAAATAGACTGACAATCTCTTACATCACGTTCTCTTCCTTGTAAAATATGAACTTTATTCTCCTCTAATCGCTTTAATAGTCGACCAAAATCCTCTTGTTTAACAGAAAATGCAAGATGTGTATATGACTGATGAATTTCATTTCGTGCAATATCTGCTTCTTCATTGAGTGCCACCCACACTCCACATATATCAAAATATGCGAGTTTTCTTCCTTTTACTAATAACTTTCCCTCTAATACTGTTTCATAAAATTGAATAGATCTTTCTAAATCTGAAACCGAAAAACAAAGATGATTAAAGCCATTTATCAACATAAGTCCTCCTTACAAAATAAGAGATGAGCGAAAATTCGCACATCTCTTATTATACTATTTTTTTGTAATATACGCCCATTTATAACTAAAATCGCCGCCGAATGTATGATTTGCAATTCCTTTTACATATGTTTTTTCTAAATATGCTGTACTTTGCTGATAAGTAGGTGAAATCGCTGCATCTTCTCCAATTAAGATTTTTTCAGCTTCTGCAAGTGCTTTCCAGCGTGCTGCATCATCTTTTAACAACTCACCTTTCGATTTAGCAACTAAGTCATCATATTTCGGATTTGAATACGCCATTTCATTAAATGTACTTCCTGTAATAAACATATCAATATATGTCATTGGATCTGGATAATCCGGGCCCCATGCTGATAGTGAAAACTCATATTGTAATTTCTTCTCTAAATCTAATTTCTGTTTATACGGTTGTTGTTTCAAATTCACTTTAATTCCAGGTAAATTTTTCTCAAGCTCTTCTTTAATAAAGTCGCCAACTTTTTTCCGGCTACCATTATCATCGTTTAGTAATTCTACCGTAATTGTATCTTGACCCAGTTCTTTTTTCGCTTCTTCCCATAACTTCTTCGCTTTTTCCGCATTGTCTTTATTATCACGGAAGTTTTTATTTACAGTACGAAAATCTTTTCCATCCGGACCTGTTGTGAATTTTTCTGGTACTAAGAAATATGCTGGTAATGAGCCATCATTTAAAATGACATTTGCAATACCTTTTTTATCATAAGCTAAATCAATTGCTTCACGCACTTTTTGATTTTTAAATGTTGCATTTTGTTGATTAAAACGTAAGAAATACATACGCGGATCTAGTTTCGTTTTGAATTCATCTGGCTTATTCTTTTTATATTTATCAACAAACTCTGAAGTTAAAATTACGCGGTCCGCTTGATCATTATCATATAGGTTCACACCTGTGCTCGTTTCTTTTACGACACCGACATTAATTTCTTCTAGTTTTACAGTATCTTTATCCCAATAATTTGGATTTTTCTTTAATTGATAGCTTTGCTCATGCTTCCATTCACTTAACGTAAATGGTCCATTGTATAAAATTTTATCAGCTTCTAATGCATACTTATCACCTTGTTTTTTTACAAACTTCTCATTTAAAGGGAAGAATGTTGGAAATGATGTAAGATCAAGAAAATATGGAGTTGGTTGTTCTAGTTCTACCACTAGTGTCTTATCATCCTTTGCTTTTACACCTAGCTGATCAAGTGGTAGCTCCCCCTTATTAACTTTTTGAGCATTTTTTACATCAAATAAAATAAATGCGTATTCAGCTGCTGTTGCTTTATCAAGCGCACGTTGCCAGCCATATACAAAATCTTGTGCACGAACTGGCTCACCATTCGACCACTTTGCATCTCGTAATTCAAAAGTATATGTTTTCTTATCTTCACTAATCTTCACATCTTTTGCCATACCTGGAGTTCGCTTATTATCTTTATCTAATCGATATAAACCCTCCATTGCATTTACAAATACTCGGAATGATACGGAATCTGTTGATTTTGATGTATCCATCGAAGGAATTTCTGCTGTTTCTAGTAAGTTTAGCACTTGTTTATCGGCCATCCCCTTACCTGTTTCTTTCTTCGTTGTCGATGCTTTCTCCCCATTCCCGCAACCTGCAACGAACATACTTGTTGATAATGCAAGTGCAGCAAGCGTTGAAACTTTTTTCTTCATTATTCCTTCCCCCAATCTGTATGTATACAATAAAGCATGTATAATATTATTATACAAAAAATTCTGATTATTTTAAATATTTTTCTTTCCTAAAATAAAAAAAGAAATGAATGTAAAAGCTGCTCCATCTGCTTTTACATTCATTTCTTATAACATTTCTTTTTTTTCATCTTTTTGTAATCCGTCATCCAACTCAAAAAGATCTTGCGTACGAAACACATCTTCCATCATTTTCAAAAACTCTTTTTCACCTTGGGGCTCACCGTTAACTGTAAGAGAATAGGGTTCAATTTCATGCAACCTGTAATCGACAACAAATTGAATGATAATTTTTTGTCTTGTCATACCATGATTGTATCCATGAAATTCTACTAATTCCAATCCATCTCCCCCGCGGTAATAAACCCAGGTTGGTTGCTTAAAATGCTGTTCAAAAGATTCCCCAATAGAAAAAAAAGGATACTCATAAAGGGAACTTGCTCGTACTTTTTGAATAACATCTTGATCTGTAGGAAAGAAAAAGTGACTCATGAATATACTAGCAGCTGTCAAAATTGTAACAATAGCCGCTCCCATTTTGCTTGTTCCTCCACTATCACGGATGAGATAACGCTCAACATCTCCATTCGTTACCCCTCTTGCTTTTATCCGGTATATTTTCCGCTCAGCAAATCGATAATATAACCCATTTGCAAAAATTCCGACCCCTATCATCATTAAAATGAGCAATAAAAAGGTAAGGGGAACCATGTTAATAATGGGGAGTGCTACATTGAATCCCATATAGTATGAAAATGCATCACAAGCTACTAATAAAATTACAAACAAACAAGCAGGTACGTAATATTTTCGATAACCAAACCATCCGACATTGAAAATAGCAGCCCATCCATTCCAGCTCCACCTTGCTATTCGTTTCTTTTCTTTGTCCCATTTTCTTTTATAATATGGATAATGCGCTCCCACATATTGTTCCATATTTTTTTCGATTGGTGAGGTCTCCTCTTTTGTTCCATTATGTAAAGTTTGCTGACAATCTTCACAATTAAATTGACCGTCAGGACAAGGATTCCCACAATTTATACAACGCAAAATAATCCCTCTTTCCCTGATTTATCCCCTACTTATACTTCTGTTGTCCAGCATACTAAAAAATTTAGCTATTTAACAAGATGATTCTTCCCCGCAAATAACAGGTTAAACCATTCGTATGAAACTCAGAAATACTTACTTTCTACTAGACTTTGTTATCCTCTAAGCAATGAAAACTACTATCTCCATTTGAAAAGAGTTTTATCTTATTGCAAAATCCCCTCATGTTTCAATAACCATTCTTTTCGCCATAGACCACCTGCATATCCAACTAACTTTCCACTTTTTCCAATTACACGATGACACGGAACAATAATAGAAATCGGATTGCGACTATTCGCTCCTCCTATCGCACGCACCGCCTTTGTGTTACCAACCTTTTCTGCAATATCCAGATAGGAAGCATTCACTCCATATGGAATCGTATAAAGTGCATCCCAAACACTCTTTTGAAATGGTGTTCCAACCGCTGACAGTGGTACTGTAAATTCAGTTCTCTTTCGATTAAAATATTCATCTAATTCAGCGAGGCACTGTTCTACAATTTGATTTTTATTCTCTTCTTTCCGTTCCTCTACAAAAATAACAGAAGTAATTCCTTCATCATTTGCAGTAATTTCAAGCAAACCTATTTCGCTTTCATAATAAGCTCGGTACATGCCCCTATCCCCCAATTTAATTTATTTCAATAATTGTAACATAAATGTACAAAATTTCGGGAATAAGCGTTTCATTATGGAAACAAAAATGATGATGATACAATAAAGGAAACTACAATAAGGGGGAATAGATATGGACTATCAGCTTTTTTCACCTTATACGATTAAAGATGTTACATTAAAAAATCGTATTGTTATGTCACCGATGTGTATGTACTCTTCAGAAAACGAAGATGGAAAAGTGACAAATTTCCATCATATCCATTATGCGTCTCGCGCAGCTGGTCAAGTAGGCCTTGTTATGCTTGAAGCTACAGCTGTTGTACCTGAAGGACGTATTTCTAATAAAGATTTAGGTATATGGAATAATGATCATATTCCAGGGTTACAAAAAACGGTGTCCCTCATCCATGAAAATGGGGCAAAAGCAGCTATTCAGTTAGCCCATGCTGGTCGAAAAGCTGAATTACATACAGACTCTGTAGCACCCTCGGCTATTGCATTTAATGATACAATGAAAACCCCAATAGAAATGAATAAACAGCTAATCAAAAAAACAATTTCTGCTTTTCAAGATGCCGCATGTCGTTCCAAACAAGCAGGATTCGATATTATTGAACTCCACGCGGCTCACGGCTATCTCATTAATGAATTTCTCTCTCCATTATCAAACAAACGAACTGATGAATATGGCGGATCACCTGAAAACCGTTACCGTTTCTTAAAAGAAATCATTGATGCTGTAAATGAAGTTTGGAATGGTCCTTTATTCGTTCGTATTTCTGCAAATGACTATCACCCTAAAGGATTAACAGTCCATGACTATGTTCAATTTGCAAAATGGATGAAAGAACAAGATGTAGATGTAATTGATTGTAGTTCTGGGGCAGTTATACCTGCACAAATCGACGTTTACCCTGGCTATCAAGTAGAGTATGCAAATCATATAAAAGGACAAGCACACATTGCGACAGGTGCAGTAGGATTGATTACAAGCGGGATACAAGCAGAAGAAATTTTAGCAAATAATGAAGCGGACTTAATCTTTATCGGTCGCGAGTTACTTCGCAATCCATATTTTCCAAGAACAGCAGCTAATGAACTTGGATTTGAATTACAAGAGCCCCACCAATATCAACGTGCTCGTGGTAAAACAGCCCCGACTCGCCGCTAATACACAATAATGAAAACGAGAAGGGCTCCCCTTCTCGTTTTCATTATTCCATCATTGTAATCTCTGTAGAATTATAAATATGGACACCAGATTCTTCACGTAGTGCCGCTAAGTACATCCCTTTTGCAACCTGCTCAGCTGTAATCGGCTTATACTTTTTTAAAGTACCATTAAATACAAATGGCAAAACACCAGATATCTTCTCAGCCATTCTTTCTCCAAAACGAAATTCTTCTCGATCTCCTAGCAATAGTGATGGTCTAAATATATGAATCCCACCGATCACTAACTTTTGAAGTTCCTCCTCCATCTTCCCTTTTACTTGTGAATAAAAGAAAAGTGATTTTGGATTAGCACCCATAGAAGAAATAACAAGAAAATTTTGTACACCTTGTTTTTCTGCTAAACAGGCCGCTCGTAATGTATATTCATAGTCTACTTTTTTAAAATTCGCTTTCGTTTTCGCTTTCTTAATTGTTGTCCCAAGACAGCTAAAAACATCATCAACAGCAAAAAATTCTTTATACTCTTCTAATATAGAAAAGTCAACTTGTTTCTGCTGTAACTTTTCATGTTCCCATTGCAGTGGCTTTCTTACAAAAACCATAACCGAATCATAGTAATCTGAGTCAAGTAATAGCTGCGTCACTTCTTGTCCAACTAAACCACTCGCACCGAGTACTAAGGCTGTTCTTTTATTCATTTATCTTTATACCTCTTTATCTAATTTTATACCGTCCAAACAGGCAGTACAAATCCTATTTCTAGGAGTTTCCTTTTTCTTATTCTATCATAAGTAAAGCACTATGCGTGATGCAAGTGCTTTACTTACTCTTCTCTCCTTTTTTCTCTGTTGGTAGCTTGGTTATTATCCTAGAGTCACCTAGATTACTTATTAATGTCTTGAGGAAAATCAAAACACATGTTAATGGCAAAACTACTGCTAGTATCAATAAGATTGCTTCCATTATGTAATCCAATTACTCATCCCCTTTTCATACCCTCTACCTCAATATATGAAAGGAGTGTTGTCACATATGCGACATTCATAAAAATTAATACTATTCTTTTTGACAACTTTATAACAAAATCAAATCGGAATGATTATTATTTATTGCAACTTTCGTAAAGATGTATTATACTAAGTTCGCAACTTAAAACGTAATTATTCCGTTTTATAACAAAAAGATATTTTTTCTCTTATTTTGGAGAAAATAAAATTGGAAAAGAAAGAAAAGAGGAGAATTACATGAAGAAAAGGTTAATGGTATTTTCTTTTATACTTATTTTTACATTAATTTTTGCTGGGTGTGCCAGCAAAAAAGACGGAACTGCAAAAAAAGATGGAACTGCAAAAAAAGATGGAAAACTTTCTGTATATACAACTATTTTTCCACTTGCTGATTTCGCTAAAAAAATCGGTGGTGACTATGTAAATGTTGAAACAATTTATCCACCTGGCGCTGACTCTCATACATATGAGCCAAGTCAAAAACAAACGGTACAAGTTGCGAAGGCAGACCTATTCGTATATAACGGCGCGGAATTAGAGCCGTTTGCAGAAAAAATGGAAAAAACATTAAAAAAAGAGAACGTAAAAGTTGTTAATGCATCTAAAGGTTTCGATCTTATCGCTTCATCAGAAGAAGAACATGAGCACGAGGAGGGTCATAAAGAAGAAGAAAGTCACCATCATGACAAAGACCCACACGTATGGCTTGATCCTACACTCGCGATGAAGCAGGCTGAAAAAATTAAAGATGCACTCGTAGAATTGCAACCAGATCATAAAAAAGAATTTGAGAAAAACTTCGCCGCCCTACAAACAAAGTTCACTGACTTAGATGATCACTTTAAATCTGTTGTTTCAGAGGCAAAAACGAAAGATATTTTAGTTTCTCACGCTGCATATGGATATTGGGAAAAACGCTATGGCTTAAAACAAATACCAGTTGCTGGCATCTCCGCTTCTGATGAACCATCACAAAAAGAACTTGCTAACATTACAAAAACAGCAAAAGAGCATGGTTTAAAATATATTTTATTTGAAACATTCTCTACTCCAAAAGTAGCAGAAGTTATTCAAAAAGAAACAGGAACGAAAATTTTACGTTTAAATCACCTTGCTACTATTTCTGAAGATGATGCAAAGAAAAATAAAGATTACTTCACATTAATGGAAGAAAACGTGAACACTTTAAAAGAAGCTACAAACTAAATTTATATTTCCTTTCAGACAGTTGAAACATATTCAACTGTCTTTTTTCATATTCAGCAGCTTGACTTCAACAAAATAACAAGTAAAATTATCCATATTAGTTTTAAAGATATACTATGTTATGAAAGCGAGTTGGAACTATGAATCTTCACATTTGTGAAGTAACAGCAAATAATTGGCGTTCAGTCGCTGCTTTAGACGTAGCAAAGGAGCAGCAGCAATTTATTGAAAGCAATGCATTTTCTTTAGCGGAATCCCTATATGAAGAAAACGGAACGTCAGTAGGCTTATATGATGGAGAAACACTTGTTGGCTACGCAATGTATGGTTGGTATTCAAAAAAAGATGATAGCGTATGGCTAGATCGTTTTATGATTGATTACCATTTTCAAGGAAATGGCTATGCGAAACGTTTTCTCCATCTGCTTATCCAGTATTTACAACAAAAATTTCAATGCAAAAAGATTTATTTAAGTTTTCATCCAGAAAACAAACTAGCAATGAAACTATATGAGTCTTTCGGTTTTCACTTAACTGGTGATATAGACGATGAAGGACCAGTTGTTGGTGTTGTAATGGAATTACGGATAAATGAAAGTATAAGCCTGTGAAAACAGGCTTTTTATTATTTTCTACTAATCTTTGTTTATTAATAGAAGAACAAGATGGTCATGTTTCCTATTCTACCTCCGCATCAAAAATATAATTGTTTCACTTTTTTTCATTAACTAAAGATGTAATGCTAAACATTTACCGTACAATAATGTCCTTTTTTCTACAAAGTAAACACTACTACTTTTAATAACTATACTCCAAAAGAATAAAAACAATCTTTCAGCGAAAATATATGTACATATATGCAAAATCAGTAGTAAATGGAGGGTTTGTTTTGAAAATATTCAAGTTCTTATTCGTAAGCCTTTCTGCTATTTTAATCATGCTTAGCAGTAATAGCTTCCATATCCCAGCAGAAGCTAAAATAGAGACAGATATTGATGTAATACGTCAAAAACCAATTACGTTTGTACTCGTTCACGGCGCTTGGGGAGATTCTAGCTATTGGGATAAAACAGCTAATGAGTTGAAACAAATGGGACATAAAGTATATACTCCTACCTTACCTGGGCATGGAAAAGATACGAATAAAGCTGTAAAACACACTGATTATGTCAAATCAGTAGTCAACTATGTGAAGGAAAGAAACATAACGGATTTTGTTCTTGTTGGTCATAGTTTTGGTGGTACTGTTATTTCAAAAGTTGCCGAACAAATTCCAGATCGAATCCACAGACTTGTCTTTATGAATGCATTTGTTCTAGCAAATGGAGAAAGTGCAGCTGATGAAATCCCAGCCGAAGGAAAAACGCTTTGGACCGAGCTTGCGAAAAAATCGAAAAATAATGCTATCCAATTGCCTTTTCCTATTTGGCGAGAAACCTTTATGAATAATGCTAATCTCGACTTAGCGAAAAAAATTTACGAAACTGTTACACCAGAACCAGCTGGACCACTTTTTGAAAAGCTGGACCTTACGAAATTTTATCAATTAAATATTCCAAAAAGTTATTTCTATTTAACTGAAGATATGGCAGTTCCACAAGGTAAAGATTCAGGATGGCACCCTCACATGTCAAATCGCCTTGGATTATTTCGTTTAGTAACTACACAAGGTGATCACATGACTATGTTTCATGCTAAACCAGCAATTGTCGCGAAGAAATTAGTTGAAGCCGGCAGAGATTAATAACAAAAATAAGCCTGCTAAATTAGCAGGCTTATTTTACGCACTCTTTAAAATGTTCTTGGAACCATTCTTTATTAATATCTTTCCCGATAAAGACCACTTCACTCACGCGCTCTTCTCCCTCTTGCCACTCTCTATCGTAAGAAGCAGCAAATAGTGTATGAACACCTTGAAAAACAATACGGCAATCTACTCCATCGATCGATAGAATTCCTTTATATCGATATAAATACTCTCCTAACTCTTGAACTACAGCTGACATCCATTCGTTTAACTTTTGCAAATCTAACGGCCGCTCTTCACGTAATACAAATGATTTTACACCTTCTAAATGATGATGCTCTTTATGTGGATAAATCTCTAATGTATCACGCGTTTTAAACGTTTGGATTTCTAACAAGACCGGTATATCTACTTCACAATTTGTCGTTGGGATTAATTTTGCTGTTGGATTAATCCCTTGTAATTCAGTAAGGAGTTCTTTCTCTTCTTCCTCTCCAACTAAATCTAATTTATTTACTAAAACCATATCTGCAAAAGCAATTTGTTCTTTCGCTTCTAGCCCTTTTTCAAAATGTTTATGTATATGATAACTATCTACCACTGTCACAACACCATTAATTTTGTATGCTGACTGAATAACTGGATCTAAAAAGAACGTTTGGATAATCGGCCCTGGGTTTGCAAGACCTGTCGTTTCAATCACTAGACCATCAAAATCCATTTTCCCTTCTGCTTTTACATCCAATAACTGTTTTAAAGCAACAAGTAAATCTTCACGCACTGTACAGCATAAACAGCCATTTGTCATTTCCATAATTTCTTCTTCTACATTCATAATTAATTGATTATCGATGCCAATTTGCCCTATTTCATTTACGATAACCGCTAATTTCTTTCCATGTTCTTCCGATAAAATACGATTTAATAATGTTGTTTTCCCCGATCCAAGAAAACCAGTTAAAATTGTTACTGGAATCATTTCGTACATCTCCTTATAGCTATATCTTCGTACATTATACCATACAGATAAAGTGAAACTTCCATCAGTAGGGTTTTTCTTCATCCCCCACCTATCTTCCTCGTTTCGCTCTTACTCTTGAGGTGGGGGCTTACTGCCCGTTAATGCGAGGTAAAATCGTTTTTTACAACAAAGACATATTCATTGTAAGTACAGTCCAATAACTATATAATAGTACCGAACAAGAAAGCCTTTTCAAAAATATCATCATTCATCAAGGGGGTCTACTCAAAATGGAACGAATTCAAATGGCTAATAACCTTGAATTCTCTCGTATCATTCAAGGATTTTGGCGTTTAGCAGAATGGAATATGCCAAAACAAGAATTACTTTCTTTTATCAAAAATTGTATGGAGATGGGGATTACAACTTTTGACCACGCCGATATTTATGGAGGATATACGTGTGAATCATTATTCGGGGAAGCATTACAATTACAGCCTTCTTTACGTGATAACATGCAAATTGTCACAAAATGTGGAATCGCTCCCTTATCTCCGAAGTTTCCAAAGCGATATGTCGCTCACTATAATACAAGTACGAAACATATTGTAAAAAGCGTGGAACAGTCACTACAAAACTTACATACTGATTATATTGATTTGTTACTGATTCATCGACCTGATCCATTTATGGACCCAAGTGAAGTGGCAGAAGCTTTCACACGTGTAAAACAAGAAGGAAAAGTCCGTCATTTCGGTGTATCTAACTTTTTACCGTCTCAATTTAATATGCTTAGCTCATACTTAGATTTCCCGCTCATCACAAACCAAATTGAAGTATCTGCGATGCAGCTTGAACATTTTGAAAAAGGTACAATCGACTTATGCCAAGAAAAAAGAATTAGCCCTATGATTTGGTCTCCTCTTGCTGGTGGAGAAATCTTTACAGGACAAAATGAACGTGCTGTACGCTTACGCAAAACTTTACAAAAAGTCGCAAATGAACTGAATGCTGATGGCATCGATATTGTCATGTATGCATGGCTACTTGCTCATCCAGCAAAAATGATGCCAATCGTTGGCTCTGGTAAATTAGATCGCGTGAAGTCAGCTATCGCTGCAACAAAACTTACATTAGATCGTCAGCAATGGTTTACCATCTTTGAAAGTTCGAATGGACATCCCGTACCTTAATGTGCTAGCACATTATAGTAGGTATTGAATACCCCACTCCTTTTTATGTTATAATTGCCACAAAAAGGATATCCATTAATGAATAACTCAAATAAAAATTACTCTTGGAAATTATTCGAAATTTGGTTATCTATTCCAAGAAGTGCACGACTTGCATTCTTATGGGCTATTATTTTAGGAGCTTCCTATTTAGGATGGGTAAAAATCATTAAACAGTTCTTATAATGACTAAAACTTAATTAATAATACAATTCAAAAAGAAGAGCTAATACATTATAGCTCTTCTTTTTCATACCTGTTTCTTGTCATCGCAAACACACATGTATCCCTGAGTCCCTTGCCATCTACTGCTACACTGCTGCTTTCTAAAATCCCTTCTAATTTAAAACCTAGCCTCTCAGGTATCGCTCTACTTTTTACATTTCGTAAATCACAGCGAATCTCTATCCTGTTTGCCTTTAACTCAGAAAAAGCATAATCCATAATACCTTGCGCAGCTTCTGTCATATAACCTTTTCCACCAAAGCGCGAATCTATCCAGTATCCAATTTCAAATCTTGGTATCTCCCAATTAATACGATGCAATCCAGCAGAAGCTACAAATTCGCCTGTGTCTTTTAAAAATACTAGTAATCTCAAATCTTCACGTTGTAAAAATTGAATATATGATCTTCTTATACTCGCTTCGATTTCTTCTTCTGTTTGTTCTTTTTGAGCAAAAGTCATCCAAGGTTTTAATTCTTCTAACGATGCATTGATAGCTTCATATACTGCCTTTCCATCCCCTGGCTTTGGCATTCGAATGAGAAGCCTGTCTGTGTAAAATTCAGAAGGAAAATCAAGTAATAATGGATTCATTACAAACACTCCCTATTGTTCTTTTATATATAATAACATTTAACACTATATATAAATACAAATTAAAAAACGGCATAAAGTCTTTCTTTTTCAGATGGAAGAGAGCATCCGACCATGCATAGAAGCGGTCAAATCCTTTTCCTGCCCCATGCCCAGTGAAAACAAAGAGAGAAAACAAGTGCAAGTCACTTTTTTCTCCGTAGCAGCGACTTATATAATAAATAACTTTTCTGAACTTCACTTATTTTCAAACCAAATTCATACATACCTATCTCTAATTATATTCGTCACGACACTTTCCTTCCTCTTACTATTAATACTCATACAATCAATTGATTCACCTCTACAGCTGTACGTATTCCAGACTCAATTGCGCCTTGTATCCACCCATGATAAAGTGTTGTATGGTCTCCTGCAAAATATATTTTCCCCTCGGGTTTTACAATAGCTGGCTGCAGTTCTGTTTCTTGACCCGCTTGAAAAATCGCAAACCCTCCTAATGCATACGGGTCCAGTGTCCAATTTTTTGCTACTCCTGACATAAATTCATCATATACTTGCCCACCTAATATAGTCGCTAAGTTTTGTAATGTATAATAAATACGATCACCTTTCGACAATCCATCCCATAATAATGCATCGTACGACCATGTATAGCTCCCAAGCATCATAGCCGGTCCCTTAGTCCCAATACCATGGCTTGGATAATACGCATAGCGAATTGGTAAATCTGTAATAATCCTCCCCCCTAATTGACCCTGTTCTTCCCAAAAGCGACTTTTAAATTGAATTCCTATTTTAGTAGCCGCCATATAATGTAGTTCACGAATTGCTCTCCACTTTTCATGTGATACAGAATCAAATGGATCAATTTCAACAAATCGCATTGTGGAAAATGGAATTGTAATAATAACTAAATCACCTGTTATACTGCTATATCCAAATGTCTCTTCATGTCTGCAATATGCTGTCACACCTTTATCATGTTGTTGAAGCTTCATTAATTTTTGATTGTAAATAATATCTCCCTTTAACTGAGGCAAAAAAGATTTTGGCAATTTATCATTGCCCCCACTAATTTCACAAAAACCACTTTCTTGCTGCAAAATATATATAAAACGTAACGTTTCAACAAATGATCTTTCTAAAAATCCTTCTAAATCTAAAAGTACACCAATCATCTCAATTGCTACTGGTGAAAAATACGTATTATATTGATAAGGATGATATTTTAAAAACTGTGCTGTTGAATACTTCCCAAAGTCTTTTTCAACAATTTCCCAATTTTTATCTGGATTTCTTTTAATGAAATCAATAATTGGCTGCACTGCTAACAATAATAATTCTTCAGATGTTTTTCCTTCTTCATTCATCACTACTGGATATCTTAAAATACTTGGATTTTTCTCGTATTGTTGTAATGTCGTTTTTCTACCATTCACATAAATAATATCCGTCTCATTTCGATTAATAAAGGGGGTCACTTGTAGCCCAAACTTTCTTATATAAGCCATCGTTAATGTATGTATATATGGAATGCGCATTGCTCCAACATCTAAATATAATCCGGTGTCTTCCATTCTAATAGTCTCAATTCGGCCTCCTATACGGTTATTCGCTTCTAAAATTTTTACATGATGTCCTGCGCTTTTAAGTAAGGATGCTGATACTAAACCAGCCATTCCAGCACCAATTACAATGATTTGTTTTGGCTCTACTGTTTTCGATAATCCCTTATCAATAATTCCCACCATTTCATCAGTTGTGACATGGGATTGTGTATGCACTCGCATCATTCCACCCCTTACTTTGAAAATACAAAACAGTGATTCTCTGAATTGTATTCATGAGTATAGTAGAACAACACATTTTTCTGAATATTCACTAATAATTCACAGAGATTTGCTCTCATCATCCCTTTCTTATCATATAATGAAGATATAGATAGGAAATGTAAGGAAGGGATTGATAAATATGAAACGTACTTACGACTATCCTGAAACAAAAAAACATTTGGAATTGAAAAAACAACTACTATGCAAAAAATTATTGGATGTAAATTTAAGTGAAGATGATCGTAATCAAATTAAGATGGAAATCGATAACTACGAATATATTTTAACATTAGTGGAAATGAATCATTATGAACGTGGAATTTCTCATAACAAGCGGATGTGAAAGCATTCGCTTTTTCATGTGAGCATTTCTTTACGCATTTTTCGTAAGTAAATATATAATAGAATGTACATTAAGATAGAGAGGTATTTTCTATGATTAAACTAAGTGTATTAGATCAATCCCCTATTTCCGATGGCAGTACAGCAACTGAAGCTTTTTCCAATACAGTAACACTTGCTCAAGAAGTGGAAAAACTAGGATTTACTCGCTTTTGGGTGTCTGAACATCATAATTCTGTCAGTTTAGCTGGTTCAAGTCCTGAAGTGCTCATATCTCATATTGCAGCGAAAACAAATCGCATCCGTGTGGGGTCCGGTGGCGTTATGCTTCCACACTATAGCTCATATAAAGTCGCTGAAAATTTCCGTGTATTAGAAGCGCTTTATCCAAATCGAATCGATCTTGGAGTTGGTAGAGCACCAGGTGGTATGCCCATCGCAACTCGCGCGCTGCAAGAAGGAAAAATGATTTCACTCGACCAATATCCAGAACAAATTCAGGATGTAGCCATGTACTTACATGACAACGTACCTGAAAATCATCAATATGCAAACCTAAAAGCTTCGCCTGTCATTCCTACTGCACCTGAAATATGGATGCTTGGATCCAGTGGAGAAAGTGCCATGGTTGCAGCAAAACAAGGGGCTTCTTTTGCCTTCGCTCAGTTTATCAACGGCTATGGTGGTCCTGAAGTGATGAAAGCTTATCAAGAACAATTCCAACCATCTTTCTTAGGAGACAAACCAAAATCAATTGTTTCTATTTTTGTTGTTTGTGGAGAAACGACTGAAGAAGCTGAGAAAATTGCGTCTAGTCTAGATTTATCAATTCTATTATTAGAACAAGGAAAACGCACAACTGGTACCCCTTCCATTGAAACAGCACAAAACTATCCTTATAGTGCCTATGATTTGTTCCGCATTAAAGAAAATCGGCAACGTATGATTGTAGGTGATCAACGTTACGTCAAAGAACAAATCTTAAACTTGAGTAAAGCTTACAATACTGAGGAATTTATGATTGTAACCATCACCCATCAATTTGAGGACAAATTAAAATCGTATCGTTTATTAGCAGAAGCTTTTCATTTATAATATACAAAAAAAAGTGCGTCACATAAAGTGATGCACTTTTTTTCAGCCTAAGTTTTTTATAAATCTGTACCCTCAATATATTTAACTGCTTCTTGTAAGATTTCTTCAAAATTCTCAGGGTAATCGTGATTTAAGTTAGAAATAACCTTATACTCATGATTTATATTTTTCGTTTCCAATCGTTTCACAAACTTCTGTGTACATTCAAAGCAATCTTCATCCTGATCTCCACAAATAATATATCCCTTAATACCTTTATCTTTCAATTTATCCAGCAAGTCTTCCCACTCTTCAATTTCAGGAATCCATGGCGCTACAAAAACAAAGCCTTTTACAATAATATGTTCGTTTAAGATTGCATGTAACGCAACTCTTGCTCCAGCGGAAAATCCTCCAATAATTACATGCTCTACCTCACCATGATTACTAGCTACAATACTTTCATAGTGTTCCTTTAACTCACGAGAGCCCTTTTCTATATCATCCCATACGTATCCTTCTGAAAATTGAATTTGAGAAGACTGCGGTAATGCTAATAAATACCCTTGAGATACAACGGATTGCCAATATGGTTCTGCTATCTTTATATTTTCTTGATCACCATGCAATGCAATAAGTAGATTGTTATGAATACCGCTATTTCCTTGTATAACTTTCAAATCAAATTGTTCAGATTTCTTTGCTACTTCTTCTCTTTCTTTACATAACTGAATCATCTGATGAAATTCTTCATATCTATGAAGGGGGTTCAAATCGGCATCTGTAATTAAATACTCATACCCATACCAAAACTCATTTTCTACAATCGCTTCTTTCATTATATGTAAGGCTTCTTTCTCAAGCCCAGATGCGCTTGCTAATGCATATTTAAAATTATATATTTGAGCTTTATTACCAGTTATCTTATCAGCATTTTTGGTAATATAATGGTATGCTTCTAAACTACCATCCTTTGCATAACATTCTAATGTCTCATTTAACAAACCAATATAAGTAATCTTACTCATCCACACTTACCTCCCGTAACCTTTTTAGGAATATATACTTCTCTAACACGGTTTCAGTCATCCTAAGGTTCCGGTAAATACATACTGTCAATTTTTGAATATCAGATTAACAGTAACTCCCCCTACTCTTAGGGTGACGTTTGCTAACTGACTTACAATTTTTCATAATACATCACTCCTTTCTATCTCTTACATACAATTAAATACAGAATTAACAGAAAAGTCAATCTATAAATCGAACTATACTATACCTTCACATTTCTTTTCAACAAAAAAACAACAATATATAATTGTTGTTTTCATGTTAAACAATATTTTTTTTACTTTTATCTGGCTGACTTGAAACTAAATAATGCTTCTCTGAAATATATAATTTTCGCTTTAATATACGATCTAAATACGGCGCTAGTTTCATTCCACATATAAGACGATCCTCATCATCTTCTACAATAGGAAACATTTCTTTTTCTGTAACATATTGGTCTACTGCTTTTTGCACAAGATCAATCTCTTTTACGAGTTTTAGATTTTCTTCTGTATGTTCAAATACCTCGAGCGTTTCCTTCGTTATAATGAACGTATTTGTAGGAAATGCTGGTAAATACGGTTTTAACAAGTCATAATTCACTGTATAATCTTCATTGACTAATACTGTATAAACAATATTTGCATTTGTTTCCAGAAATTTAGCCATTGCTTGCTCTAATTCGTCTTTCGTAATTGACCTCTCCTCTTTTCCACTTTTGAAAAAGCGAAACATTGCATCGCCTCCTTTTTACTATATTATACCATAGAAAGAAAGCTGAAAAATCATAAAAAAACCTATTGAAAGAATTTTCAATAGGTTTTTTTGTCTTATTTTAAGAAGGCACTCAACATCCAAACATGTTGTTCTAATGTTGTATGAATAGCTAATAGCATATCTGCTGATGTTTCATCTTTAGCCTCATCCGCTACTTCCATACCTTCTTTTAATTCTTGAATGATTGCTGAGAAATCATTTACTAATGTTTTCACCATTTCTTCAGCTGATTCTTTACTTGTTCCTTCATGTACAGTAGATGTTTCTAAATACTCTTTCATTGTTGCTAGTGGTTTTCCTTCTAACGCTAAAATACGTTCTGCTAATTCATCAATATATGTTGCTGCTTCATTATAAAATTCTTCAAATTTTTCATGTAATGTAAAGAAGTGTGGGCCTGTCACATACCAGTGATAGTTATGAATTTTTACATATAACACATTCCAGTTTGCTACCTGCTTGTTTAATACTTCAACAACATTTGTTTTCGTACTCATTCAATCCACTCCTCTTTATTTTTAGAATTATTCTCTTTTAATAATACATTCTTATTGTACCATAAATTCCCTACTCGTCCAAATCATCCGCTTATATGTAACAAAGTTTTAACAACTTTAATCATTCCTAAATGTTGAGAAATCCATGTACCCTTTCTTGCACTTCACATGTCTAATTGCCCAAGCTCACACATATGCATAATAATAGGTCAAGCTCATCATAGTAGAAAGAGGGATTACATGGATAATCAACAATGGCAAGTAGCTAAAAAAGTTGCTGCTACTTATATTGGGACTGTCGTCGGAGCTGGATTTGCAACTGGGCGAGAAATTGTTGAGTTTTTTACGATTAACGGATTATACGGAACAATTGGAATATGCGTAAGTGGATTTTTTTTCATTTGGTTAGGAACGAAAATGATGTTGCTCTCTTCACAAATCGGTGCATTTTCCGCTCAGGAATTTAACAGATATTTATTTGGTGATGTATTTGGAAATGTGGTAAACACTTTGTTATTACTCGTACTTTTTGGTGTGACAAGTGTTATGCTATCAGGCGCTGGTGCTGTATTCGAAGAACAACTTCGGCTACCACGACAGCTCGGTATTTTCATTACAGTTATCGCATGTATCATTATTGGTAGTCGTGGATTACAAGGTGTATTTGAGGTGAATACACTTGTAGTACCAATTATGATGATTTTCATTATCGGACTTGCTATTACAACTTTTATTCATGGCACAACACCTATCTTTAACACTGTTCCTACAGAAAGTTGGAACATGAAATGGATAACAAGTCCACTTACATATGTCGCCTTAAATCTTTCTCTCGCCCAAAGTGTTTTAGTACCGTTAGCAAGTGAAGTAAAAGATCGAAAAGCGATTCTATGGGGCGGAATTTTAGGAGGAGCTGGACTATGCTTTATTCTATTATGTAGTCATTTAGCCATTTTATCTATTGACCAATTTTATCAATATAATATTCCTATGGCTGAAGTAGTAAGAAGATTTAATGCTACCTTCCATTTCTTCTTTGTCCTGATTATTTTTGGGGAAGTGTTTACAACATTAGTTGGAAATGTATTTGGGATGACAAAACAAATGCAGTCTATCACTGGCTGGAAGAACAACAATATTATTTATTTTATTTTACTAATTAGTTATTGTTTTAGCTATATTGGTTACAGTGAACTCCTTCACATCTTGTATCCAATAATCGGATGGGTTAGCATCGTTCTTCTTCCAATTATCGCATATAAACAGCTTGAAAAAACATAGTAAAAAAGCATCCGTTATGTACGGATGCTTTTTTACTCACAATCTTCACATACTTCCCAATACAAACCCATTTCTACTGCGAGGAATGGCTTTAATTGTAACCGAATCATTCGGCTTGGCATACGCTCTAAAACAAACTGAATACCTTCTTCATCCTCTTCTAACTCGGTTTTTAAGATTACTATTCGTTGTATAGTTGTAATCGGCTGACCCTCTTTATATAAAGTAATTCGCAACTCATCATATTCATTAAAAAACAATTCTACACTCATATGTTCTGTTGATACACTATTAACAATTGAGTACTTACCATCTTCTTCTTGGATTACATATTTCCAGCCATTTTTTCCATCTTCCATTGGAGCAGCTTGAAATAATGACATTAAATCCTCGTATAGCATAAGATAACCCCTCTCTTACTAAAAAACGATGAGTATTTTATATACCCTTTTTCTCTATCACTATCAAGCTTATTGTACCATACATCAATTGACTTGCTATATTCTTCTGCCTATTATACTCCACTACTTTTATCCCGCTATTTGCTGGCAGTAACACTCCCACCTCAAAATTCAGCGAAAGCTAAGAAATTAGGTTGAGGATGAACTGCCAGTAAAAGCCCGATTGGGGAAGGCTGATAATCAGTGGGGAGAAGAAAAACCTCACTGATTAAAGTTTCACTGTATATAAATCATGAAAAAACAGGAATGACATTTATCATTCCTGTTTTTTCATCAAAATACTTTCCCTATAGCAACTAAAGCTAATACCACTATCAAGCTGGCGAATAGTACCGATACAATAAAGCTGAAAATTGGTAATGTTTTCTTTTCATTCTTTTTAAACAATAGTCTTAAACTAATCACGATATTTAATGGTACAAATATGAAATAAAAATATTTAATAATTTGCATTGCACCACTCGAACTATTTAAAAGTGTTTTAAGTACAAACACCTCAATCAAAAAGATAAGAAAAAATGAAATACTTAACCAAAATGAGGCATAGCTAAGCCAAGAATATCTTTTCGTTCCCCAATACACTCCCATACTCTTCTCCTTTATAAATAGTCTACTTTTCAATAATTATACATACTTATAACAAATTCCTTTATTTTTCGACTATAATTGCCTATTTTTATAGAATAAATGACAAAAAACCAAAAGCATTCTATTAGCTTTTGGCTTCTCATTCTATTCTACTTTCTCCGATTCTGCTTCGCTATTTTTTTCCACTTCTCCCGCTCAGCACGAGCAAGCGCTAGATCTTGTTTTCTCATTGCGTATGCAATTTCCTTTTGCAATTTTTTATAATTTTGCAAACGGTTTGCTTCTAAAATCCCCTCATCAATAGCGGTGCGAACTGCACACCCAGGCTCATTTTCATGCTGGCAATCACGAAAACGGCACTCTTCTGCAAATTTTTCAATATCAGAAAACGTCGCATGAATCGCTTCGCTTCCCTCCCACAGTTGAAGTTCTCGCATTCCTGGCGTATCAATTACTAAACCACCACTTGGTAATTGAAACAACTCACGATGTGTCGTAGTATGCCGTCCTTTACTATCCTCTTCGCGAATACCACCTGTTTTTGCAACTTCACTTCCCATTAATGCATTTAGCAAAGTAGATTTCCCGGCGCCTGAAGAACCAACAAGAGCAATCGTTTTTCCAGAAGTGACAAATTGTTGCAAGGACTCAACTCCCGCTTGCTGTAAACTATCCACTGCAAAGATTGGAACACCAATAGCTATTGCCTCTGTTTCCAATATCTTTTGCTCCACATCTTCACACAAGTCACTTTTCGTCAAAACAATAACAGGCATTGATCCACTTTCATAAGCTAATAATAAATAACGTTCAATTCTTCTTACATTAAAATCATGATTAAGCGCATTTACTAAAAATAGATAATCAACATTTGCTGCCACAATCTGCTCAACCGTTCTTTCGCCAGCTGCTTGCCTAGAAAAGGAACTTTTTCTTTGAAAAACACTATGAATAATTGCCTTGCTTTCCTCTTTTATTTTCTTTACATGCACCCAATCACCAACTGCTGGATAATCACCTTTATCTAATGCTTCATGACGAAACTTTCCAGATAACTCTGCCATATATTCGCCATCATCACAAATAATACGGTACATGTGCTTATGTTCAAGTAAAATTCGACCTATTTCATACTTTTCTAAAGATTGATCCTCAAAAAAAGAATCCCATCCGAATGTTTCTAAACAATTTTGATTCAAATCTATATCCTCCCTATTTTGAGCTCAGTGGAAGGATGACGCGATTCTTTACAAAGTCTCGCTCTTTCCATCCACCTTTGTACTTACTTTAACATCCATATAAATCATCGCCATAATACATCACTCCGTTCTTAGTTTAGTTAATCTCATTATATGTAATATTATTTTGAAAAGCTACTTTATTTAACTAAATTTTCAGATATACACTTTTTTATCGTCCTTATTTGTCCGCGATGGCTGATTTCATCTTCTAGTACATGGAACCACAAATAGTACTGATTATATATGCCCCCGTTATCCCATCGACCTTCTGACATTAACCAAGCATCATCTTTTTCTTTTAAATATCGCAGCGATTCTTCTCGAACTTTATTAAAAAGTTGTACGTAGTATTGCACCTCATGCCCGCGAATTCTTCTTCCCGCTTCTCCTAAGAAAAGAGCGTTATTCCATCCCTTCAACTCCTCTTTTGTAAAATCTTGGTTCTGGAAAGAAATGAGCTGATGAACTTTTTCTATTGCGGCAATATGTTTTAGCAATGCGCCGATAGAATTCCCACCATCGACCAAGATAAAATCTAAATTTTCTACTGTTAAATCTTTTATTTCATACAATGTAACCGCTCTTGCATGCTAACAAGTTGTCCTACATTTGGCGTATAATTCTCTATACTTCGTATTCGGTAATCTATTTTCATTTTTTCATCCTCCTTTTCTAGATTTTATGATAATGAAAAAGAACGTCACATAATAGACTGAAATATACCAGAATTTTCTGTTATAATAAAAGTGAACGAGCATGTAGCCAAACCAAATTTTCTCAATATACTTATATAAAATTTAAAAAGGAATACGGATGTAAAAAACGAATCTTATTCACTAAAAGGAGTGGATTTGATGGAGATGTATCAATGGCTAACTGCTGTTCTCATTGGTGGCATTACTGGTTTCGTTTCCCATCTTATCAATAACCAAGGCAAGTTATTGCTTCCACGCCGTTTAAAAACATTTTTTCATCTTGGGTTTTTCACTGATATTTTGACTGGTAGTCTTGCTGCACTTCTGGGACTCGTCTTATTTGATGTGATTACTATAAAAGAAATTATTAAAGTGTCCATTGTCACTGCCATTTCAGGGCAAACATTCTTACTTCATCAAGCCCTCGGCGGTGAACAGGCAAAAAACACACAGATTAGTAAAGTCGATGAAAAAATTCAAGAAATTGACAAATTATTACGGCGTTAATCTATACTTCATTTAAAAATTACTGTTATAATGAGGAATAAATATTTCTGAATTGCGTCGTCTGTCAGAAGAAAGGGTGTTTCGTATGCCAAAAAAGACAATAGAAGATTTCTTAACAGACTCTGAAAAAGAGGAACTGATAGAAAACTATAAATGTTTACGAGCAGCCCGCACAAAGCGCGAAGCTAACTATTTTGGTGAGGCAGTCAATCACCTATTGGATAAAGCCCAAAAACGAATTATTAAAGAAGCAGGAATCGAAGATGAAAATGCTGCAACTGTTCAATCCAAACGAAAAGCACTGTTTTAGACGCATCACTAAAACAGTGCTTTTTTTCATTTTGTTTACATAACAATATTATTATCAATTATGAAGGAGCGGTCTTCTGTTTTTCTCCTATTTCTCCCGTCATGTATCGATCGCTTTTTCGGAACACTAGAAGTGAAACCACATATAAGATAGCCGTAAATAAACCAATGAAAATAAAATTATCAAATGCTGCAAAGTTACCAGTTTGAAAAAGAAAATATGCAAAGTAAGTAAGTGAGGTTTTAGAATCTCCTAATAGTTGTTTATAGCGACTTACAATAGAATGATAAGAAAGGGGTAAGAAGCGTTTCCCCCTCTTTGTTAATCCTCTAGAATAGATTGTACATATTCCAAATCACACTCACTTAAAGAGACATCTACTACCTTTACATTTTCTCTTACTTGCTCTGCACGTTTCCCACCTGGAATCACCGTATCAATTCCCCTTTGATTTAGAAGCCAAGCTAACGCTATATTAGATAACGTTGTATCTTTTGCTCTAGCAAACTCTTTTAATTTTTC
>Ga0209025_1000442_pt1 | contig 81926 bp, 77 predicted proteins | sample AraplaMF_Col_mLB_FD_184256 | JGI IMG/M metagenome (GOLD analysis project Ga0209025, IMG submission 184256) | Arabidopsis root microbial communities from the University of North Carolina, USA - plate scrape MF_Col_mLB (SPAdes) (version 2) | ecosystem: Host-associated > Plants > Roots > Endosphere... | reverse complement strand
TTCGGCGGTTACATGGACCGCAAGCGGCTGGATTGAGGGAAACAACATGCAGAGAACCGCTTTTTCCGAAGCTGAAATCGCCGATCATGCGGATTTCGAAGCCATTGGTTTGCAGGCGCAGGACGCAACCGATCATCTTTGGCTCGATGCCATTGGCTATCCCGCCCACTGGGCAGCTTTCACGGTCGCCCGCAAATCGGCGCAGGAAATCACGATTTCGACCGGGCGCTATGTCGCCGGCAAGATCGTCTATGCGCAGACCGAGCCGAAGGATATGAACCTTCAGCTTCACATTCCGGTCGCCGCATCTGATCAGCGATGGGTTGCCATTCTTCTGCGCGGCAAGGAAGTCACCGACACGGAAACCCGGCCGTTCGAAACGTCGGACGATCCGGAAACCAGCGTTATCGTCAACCGCACCACGCCTAAGACGATCCGCCGCGTTGTCGAGCTGATCGTGAAGCAAGGCGAGGCGAACCCGGTTCCGGTCAAGCCGCTTGTAGACGCAACGGACGCCTGTATCGCTTTCGTGCTGCTCACTGCCTCTGGCGTCGATACCATCGAGCCGGCTAACGGCGACCGCGTAAAAACCCTCTACGAAGTGGAAGGCCGCGTCACGGCGCTGGAAGTCGATCTCGATGGCCTGTTTATGCGTACCGAGACAATTGAAACGCAGATCGTCAACATCAAGGCCAAGCTGACGGAAATCCCGCGCCCTGTCATCATCCGACAGATGCAGCGCGATATTGGAGCTGCCCGCCTGAAGGTCGATCTTCCGGATGAAGCGCGCGCTTATGTTTTCGACCAGGCCCTCACTCCCGACCGTTGGGACAACACGCATGTGGACTGGCTGGCTCGCATTGAGGAAGGCGTGCGGTTCGGCTTTGCCGCCGAGGCTCAAGCCCGGCTCGAAGTTCAAGCGGAAGATGATCCGAAGATCTACTTCCGTGGCCGGCGCATGGTTCCAGCCTTTGACGAAGTGACGCGCATCGCGAATACCGCGCTGGATTCCACGTTGCTGATTTCGCAATTGCAGCACACCCAGATTACGGCCATCCGAAAGGAAGCTTCTCGCGTTCGGGTCACCTATGGCCCGACGCAATGGGCTTGCGAAAATCAGGCCGGCTGGTCGGCTCTTGGCGGCGATGCGCGTGTCGGGCAGATTTTCACGATCAATGGCGAGCAATTCGAAGTTGTCGATATTCGCGCCAACGGCGGTCCCGGTCATCAGACCTATGGCGTCCGGCAAATCCGGTACGAAAACTATAACGAGGTCTATTGGGAATATGTCACCGAACAGATCGGGCTTAACGGCTCGATTTATGGGCAGACCTTCCTTGTCGCCCAGCCCATGCAGGCGACAAGCCTTGAGCTGTCATTTGCCCGCGTTGGTAATGATGGTGATGTCCATGTCCTGGTCGTGGAAACCACGGCTGGCGGCGTTCCCCGTTTCGATGCGGTGCTGGCAAAAGGCCTCTTGAAGCACGCGGATATCAAGGTCGGCTGGAATAAGGTTGAGCTGCCCATCACGCTACTGGAAAGCGGAAAGCGCTATGCGTTTGTGACCGTGACGACTGGCCAGCACGCGCTTCATATCTCCGGGTCGAACAAATATACGGGCGGAACGCAATTCCTCACGACTGACGGCGCTTTCGCGCAAGGGTCGATGGAAACCGATATTTGCTTCAAGCTGAATGCGGCACGCTATCGCAGTCCGCGCACGGTCATACCGATGCGGGCGCTCAACCTCGCGGACGGCATGACGCAAATCGACATGCTGTTTGCCGGTTGGGTGCCGGGCGGTTGCCAGCTAGGATGGGAAATCCGCCCTTCCGGCTCGGCCGTCTGGACAGAGCTGGACGATGGCGATCCGGCGACAAACCCGCTTGTGGGGCTTCCTGCCTCTGTCGAGCTGCGAATGGTCATGATGGGTACGGCTGATTTGCAGCCGATGATCCAGCTCGACGACAAGGCGATTTCGCGCGTGGCCCGTAATCGAAGCACGATGCGGGCAGTAAGCAAAAGCCTGCCGTTCGGCTTTTCTACCACGCATGTCCAGACACAATACACGCTGGATAGCTTCGATCCGGTGCGACACACCTTCACGCCTGCCATTATGGTGGGCAACACGGTTGTAAACCCTGATGCGACGGTCGTTACCGTCGATCCGCAAGTGCCGTCGCGCCGGACATATCTTTCAACCTACACGCTCGGCGCTGCGGCCAATGCCGCCCGAATGCGCCCGGCTGCTTCCACCAACAATCCTGTGTCCGTGCCGTTCGTGCAGGATGCATTCATTGCTGCGCTCTAAGGGGTTCCCATGGCTTTCGAGATCAATCCGGACAAGAGCTACGATGTGAAACTGACGCGCGTCGTGAAGCGCGCGCCATTCACCTACTACCCTCTAAACGAAATCAACATGCGCGGATCGCTGGTCGCGGCGATCCTTGCGCAGGAAGGTGACGAGGTGCTTGAATATGCCAGAGAGGTCTGATGGCTATCAGCTTCCATCGTGGCCCAAGACGCTCATCGATCGGCCATTGTGGAATTCCACGATGGCCGATATTGACGAGCGGCTTAAAGACCGCGAGCAACTGGAAGCATCATTCGAAAGCCTGATTGAACAAGGCATTCAGGCTTCGCTTCAGTACATTCAGGTGAACGTTGCGCCCCAGCTCGTTGAACTGAAAACCGCAATTGCCCTTGCGCAAGAGCAGATCGACCAGATCATCATCGGCGGTAAAGCCCCTGACACCCTCAAGTTCGGCGGGCAATTGCCGGCATATTATGCGACAGCTGAAGCGCTATCGGATGGCCTCTCCGGAAAGGTGCCAAACGAACGCACGGTTAATGGAAAACCGCTTTCCGAAAACGTGACGTTAGAGAAGGCTGACGTTGGCTTGGGCAATGCCGATAACACGTCAGACAAAAACAAGCCCGTCAGTGATGCGCAAAAACTTGCATTGGATGCGCGGGTTAAGTGGTTCGCCGCTGGCCAGGCTCTGCCCACTGAGAACGTCGGGCCGATCTGGCACGAGACTTACAATTCCCTGATGACTTGGCAGACCTTTGCGGCGAACGGCGCAGCTCATACCGGCTACGCCAGTCTCGATGTAGGCAAACCCGCGCATGATGCTGTGTTGCGGCCGGGCTTTCTCAAGTTGAACGGGGCCTCAATACAGAAGGTTTCGTATTGGGCATTGTGGAACTGGGCGCGGCACAATGGCCTCGTTGTTTCGTCCGGTTGGTCAGCTGGTTCGTTTGTATTCCTAGATAACGCCGATGGCACATTCCGGGTGCCTGATCTTCGAGGCGAATTCTTCCGGTCCGCTGATGACGGGCGCGGTGTTGATAGCGGGCGCACCCTCGGTTCATGGCAAGCCCATATGACTGCCTCGCACTCGCACGGCGTCAATGATCCCGGCCATAACCACGGCGTTAACGATCCCGGCCACGATCATGGCGGCGTCCAGAACGGCCAGTCCAGCACGGGCCGTTCCACCTCAGTCGACCAGCCACCCGCCGTTTATTCCTTCGGAAGGACCTGGGCGGCAACAACTGGCATCTGGCTTAATGGCAGCGGGACGGGGATCAGCATTCAGGCGGCTGGCGGCGTTGAAACACGCCCCCGAAATACCGCCCTCCTTGCCTGCATCAAATTTTAGGACTGGCTATGACAGACGTTTCAAGAATTCCCGCCATTTTTAATTTTGATGCCGAAACCGGCGATTATCTGTTCGCCTCGGTTCCGGACCGCGACCCACTTGTGAATGGCCGTTTCCTCATTCCTGCGAACGCGACAACGCTTCAGCCGCCAGAGCAACGCGACGGCTTCATCCGCCGCTTTGTCGGCGGTGCTTGGGGTTATTCGCCTGCCGGCGACACGGAGACGCCCCCGACCGAAGAACCGGTCGTGACTGCCGCCATGGTGGATGCTGTGAAAGATATTCGCATTGCGTCCGGCTTCGGCTTTCAAGGCAACGTCTACCAGACGCGGCCGGAGGATCGCGAAAACATCGCGGGCGCGGCTACGGCGGCGCTCGCGGCTATAATGGTCAACGGCGTGCAGCCGGGTGACTTCCGGTGGCACGGCGGCGAAACCGATTTTGAATGGATCGCCGCCGACAACACAACGCACCCGCTCGACGCTCAAACAATGTTCGCGATGGGACAGGCGGCCATGGCTCACAAGCAGGCCCATATCTTCGCAGCAAGAAAGCTGAAGGACATGGACCCGATCCCGGCCGACTATGCAACAAACGAGGCCTATTGGCCGTCAGTGACGCCAAGCGCCGACTGAACGCCTCGCCATTCTTGGCGGGGCGCAAACCCATTCCGGCTGAGAGCCGGGAACCTCCCCCTCAAAATCTGGAAACTTCAAAGGAGTCCATAATGGCTGACCTGGCCTATGCGCATGGCGTGACCTTGACCGAAAGCACGGAAACCCCGTCGCTTCTTCGTGTCCAGCGCCAAGGCATCACTTTCATCAACGGTACGGCACCTGACGCCGATCAGGCCGCTTTCCCGCTGAATACCCCGACGCTTATTACGTCTCTGACGCAAGCGACCGGCCTCGGCGCTGACGGCACCTTGCTCGAAGACGTTAAGACGGTTTTCGGCGAAGGCGGATCGTGGTGCATCATCAACCGCGTGGAACACAGCGCCGATCCTGCGGAACTGCAAGCGAACCTGATCGGCGATGCTGTTGCCCGTACTGGTCTTTATGCGGCGCTCCGGGCCAAGGGTATCACGAGCTACCAGCCGCGCGTCATCGTTACGGCCGGCAACACTGGCGCTTGGGTGGAAGCCGGCGTCGTGTCTGTTTCCGTTGTCGCTGAAGGTTCCAAGCTGACCGAGCCGCCAATCGTGAAGGCCACGGGCGGCGGCAATGATCAGGGCAAGGAGCTGCCGACGCTGGAAGCCGTTATGGGTGAAGGCGTGAACGCGGATAAGGTTGTGGCCGTCCGCGTCGTCAAGCCCGGCAAAAAGCTTTCGGAGCAGCCTGTCATCACCTTCGAAGGCGGCGGCGATGATGCCGCCAAGGTGCTGCCGGAAGCCACTGCGAATGTCGGTGACGTGGCTAATCCTTTTGTTTCGGCTCTGAATGCCGTTACCCCGAAAATCCGCGCTCGCGCTTACATCAGCGGCCCGAACACGACAAATGCCGAAGCCCTGCGCTTCCGTCGCACCATCAACGGTGGTCGCATTCTGGTTATTGATCCGAAGGTCATCAAGAACGTGAATGGCGTTCCGGTGACAAAGCCCGTCGCTGCTGTGTTCGCCGGCGTGCGCTCTCGCGTCGTGGCATCCAGTGAGGGCGTGTCCGGTTCGGTTTCGAACAAGATCATCCGCACCATCGACGGCGTTGCCCGCACGATCATGTATCCCGATGATTCCAACTACCTGAACGAAAATCAGGTGGCGACGATCATCAACGAGCGTGGCGGCTTCCGCACCTGGGGTAGCCGTCTGGCGACTGATGATCCGATCTGGCAATTCGATAACGTCCGCGCCACGGCCGACATGATCAACGAGTCGCTGGAAGATATCTATTTCGCATACGTGGATCGCAAATTCACGAAGGCGAATATGAAGATGATGATTGAGGACGGGAACGCCGCCCTTCGTGTCTTCAAGAACAATGATGACATTCTCGGCGGCCGGTGCTGGTTCCCGGCGCTGAATGATCCAACCTTGATGGCAAACGGCAAAATCTTCCTGCACGTCGAGTTCGAGCCAGTTGCCATCATGGAGCAAATCCACATCACCACTCACCGCAACATTCTCTACTACCGGCTTCTGCTGGATGAAGTGAATGGGCTTATCGAAACCGGCCCGCTCTCGGTTGCCGCATAAGGAGTAGCCAGACATGGCAGAAAAAACCCTTCCCCGTTACATCCTTCGCGACTGCATGCTGTGGGCAGACCGCGAAAGCCAGCTCGGCCAGATCGGCGAAATCACGCCGCCCGTGCCGGAAGCCAAGCGCGAGGGGATGCGCAACGCCGGCATGATCAAGGAACGCAACGTGCACCTTGGTTACAATGCGCTGGAATTCAGCTTCAAGATGCCCGGCCTCGATCCGCAAATCCTGAAGCTCTTCGGCCTGAAGCCCGGCGCTGACACGCCTTTCCTCGTGACTGGCGCGCATGTCGATGAAGATGGCACCACGCACAGCGCCGTCATGTCCATTCGCGGCAAGCTCTACAAGCCCGATCCGGGCACCTGGAAGGGTGGCGATCTGGCGGCAAACGATTACGCCGTGGACGTGAATTACTACAAGCTCGAAATCGACGGCGAGGAAATCTACGAAATGGATGATTTCGAATTCAAAGTCGGTGGCGTCTCGCAAAACGCCGACATTCGTACCGCGCTCTTGCTCTAAGGGCGCGTCACTCCCCTCCCGAATTTCTCCTTTCTTCGGCCCGCTTCGTGCGGGCCATTTCTTTGAGGTTCTACCATGACCGAGACTGTAACTGTTGCCCTCGCCAAGCCCGTCACCAATGGCGACACCACAATTTCCGAACTGACCTTCCGCGAGCCGACCGTGGGCGATCTGATCATCGGCGACCAGATGACCGGCCAGCTTTCCAAGGTGACCGCGATCCTCGCCTCGATCTCTGACACGCCCCTGCCCGCGTTCAAAAAGATCGGGGCAAAGGACTTTTCCAAGATTGTTACCGCGACGGCCGGCCTGTTGGGAAACGAGAAGAAGAAGGACACGACTGGCGGCTAATCGCCGTCTTCGTCTCCGAACGTCACTCCACATCGCTTGAAGCAATCGAGCGATGGTCTCCTAAAAAGCTGCTGGCCTACTTCGAAAAGTCCTGTGAGCTTTCCAAGATTATGAGGCAATAAATGTCTGTCGTGCAAAGCACCCTGCGCATCTCCCTTCTGGAAGATGTCGTCGCAAAATCTGCGCCTATCTTCCGCACTCTCGACCGGCTGCAAGGCCAGCAGATGAAAGCGTTCGCGCCGATGCGCGGGCTGATGGGGCAGGCCGTCGCGCTGGGTGCCGGCTACCTCGGCGCGACCGAAGGTATCTCGGCGACGGCCGGTGCTGCCATCGAATTCGAAACCGCTTTTGCTGATGTGAAAAAGGTTGTCGAGGCGACTGACGAACAGTTTGAAAACATGCGCCGTAGCATCCGGCGCATGTCTGGCGAAATCCCGCTGGCCGCAACCGACATTGCAGCCTTGTTTGCAGCGGCAGGCGAGTCCGGTGTGGCGACTGAGGATCTACAAAGTTTTGCCGAAATGGCCGCCCGCGTCGGCGTTGCCTTCGATATGACGGCGGCCGACGCAGGCGAAAGCCTCGCCAAGCTCAAAACCCAGCTCGGTTTGAATGTCGCCGAAACGGGCGATATGGCCGATGCCATCAACCATCTGTCAAACAACATGGCGTCCAAAGCCAAGGATGTCACCGAATTCATGCTGCGCGTTGGCGCCATCGGCGAGATGAGCGGCTTTGTGAAAGAAGACGTCGCGGCGATGGGTAGCGCCATGATCGCGGCCGGCTCAGATGCCAGCACTGCCGGCACGGCGATGAAGAACGTTATCCGCGCTCTGGCACGGGGCGACTTTGCAAAGAAGTCGCAGCGTGACGCGGCAAAAGCCCTCGGCCTGCATTTGCCCACCATCGCAAAGGACATGCAGAAAGATGCCAAGGGCACCTTGCGCAAGGTTCTTACAGCCATCGCCAAGGCTCCGAAGCATCAACAAACTTCGCTCCTGTCTGAATTCTTCGGTGATGAAGCCAGCGCCTTCATGCCGCTGGTGGGCAATATTCAGTTGCTTGACCAGGCGCTCGCATCCGTGGCCGACCGGACGAAATATTCCGGATCGGCTTTTGCCGAGTATGTCCAGCGCGCAAACACCACGCGCAACGTTCTCGATCTCTTGGGAAACAAGATTTCCAACAAGTTCTCCGAGATGGGTGACGCGATGTTGCCATCCATCCGCGAGGGCGCTCAAGCCATCGGCGAAATCATAGATACGCTAGGAAACAGAGTTACGCTTCTCGATAAAGTGACGCTCTCGCTTCAAGGGTTCGCCCAAGGCCTTGGCTACGATGGTGGAGTGCGCGATATCGTAAACGACTTAGGCGATTTGCTGCTCGGCCCCGTTGACCCCAATGCGGCCGACCGCATCGGCAGCATCTTCATGAGAGCTAAGGAATGGGGTGCGTCAATTCGCGAGCTGAACGAAGCGATCAAAGATAACCCGATTGCCAAGTTCCTTGCGGAAATGTCGGGTTACGGCTTCCAGCTCTTTTTGTACGCCTCGGGCATTGCGATGCTAGCTGGCACCATTCGCAAGCTTGCGGGGGCGTTGATGCTTCTTTCAGGCGCGAGTACTGCGCTTTCCATCCTGAAGACGATAGGGACTTTGAGCGAGTTTCCGGGCTTGGGCGGTGGTGATGTTGGTAAAGGCAAGCCACAAGCCCCAAAATCCGGGTCGCCCGTACCTGATGTGGTGCCGTGGATGAGCGGTGTCGCCACCTGGTTCAAAGGCTTTACCGCGCAGTCGCTATTCGGCCTAGGCGTCCAAAGTCTGGGCGAAACTCCCGGTGCCACGTTTGAGGACCAGGTCAAGAACCAGCAAAAGTACAAGGAAGGACTGCAGAAGCTCTTCGGTCTTAACAAGGATGCTTCGGGTGTTTCCGGCTGGGATAGCTTCTGGTTCGGCGATGCCGCCAAACCGGATTTCAGCTTTCGCGAACACGCCGGTATTTCTGGCGTCGGTGGGACCGGGGGAGGTGCACCGGCGACGGCTAGCGCCTCCGGTCAGCCGGTCTTGGCGCGCATCGACGCGGGATCGCTTCCGCTGATGGTCACACCTAATGGCACGCAGGATGTCAGGGTGACAAACCGCGAGCCTGTTAGCGTTACGGTCCACAACCAGATCAGCATCACGGGCGTTTCCGATCCGGAGGCGGCCGGCAATGCAGCCGCTGCGCAAGTCGGCGAAAAGGTGCGGCAGGGTGTTGAAAGCTCTTACAGCGATTAGCGGATGAACCCGTTCGCCTTGGCAGTCCTGCGAATCTGTGTGCAATGAGCCGCCTTCGCAGCTTCCGACATGTTTTTCTGCTGAAACTTTTTCCCCTCAGTTAACAGCTGAAGGGTTGATGCGAAGCTCATGTCATCAGCTGCGACGGCTTTGTCGATATAGGCGGCGATCATTTCATGATCGTACGTCAGACCGCAGATTTCTTCAGCGGCCAGTATCGTTCCTAACTGAAGCGCAACGTCGCTGGAATCTTTCTTCGGCGCTGCGAGCGCAACGGTCGCGAACATCAGCAGCGGTGCAAGTATCAGCGTTGGCTTCACCGCTGTTCCCCCTCTTATTCATCATGCGTCGCCAGAGGTAAAATATGTCCGGTTACACGTCAATGATGCTCGGCGGCTTCGGTTTCGAGGCGCTGGGCTTCGGCTATCAGGGTGTCAAACGCTCCCTGAACACACAATGGACTGAAGTGGCCGTGGGGCAAACCCTCAACCCCCAGCAATGGACCGGTCCCACTTCAGACGAAATCACCATCGCCGGCGTGATCTTCACCGAAGAATTCGGTGGGCAATCGCAGCTCGACGGAATTGCCGCTGAAGCGCTCGCCGGCGTGCCCATGATGCTGGTGACCGGCGATGCGGTCGAGGGTGTCATTCGAGGCATTTTCACGGTGCAGGGCATTGAGGAAGATAAGTCCCACCACAACGCGCGGGGCGAGGCTGCGCGCAACGCCTACACCATCAAGCTCAAGCGCCAGCCGGACACAACGCCCATGCCCGGTGGTTCCATTCTGGATCGCGCCACAAGCTTTCTTTCCAATCTCTTCCGGTGATTTGCCATGTCGAACACATACATCACGCGGCAGGGTGAAACCGTCGATCTCGCCTGTCTGGCGCATTACGGCCGAACTGAAAAAGTCGTCGAGGCCGTGCTTGAAGCAAACCCGGGCCTCGCGGCGCTGGGCGTGGTGCTGCCACTCGGCACCACGATCATCATGCCGGCCATGCCGTCCACCACGACGCAACCGCGCCTTGTCAGCCTTTGGGATTGAACCATGCATCCACGCGTCGAAGTCACCATTGACGGCCAGCCCGTGGCCGGCACGTTCTATGAGCGTCTGAAATCCATCACAGTGACCGATAAGGAAGGCTTGAAATCCGACACGGTCGATATCGAGCTGAACGATGGCTCGCCCGATTTTCTGGCCCTGCCCCGCAAGGGTGCAATCATTGCGGTCCGGATGGGTTACGGACAAAATCTAGGTTCGCTTGGCACTTTCACGGCAGACAAGATCAATGGCTCTTGTCTGCCCTATGGCCTGTCGATCTCCGGAAAGGCCGTGGACTTCCGAAGCGGCAAGCTGAAGGAACGGCAGGAGCGGGCATGGGACAAGAAATCCCTTGGCGATATCGTCTCGCAGATCGCCGATGAAAGCGGCCTGACGCCGGCCGTTGATTCCGATCTGGCGAAGTTCGTCTATGACTGGATCGGACAGCAGGATGAAAGCAATCTGCATTTCCTGCGCCGGCTCGCCCAGCGCCATAACGGGCTGTTCTCGATCAAGCAGGGCCGGTTGCTGTTCTCGAAGCTGGGTTCGGGCAGATCGGCGAGCGGCAACAATATCGGTAGCGTCATTGTCACCCCTGAAATGGTGCAGCTCGGTAGCCTCAAATTCGATATTGGCGACCGCACCAAATACAGCAAGGTCGTTGCCTACTATCAGGACAGCGACAAGGCGCAACGCGTCGAAATCGAAGCGGACGCGGATGCGGATGGCGAAAGCGTCTACCGCATTCCGGAGCCGTTTTCGTCGCCGGATGAAGCGGACAAGGCGGCGCAGGCGAAAGCCAAAAGCCTGAAGCGTGGCGAGGGCAGTACATCGGTCACAGTGATCGGCGATACCTCGATCTGCGCCGGCGCTCCCCTGCTCTACGCCGACATTCGGCCGGGCCTTGATGGCGTGCCCTACATCATCGACACGGCCACGCACAAATATGTAGCGAAAGGCTCCTTCACCACCGACATTTCCGGCAAGCTTTACGATGGCAAATCATCGACGGAAGGCGACGATGACGATGGCGGCGGTTCGTCTGGCGGCGCTGGCGGCTCGAAGGCCGAAACGGAAGGTGGCGGCAAGGTCGCGCCAAACAGTGCACCTGGTACACCCGCAACGCCGGCACACTTCCTCACGCCTCGGCTGGGGCGCACAGACGCAAACTAAATCACTGATCGCCGGCGCAATGCGTTGGCCTCCCCTGTCTGGTCGCATCGCGTGACTTGGCAAAGCCCGGCCTCGCCGGGCGCTTGAACCACAAGGTTCAATCCCTCCCCTCGCCTTCGGGCAATCCTCACCAAAATCGGAGTTATCCTTATGGATGCGACAACGTTCTTCGCATATGCGAGGCGCGCGCCTTTTGGCGGCCGTCTTACGCAGGGCCAGATTGATGGCATGAATGCACTGTTCCGGTGCTGGGAATCTCACAAAATTCCCGCTCCGGATAAACGCCACCTCGCCTACATTCTGGCTTCGGTGTTTCACGAGACGGGCGGCCGAATGGTGCCCGTGCGCGAAACCTTCGCCTCGACAGACGCCGGCGCAATCGCTGCTTTGGACAAGGCATACAAAGCCGGCCGGCTGGGACAGGTCAGCAAGCCGTACTGGCGCAAAGGCGCGAACGGTAAAGCCTACTTCGGGCGGGGCGATATCCAGCTCACGCACGAAGAAAACTATAAAGTCCTCGGCGAGCGGATCGATGTTGACCTGGTTGGAAATCCTTCGCTCGCCCTCGATCTCGATATCAGCGCAGAGATTGCCATCGTGGGCATGCTGGAAGGCCTGTTTACCAAAAAGAAGCTGACGGACTATTTCAACCTCAAGAAGGATGATCCTATCGGCGCTCGGGCGGTTGTAAACGGGACCGACAAGGCGAAGCTGATCGCCGGCTATTACAAGTCCTTCCTTGATGCATTGGAGGCGGCGACCGTCGCTTATTATCAAGGCCAGCCGGACGATGTTGCCGAACGCGATGCCCAGCCGGACAACGTGCCGGCCATGAAAAGCAAGTCGCTCTTGACGATCATCGGCAGCTTCCTCGGCGCTATCGGCCTCGGCGCGGTGGACGATCTGAAGGGCGTTGTTGAAAGCGGCGCAACCCTGTTCGGTGCGATCTCCAATCCGTGGGCCTTCGGTAGCCTGGTCTTTGCCACAACTGGAGCGGTGGTTCTGACGTGGCTTGTCGGTTCCGGCCGGATCACGATCAACCGGAGCGCCGCTCGGTAATGTTCGGGCTGGATGCCGGATGGCTGAAAATGGCGGCTGGGGGGCTTTTCTGCGCGTTCGCCCTCACCGCTGGCTCCTATCACCTCGGAAAGCACGAAGGGCGCTCCATCGAGCGTGCTGAGGGCGAGGTGAAGGCCGCAAAGAACGCGCTCCAACGCATCACCGAAATGGAGAAAAACAATGCATCGTTCCGCGATCTTTCGCCTCGCCATCGTTGCCTCGCTCTCATGCGCTCTAGCGGGTTGCCTGACAGCGCCTGCGACGACTGAAGGCAGCGGATATCAGGTTACGCGCTTTTCAAATGCGCAGGCGGCCCGGCTGGCTTCGCAGGATGCCACGGCTGGCCCTGCCATCCACTCCAACAACCAGCAGTGCATGAAAGACCCTGCCTGCCGCAAATAGAAATCGTAAGGCTTCAAGGAAGCCAAGGGGCTGAAGGTGGACAAGTTCAACTCGTTCAACGAAATGCTGACCGCATGGGGCGGCGGGGCATTCACAACCATCATTGGCGCACTTGCCGGCCGCTTCATGTGGCACGGCAACGAAGCCAGAAAGGGCAACAGGAAGTTTTTCGGGCGCGAGCTGCTTTGGGAATTTCCGGTGGCCGTGGGTATGGCACTAATCGGTGAAGGCCTTGCGTCATACGCCGGCATGAGTCAGCCCGCATCGACCGGGCTTATTGCCGCGCTCGCCTATCTTGGGCCGCGCGGAACGGAAGTTCTCTTCCAGCGCTGGTTTAGCAAAAAGGTCGCCTGACCTTCAAAAAAACAACGGGCCGGTTGGTTTTCCATCCGGCCCCTTACTTTTGCCGTCCTGGGTGGTCGCACCGTTGCGGCTGCAACAGCGGGCACACCAAAAGCGGCGAACCAGGCTCCTTGGACTACAGGTCGTCGCCGTACTCGGCTTTCTGGAACGCTTGCTGGCCATCTGGATCATTGAGAACCTCTATGAGTTCCTTCAAGCAAATCGCATCAAACTGGCTCGTAGCTGATTTAACAATATGTGTTATTCCATGATGACGGCGGTGGTGAATGTTATCGAAGTCCAATAGCGACGTTACAGTATATTCTCGTTTATACTCAGAACCCATTTCCCAGAAAATGGCTAGAGAGACGTCTTTTTCGGTTTTAACTCCGCTTTCAAATTCTCTGATAAGGCCGTCCAAATTGTATTTGTATTCAAGTATTTTAGGCGGACCGACATACGTAGCCTGTAGCTGTTCTTCAAATACGCCAAGCGGGTTCTTATCTTTCTCGAACTCCAGGTTCTCTAGAGGTTCGTCCGCGACGTATCTAAACATTCCATCGTACTGAGAAACCTGGGATGTTGATAACAGACGGATACCACGGATCACGCCACCTGCAATCAATTGGTTGAACAAGACGATCGCGTCCTGTTCACATAGAGGCACTGACTGCATCGAAATTTTTCGCATAGGAAGAAAGAAATTCTCATTCACCAGAACAAGCGGATTTTCAAGTTCATGCTTCTCTTGATCTCGCATCCAATCATGCACTTTGATTTCTTTGCCGATCTCAGCCTCTGTGCCAGTGTCGTTTTTCAACAAATCTCTCGCGGACGATAAATGCCGGACAAAAAGGGCGGCAAGTCTTTCTGCAAGGTCCCGGAGCTCGGGTTGAAAACCCTTTCGGCCGAGGTCCGGCTCGGCGTTCTCAAAGTGAACGATGACGTGCGTTTGGTTTTGGTGTCCTGTGTTCTTTGTCAGTGGAATAGTTATCAAATCGCCTTGCGCCATTCGATTGTTGGCCATCTGGAGGCCACCCTTCAAAATTCGATAACCTTTCCTGAGTTTTGCCTTCTTGTCATTTAAAGCGTCCCATATGGCTGTTGAGTAGGCGAAATATCCATATGCCGTGACACTATATTGTCGAATTAGTTCCTTCTCAGCGTCGTCCAGTGTCTTAAACTGAGTAATTATTTCGTCGGTATTGAATGTGTCATAAACAGCGTTCGAGTTACGATATCGCTCGACCGCTCTACTCGGATCTTTCGACTGCGCTAGTGCCTTGGTCTGAATATCCCTGACGGAACGAAGCCTCTGGCTGACATTTATTTCATCGTGCGGGAATTTGTACTTAGCAATGCAATCCGAGTCACGATTAAGTATCCCCTCGCGGCTAACTACCTCCAAATCAAATTTGATGGCGCTCGGAGCGAGTTCTGGAAGTTCGATATGACCTAAAGGTGTTCTCAAGAGCAAAAGATATTTCCATTGGTCGGCCGTTTGCGCTTGATACCATGAAAGTGACGAGGGCCTCGTATTTTTCCCACCGAAGACGATCTTAAAGCTCGCGCCCTGATCGATCGAATCCATGATCGGGTCAGCGATGTCCAGCGGTTCAATTCGGGGCCGATGAATGGTGCCATGAGTATCGTCGACCCACTCTCGCCCGTTCGAAAACTTTCCCGAGAATTCGAAATCAGCGTTTTTGGTGCGCATCTCTATATGGTTGAAGCCATACGCGATGTAGGTTGCACCTACTCCCTTGTTTCCTCTAGTCGTTCCGCCGTTTTTAAAAGAAATGCTTGGAGCCACGAATGCCAGGAACTGCTCGCGCGTGAAACCTGTCCCATTATCAACGACCTGGAAGCTATTCTCTTGCAAGTCTATCTTTATGATTATTTTCGGTCGGAAGCTCGAGTCTCCTTGAGCTATCCGGCGATCAATCGAGTCCATTGCGTTTTGAATGAGTTCCGACATCGGATCATACGTCCCAACGTAGGATTTCAAGATGTTTTTTATTTCCCGTTTTTTTCCGGCAGTCAGAATTTCTTGGTCGGACTCTCTTGCCGCGTCAAGCGGGTCCCATCCGAGCGATAAAGTCACAGTGTTCATATGCAGCCTCTTGCAATTCTGTATGTCTATGTCACGCATCGTTGGTAGGTACGTATTGAGACAAGTTCTATTTTGTAAAGTAGATTGTGACCTGGGACCGAAACTTCGCCCGAAAGCCGGCAAATCCGGTGCCGTGCAGGCCGCGCGACAGTGGGGTCCTCTTGCAAAAATGGGTCAGCCGCACGACGGCGCCGTAATCCACGAACCAAAAAGCCGTCCGGCGATCCCAGGCGGCATTTTGCATTGTTGGGTGAGGTAAAAGTGGTCGCCTCCCCACTTTGTGAAAGACAATGTTCCACCATATGTTGGAACGGCAAATTCCGCGGCAAGTGACGTAGGCGTCTCGGGTCGAGCTAAGATTGCTTCTTCGCGTCGTACTCTCCCGCGTAGATGTGGTCAAACGAATGAAAGAGTCGCCTATTCACCCTTTCTATCCAGTCCATAGTGCTCTTTAGCGCGTTGTCATTCGCGTCGATCCTCTCAAGCCAGAGCCGGAAGGGCTTGATTGTAAAATTCACGATTGGCGTGACAAATCTGATATCCGCTGGATGGTGATCTGTGAACGCGCTGAATGTCCCGTCATCGTTGCGAACTAAACACCAGTCCATCGACTCATTCCATGAGCCATGGATTGTTTCTGACATCATCCCGTAAGTAGCCGGGTATAAATCATCATGTTCGACCTCCGCAAAAATTTCCCGAAAGCTCTTTCCTTGAAGCCGCCATTTATTCCGCTTTTGTTGATCGAAATCACGCTCCGTTAATCGCTCAAAATTCATCTTTTCTCGCACCGAAGCAAGCAATCGTTTTCCCGCTTTGGTATCAAAGAAGGCCGATCCAGCTTCCATTTCTCTAATTATTCTTAACCGATCCTTGTAAGAGCACTTCCGATAGTCTTCGACTACGACGCTGTCATTTTGCATCAAATACGTCGCGATTGTGGTGGCCTCAATAAGCGGTCGCTCAAAAATGGCGATAACTTCCGCGTTGTCTAACTCGTAGTATTTGACGCATTCGTTGAGGAGCTTCGAGACGCGAACGAGCAGACCGAGGATTGGCGCGTCGTCAATCGAATATCCGGTGGGGTTTCGCTCGATATTTCGAATTCGCGTGATTACCTCAAATATATTTGACACATCCTTGAAGAACTGGAGTGAAAATCGATGAAGGCCAGAAAGAGAATTGAAGTGCCTGCTTATATAAGCAGGGGTATATTTTGCGATTAAAACTTCCAGTTCTTCCATGATCGAAACCTACCAACATTGTGCGCACTGCGAAGTCATTGCAAATTGCGCCGGCTACATGCGAGACGACGTCGATAGGTGTCGTGTCCGAATTCCCGAGGGAAGCTCTCTTGGCCACTCTCAACTTTCATCGCGTGCTATCTGCCGGCTCTTCTTCGGATTTTGGTTTCGCAGTTCTTCGCTTTGGCGATGACTCAGCTTTACCTGTACTCAGATAATCCGGCACCACGGCGTTCCGCTGAACAATCGCAAAAACTAACCTTTCCAAGATCTGGTGCTTCTCTTTTCCATCAGGGATCGACTCCGCCAGCCGAATACCGAGCATTGTGTCCTGCATCAAAGCAAGACGGGCGAAAAAGAAATTAAGCTGGATAAGGCTTTTGTTGTACAGGAAGAAAAACGCGCCGCCAATGAACTGTAGGACAACGCCCGCTATTACGCTGATGTAGGCAGCGGTGTTGTTTCCGACGTTAGCGTACGCGAGCCATATCCCCAGCGTTATTGTTGCGAAACCGATTCCGATAGCTACTATACTAGAGCGAAAGCTAGTTGTCGCTTGCGCTTTATTGATTATATAATAGTCAATGAGTTGCTTAAGATTGCTCTCTATGACTTCGAGTATATCGAAGGTCTTCGCCTGCTGTTCGGACGCGAAGCCTGTGTTGTGAACATCCAGCTCAGGTTCTCGCGCCTCACGCACTATGCGCTCAATCGTGCTTTCCGTGCCTCTTGATTTTTCAAACGATGCAAGAATTGCTAGCAATAGAAAAAGAGCAACAAACGATGGAAAAAGTAGAAGAGGAAGGATCGTTCCAAAATCCATTAAGCGACCCAAAAATATTATTGGGCCAGCCTTGATGTAGACGCCCGCCGTCAACGCAAATAGAAGCCAAAGACCACAAAGCACGCCCACAACCCATCGCGCATATGTTCTATCGCGAAAAAGGTCCCCGAGGCCAGCGAACGTATTGACTGTTAGTCCGTGCGTGGTCCCGGCGAGTATTTGGAGCGCAATATCAGTTGATGTTGTATGTCTTCCGGGACTCATAATATTCACCTCAACTTCGCTTGCGGTTCGCGATACATGATCATAGATCGCTTTCGATAGCACCCAAAAATATCATTGATTTTCTTAGGTTTTCTGACGCTTCATTTCCAAGTTGGTTGCATCACCTAGAAAAGTTTTAAACTTTCGTTCGCTTTGGTTGTCGTCGCTGTCGTCATCGCCTGATCTGTCAGCTTGACGGCGCTCTTTGCGAGCACCTTTTGGCGAGCACTACGTCGTGACGCGGATGGAATTTTTCACCCGCTGATATAGATTGCTGACATTCTCGTGCCGCATTTGAACGGCTACCGCAAATCTTTGAGCATTGACGTCTTTTACGCTCCAGCGCTTTGAACACCAGACTGCTAAATAATATTGATCACCGTACGCGCTTATGTTCGTCTTGGCGCTGAATGTTGCCGTCTGTAAGGTACACTTGTCTCGTCTAGCAGGACCTAGATCTGGCGTTTTGCAAACGAACTTGCTCTCAAAATCAGGCGCCTCCTCCTCGTCTGCCTCCCATTTCCTGAACCTATCAAACACCTCTTGCGCCGTGCTGCCTCGAATCAGCCTCCAACCCATCGTTGTTCCCAGGTAATCGCTACGTGTGTGTCGAGTTGGAGGATCGAAAGCTAGGGACACCTTTATTTCTCGGTCACCCTTCTCGTTTTGAAATTCTTTAGGAATCGGAATTTCGTAAACGGCGAAATGGTCCAGTGCGAGAATATCTTCCTGATACAAGACAACTCTCGAATCGTCAGACTGCGCCGCGTGTTCCGGGTTCGTAAGACCATACCCATAAGGAATCATCAGCTCACGATCCGTAAGACCATTCGAACGCTGCTTTGCAGCGACTGGCATTTGTGCCGAAATTCCGAGCAAAGCTTTAAGCAGATTTGCGGATGCGTTGGGTAGCTCTTCGAGTAGCACAGCAGCCTTGTAGGCTAACTGAGGTGCGGAGAACGAAGTACCGGACCGCGAGCGAAAAAGTTGTTCAAGTGGTTTGTGGTGGCAGGCCCAGATTCCCGCAGCTGCCTTGAAATTTCCATTCACGAGCCTCTGCGTTGGCCCATCCCAAACAGCTGTACCACCAAAATCAACAAAATCTGGTTTTACCATATCTCGCACACCAGGGCCGCAACGAGTGAATGGAGAAGGTTCTTCTTTGTCGCAAACTGGCTGAACGCCAACGATCTCCGCGTCTTCCTGACTTATTCCATTCGAGTGAGCTATCGCTCCTACGGAGATTACGTTTGCCCCGATTGCCGGTGGTATGAGACGGGCATCTTCGTCTAGAAGCATCCTTGGGTATGCCTTCAAGATTCCATCACTATATGTGGAAGTCAGATTACCTCTGTTGCCAGCAGACACAATTATTAGGACATCCAATTCTCTTGATAATCGATCAAGAGTGGCTGACCATGGATCAACCCGTCCGCCATCGTATACTCTGTGCTTGTCACCCAATGAGATATTTATGATGCGGCAACCATAAGTTCCGTGGAGCCGACGAATGGATTCCTCCATTAACTCCGGAACGAGCAAATTCACGGGAAAGCTTCCGTCCGCCTCCGTCACCCGTGCGCTTGCGATTCGAAAGACGCGGCTATCAAAGTCATTGTTGAAAACACGCGCCTCGATATCGCCAAACGCGGCAATCGAAGCTACTGATGTCCCATGCCCACCTTCATCTTCGGGTCCGAAGGTGTCTGATACAGAGAAAGCGCCAGCTTCGATCGCCTGCAATAGTTTATGACCAAAATTCACGCCGCTATCGACGATCCCAATTGTCACAACGTCTTCGCCAAGTTGCGGCCCAGGTGTGACATCAGGAGCATCGACTAAAGCAAGATCATTTTGTTCGATATCCGGGCTGGGAGGCAAATCCATGATTGCTAGTTCCGGCATGTCCAGCAAAGCTCTGATCGCTTTGCCCGTAACGTCAGCTCGTATCAGGATTAGCGTTTGGCCAAAGTAAACATTAATCAAATTCCCATTATTGATCTTCAGTAATTGCTCGAACCTAAATACAAAAAGTTTTGCATCAAAATCCGTAGAGGGTTTGTGTAACTCAAAATCAAAAATATAATGAACATCATCGTCGAAGCTTTCAGGACTTCCGTATCCGTGGCGTTTTAGCGCGCTACCGATTCTGTCAACTGGCTCAACAAGGGAGACGCTTTCGATAGAGCTAAATAGTTGCTCATGGGGCGCTGATTTTTGTCCGACCGGGGCACCTTTCCGATAGGCGTCTACCCGTTGATGGAACGACTGAAGCGAGGCGTCGTCCGCAAAAAGAACAGTGGTTTTGTCTGGATCAATTGTTAAAACGCTCAAGCCCAGCTTACGCCAGTCGTCCTCGGAAATATTCGCATCAAGTTTAATCTTGAGTATCAAAGACGGATCGACGCCGCCGATTGCAGGCAACTCCTTAAAGGATTTTTGAGTAGTTCCGATTTCATCTTTGATTTTTTTTCCGTGCACAGATGGCGAAGGTTTTGGGCCAACCGGAAAGCCGCCGTTCTTCTTTTTTCGAAGTTCCCCTTCAATCCGCTTCAACGGCAAATGCGAATAAACAGCCATTCGTCCCCCAAACAAATATTATTCGGGGTTGCTGATGCTTCCCCTGATCGCAATCCGTCTCCTCTCGTCGAGAATTGACGACTTGAATGTATGCTTACTTAAAGTTGATTTTCCATTTATAATTTCTCGCTTAATCGCAGAAATGCAAATTCTTTCGATCTCCGCGTAAGACATTCCGTTCAGATCTTCCAAAAATTCGTCGAAGGAGAGGGAAGTTTCAAAATTACGAAGCTTTATTTCCAGCAAGCGCTTGATTTGCAGCTTGGTCGGACGTTTAAATAGAATAACCTCATCGAAACGCCTCCATGCAGCTGCATCAATAGTCGATTGGAGATTGGTCGCAGCAACGAGTATTCCTCGTCCATGGAAATCGTCAATCAACTTAAGTAAGCTGTTCACGACACGGCGAATCTCATTATGCTCTGACGCATCTGAACGCGTGCGAGCGAGCGCGTCGAATTCATCGAGGAAAAGGACAGCCGAACCGCTCTGTGCGGCATCGAACATTTTTCGCAAGTTGCTGGCTGTTTCACCGAGGTACGTAGTTATAATCCCATCGAGCCTAGCAACGATCAAAGGCATTTTCATCTCGTACGCTAGCACTTCGGCGCAGAGTGTCTTGCCGCATCCAGGAGGTCCGCAGAATAGCAACTTCGACCTAGGTACGAGACCATAGCGACGCAAGTCATCGCCTCGCCGAAACTCCTCCACAACACCCGTTAAGAGCCGAAAGTTCTCTCTGTCGAGCACGATATCTTTAGCTGAGTGAAGCGGCTCTATAACTTCGAAAAGTTCTGAGCCATTGCTGTTAGTCCGTGGAAGCCCGATAAGCTTCCTTGTTTCGGATGGCTTACCGGCGTTTCCCTTTTGAGATATCGAGCGCGCCTTCCTGCCCTCCGCTGCCGAAGAAAACACTTTATCGTCTTCTGAGGGTTCACTTAAACGACTTGCGTATGCAAACCTTCTCTCAACAGCCTTCATTAATAGCCTCTCACGCCCAAGGATTGCTTCTCGTCAATCTCAGTCAATTTATGGCTTACAGCAATTGCCGGTGAGCCGCTATATGAACCGATCATTTTGTCTCGTCACTATCAGTTTTCTCGACTTGATGTGCTAATAGGGAAAGGTCTTGATCTTTTATCTCTGATCGGCTGCTTGCAGCAAAGTCATTGCTGGACACTTTCTCAAAAAGCGTAATGTTCGCGTGAAAACCCAAAAGAGCCAAAATCCAGTTAAGCCGCTGATTTCGTTGAAAATCAGCGGCCCGGCTTGGGGTACCATTACCTGAAAATCACATTGATTTTCCTGCGTTTCTGGGCCGAAGGGCCCAAGCATGTTGCGCCGCTTAAAAAAGTTCGACAGTTTACCTTGCCACTCGTCAATCACGTGATTGTTTATAGCAAAAGGGGTGTGCCGGTGCGGATTCGCCCCGGCGGCCCAGCAAGCTGAATATCACACCAAAGCGGCCGACCTGACACTACTTCTTCTGATCCAGCGCGTGACGACCGAAGTCTGGGGCGTCGACGTCCTGGCCGGCTTGCACGATGGAGCGGCGGATGGCGCGGGTGCGGGAGAAGAGTTCGAACAGCTTGTCGCCCTCACCCCACCGAATCGCTCTCTGCAGGGAGGCGAGGTCTTCGGAGAATCGGGCCAGCATCTCAAGGATGGCATCCTTGTTGTGCAGGCAGACATCGCGCCACATCGTTGGGTCGGAGGCCGCGAGGCGGGTGAAGTCACGGAAGCCAGAGGCGGAATATTTGATTACTTCCGATTCCGTCACCGTTTCAAGATCATCCGCCGTGCCCACGATGTTGTAGGCGATGATATGCGGCAGATGCGAAACGATTGCCAGAACCTTGTCGTGGTGTTCGGCATCCATTTCATCAACCCGCGAACCCAACGCCCGCCAGAAATCCTTCAGCTTTTCCAGCGCTTCACCGTCCGTTCCCGGCAGCGGCGTAAAGATGCACCAGCGATCGCGGAACAGGCCGGCAAAGCCAGCGTCCGGACCGGACTTTTCCGTGCCGGCCAGCGGATGGCCTGGAATGAAATGCACGTGATCAGGCATGTGCGGGGCCATCTGCGCGATGACCGAGGCTTTGGTGGAGCCGACATCGGTGACAATCGAGCCCGGCTTGAGGTGCGGCGCGATCTGCTTTGCGACCATTTCCGACGCACCGACCGGGACCGAGACGATGACCAGGTCGGCATCATCAACCGCTTCTGCCGCCGAAACGGTGTAATCCGTGCCGAGCGCCAGTTCTTCAGCCCGTTTCAGCGTGTCCTCACTGCGGGTGGAAATCGTCACGTCGCGAGCAAGCGCCAATTCCTTGATATCGCGGGCAATAGACGAGCCGATGAGGCCAATCCCGATCAGCGCGATGCGCTGGAACATGAACTCAGCCATTACGCCTGCCCCATAAACTCGGTCAGCGCTGCGATGACGCCAAGATTGGCCTCTTCGGAACCTATGGTCATCCGGAGCGCGTTCGGGAAGCCGTAACCGCGGACAGCCCGCAGGATGTAACCGCGACGGCTCAGGAATTCATCGGCGTCCGCTGCCCGCTTGCCGTCCTGATCCGGGAAGTGGATGAGGATGAAGTTGGTGACGGAGGGTGTGACGGTGAGGCCAAGGCCTGTGAAGGTCGTCACGAGCTTTTCCATCCACAGTGCATTGTGCGCGACAGCCTTTTCGACAAAGGACTGGTCGCGGATGGCAGCAGCACCGGCAGCGATAGCAGGCGCGCTCATGTTGAACGGGCCGCGCACCCGGTTCAGCGCATCGATGATGGTGGCCGGGCCGTACATCCAGCCAACGCGAAGCGCCGCGAGACCATAAACCTTCGAGAAGGTGCGGGTCATCACCACATTGTGGTTGCCGGAGACAAGCTCAAGACCAGCCTCATAATCGTTCTTGCGCACATATTCGGCATAAGCCGCATCCAGCACCAGCAGAACGTGCTTCGGCAGGTTGGCCTGAAGACGGCGAATTTCGGTCACGGGAACATAGGTTCCGGTGGGGTTGCCTGGGTTAGCGATGAACACCATCTTAGTCTTTGGCGTTACGGCGCCAAGGATCGCATCGACATCGACAGCGCAATCCTTTTCCTTCACCGTGACCGGGGCTGCACCGGCGCCCATGATCTGGATCTTGTAGACGAGGAAGCCGTGCTCGGTGATGATCGCCTCGTCGCCCGCGCCCAGATAGACGTGGCACAGCAGGCCAAGCAGTTCGTCCGAACCATTGCCGCACATGATATTCGCGATGTTGAGACCGTGGACATCGGCAATTGCCTGACGCAACGCGACCGCCTGACCGTCAGGATAGATTTCCAGATGGCTCGCGGCCGTCCCGAAAGCCTCGATCGCCCTCGGGCTCGGCCCGAGCGGTGTTTCATTGGAAGAGAGCTTATAAACCTTCGCAACGCCATCCACATGTTCCTTGCCGGGAACATAAGCGGCGATATCCAGAATGCCCGGACGTGGAACAGGTTGGCTAAGCTCTGCACTCATTTGATCGACCTTTGGAAAACCGCCGGAGAACCCGGCAACAACAATGCCGGAGGCATTAGACCGGAATGGGCGCTTTGTCGAGGGTCAGCGCGGCTTTCGCTGGCTTGCCGCCGTGCGTGTTGTGGGCACGCCCTGTGGCGCGAGTACGGGCACGAAAACCCGCCGGGACGCGCGCTGCGTGACGGGCAATCCCTGATAGAGGCGTTTTTGCGCTTCCACCACGATGACACCGGAAAATAGTGGCCAGAGACGCCGGCCGGTATGTTCGAGGTATCGGCGGAATTTCAACACCGGCCGGCTGGTTGTCGGTGGGAAAAACAGCGCCTCGGCGGTGGCGCCGGGCGTGAAATTCGTCTCGCGCAGCAGGGCGGTCAGCTGCCCGCGCGAATAAGGCCGGCCAGAGCCAAAGGGCGTGTGCTCCATGCGTGCCCAGACACCACGCCGGTTCGGCACCACGATGACAAGACGGCCACCGGGCGCCAGCACCCGCCATATCTCCTTCAGGCTCTCGCGAGGATTTTCGGCAAATTCCAGCGCATGAACCATTAACACCCGATCGATCGACGAATCGGGCAACGGCAGTTCCTCATCGAACACCAGTGCCGTGGAGGAAAGCTCACTCGCCGGCCAGTTCACAGCCCCCTGCCCCGCCGGCATGAATGCAAAGGTGCGTTCCGTATCGTGTCGAAAACGGTCCAGAAAAGGCACGGCGTATCCGAGACCGACCAACCGTTCCTCCGGCAAAGGCGGCCACAGCGTCGAAAGCGCCATGGTGATCGCCTGCTCGGCAGAGCGGCCAAGCGAAGAATGGTAGAATTCACGCAGATCGACGATATCGGTATTCATGGCGAGAATGTAGCATCAGGCAGTTGGACTTCAAGGCGTCTGGCCCTACATAGAAGGACAGGCGGACGAATGCGCCGGTTCTTGCCGGCAAATGGAGAGGATATGATGAAAGCTTTGGAAATAGACGTCTTTCTGTGCCGCAGCGACAATTTCGGGGTTCTGCTCCACGACCCGGTAAGCGGGGCGACCGCCGCAATCGACGCGCCGGAAGAAGGCCCGATTCTGCAAGCGCTCGACGGCCACGGCTGGAAGCTCACCCATATTTTTACCACCCACCATCATCAGGATCACGTCGAGGCTAATCTTGCATTGAAGGACCGATTCCAGTGCGAAATTCACGGCCCTTATGATGAGGCGGTGGCCATACCCGGCCTCGACCGCTCTCAGGCCGATGGCGACGAATTCGAATTTGCCGGACGTCGGGTTCAGGTGATTTCGACACCCGGCCACACCGCCGGGCACATCTGTTATTACCTGCCGGACGACGGCCTGCTATTTGCGGCCGACACGCTTTTCGCCATGGGCTGCGGCCGCCTGTTTGAACGCCCGGCTGCGGATATGTGGAATTCCTTCCAGAAGCTCATGGTCCTTCCTGACGACACCAAGGTCTATTTTGGCCACGAATACACGCTGAGCAATGCCCGTTTTGCCCTGACGGTCGATCCTGACAATGCTGCGCTGCGCGACCGTGCGGAGCACGTGGAAAAGGCGCGGCAGGCAAACGAGTTCACGATCCCGACGACCATCGCGCTTGAGAAACAGACCAACCCTTATATGCGGGTCGCGGATGCTGGTATTCGCAAACATCTGGGGCTTGAGGGCGTCAGCGATGCCGACGTCTTTGCGGAAATCCGCACGCGCAAGGACAACTTCTGATGACGAGCGATTTGTCAGCCCAGGCCATCATTCGTGAACTTGGGCTGGAGCCACATCCCGAGGGCGGCTTCTACCACCAGACTTTCCGCGACAAGGCCGGCAGTGAGCGCGGCCACTCCACCGCGATCTATTATCTCCTCGAAAAAGGCGACCGCTCTCACTGGCATCGGGTGACGGATGCGGTGGAGGTTTGGCACTATTATGCCGGGGCGCCAATCGCGCTTCATCTTTCGCAGGACGGCCGGGAAGTGCAGACCTTCACGCTCGGTGCGGACATCCTGGCCGGCGAGCGCCCGCAGGTCATCGTACCAGCCGATTGCTGGCAATCGGCTGAAAGTCTCGGCGACTTTACGCTCGTCGGCTGCACCGTCTCGCCGGGCTTTGTCTTCTCGAGCTTCGTCATGGCCGATCCCGACTGGTCGCCGGGAGATGCGCTGTGATTCTCAGCGCATTGCCCGTCAAATGAGCGGATGCCACTCGCTTCTTTTCCCAGCGGGGAGAAGAAAGACACGGCAGCATCTGTTTTTTACGCCACCATCAGCTTTCGTCAGCCACCATACTTCGTAGCGGTGATGTACACCTGTCCCACCCGTGTCGGAATGACGGCGTAGACCGGCGCGTAGACATCCATATTGTTCGACTTGGCGAACCAGATCTCCATGGAGATTGATTTCAGATACTCGATGTCCTTGCGACCCTGCCGGTAACCCGACTTCGGCACGTATCTCGCCTTGCAGACGATCGCGTCGCCGCTGAAGCCATTCGTCTTGAATGGTTTCGTGCCGCTCGAGCTCAAGACGAGATCGAGTCGCGACTCGCCGTCATAGATTGGCAAGCGAGTCGGGCAGATGCGGCCACCGGCTGGAATGATCAGCCCGGAGATCGGATCGAGAACCGAGCGAAGGTCGCGATCCTTCACTTCGACCCAGTTGTCCGGCCGGGGCTTCGGCTCCGGTTTTACCGTCGTCGATGTGACATTACCGTTACGATAGACGACGTCATAGGTGCGCACCCGCTTGCCGTCCTTGTAGACCAGCGAATATTCGTTGGCCTGCAGGCGATGGCCGCGCTTGGCGCCGGAAACGGTCGTTTTTCCGGAAATATCCTTCAGAACGCTGGCAAGGCCCGCGGCGCTGAAGGAGCCTGAGATCGAGTAATTCGGTCCATCCATGCGAGTCGAAAAGCTCGCCCTTGCGATCGGCAAAATGCCGAGATTGATACTATATTCACTCGTGTGGCGCGCTTCGGCGGCGGACAAAGGCGAAACGCCTGCGAGCGCCATGGTAGCGGCCATGAAAATGCTTTTTCCTCTGGCAATCATTTTGATATCACCTTAAAAGAGGCGCGGAAGCGGCCTTATCGGGCGATCATATACGCTGACTTGTGGCAATAAAAAAGCGGACGACGGTTGAAAACGCCGGAATTTCCTTTGATTTGATCGCGAGCGGCTTGACTGTTTGGTCTCGTCTGACTATAGAACCGCAACTTTCCAATCATGGCCAGTTGGATTGCCAGCCCGGTTTTGCCGGTGGTGAGCCAGTGGTGAAACAGACGAAACGAAATAGGTGTACCCATGTCCCGTGTATGCGAATTGACCGGCAAGGGCGTCCAGACGGGCAACAACGTCAGCCACGCCAACAACAAGACCAAGCGCCGGTTCCTTCCGAACCTCTGCCAGGTCACGTTGATCTCCGATGCTCTCGGCCAGCGCTTCCGTCTGCGTGTTTCCGCAGCCGCTCTGCGCTCGGTTGAACACCGTGGCGGTCTCGATGCCTTCCTTCTGAAGTCCGGCGAAAACGAACTGAGCATGCGCGCTCGTCTCCTGCGCCGCCAGATCGCCAAGAAGACGGCTGAAGCTGCTTAATAGCGGCTTCGACATCATCTGATATTCAGAGGGCTTGAATGGCTTTTGCCGCTCAAGCCTTTTGTTTGTTCAAGATTTCACGTGCATCGCGTTTTGCGACAACCGCTTTGGATGTCGGCGCAATGTTTGGCTCCAACTGGTGGCATCACCCAGGATAAAAAAATGCCCTATCTTCGCTACACGCTGATCTATGTGCTGCTGATGACGCTCGTCGTCGTGGCGTCCAATATTCTGGTGCAGTACCCGCTGTCGGGCTCGCTATTTGGTATCAACCTCGGTGATCTTCTGACTTGGGGCGCCTTCACCTATCCGGTGGCCTTCCTTGTCACCGATCTCACGAATCGCCAGTTTGGACCATCCATCGCACGCCGCGTCGTATTTGCCGGCTTCATCGTCGGCGTCACGCTCTCCTTCTGGACCTCCATTCCGCGAATCGCTGTCGCTTCCGGAACCGCCTATCTGATCGGCCAATTGCTGGATATTTCCGTGTTCAATCGCCTGCGTCGTCAGCGCTGGTGGCATGCGCCGCTCGCGGGCTCCATGCTGGGCTCGGTACTGGACACGGCGCTGTTCTTCTCGATCGCCTTTGCGGCAAGCTTCTCCTTTGTTGGCCCCAATGACGCCTTCGCCATTGAAAACGCGCCCGTGCTCGGCGTCTTCGCCACGGAAGCCCCCCGCTGGATTTCCTGGGCAATGGGCGACCTTTCGGTTAAGGTTCTCGTCGGCCTCGTCATGCTCCTGCCTTACGGCGCGTTGATGAACACGCTGAAGCCCATGCCTGGACCCGTCAAAGAAAGCTGACATTTTCCGTCAGCGGATTTGCGACCAAGAACCCTGGACCAAATCACGCTTGCAAATCCACGGATGGCTGTGCAATCTCCCATTTGTGGTGAAGTTTGGAGGCGTTCAGCATGCAGATCAAGGACCGGATCGACGTTTTGAACGCAACCAGCGCCACCCTTTCCGGTTCCACCTTCGACGATGTCAATTTGTCGGGAACAGCATTCAATAACGTCAATTTGGCCGGCACACGCTTCAACAATATCAACCTTTCGGGTGCCTCGTTCACCGACAGCAACATGTCCGGCTGGTCGATTGATGACGTCAATTTGACGGGTCTTAAGCTCACCAATTCAAATCTATCCGGCGCCCACATATCGGCCTGCCGAATGACAGGCATGAAGATCGACGGCATTCCTGTCGAGGATCTCCTGGCTGCTTACAAAGCGGCGAAAGAGCAAGCCTGATACTCACTCAACCAGCTTGAACTCCAGCATCAGGTTGCGCTGGAGGAATGAGTGGTTGTCGTCGGACACGATGATGAGGCGCGTCGAGCCGTCCGCGTCCTTCACGATGTCCATGCCTTCCATGTTATCGATCTGGTAGGCCATGCCTGCCTCGAGCAGGATTTCGCCGTCCACGACCGCGCCGGGCCGGATATCAGCGCCACGCAGGCGGCGGATGCGCATGCCCACACCTTCGGCAAAATTGAAGCGGCGTTCGAGCAGCAAGAGGTCGCCATTGGGCAGGAATGCGCCGTCTGTGACATCGAACGAGGGATGGTGGGTAACGGCGAAGGTGCCTTTCAGCGGTCCCTCCAAGATTGCCGCGAGAAGATTGCCATCCGCATCGATGCTTTTTTCCGCCACGACAACGAGAGCGCCACCGAGTGGCGACGCGCTCGGCGATACCGCCAGCGTTTCCAACCCGCCATTGTGGCGCAACTCGTCATTGGGGATGAGATGAGGCAATCGCCCAACCGGTTTTGCAGACAGAAAACCCGGATCGGCATAAATATCGATCCTGTGGCGTTGCTCGTAACTCACGAAAACCTTGCCGTCGCGCAACGCGAGGCCCTCGGCATCCATGTCCATCTTGCGTGGCGGTTCGCGGCCGCTCATGTCCAGCATCGGCGCGATACGGGTCTCGGCAACGCCAGACAGCGCACCCACCGCATCGCGGGTGACCCGGCCCGTCAGCCAATGACCGGTATCCAGCACCGCAACAAAGTCCTCACCGTTGGGGCGGAACCGAATGGAGGATATCGCACCGAACAATTTCTCCGGCGAGCTCATCACCATGCCGCCGATGAATTCCAGTTTGCCGAAGCGTTTTGCGCTCGTGCCGACCTCGAAGCCGGAGAACTGGCGAACGCTGACCGGCACATCGATAGTCGAAGCGCCGATCGACACCGGAAACAGCGTGACCGCCATGACAGCGGCCATCGACAGAATCCCGCGGGGGGTGCAAGTCCGGCCTTGCTTAACCCGCACGGCGGAGCCTGCGCGACGAACCTGAAGCGCTGCTCGTATCCTCGAAGAGAGCTGCCAACTGCTCGGTCATCGCGCCAGCCAGTTCATCTGCGTCAACAATGGTGACGGCGCGACGATAATAACGTGTCACGTCGTGGCCGATACCGATTGCCAGCAGCTCAACCGGCGACCGTGTCTCGATCTGCTCGATCACAGCGCGCAGATGCCGTTCCAGATAATTGCCCGGATTGACCGACAGGGTCGAATCGTCGACCGGCGCACCGTCCGAGATCATCATCATGATCTTGCGCTGCTCGGGACGGCCGATCAGACGGTTATGCGCCCACATCAACGCTTCACCATCGATATTTTCCTTGAGCAGACCTTCGCGCATCATCAGGCCGAGATTGCGCCGTGCGCGCCGCCACGGCGCATCCGCCGACTTGTAAATGATGTGGCGCAGATCGTTAAGGCGGCCAGGGGAAGCTGGCTTGCCACTGGCAAGCCATTGCTCGCGCGATTGTCCACCCTTCCACGCCTTGGTGGTGAAGCCGAGGATTTCCACCTTTACACCCGAGCGCTCCAGCGTACGCGCCAGAATATCGGCGCAGGTGGCGGCAACCGTGATCGGACGGCCGCGCATCGAACCGGAATTGTCGATCACCAGCGAAACCACCGTATCGCGGAATTTGGTGTCACGTTCCTTCTTGAAGGAAAGCGGCTGCATCGGGTCGATGATAAGCCGCACGAGACGGGCCGGATCGAGGTACCCCTCTTCCAGATCGAAATCCCAGGAGCGGTTCTGCTGCGCCATCAGGCGGCGCTGCAACCGGTTCGCCAGACGCCCGACGGCACCCTGGAGATGAGCAAGCTGCTTATCGAGGAAAGCGCGCAGGCGGTCCAACTCCGCGTCGTCGCACAGTTCCTCCGCATGGATTTCCTCGTCGAATTCCTGGCTGAAGATACGATAGTCGACCTTCTCGTTGAAGTCGTCGAAGGGACTGTTGGGACGGCGGGTTTCGCCGGGCGTTTCGGAATCCTCGTCGAGATCGTCGGACATTTCCTCATCCGACATCTCGGCGCCGTCCATCTCGCCTTCTTCCATTTCCTCCTGCGAGGCCTCGTTTTCATCGGCGGGCGTCGCGTCGGAGCCGGCCTCTTCCTCGACCTGCTCTTCCTCGGTCTCGTTGGTGCGCGGCTGGTCCTCGTTGGACTCCGCTTCCTGGCTTTCCGGCTCGTTATCCTCGTCGCCGAAATCTTCCGCCATCTGCATGGAGGTCAGCATCTTGCGCACCAGACGCGAAAACGCCTTCTGGTCGCCGATCACCTTGGAAAGATCGTTGAGGTCGCCAGCAGCCTTGTCCTCGATGAAATCCCGCCAGAGGTCTAGGACCTTGCCGGCACTTTCCGGCGGCTTTTCGCCTGTCAGCTTCTCGCGCACCAGCAGTGAAACTGCTTCGGCAAGAGGGGCGTCATCCTGTTTCGTAATGCCGGCGAAATTCGCCTTGGCATATTTTTCCGTGTTCATGGCGTGAATGTTGGAAGCCATGCCCGGCATGCGCAGTGCGCCGATGGATTCAACGCGCGCCTGCTCGACAGCATCGAAAATCAGCCGCGCTTCAGCGCCCTGCGGCGACATCACCGCGTGCGTGTCGGCATCGTGGCAGGCCAAACGCAGCGCCATGGAATCGCCGAGGCCACGGGTTATCGCGATTTCCTGCGCGGTCGGCTTCTTGGAGATTTCCGGCAGGCGCATGCGCTCGCCGGCAAGACCTGGCCGTTCATTGGCGAAAACGACCTCAACTTCAGCATCACCGGCGACTGATCGAACGCATCCGGCAATTGCCTGACGCAACGGCTCGGTATCAACAGCCGTACCCGGTTTCGGTCTGGAATTGTCGCCACGCGCTGCCATTGTCTTTCCTGTCAATTGTCGACGCACCGTGACCGCCCATCAATCGATACGCGGCCACGCGACGTCTTCAAGTCATCGAAACCATCTCCGGACAAGCCGGGGACGATCAGGCGCTCAGAACGATGTTCGCGGCGCTTTCCTTAAGCTCGACGCCGAAAGCGCGCTGATACTGTTCGGCCACCAGCGTGCGCTCCAACTCGTCACACTTGTTGAGGAAGGTCACGCGGAAGGCAAAGGCGAGATCGCCGAAGATTTCCGCATTCTCAGCCCAGGTGATGACGGTACGCGGGCTCATGACGGTGGAAAGGTCGCCATTGATGAAGGCCGAACGGGTTAGATCGGCGACGCGCACCATCTTGGATACGGTTTCGCGCCCCTTCGGATTGTCGAAGCTCTTCACCTTGGCGGCGATGATGTTCACTTCCTGCTCATGCGGCAGGTAGTTCAGCGTGGTGACGATGGACCAGCGGTCCATCTGCGCCTGGTTGATCTGCTGCGTGCCGTGGTAAAGGCCGGTCGTATCACCAAGGCCCACCGTGTTGGCGGTCGCGAAGATACGGAACGCCGGGTGAGGACGGATAACGCGGCTCTGGTCGAGCAGGGTCAGCCGGCCGGAGGATTCCAGCACCCGCTGGATAACGAACATCACGTCCGGGCGACCAGCGTCATATTCATCGAAGACCAGCGCGACATTGTGCTGGTAGGCCCAGGGCAGGATGCCGTCCTTGAATTCGGTGACCTGCTTGCCGTCTTTAAGTACGATGGCATCCTTGCCGACGAGATCGATACGGCTGACATGGCTGTCGAGGTTGACGCGGACGCAGGGCCAGTTGAGGCGCGCAGCGACCTGCTCGATATGGGTGGATTTACCCGTGCCGTGGAAGCCGGACACCATAACACGTCGGTTGTGAGCAAAACCGGCTAGGATCGCAAGCGTCGTGTCGCGATCGAAAAGATAGTCGGGATCGAGGTCAGGCACATAGGCGTCGCCCTGGGAATAGGCGGGAACCCGCAGATCCGTATCAATGCCGAAAACCTCCCGCACGGACACCGTCGTGTCGGGCAGGTTGGAAATATCAAGGTCGATTTTGCTCATCACGTCTCCAAGGCGGGCGGCAGCCACCCGGCCACATCATCAATCAGGCGGTAAACACGTAAGTTGGCTTAGCAGAAACCTGACTGCTTTAACAATTGATATGCTTGAACAACAGCCCGAAAACGCTCTTCCGAACCACGATCGCCACCATTAGCATCAGGATGGTGCTTTTTGACAAGCTCCTTATAGCGCCTTTTTATGTCTTCCTGCTTTGCGCTGGCCGCAAGGCCGAGGGTATCGAAGGCTTTTGCCTCCAGCGTCTTGAGCTTGCGGTCCTGCTGCATACGGGTGCCGCCGGCCCGCCCGCCGCCGGCAAAACCGCCGGTAAAGCCGAAGGGATCGCGAATACGCGCATTGCCGCTGGCCGAACCGGAGCGCAGCGTGGAATGCAGCGGGCTGTCACGCGCGGTCTTGTTGACGCCCACCGTCCAGGTGGGGCGATGGCCTGTGATCGCTTCCTTCTGGTAACGGGCGATCTCGCTGTCGGAAAGGCCGGAAAAATAGTTATAGCCTTTATTATATTCCTTCACGTGCTCAAAACAGAACAGGAAGAATTGCCCCTCGGCATTGCGGCCGACGGGTGCCCGGTGAACGCCCGGCTTGTCGCATCCGTCCCACTGGCAGATAGGGGCCTGAACCTCAGGTTCCCGCTCCCTTTTCCGGCGCGTGCGGATGCGATCGAAATATTTCGAATCCAGTTTCATGATGCCCTGATTATGGGGTGCGAAAAGCCGCACAACAAGAATTGACAAAAAGGAATGTTACAGGCTTTTAGGGAGCCCCCTTCAAAGACCGGCAAACAGAATTGGAGCCCTTCGAATGTCTCTGCGAGAGCGCATAGAAACCAAGCTTCGGGAAAGCTTTTCACCGGAGCGCCTGAGGGTCGTCGATGAAAGCCAGATGCATGCGGGCCACCAGCCCGATATCACAGGTACCGGCGAAACGCATATGCGTGTCCAGATAGTGTCGGAGAGCTTTTCCGGCAAGTCCCGCATCGAACGGCACCGGGCAATCAACGCGCTTTTGAAGCCGGAACTCGACGCTGGGCTGCATGCGCTCGCGATCGAGGCAGCGGCGCCCGGGGAAGCGGTGAGGTTTTAGGTTAAGGTTGTCTTCAGAGCCGCGAGCAAGCCCCCTCATCCGGCCCTTAGGGCCACCTTCTCCCCGGCGGGGAGAAGAAACCGGCGGCAGCGCCTTACTCAAAAGCGCCAGCAACGTTCCACGTATAGCATTGCCAAAGCGGCGTGTTCTTCTCCCAGCGGGGGAGAAGTGCCGGAGCGGAGCGAGGCGATGAGGGGGCTCCCTTCACCGTACTGCTCTGCGCCAACTCACCCCGGATGCTTCTCCGACAGGAATGACTGCACCTCGGACGCCGCGACATCATCCGCCACAAAGGACTGGCCGATGCCGTGGGTGAGGATGAAGGTGAGCTTGCCGCCCTTGACCTTTTTATCCTGCGCGATCGCCGCCATCAGGGTCTCGACCGGCGGCAATTCGCCGGGAATATCCTTCATTGTCGTTGGCAACCCGACAGCCTTCAGATGCGCCTCGACGCGCGCGGCATCGTCAGGGCTGGCGAGGTTGAGGCGAGCGGAGAACTGGTGGGCCAGCACCATGCCGATGGCGACGCCTTCGCCGTGCACCAGCCGCGTGCTATCGTAATTGGTTGCCGCTTCCAGCGCGTGACCGAAGGTATGGCCGAGATTCAGAAGGGCGCGCACGCCATTTTCCTTCTCGTCGGCCACGACAACATCTGCCTTCGCCTGGCAACTCGTCGCAATCGCCTGAATGCGAGCGGGGCCGCCGGTGCGGATTTCGTCCCAGTTCTTTTCCAGCCAGAAGAAGAAATCCGGCTTGTCGATCAGACCGTACTTGACGACTTCGGCGTAGCCGGCGCGGAACTCGCGCGGACTGAGCGTATCGAGCACCGCCGTATCGGCCAGGACCAGATCAGGCTGGTGAAAAACACCGAGAAGGTTCTTGCCGTGGCGGCTGTTGATGCCGGTCTTGCCACCGACGGAGGAATCGACCTGCGACAGAAGCGAGGTCGGTATCTGCACGAAGCGGACGCCGCGGCGCACAATGCCTGCCGCAAAACCAGCGAGATCGCCGATCACGCCGCCGCCCAGCGCGATCACCGCATCGTTGCGCTCCACGCGTGCAGCGAGAACTGCATCGCAGACCGTCATGAGATGCTCGAAGCTCTTGGTCTTTTCACCTGCCGGCAGGGTCAGCGAGACGGCCTCGATGCCATCCGTCTGCAATCCGTCCATGAGACCTTCGAGATAAAGCGGCGCGACATGCTCGTCCGTGACGATCGCCGCGCGTTTACCCTTAAGCCGTGCCGAGATTTCGCCGCCTGCCCTGCCGATCAATCCCGCCCCGATCAGAATGTCATACGCGCGCTCGCCAAGCGGCACGTGGACGAGACGTTCATCGGCATGGATTTCGGAAGGCGTCATGGTGGTCAGTCTTTCTGTTTAAAGCCGGCAATAGCCGTCAGCACTTCGGTAGCGATGATTTCCTTGCGAACATCACGAGATTCAATGGTGATGTCGGCCTCCGCATAGATCGGATAGCGCTTCTCCATCAGGGCAGCGAGCGTAGCCTTGGGGTTTTCCGTCTTCAGTAACGGGCGATGGTCACGCTTGTTGACCCTCTCCCACAGAACCTCAAGATCGGCTTTCAGCCACAGCGAAATGCCGCCGCGCCTGATATGCGCGCGGGTATTGTCGTTGATGAAGGCGCCGCCGCCCGTCGAGACGACCTTGGGACCGCCACGCAGCAGGCGCTTGATGACCCGCGTTTCCAGCGCCCGGAATTCCTCTTCCCCATAGGTGGCAAAAAGCTCCGAAATCGTCATGCGCGACACGCGCTCGATCTCGACGTCCGTATCAATGAAAGGAACCCTGAGCTGCTGGGCGACCATGCGGCCCACTGCCGATTTTCCAGCCCCCATCAGCCCGACGAAGACGATGTTTCGCCGTCCGAGCCTTGCCCGCGCTTGCTCCCCGAGTGTGGCCGGGACGGATAAATTCGTTTCATTCATAAATTTGAAAGCCCGTTTGGCATGGATATCTGCAAATGTTTACGAAGCGTCAAGCCAAATTGCTGCCTGAATGGCGGTGAATCACAATGATCGCCGCATGCGGCGTCGACGGAGCTTGCAATTTGATCTTGTCGCCGCTTTCGCCGCACCGCATATACGTTTGATCGCCACCTGCACGGAGCCGCCATGCCCACCCTCTTCCGCTTCACGATGATACTGGCGACAATCGCGGGGCTGATCTACGGCGGCATGGTGCTGCTTGTCATGGTCGTTCAGCCCCGCGACCGCGAAGTGACCGTGCGTATTCCCTCCGAGCGGCTGAACCCGCCGGCGACAGAACCGGCGCGGCGCATCCCATGAGCGAACGCCAGTTGGCAGGGCGCGACGGCGCGCGGCTTGAAAGCTTTCTGGAAATGATGAGCGCCGAGCGGGGTGCCGCCACCAACACGCTCGCATCCTACGAGCGTGACTTGACGGATCTTCGGGAATTTCTTGGTGGTCGCGGCCAATCTCTGACAGAGGCCCAGACGCCTGATCTCTCCGCTTATCTGACCCACCTGTCCGCCCAAGGTTTTGCCGCGACCTCCCAGGCGCGCCGCTTGTCATCCATGCGGCAATTCTATCGCTTCCTCTATTCGGAAGGACTGAGGAGCGACGACCCGACCGGGATCATCGATGCGCCCAAGAAGGGCCTTGCCCTGCCGAAGACAATGAGCGTCGCAGACGTGAACAGGCTTCTGGGCCTTGCGGCGCAAGAGGCAGCAACGGAGGGTCCCGGCCAGCTCGCCCGCATCCGCATGCATCTGCTTCTCGAACTGCTTTATGCAACCGGCATGCGTGTCAGCGAACTGGTTTCTCTGCCGGTCAAGGTGCTGCGTCAGGAAGGGCGTTTCCTGATGATCCGCGGCAAGGGCAACAAGGACAGGATGGTTCTTCTTTCCCGAGCGGCGATCGAGGCGATGGAAAAATACGAGGCTGCCCGAAAGGCGCTGTTACGCGAAAACGGCAAGGCGCCAAAAAAGGCGGACGTTGCAGACAGCCCGTGGCTCTTCCCGTCCAACAGCAAGGAAGGCCACTTGCCCCGCCAAGTCTTCGCCCGTGACCTCAAGGAGATCGCCATGCGGGCGGGCCTTACTCCTTCTGCAGTGTCGCCGCATGTGTTGCGTCATGCCTTTGCAAGCCACCTCTTGCAGAACGGTGCGGATCTGCGTGCGGTGCAGGAACTGCTCGGCCATTCCGACATTTCCACGACACAAATCTATACACATGTATTGGAAGAACGGCTGCAAGAGCTGGTACAAACACATCACCCCCTTGCCAAACAGGGCAAAAACCTTGATTAGAGCGACCGGAACCGCCGGATAACCCGGTCAAACCTTGCGCAAAACGATCGGAAACGGATCTCATGCACAATTATCTCGACTTCGAAAAACCTATCTCGGACCTTGAAGGCAAGATCATCGACCTGAAGAAGCTTGCCGAAGAAGACGAGAGCATAGACACCTCGGAGGAGATCAACCGCCTGGAATCGCGCGTCAACGATGCGATGCAGGACATCTATTCCAAGCTGAACGCCTGGCAGAAAACGCAGGTCGCGCGCCATCCGCAGCGCCCGCATTTCGTCGATTACGCCAAGGCGCTGTTCACGGATTTCACGCCGCTTGCCGGCGACCGCAAATTTTCCGAAGACGCCGCCATTCAAGCCGGTCTTGCCCGTTTCAACGGACAGCCCGTCGCTATCATCGGTCAGGAAAAGGGCAATGACACCAAGAGCCGCCTAAAGCACAATTTCGGCAGCCCGCGCCCGGAAGGTTACCGCAAGGCGATCCGCGTTCTGGAACTGGCTGACCGCTTCTCGCTGCCGGTCGTCACGCTCATCGATACGGCCGGCGCTTATCCCGGCGTCGGCGCTGAAGAGCGCGGTCAGGCCGAAGCCATCGCCCGCTCGACGGAAATGTGCCTGAACGTGAAGGTGCCGATCGTCTCCGTCGTCATCGGTGAAGGCGGCTCGGGCGGTGCGATCGCGATCGCCACCGGTAACCGCGTCTACATGCTCGAACACGCCATCTACTCGGTGATCTCGCCGGAAGGCGCCGCGTCCATCCTCTGGCGCGATTCGACCCGCGCCAAGGAAGCCGCGACCAACATGAAGATCACCTCGGAAGATCTGAAATCGCTCGGCGTCATCGACGGAATCATTCCCGAGCCGATCGGTGGCGCGCACCGGGCTCCCGAAACCGTCATCAACGCAACGGGTGACGTTATCGCCAAGGCGCTGGCCGACCTTTCCCAGCGCTCGGGCACGCAGCTGCGCGCCGAACGCCGCCAGAAGTTTCTGGATATCGGCCGTAACCTCTAGACCATTTCCCGTAAAAGTGCACAGCGGTTTTACGTCCGGAAAATGCGTCTAAAGAAAGAGTCAGATTGTTTTGGCGGCTCGAAGGAAAGCCAGAACAATTTGACTCCGGCCTTAATTTCCGCCGCTATCGCCCCAACTCGGCCATAGTCCGGTCACATCAAAAGATGGATCGGTCGCCGCGGGGGCGGATCCGATTTCAGTTAAGAAGATGTAAACGGTTAATACCGTATTTAAATTGCACACGGAACGGTATAGAACTGCCGTCAATTCGTGCCATCGTCTTTCGGATCAGATCATGCGTTTGACACATTTTGCACTTCTTGCCTGTACCGCGCTCGTTCTTGCCGGATGCAACGACACGCTCGAAACCGTCGAACGGGATGTGTCGCACATCAAGAACAAGGTCGATTACCCATTGTCTCCGTCCATTCTGGCCGAGATCGACAAGAAGGGCATGGACCGCACATCGCCGATCATGATCCGCATCTTCAAGGAAGAAGGTGCGCTCGAAATCTGGAAGGCCAAGCGCGACAACCGTTTTGACAAAATTGCCGAATACCAAATCTGTGCATGGTCTGGAAAACTCGGCCCCAAGGTAAAAGAAGGCGACCGGCAGGCGCCCGAAGGTTTCTACAACCTCACCCCCGCGCATCTGAACCCGAATTCGAAATATTATCTCGCCATCAATACCGGCTTCCCGAACCGCTACGACGCTGCCAATGGCCGCAACGGCACCAATCTGATGATCCACGGCGCCTGCTCATCGTCAGGCTGCTATTCGATGACGGATGCGCAGATTCTGGAAATCTACGGTTTTGCCCGCGATGCCTTCAAGGGCGGCCAGAAGACGGTTCAGCTGCAGGCATTTCCTTTCCGCATGACGGCGGAAAACATGGCCCGTCATCGCAAGAGCGAGCACCTCGAATTCTGGAAGATGCTGAAGGTCGGCTACGACAATTTCGAAGTCACCAAACGTCCGCCTGAAGTGAATGTCTGCGAGAAGAAATACGTCTTCAACCAGCAAACCGAGGGCGGCAGCTTCAATGCATCGGCCCAGTGCCCGCCAATGAGCACGCCGCCCGCGCTCGTGAGCGCGCTTTCGAGCTATGAGAAGACCTACGATCTCGCCTATGAAAAGGCGATGAAGAAATATGAAGGCATGGCTTGGTATGACCCAAGCGAAGCCGAGCGCAAGGCGCTGGTGGCCGAAAAGCGCAAAGGCCGCGAACCCGCCTATGCCCCGACCGGCTCGGCGCTGAAGGCCGGCAAGTTGATGAAGGAAACGGAATATGCCGCGCTGATGGAGAAAAAGGCGCAGCAGGTGACGTCGTCTTCGCCAGCGACCAACGCAACCGCCTCGGCGCTGCGTGGCCCTCGTCCTTCCGCTACCCAACCGGCCACGGCGCCGCAATCGAATCCCGCCCCAGCTGCCCCGACAATGGTTGCCTCGGCTACGCCTGCAGCAGCCGGCCAGACTGGCGCTTCTGCCCAGAGCGTTCCGGTGCCAGCCATGAACCCGCTTGCCTATTCCGGTGCCCCGGCGCCGGAAGCACCCGAAAAGAAGCCGTTCTGGAAGTTCTGGGCCAAGGAATGACCGCGACGAACGATATCGTCTATGATTTGAGGGGGCTTAAATGCCCCCTTCCGGTTTTGAGAAGCCGCAAGAAGCTCGCAACGCTGAAAACGGGGGATGTTCTCACCGTCGAGACGACCGATCCTTTGGCGGTGATCGATATTGCGCATATGTGCAATGAGGATGGGCATCGTCTGGTGGAGACGACGGCGCTGGATAAGGGCCATCGGTTTCGGATTGTGAAGGGCGGGCAGGACGCCTTTTGACGCGGTCGCGCGACCTAAAACCGGAAGCCCGAAATCGCCAAAGGATTATCCGTCAGCGCCTGCCCGTCGGGGCGATCGATACCCGGCGCGCTGGTGAAGGCAGCGAAGAGATCCTTGACGAAAGCCTCCGGCAAATCCTTCGTGATCAGCACCATGCGCGTGCGCTGGTCGGCGGGGTCCGGCCAGGAAGAAAGACGCTCCGGCGCGTGAAAAATTGTCTGCACGCCATGGAGCACCAGCGGCCTGCCCGGATTGTCCGTGAGCTTCACAATCGCCTTCATGCGCAGAAGCTTTTCACCATGCGCCGAGCGCAGCAAATCCACGAACATGTCGATGGCCATTGGGCTTATCGGCTCGTCGTGAATGATGGAAAAGGAACGAATGGATGCATCGTGGCGGTTCACGTCGTGGCCATGATGGTGATCATCGTGGTCATGATGATGATGATGATCGTGGGCATGATCATGGTGGTGGTGATCGTGCAGCGCCTCTTCGCCTAGCCAACGGCTAACATCGGCGGTCTTGCTGCCGGCATCGTAAAGGCCATTATCGAGCAGACCAGCTGCGCTCCAGTCGGTTTTGTCGCCGTCCTCGATTATCGCGCGCGGATTGAGCGCCTGTAGGCGGGTCGTCAATGCCGCAATCGCGGCGTCACCGGCCAGCGCTCGTTTGGTCACCACCAGGCGATCGGCCACAGCCACCTGTTTTACAGCTTCCTGATGATTGTCGAGCGTGGAGAGGCCGTTCACGGCATCCACCACAGTGACCATGCCAACAAGCATGAAATTTTGCGCAATGACCGGGTTACCCATGACCGACTGCATGACGGGAGCAGGATCGGCAAGGCCGGTCGTTTCGATGACCACACGCTTCACCGGTTTCAGCTTGCCGGTCTGGATACCGTCCATCAGTTCCGCCAGCGTGTCCACCAGCTCACCGCGAACGGTGCAGCAAAGGCATCCTTCCGCCAGCTCTATGATGCCCTCGCCCGCGCTTTCGACCAGCATGTGATCGATGCTGACATCGCCGAATTCATTGATGATGATCGCCGCGTCGCTCATGTCAGGATCCTTGAGGAGCCGATTGAGCAGAGTCGATTTTCCGGCGCCGAGAAATCCGGTGATAATGGAGACCGGGATACGATCGCGAGACATGTCTGGCCTATATGTTGATTGCCGCTTTGGGGACGTCAGTTCAGGACGCAAAACCCGCAACGGCGTAACGCTAAAACAAATCGCTCGAAGCTGGCAGCCGCGAGCGACACTGTAATATCATAACATGATCGACCTGCGAATAGCCAAATGGTATGGTAGCCGGCAGACCTGTGCCGGCACCTTCGCCCGTCCGTCAGAATGTGGGCCTTGGGATCGGGATCGGGACGTTCGCCAACTGCCCCTTTGCGGCCGCGCCTTTGGGCGCATTAACCGCGACCGTCTCGCTGCCCGGTATAAGACCGGCGAAGGAATATTCCGGCGGGCGGGTCATTTCCTGCACATAGGGCGAATGGATGACCATGCGCCCTGCTTCGTCGCGTCCCTCACTGCGGATTTTGGCCGCCTTCGGGTTGCAGATTTCGGCGCTGATATCGTTGACCTCGGCGGTATCACCATAGGGGGCAAGCGAGGCAAGCGAAACACCCTGACCGGAAGGAGACGTCAGGCCCATCTGCAAAAGATCGGCCGACTGATCGGTTCGACCCGCCAGACTATCGGCCCCCAGCACCACGGTGATGATGGAGCGGCCGTTGCGCACGGCCGATGCCACCTGGTTGAACCCGGAAGCGCAGATAAAGCCGGTCTTCATGCCATCGGCACCATCGAAGCGACCGACGAGCATGTTGAAATTGGCGTAATTCTTCTTGCCCGTGGTAACGCCCTCAAGCGAGAAATAATGGGCATATTCGGGGAATTCGCGTTTGATGATCAGGGCCAGCAGCGCGAGGTCGCGGGCCGTCGTGTACTGGCCTTTGCCTGGCAGGCCGTTGGGGTTCACGTAATGCGTGGAATTCATGCCGAGGCGCTGCGCCTGCGCATTCATCTGCGCTACGAAATTATCCGTGTTGCCGCCGATGGTCTCTGCAATCGCAACCGCAATGTCGTTGGCGGACTTGATCAGCAGCAGCTTGAGCGCGCTGTCCATCGTCAGCTTCTGGCCAGGCTTGAAATACATCTTGGAGGCGGGCTGGTCGGCGGCCTTCTTGCTCATCACCACTTCGGTCTGCGGGCTGATCTTGCCGGCCTTCATCTGCGAGAATGCGATATAGGCCGTCATCATCTTGGTCAGCGATGCAGGATACCATTTGCGGAAGGCTTCCTGATGCGAGATCACCTTACCGGTTTTGACATCGATCACCATTTTCGGATTGGCATTGGCCACAGGGGCAGCAGCGACGACGCCTGCGGTGATGATGGCAATGGCTGCGGAAAGCCGGCGGGCGGCGGTTGGCGATTTGAAAGTCTGTGGCAAGGCTAGTCCTCGAATTCCCGTCTTCAGTCGGGGAATGGCAATATTCACCATATATGTCCTAGCAATGGCAAAGTACATTGATTACGTCAATTATGCGGCGCACTATCCACCACGGAGGATGGAGTTTTACGACACGCCGTACCGATGAACCCAGGAATGAACGAATGCCGATTTTGAACAGAGCCGCCGAACTCCAGCAGGAAGTCAGCGAATGGCGGCATCACCTGCATGAAAATCCCGAGATTTTGTATGACGTCGAGAACACCGCGGCCTTCGTTGCGGAGAAGCTGAAGTCCTTTGGCGTTGACGAAATCGTGACCGGGATCGGGCGCACAGGTGTGGTCGGAATCATCAGGGGCAATCTTACAGGCAACCGCACGATCGGCTTTCGGGCAGATATGGACGCGCTGCCCATCGTCGAGGAAACCGGCAAAGCCTGGGCATCGAAAACGCCCGGCGCCATGCACGCCTGCGGCCACGACGGCCACACCGCGATGCTTCTCGGCGCAGCGAAATACCTCACCGAGACCCGCAATTTTGCAGGCTCGATCGCTGTCATTTTTCAGCCGGCGGAAGAAGGCGGCGCCGGCGCGCTCGCCATGGTCGAAGATGGCCTGATGGACCGCTTCGGCATCAACGAAGTGTATGGCATGCACAATATGCCGGGCATTCCGCTGGGTACCTTTGCCATCCGCAAGGGCGGCATCATGGCCGCACCTGATAAGTTTTCGATCACCGTCAAGGGCCGCGGCGGCCATGCTGCCCAGCCTCACCGGACCATCGATCCAATCACCATCGGCGCGCAGATCGTCGGCAACCTGCAAATGATCGCCTCACGCAACGCCGACCCCATCCGCTCGGTTGTCGTCTCCGTCACCCGGTTTCACGCGGGCTCCAGCCATAACATCATTCCCAACGAGGCGGTGATTGCCGGCACGGTCCGCAGTCTTGACGAAACGGTGCGCGATCTGGCGCAGGAGCGCATCAAGCAGATGGCGGAAGGCATTGCGCTTGCCAATGGCGCGGAAGCGGACGTCCTCTATGAGCGCTATTGCCCGGTGACGTTCAACCATTCCGAAGAGACAGATCACGCCATCGCCGTCGCTCGGGACGTGGCCGGTGAGCGCAACGTCGATCCCGATGTCGATCCGTCCATGGCAGGCGAAGATTTTTCCTTCATGCTGAAAGAACGCCCCGGTTGCTTCATCTTCATCGGCAACGGCGACTCAGCGGGCCTCCACAATCCCGGCTATGATTTCAACGACGACGCGATCGCTTACGGTATCTCCTATTGGGTCAAACTTGCCGAGCAACGGCTTGCGGCCTGATTGGGCTGGAGGACGCCGAGCGCGAGATAGTACGAACCTCGGCCGCAGTTTAAGTTGAGGTTCGATTGGCAGGCGAGCCAGATCGCGCCACCCAAGCGATGCTGGTGATGCCAGTGGGTTTGCCTGCATCGAAAAACAAAAAGCTGACGTCGACGGCAATGCTGAACCCGTGGGCAATCGGGTCTAGCGTGGGCCTGCCATGCCGGCTAATGGCGGCTGCACCCGGCAACGGCCCGAAAGCAGCGCGCAAAGGAGACCGAGCCTCTGCCTTTCAAATCGCTAGCATTTTTGTGGATTCGATAACCCATAAGGGCGTCATCCGGCATTCCGCTACCAAAAGGATAGGAAGGCGCCAACTTTGGAGTATGGGCCTCTCCGTATCGTGAGTTCACTAGTCCTTACGACCAGCTTGCCGCCCGTTTTCGCGTCGCCAAGAATGCTCCTTCAAACGGAAGATTTGGGGAGAAAAAAGCGTGAGGATGATCTTCCTGAACAGATACGGCTTTCCCGACCAGTCGGCAACGAGCCGCATGATATCATCGCTCGCCTTTTCAATGGCCCAGCGCGGACTGGATGTGATTGTCGTTGCAAGTCGCGAAATCCATGATCACCCGAGCAGCGTATTGCCCGCAACTGAGACAGTTCGAGGGATTGCTATCGTACGGCTTGCGAGCGGCCGTTTCGGTCGGCACAGCCTCATGCGCCGCAGCATTGATTATCTTCTCTTTCAGGTGCTGGCATTCGTTTGGCTTCTGCGCAACGTTCGGGCGACGGATACGGTGGTTGTCTGCACCGATCCTCCGCTCCTTTCCGTCATGAGCAGCGTTGCGATCCGCCTCAAGGGGGCGCTCATGGTGAACTGGATCATGGACCTTTTTCCGGAGACAGCAACGGAGCTTGGATTTTTCAGGAAACGCGCACGGTGGGTTGGGCCATGGCTGACGCAGCTGCGCAACTGGTCTCTGCGATCCCCCGGCATGGTTGTCTGCCCGACCGACAAGATGGCCGAATTCATTTTCACGCAAGGCATCTCAAAAGACCACGTCAGCGTCCTGCATCACTGGTCGGATGGGGAGGAAATCTATCCCGTCTCGCCCCAGGATAACAGCCTGCGGAAAGCGTGGGGACTGCAGGATGTGTTTGTCGTGGGTTATTCAGGAAACTTCGGGCGGGCGCATGAGTTCGGCACTATGCTGGCAGCGGCAAAACGTCTGGAGCACCGGGCAGATATTCGGTTCCTTCTCATTGGCGGCGGACACCAGCACGCGGCTGTGAAAACCGCCGTTCGGGATCTCGGTCTTCAGAACGTCATCTTCAAGCCGCTGCAGCCCGTTGAGAAACTGGCTGAAAGCCTCAGCGTTGCTGATGTACATCTCGTCTCACTGCTGCCGGAACTGGAACATTGCATCATTCCAAGCAAATTCTATGGCATCCTGGCGGCCGGGAGGCCGACAATCTTCGTTGGCGATCATGATGGAGAGGTACCACGCGTTCTAAGAGCCAAAGGGTGCGGCAGCAACGTCGAGATCGGCGAGACCGATAAGCTCTGCGGCATCATCGAAAAGCTCTGCGACAACCCGAACACCGCGGCAGAAATGGGGGATGCGGCAAGGCGGCTGCTTTGTACCGACTACTCCCGAGAAAGGGCGGCAGACGCCTGGGAAGGACTGATCGCCAGGCTGCGGACTGTCGCGCCTTCCGGGGCCCCTCTCGCTCAAGGTATCTCGCCATGAAAGACAAAGTCGTCGTCAGTCAGCTCGGCGCCCGCATGCATTATGCCGTACCGAGAATATTTGCATCCGCTGGCAGGCTGGCGCATTTTTATACCGACATATGCGCCACCAAAGGCTGGCCGAGAATCGTCAATTCGTTTCCGACGACGTTTTACCCGCCACCGGTCAGACGTTTGGCGGGTCGGCTGCCAAAAGGCGTGCCGACGGCGCTGACGACCGTGTTTTCCGGCTTTGGCCTCCGTTCCGTTCTGCGCCACATGCGCGCCAGAGACGTTGTGGAAGAGACCTCTCACGCGATCTGGGCCGGATCAGTTTTTTCAGAGAGGGTGGCCCGGCGCGGCTTCCATGGCGCGGCTGGGCTCTATGCCTTCAGCGGCGACGCACTTGAACAGATGCGGGCAGCAAAGCAGCAGGGCCTTTGGACCGCAGTCGAGCAGATGATCGCGCCCCGTGACGTTGTCGAAGCGCTTTTGGCACAGGAGATGGCGCGGTTTCCCGAATGGACCGGCCCGGCGCAGGAAAATCCGCACGCGCGCCTATTCGCCGACCGGGAGAAAGCGGAGTGGCAGCTTGCGGATGTCATTGTCTGCCCGTCGGAATTTGTTCGCAAGCACGTTGTCGCGTGCGGTGGGCCGCAAGCCAGGTGTGTGGTCGTTCCCTATGGAGTCAATGCTGCCGCTGCGATCGACAGACAAGCACGCATGCCAGGACCGATCAGGGTTCTGACCGTGGGCGAAGTCGGATTGCGCAAGGGGTCGCCCTATGTCGTGGAAGCCGCCCGACTGATGGAGGATCGTGCCCGTTTCCGGATGGCGGGCCGCGTTCGCGCACACGATGACGTCAAGCAACAGATATCGCAGTGGGTTGAACTGAGAGGGATCGTGCCGCGCGCGCAGATCATCGAGGAGTTTCGGTGGGCGGATGTCTTCCTGCTGCCGTCGCTTTGCGAAGGGTCTGCGACCGCCGTCTATGAGGCGCTGGCAGCCGGCCTGCCCGTGATAACAACGGAGAACACCGGCACTGTCGTGCGCGATGGCATCGAAGGTTTCATCGTTCCTGTCTGCGATGCAGAAGCTATCGCAACTGCCGTGCGTGCGCTCGCCGACAATCCCGAGCTGAGGCGGACCATGTCCGCCAATGCCCTTCTGCGCGCGGCCGAACATACCGTGGAGTCTTATGGGGAACGGCTTCTCGCTGCGCTTTCCGGGCCACATCTGTCGAAGCCTTCGGGTCTTTGCCTGGCGGATGAAGCGCGATAGCTGGGGAGCAAAGACATATGAAGATCATCCACGTCATCGCTGCGATCGATCCCAAATACGGCGGGTTACAGGCCGTTGCCATGCGCCTTGCCGCCGCACAGGCGGGCCTCGGCCTTGATGTGCATATCGTCAGCCATGGCGACGCCGCGATTGAGGCACAGGTCAAGGAAATCGGCCGCAGCATACCACATTTCGAGCATGTCCACTGGCACCTGCTGCCGCCGGCCGGGAGCATGGAGACGCTGTTCTGCTTCAGTGGCCGACGTGTACTGAAAGCCCTGCTGAAAGATGCCTCTTTCATGCATATTCACGGCGTCTGGGAGCCCTTTCTGCTCTATGCTTCCAGGCTCGCCCGCGCCGCTGGCGTACCCTACTGCATTTGCCCGGCCGGCATGCTGGATCACTGGAGCCTCGGGCAGCGATCGTGGAAGAAGAAGATCGCCTTGATGCTTTGCTATCGCAAGATGCTGAACGAGGCGGCGTTTCTGCATCTGCTGAACATCGATGAAATGGCAGCTGTTGCGCCGCTGAAATTCCACGCACGCAATCTGATCATACCGAACGGCGTCTTTGCCGAGGAGTTCGATCCTCTTCCCGCCCGGGGGCATTTCAAGCGGAAAATTGCCCTGGCGCATGGCAGGCGTTACATTCTGTTTCTATCCCGCCTCCACGTCAAAAAGGGTATCGACATTCTTGCCTCGGCCTTTGCGGCTATCTGTGAAACCTATGTCGATGTCGATCTCGTCGTGGCAGGCCCACCGAGTGGAGCCGAGGGCCAGTTCATGCATCTGGTCAACAAGCTAAATATTCGCAACCGCGTCTTTATGGTCGGGGCCATTTACGGTGAAGCAAAGCTCCAAGCCATGGTCGATGCAGACTGCTTCTGTCTGCCAAGCCGACAGGAGGGTTTCAGCATGGCGATCACCGAAGCGCTTGCCTGTGCCACACCTGTGGTGATCACCGACCAGTGCCACTTTCCCGAGGTGGGTTCTGCCGATGCCGGGGTCATCGTCGCGGTTGACGCAGCCGAAGTTGCCAAGGGCTTGGCAACCGTGCTCAGCAACCCCGCCAAGGCGAGAACGATGGGTGAAAACGGTCGTCGGCTTGTGCTGGAAAAATTCACCTGGCCGTCTATCGCCCAAGCGACGCTGGAGGGCTATCGGCTGAGCGCGTTGGAGGCCGCCGCGTCTTGACGGCGGGAACCGACGGGTCTTGCCGGGTTGCCGACATAGATCGTCCACGGCTCCAGAGACTTCGCCGTGACGGCGCGTGCGCCGAGCACTGCCCCCTTGCCGACGACGACACCGGGACCGACGAAGGCTTCCGCAGCCACCCAGGCGTCCTCCTCGATCACCACAGGCCGCTTCACCAGGGGAAACGCGCTATCCTGAACATCATGCGACCCGGTGCACAGATGGGCACGCTGTGAAACCGAGGCATAGGGGCCGATGGTGATCATGTCGACGTTGTAGCAGATCACCCCAGGCCCGAGAGATGAATGACGCTCCATGACGAGGTGCCCCGGCCACCACACAATCACGCTGGAATACACCATTGCCGTGGCGTCCAGGCGCGCGCCAAAACTGCGCAGGAGAAAATTGCGCCAGCGGCGCATCGGCGGCGGCGTCCAGCTGGCGAGAAGCCGCCAGACGATCATCCATCCCAGCCGTTTCAATCGGAAATGCAATGCGAAGGTCGGACCTCCGAAACGCGGCAGGGGCGTCGTCGCATGCTGAAAACCGGGATCGTCGTATCGTGAACGCATCGCCTATCCTCCGGCCTGAGACGTCAAAGATGGTATTTCGTACCGACGCTGCTGTACGCGCGCGGGTATGACGGCAAATGCCAGCGCCGGCGCTGCGAACATCAGCATATGCACCCAGACCATGAGAACCCAGTCGGTCTGGTGCGATATGGCGTGCATGGAAGGTATGATAGACAGGAGATAGGTGAATTGCGCGGCAAACTCGCCCGTGTTGGCGGTCACCCAGATCCGGCGCACCAGATAGGCGAGCAGGAAAAACTTGAACGCTCCCAGGTACCAGAACGATCCGAAGGCGTCCGCCATCCCGGTCTCCGTCGTGCCGAGGACTGGATTGTAGTCACGCGATTGTACCGGTACCGGCAGCATGAAGGATTGCTTGACCTCAACGCCCACGAGTTGCGCGGGCACGAAGTTGAACACCAGCCTGTTCCAGTGGAACTTGCCGTAATCGAATTGCAGCGTGTTTGCGGTATTGTCGATCCGCATGATCGCATTGCGCATCTCGTCGCCGCCATCCCGGAAGACTTTTTCAAGATTGCCTATGACATCTATTTTCTTGATGTCATCCCATACGGGCGCGTCGTTGGCCTTGGTGATGGCGCGGTAATCGCCCATGCTGTTCATCGTGAGCGTGCCGAGAACAAGCGCAATGATGACGAAGATCCGCGGGATGGCCCACCCCTTGTAAAACCACCATGCCAGCGCGAACATCATGATGAGTTCCACGGCTTCGGCGCGCTTTCCGGTGATGACGATGCGATCCAGATAAAAGACCAGATCAAACGCGAGGACGGCCAGCGCCAGCCAGGAAAATCGTCGCGCAAGGCAAAGCACGGCAATGGCGAGACCATAGCTCAACAGCCGCGAAAAGAAGATGTACATGACAGGGACACCGGTCATCTGCACTGCGATGGTCAGCTCTCCCGGCAGTCGGCTAAGCATGAAATAGAAATAGGCGCCGGCGACTGAAAGAACGGCTGCGACGAGGAGCAAACGTGTCTCATCGAAATCGATCCGGAAGAATGCAAAGGGTCTTGCCTTTCTGCTCCATCCCCACCAGCACATGAAGAGGCACAGCATCATGAAGATGGCGGTTCTGGCAAACGCGCCTTCCGGCAGGAATCTTTCAGACGCAAGGCCGGGAACCTGGGGCAAGATGAAACTGAACGTGATGACGCCCGTCAGGAACGGGAACTCGTAAATGCGTTCCCGGCGCATCATTCCCCAACAGATGAGCAGGACAACACCACCGAAGAGGCAAAAAACCAGAAGCGTGTTCATGAGGCGAGTCCCGCTTGAACCGGCGGCAAATCCCGCACGAAACTGCTCCTGAGGTCGTAAAAGACTGTTTTGGCGTATTCTTTGAAAACCTGCACACCGTCGGCGCTGAAGGCAAGCCGCCACAGCGGCACGGCTCTGTGCGCAGGAAGCGAAATCCACTCGATTTGAGGCATCACAAACCGAAAGCGCTTCACCGCGCGGCGTGAATGAAACCAGCTCGTGACGAGGATGGCGCGCCTTGCTCGCATTTCAATCAGTATCGGCTCTGCGAAGGTCGCGTTTTCCCATGTGCTGAGCGAAAGACATTCTTTCGATATGGCTTGGACATTGACCCCCAACCGCACCAGCATGTCACGGATGAAGTCGCAATCCCCATAGCCCGTCACCAGAACGAGCGGCGCTAGTCCGTCATGCCAGAGTTTAGCCGCCTGAGTAGCTCGAGGAGGCCCGTCACCGCCGAGAACCACGATGACATCGGCTTGGGCGGGGGGATCCTCCATGACGAGAAGAGATCCTGCTGAAACCAGGGACAGTCCGTACAGGCCGACCGCACTGAAGATGATGATGCCGAGGCAGTTCCAGTTGCGTTTAGGCAGCCAGTTTTTTTCGATGTTGCGCGACATGCGCCAATGCCAGGTCCGTTGTTTCGAAACGGGCTTTGAGGGACTTCGCGTTCCGGGCCACGGCGATTTCATGATGCCATTACTCTTCACTCGGCGCTTGTATCGCCCTTGACTCCGTCCCGGCGGTGGCAGCGACCGGGAGACGTGCTGCCTCGCGGTAGAGATCGAAGTTGTTGCCCCTGTGAAGCCAGGTTTTTGAGAAATAACCCGTCGCGGCAAGGACGAACGCGGTATGAAGAGCAATCGGTATCAGAAGGCCGGCTGCCATCATTTCCGCCGGAACACCGGCTTTTATTCCGGCAAAACCGATGCCGCCGCAGATGAAGGAAATAACGACCAGCGTGTTCGTTGCCGCTGCCGGCGTAAAACCGTAATCCAGGAGCAGATGATGAAAGTGCCAGCGATCGGCTGACATTGGACTGCGCCCGTGCATGATACGACGGACAATCAGGCTGAGCGTATCGGTGATCGGCAGAATGACGATCCACAACAAAGCCGGAAACGAGACGGCACTGCTCTTGGTCGCCAACAGGACGATCACATAGGCAATCGTCGCACCCAGCGCAGTACTGCCCGCATCACCGAGGAAGATGCTCGCCCGTGCACGCCATGGACCGCGCATGTTGAAAACCAGAAAAGCACAGAGGCATACGCAGAGTGCCTGAAGCGGCGCGATGATGTCGCCGACACCGGCGAAAATCGCCACGATCATCAGCCAGATCAGCGAGACACCTGCCGTGCCGCCAGCAAGCCCGTCGACGCCGTCGAGCATGTTCCACGAATTCACCAGCCCGGTCACGAAGAGAACGCCAATGACGAAAAACAAAGGCAGGAACAGATCCGAATGCTGCGTGAAGAGAACGCCGACGGAGAGAGAGCCGATATTGGCGCCGCCTACGAGAGCAATCGACATTGCCAGTTGCATGACAAGGCGTCCTGCTGCGGGCAACGGCCGGCGATCATCGACGACACCCATCAGCAGGATGACGGCCAGTCCGAGCCAGAAGTTCATGCCGAGAGCGGCGCTCCACCCGCCGACGAAGGCGGAAACAGCAAAAGCGGAAAAGATCGCTATGCCACCGCAAAGCGGAACGGCGCCGGTGTGGCGTTTACGAATTAGATCGGGGCGATCCACGAGCTGATAGGCGACGGTCAGGCGCCTGAGAACGACGATGAGGGACACGCACAGGACGAAAGTAGCGATGGTGTTGAAGAATATCCCCGACATGTCTGATCCCCCCGATGAACCTCGGCGGAGCATCCGCAAGACCCGCCTCCTGCCGATCCTAAAAAACACCGGCCCTGAGGGGTATGCGGGCAAAAGGCGTGTGAAATCCATCAAAGGGAGGGGGTGTCGACATCAATGTCTACCCTCCCTACCCCCGAACCGGATCGACCATCGAAAGAGCTAGGTTTGAGACCTTGGCGACAAGAGGCCAGAAAGGGCCGACTCGGCGGCGAGTGGGGCTGTTGCGGGCGATCATTCCTGAGCTGAGAGAACGGCGATCCAGTCCTGGAAGCCAAAAGCATTGGCCGATGCCGGCACCGTTATGTTGCGAAGACCGCTGCGGCCAAGGCGAACGATCGGTTCGATATAAATTCCGTTCGACGGATCGTACCATTGAAGCACCTTCTCGCCTGCCGCCAAACTGTCGAGATCAATCGCAACGGAAGGCGTATCGAGATAGATCACGGCGAAAGAGCCATCCCTGTCACGCGCCGCAAATGCGCCCGCATCGCCTTTCAGCAGGCTGCCCTGATCGGGCACGAGCTTCCACCATGCCAGTTGCCTGAAAAGCGTTGACAGATGCGTGATGCTTTGCGCACCACGGCTGCTTAACGAGCGTTGCCAGCTGTCCTTCGCTTCATAGAGCCCGGCGGCGGAGAAATGCCATACCGGATTGTTACCGAAGACCTGGCCGCCCGCTCCCGAAAGCAGCGCACCATAGGCAATGAGACGAACCTGCCGTTCCTTGACATTGTTCTCGCCCTCATAGGCGCTTTCGATGAGGAAAAAAGGGCGTCTCGGTCCAGATCGGTACCGATTGAGCACCGCCGCCGCGACATCGCCGTACGTATAAACCGAATCGATATCGAGCCAGGAAGCGTCGCGCCAAAAATCATTCGTCACCGTATCGGGATTGCCATGCACGGTCTGTAATGCGGAGGGGTCAGTTTCTCTGATGCCCATGGCGACAGCCGTCACCAGAGCACGATCGGGCGGATCATAATCGCCGCCCTGGACCCAGATGATGTTCGGGTACTTCGCAAAACGTTGTCCAACATATCGTCCATATTCCCGAAGCTTTTCAGGCCCGGCCGCGACCATTTCCTGATACCATCCTTCCGGGCCACCGCGTGCGCCGCTATAGGCCGGACAGAGAAGCACCAGCATGTTGCGACGAGCGGCTGCCTTTATGACTTCTTCCGCCCTGTCGAAATAGGCCTCGTTCGGTTGCCCGAAGGCATCGCCTTCGAAGGGTCTTTCGCCGTAGAAGTTTGCTGGCGCCTTGCGGGAGAACTGGTGCTCGATCAACGAAACAAGGACGGTGTTAAACCCCTGCCTCTTTCGGGTTTCCAGATAAAATTCCGTATCGGAGATAGACGTATCGCCGATGAGCGACCACGCACTGTCCCCGACGATCAGGAATGGCAAACCCTTGCTGTCTTCGAGATAACGCCCGTCCTGCGCCCTCCTCAGCGGAAAAACGCTGTCCTGTGCGATACAGGCCGAGGACATGCATAGCCAAAGAAGGAGGAAGGCGCGCAAATGTCCAAGTCGGCCATGATAGCTGATCATCGCTTCAGAGCCGTTCACGAACGACACGCAGCCAGTTTTTCAAAGGCAACGGCAGATAGGTTCTAAGGCCGGGTCGCAACCCCGCGGGAATGGACCAGTCCTCCATTTTGAGCACTTTCGACAGGCCGGGACGATCGTTCAGCGTCATGGAAATGACGTCGTGATAGCGAGCAGCCATCCGCTCGATGCTGAAGCGGTTCAGGACCATTTCCTTTCCCGCGATCGACATCCGCTCGAGAAGGTCGCGATCGGCGTGCAAGCGCGCGATCGCATTGGCCGCTGCCGTATAATTGCCGATCGGGAACAGGAAGCCGTTTTGGCCCGGCACGACAATCGTATCGGTCACGCCGCGAATATGAGACACGACCGGGACGCAGCCGCCGGCCATTGCCTCGATCATCGTCATGCCCAGCCCCTCGAAGCGGGACGGCATGATGAGAACATCATGGCTCGCCATGATGACTGGTATGTCTGAAAGCTGCACGGATCCTGCGTAACTGACGCGACCATCATGGCGGTCCAGCCTCCGTCTGAGCTTGCCCATATCCGGCCCATCTCCGACGATCGTCAGGCGCACCGCCTCGGGCGACCCGTCCAATATTTCCCGCAACCACATCACGCCTTTCGATGCATCTTCAATACGGCCGACGAAAAGAGCCTTGAGTTCCGGCCCCCGGTTGACGCCCCGAACCGCCTGGCGACGAAACGCATCGCTGTCCACTGCATTCGGGATTGCGTAAGTGCGATCCTTCGAAAAGCCGTTGCGCGCGATGAGATCGGCGCAGCACCGCTCCGATACGCCGATCGTGACATGGGCGTAGTCCCGCACCGCGCGGGCGGCTGCATATGTTCCAGGCGAGATATTATGGACGACGAGGATACGCAGGATACCCTCGGGCAGATAGCGCGCGATGTTTGTCTGCAACTGATCGCCGAGAACATTGACGATCACACCGTCGAACCCGCCTTCTTCGATGGCGGTCGCCATGCGCGATGCACATTCGCGTTCGCTGAGATTGACGGGCATGCGCAGCAGTTGCCCGAATGCCCTCTCACCCTGCAGGTCGAGTGGCAGCCCGTATGTTTCCTTGCATACGCCGAGCCATCGCACGTCCATGCCATAGTCGGCGAGGCCTTTGCGAAGATGTTTGAAGACGGAATAGGTGCCGCCGATATGGGGAAGGACAAAATAGGCAAGCTTCATGGCGCACCCTCGCTCATTCATCCACAGCCATGCCGCTACGATCAAAGGCGGATGGTTCGAGTGGCGGCTAGTGCGACATACTAAGAAGCCACGGAATGACAGTCAGTTGCATCTTAGGCTTAGCTGTTTCTTCTTTTGGGAGGTTTGCTTGGCTGAAACTATACGTTTGGCGTAAGAGGCGACCCGAAGGACGGTGTGGGGTCGTGCTGATCCAAGGGATATCAATGCCATATCGAGCGTGTCGGCGCCGGGCTGCGATGGGAAAATAAATGAGGATCACTCTCCTTGGACAATTTGGCTCGGGCAATTCGGGCAATGACGGGTCGCTGGAAGCCATGCTCCTTTATCTGCGCAGGATGAGGCCCGATGCCGATCTCCTATGCATCTGCGCAAGTCCGACCGTCGTAAGCGCGAAGTTCAACATTCGCGCGATGGGTGCGGGGGGGCCTCCTCTGACCAATGCCTGGATGAGGCAATTGGACAAACTACTCGGCAAGGTGCCTCGACGGCTCATGCTCTTGGTCAGCGCCCTCTTGAGTTTCGACAAGGCTGACCTGATGATCATTCCGGGGACCGGCATCCTCGATGATTTTCAGGAAAGGTGGTTCGGCTGGCCCTTTGTCGTATTTTGCTGGTGTCTCGTCGCCCGCCTTCGTAACACGCGCATCGCCTTCGTCAGCATCGGTGCGGGTCCAATGAAAAACCGTCTCAGCCGCTGGTTCCTGCGCTCGGCCGCACAGATGGCCTCCTATCGATCCTATCGGGACGATTTCTCGCTCAACTACATGAAAATGATCGGTGTCGATGTGTCGCGAGACCACCGTTACCCCGATATCGCCTTTGATCTTCCCGTTCCCGTGCCCCACCGGCAAAACCAGGCCAACGGCGCTATGAACATAGGCGTTGGGGTCATGGACTATCGCGGCTGGCGTCACAATGATCCCGACTCCGTCAGGATCTACACGACCTACATCCACAAGCTCTCACGGCTCGTGAGCTGGTTGATCGGTGAAGGACACCGCATCACCCTTTTGATGGGGGACATTACTGACAGGGTCGCCTGCGCGGATCTAATGTTTCTGCTGACGGATATGCTCTCCGAGGACGAGCTGGCCCAGATCGACATCAGCTCGGCCGCAACGCTGCGCGATATCATGCAACAGATGGCGGCAATCGACCTTGCCGTGGTGTCGAGATATCATGGAGCGGTCTGCTCCCTGAAACTCGGAAATCCGACAATATCCATAGGTTATGCCCGCAAGTTCGATGATTTGATGACTGATTTCGACCAGGAGAGATTCTCCCGGCATATCGACACGTTCGAAGTCGAAGAGGTCATCGAGCTGGTGAAGGAGATACTCGCTGGAGCAGGAGCTGTGCGGCAGCGGATTGCCCGCGCCAATGATCGCTTCAAGCGCCAGCTCACCGAGCAAGAAGCGCTCCTCGGTCGGGAATTTCTCTCAATAGACGCCGTTGCAACACCGCAGAGCGTTTCGACTTAGACGCAGGGTCTCGCAACATGATGCTGTCGACGTCACAGCCGAGCTCTTCATTATCCGAAGGGAGTAGACCGCACTTTTTCGGATGGCCTTCAGCATACAGTCTTCAAACTGTTTACCCCCAGGGATCCGGCAGCCATCCCAACGGTCAGATGTCCAAGGTCCAGGTCCCACTCTAATTTGACGCGACCGTCGATTATCGGCGACGCTGTCGGAGCGCATCGATGCACAAAGTCCGCCGCGCCTTTTTCATGGCAATGCTGGAACAACACCTCGGAATCGCGATCAATTTCGCTTTGATAGCGATCGTATCGAGACTGCTCTCGCCGGCGGAAGTTGGCTTTGCCGTCATCGGTTACGGGGTGACCTCGGTGATCTTCGCCTTTCGCGAATTCGTTTCTTCCGATTTCCTCATCCAGCTCGATGTCGTTGAACGCGACGACATTAACACGTCGCTCACATTGCTGCTCCTGGTCAGCGGCTTTCTCGGGATCATTCTTTATCTGTGCGGACCGTATCTGGCGATTTTTTACCACCAGCCCGGTCTCCAGCACTATCTTATCGTCGCAATTGCCGCCGTCATGGCCGAAAGCCTGGGCATGCCGGCGTTCTCGATGCTGCGTCGGCGGCTGGCCTTCGGCACCATCGCACGCGTCCGAACCATCGGCCTCGTCGTTATGGCGGTCGTAACAATCTTCACTGCCAGCAAGGGAGGGGGCTTCGTCAGTTTCGCTCTCGGCCTGCTCGTCGGCAACAGCGTTGCGAGCGCCCTTGCCGCCTATGCCGATCCGGCCCAGCGCAAAGCGCGCCTTTCACTCAAATCGTGGCGCCGCATGGCCGAATTCGGCCGCTTCAGGGGCGCCTCCACCATCGTCGACAAGCTATACGAATCCCTGCCGCAACTCGTCCTCGGGTTTGCCATGACCCCGACAGCGGTCGCCATCTACAATCGCGCCAATACCGTCTGCTCCATTCCCGACCGCATCTTCCTCTCGGCAATCTTCTCCTTCGCGTTTCCGGCGCTCGCTGCCGAAGTTCGCGAAGGTGGAGATGTCCGCAGGTCCTATCTTCGCGCCCTCAGCTACATCACCGTGCTGTATTGGCCATCGCTGATCATGGTCGCCATTCTCGCCGATCCCATCGTGCGCCTTGCACTTGGAGACCAGTGGCTCGCCGCCGTCGCGATCACACGCATTCTCGCACTTGCGTCGATCTTCTGGTTTCCAATGGTTTTGACAACGCCGTTGCTGATCGCTCTCAACGCCAACCGGGAGGCTTTTCTTGGCAATTTCGTCTGCCGCAGCGTCTCGGCAATCGTGCTCTGCTCTGCCAGCTTTTTCGGCCTGACCGCGGTAGCGCTGAGCCAGTTCGTTACCCTGCCCTTCCAGATGCTTGTCGCCTTCTATCTGGTAAGACGCCATGCGCACTTCAAATTGCCCGAACTCTTCGCGGCTATCGGGACGAGTGCAGCCGTGACCCTTGCCGCGATTGCGGGACCGCTTGCCATATCCGCTTCGATCGGATTCCGCTTCGATTATTCCCTCGGCCAGGCTGGCAGCGTCATCCTGCTTTCGGTGGCCGGTTGGGCGGCCTGCCTGCTTCTTCTGCGTCACCCACTCGTCAGCGAGATACGTTCGACGCTCCATGCTTTCGCCGGACGTCCACGCAGGGCCGGTAGACCTCCTGCGCCAGCTTCCATTTCAGACACCGTCGTTTCCGCAGCGGCTGAACCATGAGCAGCATCGATATCGTCATTCCCAATTACAATTACGGTCGCTTCCTCGAGGGATGCGTACAAAGTGTCCTTGGCCAGAACATATCGGAAATGCGTATCCTTATTATCGACAACGCCTCCACGGACGACAGTGTTGCGATCGCCCGGTCCCTCGCCACGGCAAATCCCCTCATCGAGACGAGCCTGCACACCATCAACCTCGGCGGTCACGCGTCTTTCAACGAAGGCATCGATTGGGCTCGGGCGGACTATTTCGCCATCGTCTGCGCTGACGATATGCTGTCGCCTGGAGCACTCGCGCGCGCAATAGAGGCACTCGACGACCATCCCGGCGCGCATATGGCGTACGGGCGGACCGCCTTCTTCCGTGACGACGCCGAGGTAGCCTCAAGCATTTGCAGCGATGCCGATGGCATGCAGCTTCATCGCGGTATCGACTTCATCGTCAGGATTTGCGCGACGGGACGCAGCCCGGTGCCGGGTCCACTCGCCGTCACCCGAACGCATATTCAGCACCAAGCCGGTCATTACCGGCCAGCGTTGCGCCATACCGACGATGTTGAGATGTGGATGCGGCTCGCGGTGCTGGGTGATATCGTCGAGCTCGATGCCGTGCAGAATTTCACGCGTATCCACGGTGCCAACCAATCGGCCACTCTTAACAACGTGCTCGGCTGGAACACCGAAATGGAGGCTGCGCTCGAAAGCTTCTTTGGCAATGAAGGGGCTTTCCTTGAGAATGCAGAAACGCTGCTGAAACGCGGTCGCGCGAGCCTGAGCGACCGCGCCTATTGGTGTGCCCTTTCCAATCTGCTGCGGCGCCGGCCCGGCGCGCGTGCCCTTCTCGCACAGGCAGTTCGCCTCAGACCCGCTTCAGCATTTCTGCCACCGGTAAGCTATCTTATGCGTCGACCAGACGCGTTTCATCGCATTCGCGCGGCAATCGCCCGCCGATAGCAATCGCCCGCCAGTTGGTGTTATTGAGCCTATTCTTCGGCATTCAGCACAAGGCGCAGCAGGGCCGGCAGCGAAGCGGATTTCGTTCGCCGCATGATGGAGGCGCGATGATTTTCGACAGTGCGCTGACTGAGCTTCAAATCGGCAGCAATCACCTTGTTGGCCTGTCCCTGAACAATCCGGTCGAGGATCTGCCGTTGCTTGCGGGTAAGCATCGCCAGCGTGGCGCGCGCCGTTTCGCGCCGCTCTTCGCGCTCGTTCGCATCACGCGATCGCTCGAAGGCCAAGAGTACGCTGCGATATATGTCCTGGTAAGAAAATGGCTTCTCGATGAAATCGGCCGCACCATAACGCATCGCATTAATTGCCATACGGACATCGCTGCGACCCGTGATAACAATCACCGGAAACCGATGGTGTCTTTCTTTCAGCAAACGCAGCAATTCCATGCCGACCATGCCGGGCAAATAGGCGTCGACAAGCAGACAACCTGATCTGTCTGGCTTATAGTCGGCAAGATATTCTTCCGCCGAAACATACGTTGCGACCACCCAGCCCTCACCTTCGAAAAGAGCGCGCAAATTGTCCCTGATGTCTTGCTGGTCGTCGATGACTTCGATGAGCCTGCCCCTCATCGGCTCCATCAATTCAGCTTCGCTTACCTGCGCTGCTCTCTCGCCGGTTTGGCGAACGACCAAAGTCTCAACCGCCTGCACCACGTCCTTGAGTTTCGCCGGCTTGTGCAGATAGGGAATTTCGTGCTGAGCAAAATCGCTCAGCGTCTTGCCTGAAATATCGCCTGTGAGAATGAGCGCCGGAACATTGCGGAAGAGTACCTGCCGGATTTCTTCAATCACAGCGATGCCATTGCCACCGGAAGGAAGATTGTAGTCTGCGAGAATAGCGTCGGGGATGAACTTCAACCCCCGAACAATAGCGGTTGCTTCGGCAGCCCCAGAGGTCGCAGCGACGACGTATCCAGCTTGCTCCAATCCCATCTTGAGCAGATCGCGCATCCCGTTATCGTCTTCGATGATCAAAACCGATGCGGACGAAAGGGCGCCGGCTTGACGCGACCGGCCATTAACGGTCGTGCGCATTTGCGCAAGCGGCTCCCCTGCCGGCGCGCGATCCATCTCGATCATGAAAGCGGAACCTTTATGCAATTGCGACCGCACCGCAATCTTTAGTCCAAGAAGGTCGCCAAGCCGCTTGACGATCGACAATCCCAGTCCCAACCCACCGTCTTCCGCACCATCAGCTACATTGAGTTGCAGATATTCCTGGAAGACGTCCTCGATGCGATCGTCGGGAATGCCTATTCCGGTGTCCCACACGTCGAACCGAACCTTTGCACCGCGGCGGCGACAGCCAACCAGGATCGTGCCACACGGCGTGTACTTGATTGCATTGGACAGAAGATTGCGAACGACCTGCTCGAACAGACGGGGATCGGTGCGAACGGCCAGGCTGGACGGGACGACACGGAGTTGCAGCCCCGCCGCCTGAGCGGGATAATAGAACTCCCTGAAAAGCTTTCCTAGAAGATCGCCTATCGGAAAGCTCACCATCTGCGGTTCCGCCATCCCTGCTTCGATCTGGTTGATATCTAGAACAGTGTTGAGTATGCCCAGCATCGAAGACAGCGTTTCGCCCATCCTCTGGACGAAAATGCGTGATTGTCCTTCACCCACACTTCTTTCCAAAAGCCCATGCAACAGCTTCAAGGTCTGCAGCGGCTGCCGAAGATCGTGGCTTGCTGCAGAGAGGAATCGCGACTTTGCCTCGGTCGCCCGTTCAGCGGATTTCTTGGCAGCCTCCCTGCTCTCGGCAATCCGTTTCTGCGCGCTTATATCGATGAAGGTGATGACCACTCCATCAATCGTTTCACCCGCGCCCTGACAGGGTTTGACGCGGCGGACATACCAGCGCCCATCGCGTCCTTCCACCTCTCTCTCGATTGGGGTGCCTTCGAGGAGCGTCGCCGTCGCATCGGCGTGAAGCGTGACGTCGCCGTCAAACCCGCGAAGGTCCGACAGGGGGCGGCCGACATCGGACGAGAGGATGTCGAAAAGGGAAAGACTAGCTGGTGTGAAGAACCGTATACGAAGACGGGAATCCAAAAAAAGCGTTGGTACATCGGTGCTATGAAGGACATTTAGCAGATCGTTGGAAATCGCCCGCTGACGCTCCAGGGCTTCTCGCAATTGATTATTGCGGACTGTCAGATGTTCATTGAGGGATTCCAGTCTCTTCCTCGACGTAGAGAGTTCCGCCCACGTCTCTGATCCGGACAAGGAAACGGTCTCCACCGCGACAGTAGAATGAGCCTTGTTACCATCCTTGCTGCGTCCCGCCATAGTCGTTCTCGTTAAAACTGATGCCCATCCAATAGAGATCGACTTTTTCAAGTGTCAGGTTTGGGGCATCGATGATGCCTTGAGAGCAGTCATCGAGGCCTTGGAACGCCTCGTCCTGGCTACAGCCACCAAATCCCATCATCGGCAGGGACGCAGTGAGTCCGATGGTCAAAAAGGTGCATTCTCCCAATTCGATCAGCACGCACAGGTTGTCCCTATCCCCAACCAGCGCCTGAACGAAGGATGATAGATCAATCCCTCAGCAATTATAATTCATCCATTATAGTTAGTAGCGCCACGCGAAACATGATGATGGCCTGAAAGAATTATATTTCCACAGTTCTCGCGTGTCTGATTGCCTGCGAACATCATGACAGATTGAACGTCACTTCGAGCTCTCAATCAAAAGTGAGTAATTTCCGAATCTTTTCGAGTTGCGATACTCCAATGTAGGATGCCTGGAGTAGAAATTTGGATAGTGCCGCGTCTGTTGATTTCTGGCGGGTTTTGAATTCCAAGAAAAATCGAGACCCAATAAAGGCTCTTCCGAAGTTCTGGTTGATGAAGACGTTTCCGGGTTGAATTCCCTGCGACGTCCGTTGTGCAAAGTTCTGGAAATAAACCCTCGGCTGCGCCGCTGTCGAGCCTGACAGACCCGCAAAGTTCTTTTTAGAGCGGATAGGACTTAACATGCTGACCTCAGTTCCCAACAACGGGCGCAGCCAATTCTCATCAAATTTCCATATGGTTGCGCATTCGAAACCCGTGGAAACCACGGTCAAAAAGCTGGCGATCATCGACGACCGCGCGCTCGACCGTGAGTGTCTGGCCCAGAGCCTGATCGCCTATGGGCTTGATATGGAAGTCGAGCTGTTTTCATCACTCGATGAGTGGCGACATGCTCCGAACGGCCATCATAACGGCATCTTGGTCAACGTCGGTCGCAGCGATCTTTGCGATGAGATATCCCTTCATGAGTTAAGGGAATTCATCGCGGATTTCCCTTACCTTCCGGTCGTCATTCTCGCGGAAAACCGTGATCTGCGCCAGGTCATGAGGGCGTTTGATGTCGGAGTGCGGGGATACATTTCCTCCGCGATAGGATTGGCAGTGTGCGTAGGCGCCATCTCACTGGCACTGGCGGGCGGCGCTTTCGTATCGGCTGAAAATCTCAGCGATCTCAGGCAGTTGCTTGTCGTTGCGGAAGGCAAGGAACGTCAACGCACGGCCATGTTCACCCAGCGCGAGGTCGATGTTATCAACGCTTTGACGCAAGGCAAGCCGAACAAGATCATCGCCTACGAGCTCAATCTTCGCGAAAGCACCGTCAAGGTGCATATCCGCAATATCATGAAGAAAGTGGGCGCTAAAAACCGCACCGAAGTGATCTTTAAAGTTTCTGATCTTTTCAAAAATTAATGTCCGGTGTCGTGTAACTCAATGTTGTCGCTCCGTCACTGCCTGCGGGTATCGCAACCTGCACGAAGCAGACGCATCGGATGGGTTGCGACGAGAAGTTTATCCGTCTCTTCTAAGCCTTTCGGCTAGCGTTCCCAACTAAAAGACGGCGTAACGGCCACCGAGCCAGATGCGGTAATCTCCAGTCATCGGATATCTGGACCCGGGACTGCGCCATGCACTCTTTCGTCGACAATTTCGAAAACTCGGATCGACTGCGCCAGCGCTCCCGCAACCTCATACCGGGCGGTGCACATACCTACGCCAAGGGTGACGACCAGTACCCTGTCCTGTCTCCCGGCTTCATTGAAAGGGGCTATGGCTGTCATGTCTGGGATGTCGATGGAAATGAATATATCGAATACGGCATGGGCAACCGGGCCGTCGGCCTAGGCCATGCTTATGGCGACGTCGTTGAGGCGGCGCGCGCGGAACTATACCGCGGTTGCAACTTTACGCGCCCGTCAAAGATCGAGGTGGACTGCGCTTCAACCTTTCTCGACACGATCCAGACAGCCGAAATGGTTAAATTCTGCAAGAACGGTTCTGATGCGACATCCGCCGCGATACGACTTGCACGGGCTGTTACAGGCCGCGACCTGATCGCGCGTTGCAGCGACCACCCGTTTTTCTCCACCGACGACTGGTTTATCGGAACAACGGAGATGAATGCAGGCATTCCTCAGGCGATCCAGAATCTGGTCCTTGGCTTCACTTACAATGATCTTACGAGTGCGCGCAGTCTGCTTGACCGCTTTCCAGGCCGCATAGCCGCCTTCATTCTGGAGCCGTCGCGCGGTGAACCGCCTCGGGACCGGTTTCTTCACCAACTCCAGGAGCTATGTCACGAAAACGGCGCGCTTTTCATTCTCGACGAAATGATCACGGGCTTCCGCTGGGACGCGGGGGGAGCGCAAAAGACATACGATATCGTCCCAGACCTGTCCTGTTTCGGCAAGGCGCTGGGGAATGGCTTTTCGATTTCGGCGCTTGCTGGCAAGCGTGAGTTCATGGAACGAGGCGGTATCGATCAAACCGATGCCCCCCGTGTCTTCCTGCTTTCGACGACGCATGGCGCGGAAACGCACGCGATGGCGGCGGCCATCGCAACCATGCAGGTCTACACGCAGGAACCCGTGGTCCCACATCTGGTCCGACAGGGAAACGCGTTGCGTGCCGCCATCAGCCAGATCGCAATCGCGCACGGGCTCGATTCCTACTTCGGTATTCAGGGCCACTCCGCCTGTCTCAGCTACTTCACGCTCGATCAGACTGGCAAGCCGTCTCAGGCGTTCCGCTCGCTCTTTCTGCAGGAAACCATCCGACGCGGCATTCTCGCACCGTCTCTCGTTGTAAGTTACACGCATGGGGACGAGGATGTAGCCAGGACACTTGACGCCATAGACGGGGCGCTAGGGGTCTACCGAAAAGCGCTGGAATACGGCGTTGACAAATTCCTGACGGGACGCCCGTCCGAGGTTGTATTTCGACGTTTCAACGGCGGATCGCAGCATCAGGCCAGCCATGGGCTGAAGATGGCCGACATGGCCGAGTTATCGGAAAGCATCCGAAAGCCTTAACCGGTCGGGGCACCTAAGCGGTTCGCATTATCGCTACAGCCGCTTTGCGCGGTGCATCGATCTCGCCTGAACAGATACGCTCGTTGCAATCGACAATGGATCTTGAGGGGAAGTTTCATGCACGTTCTCGTCACCGGGCATCGCGGATATATCGGCTCCGTCATGGTACCCATCCTGCGCAAGGCGGGCCACGAAGTTCACGGCTATGACACGGAGTTCTACCACCGCTGCGCCTATGCGCCAGGCGGACCTTTGCCGCAGGTGCCCGGCGTGTGCAAGGATATCCGCGATATTACGCCTGCGGATATGGAAGGTTTTGACGCTGTCATTCATCTTGCTGCCCTGTCAAACGACCCGCTGAGCAATCTCAATCCGGAAATCACCTATGAGATCAATTATCGCGGTAGCGTTCGGGCAGCGAGAGCCGCAAAGCAGGCAGGCGTCAAGCGTTTCATCTTCGCCTCGTCGTGCAGCAACTACGGTGCCGCTGGCGAAGGGCTGGTCAACGAATCGGCAGAGCTCAAACCTGTAACGGCTTATGGCACCTCCAAGGTCTTGGCGGAGCGGGAAATTGCCAGCCTCGCGAGCCCCGGCTTCTCGCCCGTCTATATGCGCCCGGCAACGGCATATGGCCTTTCGCCCATGCTCCGTTTCGATATCGTACTCAACAACCTGACGGCCTGGGCGGTGACGGAAGGACTGATCTTCCTGAAATCCGACGGATCGCCATGGCGTCCAATCGTTCACATCGAGGATATTTCCTTAGCCTTTCTGGCAGCGCTTGAAGCCCCAACGGATGTCATCCACAATCAGGCGTTCAACGTCGGACAGGATGCGCACAACTATCAGATCAGAGAGATCGCCGAAATCGTCGCCCTCACGGTCCCTGGATGCCGGCTGCAATATGCCAGCGACGCGAGCCCTGATACCCGCTCCTACCGTGTCGATTTCGGCAAGATCGCCCGTGCGCTTCCGGCGTTCAAACCGACGTGGACGGCCGCTGCAGGTGCCGAGCAACTCTACCGGGCCTACAAGAGCTCCGGCCTGACAATGGCCGAATTCGAGGGCCCGCACTATCAGCGGATCGGCCAACTCCAGAAGCTGATCGGCGATAAGGATATCGACAGCAACCTGCGCCGCCCCGTGGCCGCGCCGCGCCAAAGCGTCGGTATCGCAGCATCGGTCTGAAAGGGAGGAGGCGATGGGCAAGATGGAGCCTGGTGCCGAACTTACAACCGGTGCAATCCGGGAAATAACTATTGGCCAGACTATCCACGACCTCGCCTCCCGCCTCTTTCCGATCTGTCGCAGTATCACGGGCAAAGGTGTGTGCGATACGATCGATATCCTTAAAGACTATATCGATATCGAGCAGCACGCCGTTCCGAGCGGGACGCGGGTTTTCGACTGGACGGTGCCGCCGGAGTGGGTCGTCCGGGACGCCTATTTGAAAAACGCGACGGGACGCAAGGTGATCGATTTCCAAATGTCGAACCTGCATCTCATGAACTACAGTATCCCTCAACGCCGCGTGATGCCGCTCGCCGAACTGCGAGCACATATTTATACCCTTCCGGAAAAGCCCGACCTCATTCCCTACAAAACAGCCTATTACACGGATGCCTGGGGCTTTTGCATGTCGCATAATGACTTCCTCAAGCTCGAGGAAGGCGACTATGAAGTCGTCATCGACACCGAAAAGACGTCAGGCAATCTGTATTACGGCGAATATCGGCATGTCGGACAAAGCACCAAGGAAGTGCTTCTCTTCGCGCATATCTGTCATCCATCGCTCGCAAACGACAATTGTTCCGGCCTCGCACTGCTCACATGTCTTGCTGCCGGCCTGAAAGGCAGAAACACATATTACAGCTACAGGTTCGTCTTCGCGCCCGGAACCATCGGCTCCCTGTCATGGCTTGCACGGAACGAAGACGGAATATCGAACATTGCGCATGGTCTTGTGGTTTCCTGCATTGGCGACGGCGGCGGGCCGAACTACAAGCGTAGCCGCCGGGGAGACGCAGTGATCGACCGGATCGCCGCCTGCACCCGCTGCGGCGAGGATCGCAAACCTCTGACAATCGCCGACTTCATTCCCTATGGCTATGACGAGCGGCAATTCTGTTCGCCGGGCTTCAATCTGCCGGTCGGACTGCTGCAAAGAAGCTCTTTCGGGACCTTTTCCGAATATCACACCTCGGCCGACAATCTCGACTTCATCAGGCCCGAACACCTTAACTCATCCTTTTGGATGATCATGGACATGATCGAGGCTCTCGAAGGCAACTGGACGCCGTTGACCCTACGGCCGAAAGGTGAGCCACAGCTCGGAAAATACGGGCTTTTCCCTGCGATTGGCGGCCACAAGACGAACGACGACCGCACCATGGCCTATCTCTGGATACTAAACTACGCCGATGGAGATAACTCGCTGCTCGACATCGCGGAAAGGTCCAAAATCCCCTTCGTCGATATTGCGAGCGCGGCAGGCAGGCTGCTTGAGGCGGGCCTTGTATCGAATCTGGGTTTCCTGTCGCGGTAGACATTCATTGCCAGGCCGCCCAACCGAGGTCCTTTTCCGAGATGACAGAGGGAGGCGCAGGCCATTCAACACCGATCGCGGGTTCGTCATGGCGTATCCCCGCTGCACTTGCTTCGGCATAGGGCACCGAAATCAGATAAGACACGGCAACATCGTCGCTGAGCGACTGGAAACCATGGGCAAAACCCTCGGGAATGTAGAACTGCGCGCCGTTTTCGGCCGACAAGACCGTCCCCACCCATTGCAGATAGGTGGGCGAGCCGCGACGCAGATCGACAGCGACATCCCATATCGCCCCTTTGACGCAGGAAACCAGCTTAGTCTCCTGATACGGCGGTCGCTGGAAATGCAACCCTCGAATGGTGTGTTTTAGCTTTGATATGGAAAGGCTGTGCTGACTGAAGTCCGATACCAGCGCCTTACTCTCAAATTCGCGTTTGCAGAACGTCCTCGCAAAAGAGCCTCGGCTGTCATGCACAGGCACCGTTTTGACGACCCAAAGCCCCTCGATTTTCGTCTTCTCAAACAGCATTCGGCGCTCCTGCTGCGACCCCGTATTCAAGAAGAGTTCGCCGCCATTTCAGCGGCTACGGAATACATCCACAGGCATCACCATACCCTGAAGGCCGGGGGCAATTAAGTCACCCTTTCGGTTGCGGAAACCCGGCGCCAGAGGCACATCCCAGAGGATTACAACATAAATCTACGGCTTATGGATGACGTTTTCGAGCCGAATGCAGTATCGTCACCCACCCTGATCCATAGTATTTTTTCCAGCTAATAAAAGAATTTCTGAAATTCGCTCGAAAACACTGCGATGGAGTCAGGGGACGTCAGATGAACAATGAGGCAGTTTTTTCCGCAAGACTGAGCTCGACGCATCACGTCGGGCTTTGCCGCCTTTGTAGCGCGCCATTGGTGCATACCTTCGTCGATCTTGGAATGTCTCCGCCCTGCGAAAGCTTCGTCGCAGCTGATGCCGCCAATGACGTCGAGCCGTTTTATCCGCTCCATGCATTCGTGTGCGACGAATGCTTCCTCGTCCAGCTTCAGGAATATGTAGCGCCGGAGAGTATTTTCACGGAGTACGCGTATTTCTCTTCGTTCTCGGACAGTTGGGTCGCTCACGCGAAGCGGTACTGCGACATGGTCATCGAGCGCTTTGCGCTGGACCAATCCAGTTTCGTTGTCGAGCTTGCCAGCAACGATGGTTACCTGCTGCAACATTTCCTGACCAGCAACATTCCGATGCTCGGAATTGAACCGGCGGTGAACGTCGCGAAGGTGGCAATCGGGAAAGGTATTCCGACACTGACGGAATTTTTCAACGAGGCTCTGGCAACCGATATGGCGGCCAGGGGACAAAAAGCGGATCTCATCATCGGCAACAATGTCCTTGCCCAGGTGCCTGACATCAACGATTTCGTTGCCGGCATGAAAGTCCTGCTCAAGCCTGAAGGCGTGATCACCCTCGAATTCCCGCATATCGAAAAGCTTATCGCGGAAAACCAGTTCGACACCATCTATCACGAGCACTTTTCCTACTTTTCATTGCTGACGATAGAAAAAATGGCCCGCCGTCATGGACTGAAGGTCTTCGATGTCGAAGAGATTCCCACACATGGCGGTTCGCTGCGGGTCTTTTTCTCGCACGAGGACAGCAGGTTTTACCGTGAAGCCCGCGTCGATAGCCTCCTGGAACGGGAATTGAATGCCGGGCTCGACAGAATTGAGACCTATACGGCCTTCGCCGAAGCCGTGCGTCAGACCAAGCGAAACCTCCTGTCTTTCCTCATCCGTCTCAAGGAGATGCGCAAATCCATCTGCGCCTATGGCGCGCCGGGAAAGGGCAATACGCTGCTGAATTATTGCGGTATCGGCACCGATTTCATCGATTTTGCGGTTGATCGCAATCCTTACAAACATGGACGCCTTACGCCGGGAATGCATATCCCAATCCGGCCGGTCAGCGAAATCGAGCGCATGAAGCCGGATTACGTCCTCATTCTTCCCTGGAACCTGAAGAATGAGATCGTTGCACAAATGCACGACATCAAAGACTGGGGCGGGAAATTCATCGTTCCAATTCCAGACATATCCATCATTGATCCGAAGGAGTTGGCACAATGAAGGTCGTCTTGTTCTGCGGTGGCAGGGGTACCCGCATCAGGGAATATTCTGAAAGCGTCCCTAAACCACTGATCCCGCTCGGCTCTCAACCGATCATGCGACACGTCATGCAATATTACGCCCGTTTCGGGCACGAAGACTTCATCCTCTGCCTCGGCTACAAGGCGCATGTCATAAAAGAATTCTTCCTGAACAGCCGGCCGGAAAGTTATGCAGATTGCGTCATATCAAGTCCCGGACGCGTGGAATTGCTCGAAGAGCTGCCGAGAGATTGGCGCGTATCGCTGATCGATACGGGCATATGGCGCAATATTGGCGAACGTCTCTGGGCCGTACGTCGTCATCTCAAAGGCGAGAAGATGTTTCTCGCCAATTACAGCGACGGCCTGACCGACGTCGATCTCGACGACATGATTGCCCAATTCGAAAAGAGCGACAAGCTCGCCTGCTTCTTGGCTGTCAGGCCGCCTCTCACCTACCATCTGGCGGAGATCGACGAGAGCGGAAGGGTGCGGGAATTTCGGTCGTCGGAAACATCCGAGATGTGGATCAACGGCGGCTACTTCCTGATGCGTCCGGAAATTTTCGACTACATGCGCGAGGGCGAAGAACTCGTGCTGGAACCGTTTTCCAGGCTGATTTCTGAAGACAAATTGATGGCCTACAAACATGAGGGTTTCTGGCGATCTATGGATACGCTGCGCGACTGGCAGACGTTGGAGGCGATGGTGGAACGCGGCGACATGCCATGGATCGGCGACGGTGCGTCAATGGCACGCAAATCGCCAAACACGAAGCAACTGCCATGAAAAACATATCCCTCGCCTCCGCCGGTGATCGCCTGTCGATCCTATGTCTTGGTGCTCACTCCGACGACATTGAGATCGGCGTCGGAGGCACGGTCCTCAGTTTGCTTTCAAAGGGTGTGTTGCTTGATGTCCATTGGTGCGTGCTCAGCGCCGGCAACGAGCGCGCCCTGGAGGCCCGCAGTTCTGCGGAAGCTTTTCTGGCAAAAGCAGCATCCTATTCAATTGAACTTGCATCGTTTCAGGACAGCTACTTCCCCTCGCAGAGCCGTGAGATCAAGTCGTGGCTGCTGACATTGCGCGACAAAATCAGTCCCGACGTCATATTCACGCATAGCCGCGAGGACGCGCACCAGGATCACCGCGAGATCAACAGGATCACATCCAACATCTTCAGAAATCACCTGATCATGGAATACGAAATCCCGAAATGGGACGGCGATTTCGGCAGACGAAATGCTTACGTGCCATTGAGCGAAGACGCGATGAACATGAAGGTCGAGCTTCTCCTGGAGCACTTTGGAACGCAGAGATCCAAGGACTGGTTCGATGCGGATACATTTCGCGGCCTGGCGCGGCTGCGGGGAATGGAATGCCGTGCGCCAACACGTTTTGCGGAGGCCTTTACCGTCAGGAAACTGACGCTCGCCTGAACCAGACGAAAGCCTTCGCACGGTACGACATCAATGTTTACGAAAATCAAAAGAAACCAAGAACAATACAGGGGGCATTTTCGTCATGATCCATAACCGTATTTCCGACTACCCGCCGCAAGAGGCACCGCATCCGCAGGCCGCCGCACATGCGGCTGCCTATATCGGGATTTTCGATCGTCGCATGCTGGAGCGGGAATGCCTCGCCCATAGTCTCAACTATCAATATGCAGACAGGCGCATCCTGACCTTCTCAGATCTGGAAGAGTGGGAACAGGCACGCACGGAAATCGGCATGCCTGCGGCAGTTCTGGTGAGTGTTTTGCCCCGTCCGCCGGCAGAGACAAATCGCGAGCTTGCGGAGATCGTTGCTGCCGTGTCGCCGGCCGCCGTCGTCGTGCTCTCCGACGATCAGGACATCAATACCATTCTGGATACGATCGCTCTTGGCGTGCGCGGTTACATATCAAATTCCGTCAGTATCGAGGTCTGCGTCCAGGCGATCAGTCTTGCAATCGCGGGAGGCCGCTTCATACCGGCCAGCAGCGTCATGAACATGAAAAGCCTGTTCGGCCTGAGGGCGCACGCATCCTTGCCACCGGCGAAATTTACGAGCCGTCAATCCGCGATTGCGGAGGCCCTGCGGTGCGGAAAGGCGAACAAGGATATCGCTCTGGAGCTGAACCTTTGTGAAAGCACCATCAAGGTGCATATCCGCAATATCATGAAGAAGCTTGGAGCAACAAACCGCACGGAAGTCGCGTGCAAGATCGGCGACATGGCGTACGACCGTTAATCGGACGCCATCTGCCGATCGCTACCGAACGCTGCACTTACAGCAGGAACCGTTATGATCCAGTCGTCATCATCTCCGGGTGAGCAGGAAGGTATTTCCCGCTTCCTATCCATCCTGCGGGAACGGCGCAGGGCCGTCTTCATCTGCTTTCTCGTCAGTTTCGCAATCGCGGCAATCGGCTATGCGCGAACCCCGATCCGTTACAAGGCCGAGGCGACCCTTGCGCTTGATGTCCGCAAGCTTCAGGCGCTTCCCACCGAATCCGTCGTCTCTCCGCTGCCTCAGGAAAGCCCGGTGCTTCGAACCGAACTTGATATCATCGGGTCGAGGTCCATGGCCGAACGGGTTCTTGTCATCCTGCAAAAAGATAGGCTGCTGGAAGGGCGTCAGCCCAACCAAGACCGGACGGACACGGACGCGATCGTGCTTGGCAACGACGCCGAGACATCGAAAATGATCGATACCCTCATGACCAACGTTCGCGTGATGAATGATGGCCGGTCTTATACGATTTACATATCCTATTATGCCAACGATCCGGCGCTTGCCGCGAAAGTCGCCAATGCTTTCGGGGCAGCCTATATCGACTATCAGATCGACCTCCAGACGACGGCAACACGGCGCGTCAGCGCGTGGCTTGGGGAGCGGCTGGTCAGTCTGCGAACAGAACTGGAAGAGTCCGAACGGCAGGCGTCGCAATTTCGCGAAAAATCCGGATTGATAGACACAGGCGGTCTTCCCCTGCAGGCGCAGCGTCTTTCAAGCCTGAACGTCGAGTTGACGACGCTACAGGCCAAGCTGGCGGGGTCAAGGGCACGCCTGGCCACAGCGCTCGAACTTCAGAAAAGCGGCAATGGCCTTGGGATAACCGAAGTTCTGTCGTCGCCATCGATCCAGCAGCTAAGGGGCGAGCAGGCAAAGGTCATCAGAGCCATTGCGCAGATCGATGAAAGCGGTGCAACCATGAGCCCGGAGCGACCGCAATTATCTTCTCAGCTCAGTTCACTCAACAAGCAGATCGATTCGGAGATCGCGCAGATCATTGCTGCCTTGCGCAACGAGATCGAGGTCAGTGAAAAACAGCGGCAGGAGGTCGAGGCGAGCCTCATCGATGTGCAACGCGCGATTTCCACGACAGATATGGCAATGGTTCAATCCGGACAACTCGATCGGGAGGCAGCAGCGAACCGCTCGATCTACGAGACATATCTGGCGCGCTACAAGCAGACCATCGAACAGGACGGCATCGCAACCGCCGAGGCGCGGATCATATCGAGCGCCATGCCGTCCCGAAAACCGACCAGTCCTGACAAGCGCCTGTGGGGTTTGGTTGCACTCCTTCTCGGCTGCGGCAGCGGGTTGGCAGCAGCTTTTACCTTGAACTTCACAGACCGGTCTTTCGGCTCCGTCGCGTCGCTTCAACAAAAAACCGGACTGAACGTTATCGGGCGCATTCCACGCTTTTCCTTCGGCGGGTTCCAAAAGAAGTCTGGGACATTCAGTAACGCCGCGGCGGACTTCTACAGCGCTTTCGCGGATCTTCAGACCCACCTGCAATTGGCAGAGAGCAAGGCAAAAGTGATCGCCTTCACGTCTTCGGCCGATGGGGAAGGCAAGACATTCGTTATCGCCAACCTTGCCCGATCTCTTGCGATGAGCGGCGTGAAGCTTTTGCTGATCGATGCCAATCTGCGAAACCCCGCTCTTGGAAGCGAGTTCGACGTGGGATCGGCCTCGCATGTCGCCCATGCGGTAAGCCGTGAGGTGTCCCTCGATAGCATCGTACAACGCGATCAGGCCTCGGGGGTCGACATCATCGTCGCCGAGAAAAACGATCTGCCGCCAAATCTTGTTCTTGGAAGCAAGCGCTTCGCCAGCCTGATTGCAGAGGCGCGGCAGAGATACGAACTGGTCTTAATCGAGGCCCCATCCGCTGCCCATGACCTCGACCTGTTGCGGATCGCCACCCTGTCCGACACGGTTTCCTTTGTGGTCCGGCAGGACGTCACCGATGGCACGGGAATGAAAAACGCGGTCATCAGGCTACGGGTCGCGGGCCGACCGGTCGCGGGTGTCATCCTCAACGCAATACGACGCCCGAGACAGCGCCACGCCGCGGTCTGGCCAAGGTTTTTCCGAGACTGGAATAGTCATTTCAAGCTGCGGAAACGGCCGACCAGCCTGCGGCCGCCAGCTGTCGTTCATAACGAGAGGTGAAACATGCGCGCCGCGAAAAAGTCCAAAGCCTTTTCACTGCTGATCGCCTGCACCACTTTTCTGTCTCTCGCCGTTTGCGAGTTGCCGGCCGCTGCAGAGGGAACGGACTACAAGGTCGCTGCCGGCGACGTCTTGACGATCTCAGTCTATGGTGACGATGGTCTTACCGGCCTCTTCCCTGTCAGTGCGGATGGAACGATCGGTTATCCGCTTCTTGGCAACGTCAACGTTGTCGACCAGACGGTGAACGAAATCGGGGTGCGGATCAGCCGCGAGCTGGCAAGCCATGTGGCAAACCGCTCCGTTGCCGTTGCGGTCAAGGAATATGCTCCGATCTTCGTTGTTGGCGACGTCCAGAAACCGGGAAAATATGAATACCGTCCCGGCATGATCGTGCTTGAACTCTTCGCGCTGGGCGGGGGATTGCGCGAGTCGAACGCACAGAGGGATACCTCGGGCATACAGTTGATTGCCGCCCAGCAGGAATATGAAGACATGTCGATGCAATTACTGTCGCAGGATATCCGGCGCGTTCGGCTGGAAGCGGAGCTTAACGACACGGAATTCGAATATAAGGGCGATGAAATCGGGCTTGTTCGGGATCGCGCCGCGCTGGAGAAGATCGTGGACTCTGAAAAAAGCCTCTTCCGCCTTCGCCTCTCGGCGCAGCAGGACGAAAAGACCAACCTCGAGGTCCAGCGGCAGAACTTCATTCAGGAAATCGACACGCTTCAAAAAAGCAACGTCATGCGCAGCCAGCAACTTGAACTGCTTGACATGGACGTGAACGCCTCGAAGGAACTTGTCACGCGCGGCGCAGCCTCCGAAGCCGCCCTTAGAGAGCGCAAACGCGAACTGCTGTCCATGAACCAGCAGGTGCTGGAATCCACGTCGTTCCTGGCGCGTGCGCAACAAAACAAGAGCGAGGTAGAGCGGCGTATCCTGGAGTTGAAGAGCAAAAGGCATAATGACGCCGCGACCGAATTGCGGGAGACTTCCCTGGACATCATGCGCCTGAAAAAGAAACTGGCCTTCAGCCTTCAATCCATGGCGGAGATCAGCTCGACTGCGCGGCGGGTTTCCAGCCTCGAGGACATGATCCAGACCAATTTCTTCATCGTGCGTCAGGTTGCCGGCACTTATCGCGAAATAGCTGCGGACGAGCATACTCAGGTCCGGGCAGGAGACGTCGTTCGCGTCCGCCTGTCGGTATCACGCGGAGACCCGGTTTCGGAGCCCATCGTCACAGGAAGCGTCAACTAGAGACACGCGTGTCGCGGGGCAGGCTCGCGACGTCCTTCGGAGCGGGGAACCGATTGGCCAAAGTAGCAGGGAGACGGAGATGGAATCTGCGCTCGTTCCGGTTGGTTATCATATGGTCAGGCGGCGTGCCGTTATCATTGTAAACGGCGCAAGAGGGCTGCGGCCCATCCATGTGACGCAAGATGCCCTAAATGATATCCAGTCTCCCCCGCAGTGCGATGTGCAACGTCTGGCGCAATTCGTCGACGTTTTTGCAACAATTGCGGCATGCAAGATCGAGAAGGGAATGTTCGCTTTCGATGGACAGATCTGGATCACAGCGACCGACGTCCGAGACTGGCTCAATTTTAACGACGGAGAACCAATCGGCCGGGTGACGTCTCCCAAAGTCTGAAGCTTTGCCCTGCCGCCGGCAACCAGAAGGCGAAAAGTTACTAAAAATCAGATGGATAGGGTTCATTCTACCGCTTATAGCCAGATTGATCCGAAACGATAAAAGCGGTTTGTAAGAGTAGCCCGTCGCCCCCTGATACTTTGGCGGGTCCCTGGTAACTGGGAAAAACTGGTCACTGGGAGGGGCTCGCTCGTTCGGTCGGGCGAGCCTATTTTACGTTTTGCGCACCGTCGCCAGCGCCGCACAAATCTCGTGATGTCGACGTCTTCAGATTGAAATTTGCAGGAATATCACCCCAGCCGGACTGGAGACGGAGACCGATCGCCACTTATGGAATTAAGGACGATCGTCGTCCGGCTTTTGGGCACGTTAAATGGCTTGTCGCAACACGTCCGGTTGCAGCGACTTCGGTTGTCGCCACCACTCATACAAATCCCGGATGCCATCTCTAAGCTCGACCGTCGAGTGCCAGCCAAGTGCGTTGAGCAGCGAGCAGTCGAGCAGCTTTCTGGGGGCTCCATCCGGTTTGCTGGTGTCAAACACGATCTGCCCATCGTAGCCGACAATATCTGCGATCAGATGCGCGAGATCGCGGATGGATATCTCCCGCCCCGAGCCGATATTGATCAGCGGAAAACGGGCCGGTGATTTCATGAGAAAACAGCAAGCATCCGCCAGATCGTCCACGTGAAGAAATTCGCGCAGAGGACTACCCGTGCCCCAGAGAACGATCCTGTTCTGACCGCTGATTTTCGCTTCGTGCATTCTCCTGATCATCGCAGGGATGACGTGTGAGCTTTGCGGATCGAAATTGTCGTTCTGCCCATAAATATTGGTCGGCATGACGGAGACGCAATTCAGGCCGTACTGGCTGGCATAGAACTGGGAAAGCTTGAGCGCCGCGATCTTCGCAATCGCGTAACCCTCGTTGGTCGGCTCCAGCGGACCTGTCAGAAGGGCGCTTTCCTTGATCGGCTGCACCGCGAATTTCGGATAGATGCAGCTTGAGCCCATCCAGAGAAGCTTTTCGACACCAAGGTCGGCAGCCGTTTTCATGATATTCATCGATATCAGGGTGTTGGTGTAAAGAAAGTCTGCCGGATGGGCGGCATTGGCTGCGATACCTCCGACCTTGGCGGCAGCGACAAAAATGACCTCAGGTCTTGCGTCGGCCATCCACCGCTCCGTCTCGTACTGTCGGGTCAGATCAAGTTCTTTGCGAGAGACTTTGAGGATTTCGCAATTCTCGCGCTGCAGCCGTCGCACAAGTGCCGAGCCGACCATTCCCGTATGGCCGGCAACCCAGACGCGCTTCCCATTCAAGCTGAACGGAATTCCTTGCGATTCATGCGACGAATTCATTTCTTCCCTCTTCCAACATCACGAGGCGCAGATCCGCTTCGACCATTTCCTGAACGAGGTCGCAAAAGGAGGTCGTGTGGCTCCAGTCGAGTTTCCTGCGCGCCTTGCTGGGGTCGCCGAGAAGAAAATCCACTTCCGCCGGGCGAAAATATCTGGGATCGATTTCGATGATCGTATCGCCGGTTTTGGCATCGTACCCCACTTCATCGCTGCCATCACCGTGCCACTCGATGGTTTTACCAACCACGCCGAAAGCAAGCTCAACGAACTCCCGCACCGTATGCGCCTCGCCGGTCGCAAGCACATAATCCTCCGGCATTTCCTGCTGCACGATGCGCCACATGCCTTCGACATAATCCCGCGCATGCCCCCAGTCCCTCTTGGCGTCCAGATTGCCAAGGCGCAGCTTGCTCATGAGGCCGCGTTCGATAGCCGCGACACCGCGGGTAATTTTCCGCGTGACGAAAGTCTCCCCGCGAATGGGGCTCTCATGGTTAAAGAGGATTCCGTTGGATGCGTGAAAGCCGTAACTTTCCCGGTAGTTGACGGTCATCCAGTAGGCGTAGAGCTTCGCCGCAGCATAGGGGCTTCTTGGATAGAACGGCGTTCCCTCGTGCTGGGCAACGGTGCCCATCCCTCCGAACAGTTCCGATGTGGACGCCTGATAAAACCGGCAGCGGTCGCCAAGGTTCAAGATGCGCATGGCTTCCAGCAGCCTGAGCGTGCCAAGGGCGTCTGCGTTGGCCGTGTATTCCGGCGTCTCGAAGCTGACCTGGACGTGGCTCTGGGCGCCAAGATTGTAGATCTCGTCGGGCTGGACCTCCTGGATGACGCGGCACAGGTTTGTGGCATCCGTCAGGTCACCGAAGTGCAGCCGAAAGCGAAGGTTTTCCTCGAAGGGATCTTGATAAAGATGATCGATCCGGCCTGTATTGAATGAGGATGACCGCCTTTTCAGGCCGTGCACGATATATCCCTTGGCGAGCAACAATTCACTGAGATAAGCGCCGTCCTGCCCCGTCACGCCAATAATCAAGGCTCTCTTGTCAACCATCCACCACATCTCCCAGCGGTTCCGGCCCCGGATGGCGCCCCCATAAAAAATATAACGAGGCACTGTTCGTCGGCAGCATACCAAAAGGGAGAGGACGGCCGGTCAGAACTGCCCGATTCACGATCCACCATGTCCACATCTGCCTTTAAGAGGAGGCAGGGTGGCTATCCTCGCTTCCGACTTAAGCCTTTTGACCGAGTTGCAGGTCGCGCAGGCCGTGCCAGACTTCGAAATACAACGCCGGGTCGCGCACGATCGCTACAATAGCAGCGATCGCGAGACGACATCATCTACGGTTCATGGAGACGGATTGGATGGGTACGTTCGCGACCACTTACGAGAAAGTGCAGAACTTCAACTGGGTGACGCGCTTTCTGCATGCGGGCCGCTATCGAAAGCTGCTTGAGGTTCTGCAATCAGTGCAGAAGGACGTCGGCAACCGCAAGGTCAAAATACTGGATATTGGCTGTGGTCCTGGAACTGCGGTCGGGCATATTCTGGAAAAATTTGACATCGATTATGTCGGTATCGACTACGATCCAATCTTTATCCAGGCCGCGCGCAATCGCTACAGCAAATACGAAAACTGCCGCTTCATCGTCGGCGACGCTACCGATGAGAGCCTTTACGAAACGATCGAAGCCGACATTGTCATCGCTCTCGAAACGCTTGAGCATATCCACCTTAACCGCACGGTCCGCGTCATCGAGCATGTCTGCACAATCGTTCGTCCCCGTATTTTCCTCGTCACGGTGCCGGTTGAAGTCGGGCCGGCCGTATGGATCAAAAACTGGGGCTCGGCCCTCATGGGCTACGATCGCCAATCGGGCAACCTCAAAGAAACGTTTTGGGCAGGCCTATATCGACTTGATCGCGTTCCCCCGCACCGTTCGTCACACCAGGGCTTCGACTGGCGGTGTCTGGCGCAGCTAATCCGCGTCAACGCGCCCTTGCGAGAGATCCACAGCCTGCCCTTCTCCTTCGTTCCACGCGCGCTCAGCCCCAACGTCGCACTGATCGCCGAGCCCGCAAAATCAACGATCGATCTGGCAAACGATGACCCCGAGGCATGGAAGATCAACCATGGCCACACAACCTCGAACCGCCAGCGCAGTGTTCGCGATGCGGATGCCGCCCGTCACGCCAGGCTCCCTGTATCATGGCCAATGCGCCTTAAAGGTCTAGCGGACCTTTCCAATGCGCGACGGCAGCAAGAGTAAGGGCTATCAAAAAGCAAGCTGGGGTCAAGGACGCGATTCATGACCGATCCGGCGGTGCCACTACGCGCAATGGAGGATATCGAGGATTGCCCAGCTCGCCTCGATAGACATCCTGAGCTAAAAGCTGATTTTGCCGAACGGGCAAGAGGCACTATTGCACGCCTTCTCAGACCATAGAGCTGACGCGAGCGCCGTGAGCCATTGCATACGCTCAGACTGGCGCCTACCGAGAAACAAATAGTTCTGCGATAGCGTCATTCCACGTCTGACCACGGATCCCACCTCCTGCAAAACGGCGAGACAGAGCTGTGGCTTTGGGTTCGATAGAGCTGCGACGTGGCAATTCGACGCGCGACGTCGGGAAGGCTTGGCCACAAATCAAGCTCGCTTAGCATGGCGGATCATGTCGTTTGCAGAAGCAATCGACACCTCAGCTGGAACCTCGATGCCGGAATGAAGTTCGAGGGTCTTCAACAATGGAGTCGTCATGACCTTCCTTGGTCTCGAGGCCGAAATGCTAGCGCGGCTACAGTTCGCGTTTACCGTCTCGTTTCACTTTCTTTTCCCCGCTTTTTCGATCGGGACGGCCAGCTACCTCGCCGTCCTGAACGCGCTCTGGCTATGGAAGCGTGATGAGGCCTATCTCAAGCTCTTTGAATATTGGAAGACCATTTTTGCGGTGACTTTCGCGATGGGCGTCGTGTCCGGGATCGTCATGAGCTATCAGTTCGGCACCAACTGGTCGGCCTTCTCGGACAAGGCTGGGCCAGTCATCGGCCCGCTCATGGGATACGAGGTCCTGACGGCATTCTTCCTGGAAGCAGGCTTCCTTGGCATCGCACTCTTCGGCCGAAAGAGGGTCGGTGAAAGAGCCCACATGGTGGCGGTTGCCATGGTGGCGATCGGCACGCTGATTTCTGCGACCTGGATCACGGCAGCTAATAGCTGGATGCACACGCCGGCCGGCTTCAGCATCGACGCCAACGGCGTCTTCGTGCCGGAAGATTGGTGGCAGATCATCTTCAACCCTTCGTTCCCTTACAGGATGACCCATACCGTCATGGCGGCATTCCTGACGACCGCCTTTGCCGTTGGCGCCGTCGGCGCCTGGCACCTGCTGAAGGACCGGACGAACCGTCAGGCGCGGATAATGTTCTCAATGGCCATGTGGATGGCGGCGATCGTCACACCGATCCAGATCGTCGCCGGGGACTTGCATGGCTTGAACACGCTCGAACACCAGCCTGCGAAGATCGCTGCGATGGAAGGACATTACGAGACGCACAAAAACGGCGCCCCACTCGTTCTGTTTGGTATTCCCGATGACGCGGCGGAAAGAACCCGCCATGCCATCGAGGTTCCAAAGCTTGGCTCGCTGATCTTGACCCATGAGCTGAACGGCGAGATCAAGGGACTGAAGGAGTGGCCCCGCGACCAGCGTCCGCCGGCGCTTATGCCCTTCATCACCTTTCGGATCATGGTCGGCCTCGGCTTCCTGATGCTTGGCGTCGGGCTCTGGTCCCTTTGGGCGCGCTGGAAGGGGAAGCTGTACGACACGCCCTTGCTGCACCGCGTCGCGGTGGCCATGGGAGGATCCGGCTTCGTGGCTGTGCTTGCGGGATGGTACACGACCGAGGTCGGCCGTCAGCCCTGGACGGTCTATGGCCAGCTGCGAACCGCGCAAAGCCTGTCGCCGATTTCAGCTCCCGCAGTTGGGACCTCCTTGCTCATTTTCATCGCTGTCTACTTCGTGGTCTTCGGTGTCGGCGTCTATTATCTGCTGAAGCTCATGCGACGGCCGCCAACGCCGCTGGACACAGATCAGGAGCTGGATGCCGGTCCGATCCGGACGGCGGGCATTACGCCGGGTGTTGCACAGGGTCATCGGATTGGAGACCGACATGCACATTGAGCTTTCCTTCATTTGGGCAGGTATCATCGCATTTGCGGTCCTTGCCTATGTGGTTCTCGACGGCTTCGATCTCGGGATCGGCATTGTCTTCCCATTCTTCCGAAATCGACGCGACCGCGACGTCATGACCAATTCGATCGCGCCCGTCTGGGATGGCAACGAGACATGGCTCGTGCTCGGAGGCGGCGGGCTCATGGCCGTCTTCCCGCTTGCTTATGCGATTATCATGCCGGCGCTATATATGCCGATTATCCTCATGCTGGTGAGCCTGATCTTTCGCGGCGTTGCCTTCGAATTCCGCTGGCGCACGCACCATGAGTCCCACCTTTGGGACTTCGGGTTCTGGATCGGCTCCTCGCTCGCTGCCATCATGCAGGGAATTTCGCTTGGCGCGCTTGTGCAAGGTATTGCTGTCGAAGGGAGGCAGTATGCCGGGGGCTGGTGGGACTGGCTTACGCCCTTCTCGATCCTGACAGGCATCGCCGTTCTCGTGGGCTACGCGTTGCTCGGGGTAACATGGCTCAACCTCAAGACTACCGGCGACATCCAAATTCGCTCGGCTAAGCTCGCCCGCCCCCTGAGCCTCGTGCTTCTGGCGCTGATTGGCGCCGTGTCGCTTTGGACGCCGTTTATCAACGAGATCTACTTCGAGCGCTGGTTCGGCTGGCCGACCGCCTTCTTCTCGTCTTTCGTACCGCTGCTGCTAGCTGCCTGTGCCCTTGCGCTCTGGCACGGCCTCAATCACGGCAAGCATCTGCAGCCATTTCTCTCGGCGCTTGGCATATTCGTCCTGACCTTTGCGGGGCTTGGCGTCAGCTTCTACCCCTACATGGTACCCGGCGTCCTCACGATCAGGGAGGCCGCAGCGCCTGAAAGCTCGCTCAAATTCCTGCTTGTCGGAACAGTTGTTCTCGTGCCGATGATCCTCGCATACACGGCCTATGCTTACTGGGTATTCCGCGGAAAGGTCGATCCTGAGGAGGGCTACCACTGATGAGGGACGGCTTCAGAAAGGTGCTTTGGTTCGTAGGGCTCTGGATGGCGGGCGTCGCAACCGTTGCGGCCGTGGGTCTGGTGATCCGCGGCGCGCTGCTTTAGGACGCCCTAAGGGTTCATTGCGGCCAAAGCGTGCGGCCTGACGCTCGTAAAATTTCAAGCCGTGGAGTGGGGATGCTGGACTCCGGTCTTAAGGCTACCCTTGCCGCATCGAGTTTCGCTCCGTCCGCCGCCGTCGCAAGCGGAGCGGGCAGCGCCAAAATTCCGGCGCGCAAATTTGACGGGCTGGGAAGCTGTTTAGAAGCTGGAAAGCATGGTTCTGCGAACCTTCGCCGCGATGCCCGGAGGCTGCTTTTGAGGGTACACCGTTCACTGTGACTCTAGATGCTACAAGGCTCTTAATCTGAGCCCGATATCTCGGTGCCCATCAGCTTTGCAAGCGCACCAGTCTCGACGTATCCCGTTTTGAGAGGATCACAATAGATACCAAATTTACGGCCAGTTTTTCTCACGATGGTTCTAAGAACCTCCGGCTGCTCCGGAAGCCCAGGTTGTGCAGCCAAAGTCATGCCGCAACGTTTTGTCGCCTCGGTGACTTTCAGATCAAGGCCGCCGATGCTGATGATGTGACCTATCCAGCTATGCTCTGGAAATTCCGCCATATCTTCCGTCTCGAGCAGGACATTAGCCCGAAAACGCAGACGATCCACCGTGGTGTCTGGTGCCATCTGCTGAAGGTCCTCCAGCGAAGACGACGTAACCAAGTGAAGCGGCGACACGGAATATCGGTTCTTGATGGTCGGAAGTGAGGGTGCGAGTGGATCGTCGTCCATGTAACATCCGATTCCCACGTCAAATCCGAAATATTCTTCAAGCTCAGGCCGCAACTTTGGATCTTCTAGGTACAGG
>Ga0209025_1000435_pt1 | contig 82663 bp, 77 predicted proteins | sample AraplaMF_Col_mLB_FD_184256 | JGI IMG/M metagenome (GOLD analysis project Ga0209025, IMG submission 184256) | Arabidopsis root microbial communities from the University of North Carolina, USA - plate scrape MF_Col_mLB (SPAdes) (version 2) | ecosystem: Host-associated > Plants > Roots > Endosphere... | reverse complement strand
TGAGGGACTCGAATTCGGTGCCCTTTTGCAGGTTGTTGAGGTTCACCACGTACGCGTTGTGGTGCTTGCCGTGGTGGTACTCGAGGGTTTCCTTCGAATACTCGGGGGCCAGCGCGTCGAGGGCGTATGGCAGGGGTGGGAGCACATGTTCCATGGTTTTTTCTCGTGGGTTGGTTGTGGGGAATGGAGGATTCTAGGAAGTAATTATTGAGGGCGCGTCGGACGTGTTCCCGTTGCATCGCCGGGCGTGACGGTCAGGTCGACCTCACCATCCGCAAGTCGGGCGACCACGGCATCGCCTGCATGCAGGTTCTTCGCACTGACGATGGCGCGCCCATCCGCGTCGGTGAGCCAGGCATAGCCGCGCTGCAAGACCAATGCCGGGTCGAGCAATCGCAGGCGCAAGGCCACACGCTCCAGGCGTTCGCGCCGTTGCACGAGTGCGCGTTCGAATTTCAAGGGAAATTCCGCCGCGATCGACCGCGGCACCTGCGCCAGACGCTCCCGTCTCGATAGCACCGCAAAGTGCAGGCGCTGGGCATGGTGCGCCAGGCGAAGCTGCTGACGGGCCACCAGGTTCGAGGGGCGGCCGAGACGCCCCGCCGCTTGATCGAGGCGCTGCCCGAGCACGTCGAGGCGCGCACCCAGCGCGCCGCCAAGCCGCTCGTCCAGCAGATCGAGCGCCCCGAGCCAAAGGTCGCGCGGTGCGCTGACGAGCTCGGCCGCCGCGGTGGGCGTGGGGGCCCGCAGGTCGGCGCAGAAATCGGCGATGGTGAAGTCGGTTTCATGCCCGACGCCGCTGACCACCGGCACCGGGCTCTGCACGATGGTCCGCGCCAGGGTTTCGTCATTGAAGGCCCAGAGGTCTTCGATCGAGCCGCCGCCGCGCACCAGCAGGATCACGTCGACAGCCGGCTCGAGCGCATAGAGGGATTGCAGCGCGCGCACCAGTTCGGCCGACGCATTCGCGCCCTGCACCGCCGCCGGCGCGAGCACCACCGGAATGTGTGGCACACGTCGCCGCAGCGCGGTGACAACGTCGTGCAATGCCGCGGCCCCCAGGGAGGTGACGATGCCCACCGAACGTGGCATGGTGGGCAACGCACGCTTGCGCGCCGGATCGAACAGCCCTTCGGCTTCGAGACGCGCCTTGCGCTGCAGGAACTGTTCGAACAGCGCGCCCTGCCCCGCACGCTTCAGGCTTTCGACGACCAGTTGCAGATCGCCGCGGGGCTCGTACACCGCAAGGCGCCCGCGTACCTCCACCTGGTCGCCGTCGCGGGGAGAAAAATCGAGCAGTCCGGCGGCGCGGCGGAACATGGCGCAGCGCAGTTGGCCCGACTCGTCCTTGAGCGAGAAGTAACAATGTCCACTTGACGCACGCGAAAAACCCGAGATTTCGCCGCGCACTGCAACGGGGTTGAAGCGCGTGTCGAGCGCGTCGGCCACCGCCCGGCACAACGCGCCGACCGCCCAGATGCGCGGTCCGGGCGTGGAATTCGAATCACGAAAGTTCACGAAATGCACGAGCGGCCGGGGGCCACTCTTCCACAACGGACCATGTCCCCCTTGCAGCGGGCCTTCGACAGGGGGAAGGCGCACGGTTTCTCGTGCAAGTGGTTGATTTCATTCAAAAAAGTACTGCTCAAAATTCAATCGATCTAACGGAGAGCCCGACCCATGCGGGTTCGGACGAGTTGCGCAGCAGGTTAATCACAAAGTTATCCACAGAATCTGTGCGTCCTTGCCGACACGCAAACAAGCCACATACCGATGGCGGGCTCGGTGGATAATCGCCGCGCATTTGCAGTCTACGGGCCGGAGGATTTTCTTGTTTTCCATCATTGTTGCCGCGGGTTGGCCTATCTGGCCGTTGCTCGCTTGTTCGGTCATTGCGCTCGCGCTGGTTATAGAACGTTTCACGAGTCTCAAGACTGTGAAAGTATTACCGCCGAAATTGCTCGACGAAACCATCACCGTCTCGCGCGGGTCCATTCCCGGGCCAGACATCGCGACCAAGCTTGAACGCAACTCGATGCTCGGCCAGGTGCTGGCCGCCGGCCTGCGGGCGCTCAACGCCAACCCGGGATGCACCGAGGACGACCTGCGCGCCGCCATGGAGGCCTCGGGCCGCACGATCGCGCACAGGCTGGAGCGCTACCTGCCGGCACTGGCCACCATCGCCTCGGCCGCGCCGCTGCTGGGCCTGCTGGGCACGGTGATCGGGATGATCGAGATCTTCGGATCGCAGTCGCCCGGAAGCGGCGCCGTCGGTTCGGGCAATCCGGCGCAACTGGCGCACGGCATCTCGATCGCGCTCTACAACACGGCCTTCGGCCTGATCGTGGCGATCCCGACGCTGATCTTCTGGCGCTATTTCCGCAGCCGCGTCGACGAGTACCTGCTGAACCTCGAACTGTCCGGCGAGCGCTTTGCCCGCCACCTGAACGCGTTGCGCAAATGACGGCCGTCGCAGCAATCAACGGCGCCCGTGCCGGGGACACCGCGGAACCGGCTTCGCCGGGCCGCTGGCGTCGCCCCCGGAAGGGGGTTGGCGCAGCGACACGGAGTGCGCGCAGCCTGGGGGTGAACACATGACCCGCGGCCGCATGCAGTTTCGCCACGGCGCGCGCGACGAGCCGGAGATCAACCTGATCCCGTTCATCGACGTGCTGCTGGTCATCCTGATCTTCCTGATGCTGTCGACCACCTACAGCAAATTCACCGAGATGCAGTTGCGGCTGCCGACGGCGGACGTCGACGCGCAGCGCGACTATCCGAAGGAAGTGATCGTGACGGTCTCGGCCGATGGCCGTTATTCGGTCAACAAGGCCGCGGTGGCAGACCGCAACGTGGACACCGTGGCCGCCGCACTCGGCGCAGCGGCCACGGGCGGCAAAGACAGCGTGGTGATCATCAGCGCCGACGCGAGCAGCCCGCACCAGGCCGTCATCACGGTGATGGAGGCCGCGCGCCGCGCCGGCCTCGTGCAGATCACCTTCGCCGCCCAGTCGACGGCGCAAGCCGGGCACTGAGTGCCGTCACAGGGTCGCAGCAGCACGGACGCCCCGGCCTCGCGGCTGCTGCAAAGCGCCTGGCTGCACCGCGGCTTGCTGGCGTGCCTGTTGTGGCCGCTGTCGCTGCTTTACGGCGCCCTCTTCGCGCTGCGGCGTTGGCTCTACCGCCTGGGATGGCTTGGGACCAAGCGCGTGGCGGTGCCCGTCATCGTGGTCGGCAACGTGATTGCGGGCGGCGCGGGCAAGACGCCTGTCGTGATGGCCGTCGTCCGGCATCTGCAGGCGCGCGGCCTGCAGGTTGGCGTGGTGTCGCGCGGCTATGGCCGCCGCACCGACGACTGCCGTGAAGTGCTCCACGACAGCGATCCGCACGATGTCGGCGACGAGCCCGCCCTGATTCACCGCAGCACGGGCGCCCCCGTTTTCGTGGCCCGAAAGCGCATCGAAGCCGCACGCGCCCTCCTGGCTCAGCATCCGGCCACGCAGGTGCTCGTGAGCGACGATGGACTCCAGCATCTGGCGCTGGCGCGCGACATCGAAATCTGCGTGTTCGACGATCGCGGCATCGGCAACGGCTGGCTGCTGCCCGCCGGCCTCCTGCGCGAGCCGTGGCCGCGCCGCTGCGACTTCGTGCTCCACAGCGGCGAGCGGCCGGCCTTTGCGGGCGGCTACACCGCCACCCGCAGCCTTGCGCAGGATGCGTTGGCAAGCGACGGAAAGCGCGTGCCCCTGGATGCCCTTGCAGGCAGGCAGTTGATCGCGCTGGCGGCCATCGCGCGGCCTGCGGGGTTCTTCGAGATGCTGCGCGCCCGCGGCCTCACGCTTGCCGACACCATCGCGCTGCCCGATCACTACGACTTCGATGCGTGGCAGCGCCCTTCCCGCGGCGGTTGCACATTGGTCTGCACCGAGAAAGATGCGGTCAAACTGTGGCGCAAGGCGCCCGATGCACTGGCCGTGCCGCTGCACTTTGCCCCCGCTCCGGAATTCTTCAGCGCGCTCGACGCAAAGCTATCATCGCTCGATGGATACCAAGCTGCTTGAACTGCTCGTCTGCCCCGTCACCAAGGGCCCCCTGACCTGGAACCCCGAGAAGCAGGAGCTCTGCTCGCGCAGTGCCCGCCTCGCCTATCCGGTGCGCGACGGCATCCCGGTGCTGCTCGAGAACGAGGCGCGCACGCTGTCCGACGAAGAGCTGGGTCTGTGAGCTTCACGGTCCTGGTGCCGGCACGCCTCGCATCGACGCGGCTGCCCAACAAGCCCCTGGCCGATATCGCGGGCCTGCCCATGGTCGTGCGCGTGGCCCGGCGCGCGGCCCAGTCCGGTGCCGCGCGCGTGGTGGTCGCGGGGGACGACGCCTCCATCATTTCGGCCTGCAAGGCGAATGGCGTCGAGGCCATCCTCACCCGCCAGGACCACCCCAGCGGCACCGACCGGCTGGCCGAAGCCTGCGAGAAGCTGGGCCTCGACGGTGACGACATCGTCGTCAACGTGCAAGGCGACGAGCCGCTGATCGACCCTGCGCTGATCGATGCCGTGGCATCCGTGCTGGCCACTCACCCGGGCGCCGCGATGAGCACCGCGGCCCACGAGATCGATTCGCTGAGCGATTTCATGAACCCGAACGTGGTGAAGGCCGTGCTCGACGCCCAGGGCAATGCGCTCTATTTCAGCCGCGCGCCGATTCCCTGGTGGCGCGACGGCTCGGCCCATGGCGCGGCACCGGCGGTGCTGCCCACCCCGGCGCCGCTGCGCCATATCGGCATCTACGGCTATCGTGCGGGCTTCGTCCGCAAATTTCCGTCGCTGCCGCCGGCGCCCGTCGAGGCCACCGAAGCGCTCGAACAACTGCGCGCGCTGTGGCATGGGCATCGCATCGCGGTGCACGTCAGCCATGTCGCGCCAGGACCGGGCATCGACACCCCCGAGGACCTGGCGCGCGTGCGCGCGGTCTTCGCAGCCGGGGCAGCGCAATAAGGCGTGCGCCGCGGAGGGAATTCTTCACGGGCACGCATGCTATCCTCGATGCAAATCCGCCTTGCCCAGCCCTCGGGCCGATGCTTGGCGCGACACAAAATCTAAGAACCGTCCGAGGACACCATGAGACTAATTTTGCTGGGCGCGCCCGGGGCGGGCAAAGGCACGCAAGCGGCCTTCATCTGCCAGAAATACGGCATCCCCCAAATCTCGACCGGCGACATGCTGCGCGCCGCCGTCAAGGCCGGCACGCCGCTCGGACTGCAGGCCAAGGCCGTCATGGACGCGGGTGCACTGGTCAGCGACGACCTGATCATCAACCTCGTGAAAGAGCGTATCGCGCAGGCCGATTGCGCCGGCGGCTTCCTGTTCGACGGTTTCCCGCGCACCATTCCGCAGGCCGATGCCATGAAGGCCGCGGGCGTCAAGCTCGACTACGTGCTCGAGATCGACGTGCCCTTCGGCGACATCATCGAACGCATGAGCGGCCGCCGCTCGCACCCGGCGTCGGGCCGCACCTACCACGTCAAGTTCAACCCGCCCAAGGTCGAAGGCAAGGACGACGTGACTGGTGAAGACCTGATCCAGCGCAAGGACGACGAGGAAGAAACCGTGCGCAAGCGGCTCGAGGTCTACAGCCAGCAGACGCGTCCACTGGTCGACTACTACTCGGCTTGGGCCAAGGCCGATCCGGCCGCCGCGCCGAAGTACCGCGCCATCAAGGGCGTCGGCACAGTCGACGAGATCACGCAACGTGCGCTGGCGGCACTGAACAGCTGATCTCGGCCGTCCGCCCCTTCGGCGGGGCGGCTATGTCCCGAGCAGTTCCAGCATCAGCGCGATGCGCGCCTTCACCGGCGTGAGTGCGCCTGCGTCCCGCAGCCGGTCATCGGGTTTCGGCAGGATGCGTCCGCCGGTGCAACGCGTCGCGCGAAGCACCGCGATGCCGGCATCCTGCGCCTTCAGCCCGGCGGCTTCCAGTGCGTGGTGCAAGGTGCCGTTGCCGGTCGTGGCGAGGACCAGTCCACGCACAGGCTCCTCTGCGCCCTCCCGAAGAAGGGCTTCGACGACCGCGCCGCTCGCGCCGGCGTGGCTCATGACGATTTCGACCCTGGGCCAAGGTCCTGGCGCATCCAGGGCCTTCGAGGCCCGGGACGGCTTCGCGTCCGGCCACTCCCTCACGCGCCGCACCGTGCCCTCTTCCACATAGCCAATCGGCCCTGCATCGCCCGAAGCGAAGGCATCGAGCCGGTAGGTGTGCACCTTCTGCACATCCAGACCGCTGTGGACCGTGCCGGCACACACCGCCGTCACGCCCCTTGCGCCAGCCGTCACCGCGACCGCGATGGCGTCTCGCACGTTCTGCGGCCCGTCCGGCGAGAGCGCGGTGGCCGGACGCATCGCACAGGTCAGCACCACGGGCTTGGCGGAAGCAAGCACCGAATGAAGGAAGAACGCGGTCTCCTCGAGCGTGTCGGTGCCGTGGGTGATCACCACGCCCGCCACATCGGGCTGCGCCAGCCAATGCACGCAACGCTGGGCGAGCTTCTGCCAGATCTCGAAGCCCATGTCCTTGCTGTCGACCTGCGCCACCTGCTCCGCCACCAGTGCCACGCCCTCGGGCGCCTCGATGCCGCCCAGCAGGTCTGCCACACCCACCTCCCCAGCGGTGTAGCCGATGTTGTCGCCGCTGCTGGCGGCCCGGCCGGCGATGGTGCCCCCGGTGCCCAGAACCACCACGCGACGCACTTCAGGCAAAAGGGAATTGGCCATGGCTTGTCAACTTTTAAAAACTGGTTAAAAATACAGGTACTGGATATCCAGCCAGTGCCGCAAGGAACCACATATGCAGTTCGCCGTGAAGCTTACAGCCCGCCAGCAGCAGATCCTCGACTTGATCCAGAGCGCCATCGCGCGCACTGGCGCTCCGCCCACGCGCGCCGAAATCGCCAACGAGCTGGGGTTCAAGTCGGCCAATGCCGCCGAAGAGCACTTGCAGGCCCTGGCCCGCAAGGGCGTCATCGAACTCGTCAGCGGCACCTCGCGCGGCATCCGCCTCAAGGGCGATGCGCTGCGCTCGCTCAACGAAACGCGCCACCGCGAAGGCGGTCAGTTCTCGCTCTCGCTGCCCGGCATGGCCCAGTTGGCACTGCCGCTCATCGGCCGCGTCGCAGCCGGCTCGCCCATCCTGGCGCAAGAGCATGTCGACCAGACCTATTACGTCGAAAACACGCTGTTCCAGCGCCAGCCCGACTACCTGCTCAAGGTGCGCGGCATGTCGATGCGCGACGCCGGCATCATGGACGGCGACCTGCTCGCCGTGCAGGCCACCAAGGAAGCGCGCAACGGCCAGATCGTGGTCGCACGCCTCGGCGACGAAGTCACCGTCAAGCGCCTGAAGCGCAACAAGCAGGTGATCGAGCTGCACGCCGAAAACCCCGACTACCCGACCATCATCGTCCAGCCCGGCGAGCCCTTCGAAATCGAAGGCCTCGCGGTCGGCCTCATCCGCAACACCATGCTCATGTAGGCCTCGCGGCCTGCACGCAGCAGCACCCCATCCGGTCGCAACAGGTGGCGGGCGTATGGCGCAAAGTCGCCATCACCCTGTCGCGGCCGATTCAAGAAATCCTGCCTGTGTTCAACCTCAGACTTTTTTGGAGTTCACATGGGAATCGCCCTCCTCGCCATCGTTGATTTCTGGATGCCGCTGCAATCGCTTGCAAGCCGCCTCATGCCTGCGCGCCGCCCTCGTCGCCGGGACAACAGCGGCGACACTGCCGCAGGGCTGCGCTACGTGGCCGTGCGCCCGGCCTGCACGGCGCGATCCGCCGGCGCAGCCGTGCCAACGACGGCAACCGCCTCTGCCCGCCCGCTGCGCGTGGTGCGTGTCGTCGACGGAAAAGGCCAGCAACGCAGCGCCAGCCGCGTCGTGATCTCGGGCCGCATGGCCGATGTCTGTGCGGAGCTCGACCGGCTGGCAGCGCTCGAGGCTGCGGAAGCCGTGAGCTCGGCACCCCGCTCCGCACACCTGCACTGAGCCATTTCCCCCTTCGGCAGGCCGCCCCGGGGGGTATCCAAACGTTCACAGGCGCGACATTGCAATGCTGCGAGGCACAATGGCACGCCATGAACATTGTGATCCTCGACGATTACCAGGACGCCGTACGCAAGCTGCGCTGCGCCGCCAAGCTGGACGCGTACGCGGCCAAGGTCTACACCAACACGGTCAAGGGCATCGGGCAACTGTCGGTTCGCCTCAAGGACGCCGACGTGATCGTGCTGATCCGCGAGCGCACCCAGATCTCGCGCCAGTTGATCGAAAAGCTGCCCAAGCTCAAGCTCATCTCGCAGACCGGACGCGTCGGTGGCCACATCGATGTCAATGCCTGCACCGAGCGCGGCGTGGCGGTGGCCGAGGGTACCGGTTCTCCGCAAGCGCCTGCCGAGCTGACATGGGCGCTGATCATGGCCGCCATGCGCCGGCTGCCGCAGTACATCAGCAACCTCAAGCACGGGGCATGGCAGCAATCGGGCCTCAAGTCGGCCTCGATGCCGCCCAATTTCGGGCTGGGCTCGGTGCTCAAGGGCAAGACGCTCTGCATCTGGGGCTATGGCCGCATCGGCCAGCTGGTCGCGCGCTATGGGCAGGCCTTCGGCATGCAGGTCGTGATCTGGGGCCGCGAGGCGAGTTGCGCCAAGGCCCGGTCCGACGGCTTCCAGGTTGCACAGAACCGCCACGAGTTCTTCGCTGCGGCCGACGTGCTGTCGGTGCACCTGCGGCTCAACGAGGAAACCAGCGGCCTGGTCACGCTCGAGGATCTCTCGCGCATGAAGCCGACGGCGCTGTTCGTCAACACCTCCCGCGCCGAACTGGTCGAGGCCGATGCCCTGCTCGCTGCGCTCAATCGCGGGCGCCCGGGGCTGGCCGCCGTCGACGTGTTCGAGAGCGAGCCGCCGCTGCAGGGCCATGCGCTGCTGCGCCTCGAAAACTGCATCTGCACGCCGCACATCGGCTATGTGGAGCAGGACAGCTACGAAAACTATTTCGGCCAGGCTTTCGACAACGTCGTGAGCTTCATCAAGGGCAACCCCACCAACATCGTGAATCCCGGCGCACTGCAGGTCCGCCGGTGAGTTCATGAGCCGGCCTGCGCACCAAGGTGCGCTCTGGGCGCTGCTGGCCGGCAATTTCGTGATCGGCACGGGCGTGATGGTGGTGCCCGGCACGCTCAATGAAATCAGCGCGTCGCTCTCTGTCACCGTTGCGACAGCGGGTCAGCTGATCACAGCCGCCGCGGTCGTGATGTGCCTCGGTGCGCCGCTGCTGGCGGCCGTGGTCGCGGGATGGGACCGCCGCCAGTTGCTGGCCCTCACCCTGGTCTGGTACGCCGTCGGACACGCGCTCGCGGCCCTGATGCCGAGCTTCGGCGCCCTGCTGCCGGTGCGCATGCTCACGGTGGTGGCGCCGGCCATCTTCACGCCCCAAGCCGCCGCCTGCGCCGGCATGCTGGTGCCGCCGGAGCACCGCGGGCGGGCCGTGACCTTCGTCTTTCTCGGCTGGTCGATGGCCTCCGTGCTGGGCCTGCCCATTGGCGCGCTGATCGGAGGCCATCTCGGTTGGCGGATGGCCTTCACGGCCGTTGCGATGCTCAGCGTCGTGAGTGCGGCCTCGATCTGGCTGACGCTGCCCAGCCACATCCGGCCCGCCGCGCTGACAGCTGCCGCATGGTCGCGCGTGCTGCGCAGCCCGGTGCTGATGGGCATCGTGTCGGTCACGGCGCTGCAGGGTGCCGGCCAGTTCGTCCTGTTCAGCTACTTCGGGCCCATCCTCAAGCACAGCTTCGGCGCGGACGCCACCATGCTGAGCCTGATGTGGGCGCTGTTCGGCGCCTTCGGACTGATGGGCAACATGATGGTCAGCCGCGTCATCGACCGCGTGGGTGCCGGCCGCATGGTGCTGCTGACGACCTCGCTGATCGCGCTGAGCCTCCTGCTGTGGCCCTTTGCGAGCACGCTGGCCTGGCTGGCGGTGGTGCTCGTGCCCTGGGGCCTGGGCTGCTTTGCCGCCAACTCGGCCCAGCAGGCCCGGCTCGTCGGGCTCGCGCCCGCGCTGGCGCCGGGTTCCGTGGCACTCAACAGTTCGGGCATCTACATCGGCCAGGCGGTCGGGGCGGCACTGGGCGGTTGGCTGCTGGCCCACGATGCCGCGCCCTGGATGAGCAGGGTCGGCCTGGCGCTGCTGCTGGTCGCCATCGGTCTCAGCGTGGCCATCGACCGCAGCCGCCGGTCAGCCTGAATTCGCGGCCCCGCGTAAAACCCGGGGCGCCCCCGACGCCGAGGGTTGCAAAATCGGCGTCTGCGAAGGCTCTTCAGCCCACACCGGCACACCCGGTCCGGATACCACCCAACCAGCGAAAATCTCCAGCAAATGACAGTGAACTACACCCGAATCGGCGTCATCGGCGCCGGCGCCATGGGTCGCGGCATCGCGCAGATTGCCGCCCAGGCAGGCAGCGACGTGCTGCTGCTCGACAGCTTTGCGGGCGCCGCAGAGCGCGGACGCGAAGCCCTCATCGCCCAATGGAACAAGCTGCATGAAAAGGGCAAGCTCGACGCCGCGGCGCGCGATGCGCAGATCGCGCGCGTGCAGGCCGTCGACTCGATCCAGGCGCTGGCCGGCTGCGACCTGGTGATCGAGGCCGTGATCGAAGACCTCGAGGTCAAACGCAAGCTGTTTCGCGAGCTCGAGAGCGTGGTGGCTCCCACCGCCACATTGGCCACCAACACCTCGTCGCTCTCGGTCACGGCCATTGCGGCCGGGCTCGCGCAGCCCGAGCGCGTCGCGGGTTTCCACTTCTTCAACCCCGTGCCGCTGATGAAGGTGGTCGAGGTGGTGGCGGGCTTCAAGACCGCGCCCGAAGTCTGCAAGCAGCTGGCCGGCTATGCGGTGCAGATGGGCCACAGTGCGGTGCAGGCACAGGACACACCGGGCTTCATCGTCAACCATGCGGGCCGCGGCTACGGCACCGAGGCACTGCGCATCGTCGGCGAAGGCGTGACCGACTTCGCGACCATCGACCGCATCCTGAAAGACCAGGCCGGCTTTCGCCTTGGCCCCTTCGAGCTGATGGACCTGACGGCGCTCGACGTGTCGCACCCGGTGATGGAGTCGATCTACCACCAGTACTTCGAGGAACCGCGCTTTCGACCGAGCGTGATCACGGCGCAGCGCCTGGCCGCCGGCGCGCTCGGCCGCAAGACCAACGAAGGCTTCTACCGCTACAACGACGGCGTGATGCAGCAAACGCCTGAAGCCGCGCCCCCCGTGGTCGACGGCACGCCCTCGGTCTGGGTCTCTCCGCGCGCCGCGCGCCGTGCCGAGCTGCTGCGCCTGATCAACACGCTGGGCGCGCAAATCGACAGCGGCGCCGCGGCCGCACCGCAATCGTTGATCCTGGTGGCGCCGCTGGGCTTCGACGTGACCACGGTCGCGGCCGTCGAACGCCTGGATGCCACGCGCACCGTCGGCATCGACATGCTGATCGACGACGCCGCCACCAAGCGCCGCGTGCTCGCCACCAACCCCGCCACGCGCCGCGACATCCGCGATGCCGCGCACGCCCTCTTCGCACGCGACGGCAAGGCCGTCAGCGTGATCCGCGACAGCGGCGGCTTCGTCACGCAGCGCGTGATCGGCACCATCGTCAACATTGCCACCGACATGTGCCAGCAGCGCGTGTGCTCGCCGGCCGACCTCGAAACGGCGGTGCAGCTCGGCCTCGGCTACCCGCGCGGCCCGCTCGCGATGGGCAATCTCTATGGCCCGACCAACATGCTCGAAGTGCTGTTCAACCTGCAGACCGTCTACGGCGATCCGCGCTATCGCCCGAGCCCGTGGCTGCGCCGCCGCGGCGCGCTGGGCCTGAGCCTGCTGCACGAAGAAGAATAAGAAACCACCGAAACGGAAATGCCACAGCGATGACCGCCGAACTCAAGAGCACGAGCGAAGGAAGCACCATGGTGCTGACGATCGCCAATCCCACCCAGCGCAATGCCCTGGGCCCCGAGATCTATGCCGCAGGCATCGAGGCGCTCAACGGCGCCGAGGGCAGCACCGAGATCCGCAGCGTCGTCATCGTGGGCGAAGGCGCATGGTTCTGCGCCGGCGGCTCGCTGCAGCGGCTGCTGGCCAATCGCCAGCTCGACCGCTCGGTGCAGGCCGAAAGCCTCGAGGGCCTGCACAACTGGATCGATTCGATCCGCACCTTCCCCAAGCCGATCATTGCGGCGGTCGAGGGTGCAGCGGCCGGCGCGGGCTTCTCGCTCGCGCTGGCCTGCGACTTCGTGGTGGCGGCACGCGATGCGGTGTTCGCGGCCTCGTACAGCAATGTGGCGCTGTCGCCCGATGGCGGCCTGAGCTGGCACCTGGGACAGCAGTTGCCGCGCCAGCTCGCGAGCGAATGGCTCATGAACGGCGAGCGCATCGGCGCGCCGCGGCTGCATGCACTCGGGCTGGTGAACGAGCTGACCGAGAACGGGCAGGCGCTCGCGGGTGCCCTGGCGCTCGCCACGAAGCTCAACGCGCGCGCGCCGAACTCGCTGGCCAGCATCAAGGAGCTGCTGAGCGAGGCGCGCGGCGCCACGCTGGCCTCGCAGCTCTCGCAGGAGCGAGACCACTTCGTGCGCAACCTCCACCACGCGAATGCCGGCATCGGCATTGCCGCGTTCCTCGACAAGAAACCTCCGCAATACGAGTAGCGCCGCGTCGCTCCCGTGACACCCATCAGCTTTTCAGTCGCCGAGAGGACAGACCAATGGACGACCCCATTCTTACCATCGAAGAACGTGAAGCGATCAACAGTGGTCGCTGGTTTTCTTCCCTATCTCCATCGCTACGGCACGACATCCTCCGATGCGCTTTCGTCAAACGCTACAAGGACGGCGACCTGATCGCCGCACGCGGCGATCCTCCCGAACACTGGATTGCCTGCGCCAAGGGCGCGGTGCGGGTGAGTTCGACGGCCGTCTCGGGCAAGCAGGTGACGCTGACCTACGTCGAGCCGGGCATCTGGTTCGGCGACGTGGCGATGTTCGACGGGGACCGGCGCACGCACGACGCCTATGCGCATGGGGACAGCACGATCCTGTGCGTGGCGCGGGCCGACTTCCAGAAAATCCTGGCTGCGCACGTGGAGCTGTACGAGGCGCTGATGCGCCTGCAGGCACGCCGCATCCGCACGCTGTTCGGACTGGTGGAAGACCTCAACACCCTGCCCTTGCGTGCCCGGCTGGCCAAGCAGCTGATTCACCTGGTGCGCAGCTACGGCGTGCCCAACCTGGACGACGGCAGCCAGATGCGCATCGGCCTGCAGCTCGCGCAGGAAGAACTGGCGCAGTTGCTCGGCGCCTCGCGCCAGCGGGTCAACCAGGAACTCAAGACCATGGAGCGCGAGGGCACCATCCGGATCGAGCCGGGCGGCCTCGTGGTGCTGGACCGCGCGGCATTGATGCGCGTCTCGGAAGCGGACATCTGAAATGAGCCAGGACTTCTCCAACTTCGTCGGTACCCGCGCGGTGTCGCAGCAACACGCCTTCGACGTCGACGCACTGTCGGCCTGGCTCGAGAAGAACCTCGATGGCTTCAAGGGTCCGCTGACGGTCGAGATGTTCAAGGGCGGCCAATCGAACCCGACCTACAAGCTCGTTACGCCATCGCAGAGCTACGTGATGCGCGCCAAGCCCGGCCCGGTCGCCAAGCTGCTGCCCTCGGCCCATGCGGTGGAGCGCGAATTCAAGGTCATGAGCGGCCTGCAAGGCACCGACGTGCCCGTGCCGCGCATGCACTGCCTGTGCGAAGACGAAGGCGTCATCGGCCGGGCCTTCTACGTGATGGAGTTCATGCAGGGTCGCGTGCTCTGGGACCAGTCGCTGCCCGGTTTCACCAACAACGAACGCGCGGCCTACTATGACGAGATGAACCGCGTCATCGCGGCACTGCATACAGTCGACTTCGCCGCCCGGGGTCTGGCCGACTACGGCAAGCCCGGCAACTACTTCGAGCGCCAGATCGGCCGTTGGAGCAAGCAGTACAAGGCCTCGGCCGACGGCGCGGGTGAACTGTCCCAGCCGATCGAGGCCATGGAGCGCCTGATCGACTGGCTCCCCGCCCACATGCCGGCGAGCGCACGCGACGAGAGCAAGGTCTCGATCGTCCATGGCGACTACCGCCTCGACAACGTGATGTTCCACGCCACCGAACCCCGGATCATCGCGGTGCTCGACTGGGAACTCTCCACGCTGGGGCACCCTCTGGCGGACTTCAGCTACCACTGCATGTCCTGGCACATGCCCCCCACCACCGGCCGCGGTATCGGCGGCGTGGATGTCGCGGCGCTGGGCATCCCCACCGAGAACGAATACATCCGCCGCTACTGCGAACGCACGCGCATCAGCACGCCCGAGGCGCTGGCGCCCGACTGGAACTTCTATCAGGCCTACAACCTGTTCCGCATGGCCGCGATCCTGCAAGGCATTGCCAAGCGGGTCGAGGCCGGTACCGCATCGAGCGAGCAAGCCGTGGCGTCGGGCCGCGGTGCGCGACCGATGGCCGAGATGGCCTGGCAGTTTGCCCAAAAGGCATAACCAGCCCCCTAACCCACCAGGAGACAGCATGGATTTCGAATATTCGGCCAAGACCAAGGAACTGCAGAAACGCGTCAAGGCGTTCATGGATGAAAACATCTACCCGGCAGAGGCCGAGTACAGCGCCGAGCTGGCCGCGAACACGGCCGCCGGCAAGCGCTGGACCGCACTGAAGACGGTCGAGAAGGTCAAGGAGAAGGCCAAGGCCCAGGGCCTGTGGAACCTGTTCCTGCCGGTCGACAGCGCCTCGGCCTCCGGCTACGCAGGTGCCGGCCTGACCAACCAGGAATACGCACCGCTGGCCGAAATCATGGGCGCAGTGCCGTGGGCGAGCGAAGCTTTCAACTGCTCGGCGCCCGACACCGGCAACATGGAGACCATCGCACGCTACGGCTCGGAAGAGATCAAGGCGCGCTGGCTCAAGCCGCTGCTCGAAGGCCAGATCCGCTCGGCCTTCGCGATGACAGAACCCGATGTCGCCTCCAGCGATGCCACCAACATCTCGACCCGCATCGAACGCCAGGGCGACGAGTACGTGATCAACGGCCACAAGTGGTGGATCTCGGGTGCCGCCGACCCGCGTTGCGCCGTGTTCATCACGATGGGCAAGAGCGATCCGGACGCGCCGCGCCACTCGCAGCAGAGCATGGTGATCGTGCCGGCCGATGCCAAGGGCATCCGCATCGTGCGTCCGCTCAACGTGATGGGCTACGACGATGCGCCGCACGGCCACGTCGAGATGTACTTCGAGAACGTGCGCGTGCCTGTCGACAACATCCTGCTCGGCGAAGGCCGCGGCTTCGAAATCGCCCAGGGCCGCCTTGGCCCGGGACGCATCCACCACTGCATGCGCCTGATCGGCCTGGCCGAGCGCGCGCTCGAACTGATGTGCAAGCGCGCTTCCTCGCGTGTCGCCTTCGGCAAGACCGTCGCCTCGCAGACCGTCACGCAGGAACGCATCGCCGAAGCGCGCTGCAAGATCGACATGGCCCGCCTGCTCACGCTCAAGGCCGCCTGGCTCATGGACGTGGCCGGCAACAAGGTCGCGAAGAACGAGATCGCGATGATCAAGGTGGTCGCACCGAGCATGGCCTGCCAGGTGATCGACTGGGCCATGCAGGTCCACGGCGGCGGCGGCATGAGCGACGACTTCCCGTTGGCCTACGCCTACGCCGGTGCGCGCACGCTGCGCTTTGCGGACGGCCCGGACGAAGTGCACCGCAATGCGATCGCCAAGTGGGAGCTGGGCAAGTACTCGGCCAACAAGACCGAAGCCGACATGCCTGTCACGCGCTTCTGATCCGTCTTGCGCCCTCCCCCCCCGGGGAGAGGGTTGGGGTGAGGGCCGGCGGCGATCGATGCGCCCCGGCCCTTTTCTTTTCAGAGCTTCTTCTGCAGAAAGACCGCGTGGCCGAAGGCCGGGTCGAGCTGATAGCCGATGAAGCCCTCGCGCTCGTAGCTGCGCAGCGCGGGCGCATTGCCCGAGAGCACTTCAAGCGTGAGCTTGCAGGCGCCCCGCTTGCGCGCCTCCTGCTCCACCTGCGCGAACATGCGCTGCGCCACGCGCTGGCCGCGATGGCTGGGCAGCACGACCACATCGTGCACATTGACCAGCGGCCTGCAGGCGAAGGTCGAGAAACCCTCGATGCAGTTGATCAATCCCACGGGCTTGTCGCCGTCGAAGGCCAGCACGCTGAAGGCTTGCGGGCGCGCCGCCAGCGCCGCGGGCAGGCCCTCGCGCACCGCGGCGTCGAGCGGCGTGCCGCCGCCGGCCGGGTCGCGGGCATAGGTATCGAGCAGATCGACCAAGGCCGCGGCCTGCGCAGCGTCGCGGTAGTCCGCCACAAGGGTTTCGATGCTCATCGCGCGGGCTCCAGCGTCGCGGCGAGGCGTTTCGCGCAGGACTCGGCCTGCTTGGCATCGCGTGCTTCGACCATCACGCGAACCAGCGGCTCGGTGCCGCTCGCACGGATCAGCACGCGGCCTGCATCGCCCAGCTCGGCTTCGATGCGTTGCGTTTCGCTGGCCAGCGCCTTGTTGTCCTTCCAGTTCTGGTCCGGCGCAATGCGCACGTTGATCAGGGTCTGCGGGAACAGCGTGACGCCTTCGAGCAGTTGCGCCACCGTCTTGCCGCTGCGCACGCAGGCCTGCAGCACCTGCAGTGCGCTCACGATGCCGTCGCCCGTGGTATGGCGGTCGAGCGCCAGCAGATGGCCGGAGCCCTCGCCACCGAGCAGCCAGCCGCGCTTGTCGAGTTCTTCGAGCACATAGCGGTCGCCGACCTTGGCGCGCACGAATTCGATGCCTTGGCCCCGCAGTGCCACTTCGACGGCCTTGTTGGTCATGAGCGTGCCGACCACACCCACCGGCTTCTCGCCGCGCGCGATGCGCTCGGCCACCATGAGGTAGAGCAGTTCGTCGCCGTTGAAGAGGCGCCCGGTGGCATCGACCAGCTGCAGGCGGTCGGCGTCGCCGTCGAGCGCGATGCCGTAGTCGGCCTCTTGCGCCGTCACGGCGGCGATCAATGCCTCGGGGTGGGTGGCGCCGAAGCCCTGGTTGATGTTGAGGCCGTCGGGTGCGCAGCCGATGCTGGTCACTTCGGCCCCCAGCTCGTGGAATACATTGGGCGCCACTTGGTAGGCCGCGCCGTGCGCCGCATCGACCACGAGCTTCATGCCGCGCAGGGTCAGGTCGTAGGCGAAGGTGCTCTTGCAGAACTCGATGTAGCGCCCGGGCGCGTCGTTGAGGCGGCGCGCTTTGCCGAGATTGACGGAGTCCGCCCACACCGGCGCTTCTTCGAGCACCGCTTCCACCGCCAGTTCCCAGGCGTCGTCGAGCTTGCTGCCCTGGGCGCTGAAGAACTTGATCCCGTTGTCGGGAAAGGCGTTGTGGCTCGCGCTGATCACCACGCCAAGGCTGGCACGCTGCGCGCGCGTGAGGTAGGCCACGCCGGGTGTGGGCAGCGGGCCCAGCAGCACCACGTCGACACCGGCCGAATTGAAGCCCGATTCGAGTGCCGATTCGAGCATGTAGCCGGAAATACGGGTGTCCTTGCCGATCAGCACCGTGGGGCGCGACTGGCTCTTCTTGAGTACGCGGCCCACGGCATGCGCGAGGCGCAGCACGAAATCGGGCGTGATGGGCGATTGGCCGACGGTGCCGCGGATGCCGTCGGTGCCGAAGTATTTACGGGTCATGCGGACTCCTCTTTTGCTTGTTGTGGTTGTTCTGTCGCTTTCATCGCGCGCCATACCGCGAGGGCGGCAACCGTGTCGCGCACATCATGCACGCGCACCACGGCCGCGCCGCGTTCCACGGCCAGCACCGCGGCCGCGACGCTGGGCACGATGCGCTCACCTGCGGCCTCGATGCCGGTGACTGCGCCGATCGACGACTTGCGCGACCAGCCCAGCAGCAGCGGATAGCCGGCCTCGAGCAGTTCGCGTTGCCGCCCCAACAGGGCGAAATTCTGCGCCACGGTCTTGCCGAAGCCGACACCCGGGTCGAGCGTGACGCGCGAGGGGTCGATCTGCAGCGCACGAAGCTGTGCCACCTGCTCGGCCCAGAACGCCAGCACCTGGGGGATCACCTCGCCTTGCATCGGCGCGGCCTGCATGGTCTGCGGATCGCGATGCATGTGCATCAGGCAGATGCCGCACGACGGGTGTGCCGCCACGGCTTCGCGCGCGCCCGGCTGGCGCAGCGCCCAGATGTCGTTGACGATGTCTGCGCCCAGGTCGAGCACGGCGCGCATGACCTCGGGCTTGTAGGTGTCGATGGACAGCGGCACGTTCAGCTTCACGGCCTCTCGCACCACGGGCAGCACGCGCGCCAGCTCTGCGTCGAGCGGCACGGCGGGGCTGCCTGGACGGGTGGATTCACCGCCAATGTCGAGGATGTCGGAGCCCTCCTTCAGCAGTTGCTCGCAATGGCGCAGCGCGGCCTCGGTGGAGGCATGCGCGCCGCCATCGGAGAAGGAATCGGGCGTGACGTTGACGATGCCCATCACGCGCGGCTGTGCAAGGTCGATCCTGAAGCGCGAGGTCTGCCAGACCGCACCTTGCGGCGCGCCATGGAAAACGGGGCCAGAGGCCCCGTTGTTGCTTGATATCAAGCCCACCTCAAGCGGCGGTCGGCGCCGGGTCGGGATTGACGGCCGGCGTGCCGCCGCTGCCACCGCTGCCCGAGGGCGGGATGCGCGGCGTCCAGTCCTTGGGCGGACGCGGTGCGCGGCCGGCCATGATGTCGTCGAGCTGCTCGGCGTCGATGGTTTCCCACTCGAGCAGCGCCTTCGCCATCGCGTGCATCTTGTCGCTGTTCTCCTCGATCAGGCGGCGCGCCAGGGCGTACTGCTCGTCGATGATGCGACGCACTTCGCTATCGACCTTTTCCATGGTCTGCTCGCTCATGTTCGTGGTCTTGGTGACCGAACGGCCCAGGAACACTTCGCCTTCGTTCTCGGCATAGACCATCGGGCCCAGCGCGTCGGTCATGCCGTAGCGCGTGACCATGTCGCGGGCGATGGAAGTCGCGCGCTCGAAGTCGTTGCTGGCGCCCGTGGTCATCTGGTGCATGAACACTTCTTCGGCGATGCGGCCGCCGAACAGCATGCTGATCTGGTTCAGCATGTACTCGCGGTCGTAGCTGTAGCGGTCTTGTGCCGGCAGGCTCATGGTCACGCCAAGCGCGCGGCCGCGCGGAATGATGGTGACCTTGTGCACCGGGTCGCACTTGGGCAGCAGCTTGCCGATGAGGGCGTGGCCGGACTCGTGGTACGCCGTGTTGCGGCGCTCTTCCTCGGGCATGACCATGCTCTTGCGCTCGGGGCCCATGAAGATCTTGTCCTTGGCCTTCTCGAAGTCCTGCATCTCGACCACGCGCGCATTGCGGCGTGCGGCCATCAGGGCGGCTTCGTTGCAGAGGTTGGCCAGGTCGGCGCCGGACATGCCGGGCGTGCCGCGGGCGATCACGCTCGGGTTCACGTCCTGGCCCAGCGGGACCTTGCGCATGTGCACGCCGAGGATCTGTTCGCGGCCGCGGATGTCGGGCAGCGTGACATACACCTGGCGGTCGAAACGACCCGGGCGCAGCAGCGCGGCGTCCAGGATGTCGGGGCGGTTGGTGGCAGCCACCACGATCACGCCGAGGTTGGTCTCGAAACCGTCCATCTCGACCAGCATCTGGTTCAGGGTTTGCTCGCGCTCGTCGTTGCCGCCGCCGAGGCCGGCACCGCGCTGGCGGCCCACCGCATCGATTTCGTCGATGAAGATGATGCAGGGCGCGTTCTTCTTGGCGTTCTCGAACATGTCGCGAACACGGGCAGCGCCCACGCCGACGAACATTTCAACGAAGTCGGAACCCGAGATCGAGAAGAAAGGCACCTTGGCTTCGCCGGCGATCGACTTGGCCAGCAGGGTCTTGCCGGTGCCGGGAGGGCCGACCAGCAGCAGGCCGCGCGGAATGCGGCCACCGAGCTTCTGGAAGCGTTGCGGGTCCTTCAGGAAGTCGACGACTTCGCGGACTTCTTCCTTGGCCTCGTCGCAGCCTGCGACGTCGGCGAAGGTCACCGTGTTGTTGTTCTCGTCCATCATGCGGGCTTTGCTCTTGCCGAAGCTGAACGCTCCGCCCTTGCCGCCGCCCTGCATCTGCCGCATGAAGTAGACCCAGACGCCGATCAGGAGCAGCATCGGTCCCCAACTCACCAGCAGCGTCATGAGCAGCGAGCTCTCTTCGCGCGGCTTGACGTCGAACTTGACGTTGTGATCGATCAGGTCGCCCACGAGGCCGCGGTCGAGGACCGTGGCCGTCGTGCGGATCTTGCGATCGTCATTGGTGACGGCGATGATCTCGCCGCCGCCGGCGCCCTCGGGGATGACGGCGCTCTTGATCTGGTTGTTCCGGACCTGGTCGAGAAACTCGGAGTAGCTGACGGCTCCCGAGCCGACGCCACCGCGGGTGTCGAACTGCTTGAACACAGTGAACAACACCATGGCAATGACGAGCCATACGGCAACTTTGGAAAACCACTGATTGTTCAAACGAAGCTCCAGTCGAAAGCGCGTGACGGGAAGATGAAAAAAACGCGCTGAGGGTACGCAATTGCGCCCCATTTTAGGCTTTTCAAGCTGCGAAAAGCGGGCTTTTCCCTAAAGCAGCCATAGCCTGACAAGGGTTTGCGCTCCCCGCGGGCTTATGGCAACAAGGTATCAAGGCGTATCCGACACCTTCAATCCCATCCCGACGAGGAAAGTCTCGGACGATTTGTCGCGCGAAGCCTTGGGCTTGAACGGCTTCACGATGCGGAAATTGGCCTTGAACAGCTTCACCAGCTCGTCATAGCCGCTGCCGTGGAAAAGCTTGGCCACCAGCGCCCCTTCGGGCTTCAGATGGTGCTGGGCGAAGTCGATTGCAAGCTCGATCAGGTGGGCGACGCGGGCGGCATCGGCCGAATGGATGCCCGAAAGATTGGGCGCCATGTCCGAAACCACCAGGTCGGCCTTCCGGCCCGCCAGCACGCCCAGGACCTGCGCCAGCAGCTCGGCCTCGCGGAAGTCGCCCTGGAGGAAGGTCACGCCCTCGATGGGCTCCATCGGCAGGATGTCGAGCGCGATGATGGTGCCGTTCAGTTCGCCAGCCGCGGCGCCGCCGGGCGACATGCGCCGCCGCAGGTATTGGCTCCAGGCGCCCGGGGTGGAGCCCAGGTCGACCACCAGCTGGCCCGGCTTGACCAGCCCCAGCGACTCGTCGATTTCCTTGAGCTTGTAGGCGGCGCGGGCGCGATAACCCTCCCGCGTGGCCAGTTTCACGTACGGATCATTGATATGGTCGTGAAGCCACGCTTTATTGACTTTTTTGCTTTTGGCTTTGGTGCTCATGGGGGTCTTCGTATACACGTCGATAATACGGGGATGCCCGCCATTCAACTTACCCCTGCCGAGCGCAAGGTGCACCGCGCCGAAGCTCACCACCTGGATCCGATCGTCATGGTCGGTGGAGACGGGCTCACCCCTGCCGTGAAAAAAGAGGCCGATGCGGCTCTCAAGGCCCACGGCCTGATCAAGGTTCGCGTCTTCTCCGACGACCGCCTCGCCCGCGACGCCATGCTGCGCGAGCTCGCCGAAGAGCTCGACGCCGCCCCGATCCAGCACATCGGCAAGCTGCTGGTGCTGTGGCGCCCCAAGCCCGAGAAGGAGCGCACGGTCGATGAAGACCGCATGCCCGGCCCGCGCGACGTGAAGATCGTGAAATACAGCAAGCGCGGCGGCCAACGCCCCGAAATCAAGACCCTGCGCGTGCTCGGCAACCAGCGACTCACCCCCGGCGGCACCATCAAGCGCGCCAAGGCGAAGCGGCCGCTGTCGGCCAAGAAACGCAACCAGGCGGACTGAACTTGGCGCCAGCGCAAGGCGCCCAGCGCCATATCCTCTGCATGAAGTGGGGCACGAAATACGGCCCCGAATACGTCAACCGCCTCTACGCGATGGTGCGCCGCAACCTCAGCGGCGACTTCAAGTTCGTCTGCCTGACGGACGACGGCACCGGCATCCGTCCCGAGGTGACCTGCCTGCCGATTCCCCCGCTGAACCTCCAGCTGGCCCCCGGCCAGCGCGACGGCGCCTGGAAGAAGCTCACGACCTTCGAGCAGGACCTGCACGGCCTGCGCGGCACCGCCCTGTTCCTGGACGTCGACGTGGTCGTCGTGGGCAGCCTCGACGCCTTCTTCGAGCAGCCCGGCGAGTTCCTGATCATTCACGACTACGCCCGCCCCTGGCGGCGCGGGCGGATCACCGGGAATTCATCGGTCTACCGCTTCGAGCTGGGCGCCCATGCCGACGTGCTGGCGTATTTCCGCGCCAACATGGACAAGGTGCAGGCCGAATACCGCAACGAGCAGACCTACCTGTCCGACATGCTGCACAAGCAGGGCAAGCTCTCCTACTGGCCCGAGGCCTGGTGTCCGAGCTTCAAGTACCACGGCATCCCGACATGGCCGACCAACTACTGGGAAGAGCCCTTCGTCCCGGAGAACGCGCGCATCATGGTGTTCCACGGCGAGTGCAACCCGCCCGACGCACTGGCGGGCCGGCGCAACCGGGCCTTTCGCTATATCCGGCCCGCGAGCTGGGTCGCGAAATTCTGGAAAGAATGAATAGGTGAGTGGATGGCGGCGAAGTCCGCCATCGCCGTTCAGCGCGGCGCGCGAGCGCCCATGCGCCAGAGCAGCACACCGGTGCACAGCCACTGCACGACATACATGCCGCTGCCGACCGCGTGCCACAGCTTGAGGTTCTCGCGCGCCAGGATGCGCGGCGCCACGGCGTACTGCTGAAGCAGCGCCAGCAGCAGCGCCCCGAGAATCAGGAAGATCGCCGTCAGCGCGGGCCCGTCCATGCGCTCGTCGGCCTTGGCCCGGAAATGAATCAGCAGGATCAGGCCGCAGCCGATGGCGACCCAGCTTTGCGCCTCGAACAGCTGGCCGGCGAAATTGCCCGCCACGGCGGGATTGCCAAGCCTGGCGAACAGCATCGGCACCACCAGGAAGCCGATCGTCGTGAGGCTGCCCCACCAGAAGGCGGCCAGCAGCAAGGCAAGGCGGTCCTTCATCGGAAGATCAAAGGTAGCGGACGGCCACGATCTCGTAGCGCTTGAGGCCGCCTGGGGCCTGCACCTCGGCGGTGTCGCCCTCTTCCTTGCCGATCAGTGCGCGCGCGATCGGGCTGGAGATGTTGATGAGGCCCAGCTTCAGGTCGGCTTCGTCCTCGCCCACGATCTGGTACTTGACGGCCTCGCCCGACTCTTCCTCCTCGAGCTCCACCGTCGAACCGAACACCACCTTGCCGCCGGCGTCGAGCTCGGTCGGATCGATGATCTGCGCGGCCGAGAGCTTGCCTTCGACTTCCTGGATACGGCCTTCGATGAAGCCCTGGCGGTCCTTGGCGACTTCGTACTCGGCGTTCTCGCTCAGGTCGCCCTGCGCACGCGCTTCGGAGATCGCGTTGATGACCCAGGGGCGGTCCACGGTCTTGAGCTGGTGCAGCTCGGCGCGCAGCTTTTCGGCACCGCGCTTGGTGATTGGGATGGTGGCCATGTTTGGTTCTCCATAAAGCGAAACCGCCGAACGATGCCGTTCGGCGGTCGATTGGGGGACAGGATCAGACGAGATTGCGTCCGGTCAGCCGGCTCAGGATGGCGAGCGGGCTCGAATCTGGATTGTATTGCTTCGAAGCGGCCAGATGAAGGGTCTGCTCGAGCATGTACTGGCCCGCCATGACGGCGTGCGAGGTCTGGTCGGAGAAGCACACCCACACCGATCCCGGCGGGAACATGGCGGTTTCCTGCGGCGAGTTTTCCTGGTACGCCATGTCCGACTTCATGCCGTCGTGCAGCTGGAGCATCAGGTGGTCGTACTCGCTGCGGAAGGACTTGGTCACACGCAACGCGCGCAACAGCTTCGCCTGCCAGCGCACGTAGGGCTTGGCCCGCGGCAGGAAGCGTTTCGCGATGTCCTCGAAAGGCTCGCCCACGCGCCACACGCGCGGTGCGCCGTCGGGGTTGACGTTGGTGAACACGCGCAGGATGCGCTCGCCGTAGTTGGGCCGCGACGGGAACGCATCGACGTGCAAACGCCGATCGTCCGCGCGCCACGACTGCACGCGCGTCTCGACCTGCGCCGGCCGGTAGCTGGTCGGCGCAAGGCGCAGGGCCGGCGTGTAGTGCGGCAGCAGGCCGTGGATCAGCTGCTGGGCTTGCGCCCGGAACCGCCCGACCATCGCGGCCGCCGCGCGCTGCACCACCTCGTCGCCGACCACGCCCTTGAGCTTGCCGCCGGCATCGAGGCTGATGTTGCGCACGTCGGGCGACAGCAGGCTGGGCGTCAGCAGGCTGCGTTCTTCAGGCAGCAACTCGAAGCCCAGGCGCGGGAAGTACAGCACCTTGCCGGCTTCCAGTTCCGCGATCCACGCGTCGTTGGGCGTGGCCGCGTTCCAGTCGGCAAGGTCCAGTTCGACGAGCTGGGTTTCCATGACGCTCAGGCCGCCGCCAGCTGCGCGTGCATCTCCTGCACCGAGATCACGCCGAGTTCGTCCATGAAGCCCATGCCCTCGACCGCGGCTTCGGCGCCGAAGATCGTGGTGAACGTGGTCACGCGCGCCAGCAGCGCCGAGGTGCGGATCTGCCGCGAATCGGTGATTGCGTTGCGGCGCTCTTCCACCGTGTTGATGACCAGGGCGATCTCGTTGTTCTTGATCATGTCCACGATGTGCGGGCGGCCTTCGGTCACCTTGTTCACCGTCGCGCATTCGATGCCCGCGGCGTTGATGGCGGCGGCAGTGCCCTTGGTCGCGATCAGCTCGAAGCCCAGCTTCGCCAGGCCGCGCGCCACTTCGACCGCGCGCGCCTTGTCGTTGTTCTTCACCGAGATGAAGACCTTGCCCGACTTCGGCAGGTGCGTGCCGGCGCCGAGCTGCGACTTCACGAAGGCCTCGCCGAAGGTCTTGCCCACGCCCATTACTTCGCCGGTCGACTTCATCTCGGGGCCGAGGATGGTGTCCACGCCCGGGAACTTGACGAACGGGAACACGGCTTCCTTGACGCTGAAGTACGGCGGCGTGACTTCCTTCGTCACGCCTTGCGACGCGAGCGACTGGCCCGCCATGCAGCGCGCGGCCACCTTGGCGAGCTGGATGCCGGTGGCCTTGCTCACGTAGGGCACGGTGCGCGAGGCCCGCGGATTCACTTCGAGCACGTAGATGACGTCCTTGCCGTCTTTCTGCTGGATCGCGAACTGCACGTTCATCAGGCCGACCACGTTCAGCGCGGCCGCCATGGCGGCGCTCTGGCGCTTCAGCTCGGCCACCGTGTCGGCGCTCAGGCTGTAGGGCGGCAGCGAGCAGGCGGAATCGCCCGAATGCACGCCGGCCTGCTCGATGTGCTCCATCACGCCGCCGATCAAGGTGGCGCCCTCGGCATCGCGGATGCAGTCGACGTCGCATTCGACGGCGTCGTTGAGGAAGCGGTCGAGCAGCACCGGCGAGTCATTGCTGACCTTCACGGCCTCGCGCATGTAGCGCTCGAGGTCGCGCTGCTCGTGCACGATTTCCATGGCACGGCCGCCGAGCACGTAGCTCGGGCGGACCACCAGCGGGTAGCCCAGCGCCGCGGCCTTCTCGAGCGCCTCGGGTTCGGTGCGTGCCGTGGCATTCGGCGGCTGGCGCAGGCCCAGCTCATGCAGCAGCTTCTGGAAGCGCTCGCGGTCTTCGGCCGCGTCGATCATGTCGGGCGAGGTGCCGATGATCGGCACGCCGTTGGCTTCGAGGTCGAGCGCGAGCTTGAGCGGCGTCTGGCCGCCGTATTGCACGATCACGCCGATCGGCTTCTCCCTGTCGACGATCTCGAGCACGTCTTCGAGCGTGAGCGGCTCGAAGTACAGGCGATCGGACGTGTCGTAGTCGGTCGACACGGTTTCGGGGTTGCAGTTGACCATGATGGTCTCGTAGCCGTCCTCGCGCATGGCGAGCGCCGCGTGCACGCAGCAGTAGTCGAACTCGATGCCCTGGCCGATGCGGTTGGGACCGCCGCCGAGCACCATGATCTTCTTCTTGTCCGTCGGGTCGGCTTCGCACTCGTCCTCGTAGGTCGAGTACATGTAGGCCGTGTTGGTCGCGAACTCGGCCGCGCAGGTGTCCACGCGCTTGTAGACCGGGCGCACGCCCAGGGCGCGGCGCTTCTCGCGGATCGCGGTGTCGGTGGTCTTGAGCTGCTTGGCGAGGCGGCGGTCGGAGAAGCCCTTCTTCTTCAGCGCGAGCAGCGTGTCCTTGTCGATGTCGGCCAGCGACTTGGTTTCCAGCTCGAGCTCGATCTTCACGATCTCTTCGATCTGCACCAGGAACCACGGGTCGATCTTGGTCAGCGCGAACACTTCATCGACGCTCAGGCCCATGGCGAAGGCATCGCCCACGTACCAGATGCGCTCGGGACCGGGCTCACCGAGCTCCTTCTCGAGCACTTCGCGGTCCTGCGTCTTCTCGTTGAGGCCGTCCACGCCCACTTCGAGGCCACGCAGCGCCTTCTGGAACGACTCCTGGAAGGTACGGCCCATGGCCATCACCTCGCCCACCGACTTCATCTGCGTGGTGAGGCGCGAGTCGGCCTGCGGGAATTTTTCGAACGCGAAACGCGGGATCTTGGTGACCACGTAGTCGATCGACGGTTCGAACGACGCGGGCGTGGCGCCGCCGGTGATTTCGTTGCGCAGCTCGTCGAGCGTGTAGCCCACGGCCAGCTTGGCCGCGACCTTGGCGATCGGGAAGCCCGTGGCCTTGGAGGCCAGCGCCGAGGAGCGCGACACGCGCGGGTTCATCTCGATGACGACCATGCGGCCGTCCTTCGGGTTGATCGAGAACTGCACGTTCGAGCCGCCGGTGTCGACGCCGATCTCGCGCAGCACGGCCAGCGAGGCGTTGCGCAGGATCTGGTATTCCTTGTCGGACAGCGTCTGCGCCGGGGCCACGGTGATCGAGTCGCCGGTGTGCACGCCCATCGGGTCGAGGTTTTCGATCGAGCAGACGATGATGCAGTTGTCGGCCTTGTCGCGCACGACTTCCATCTCGTACTCTTTCCAGCCGAGCAGCGACTCTTCGATCAGCAGCTCGTTGGTGGGCGAGGCTTCGATGCCGCGCTTGCAGATGGTCTCGAACTCTTCCGGGTTGTAGGCAATGCCGCCGCCGGTGCCGCCGAGCGTGAAGCTGGGGCGGATCACGGTCGGGAAGCCGACCGACTTCTGCACGGCCCAGGCTTCGTCCATCGAGTGGGCGATGCCGGAGCGCGCCGAGCCGAGGCCGATCTTGGTCATCGCGTCCTTGAACTTCAGGCGGTCTTCGGCCTTGTCGATGGCTTCGGGCGTCGCGCCGATCAGTTCGACGGGCTTGTTGGTGGCCGCGCCGGTGTACTTGTCGAGCACGCCGTTGCGCCAGAGATCGAGCGCGCAGTTGAGCGCGGTCTGGCCGCCCATGGTCGGCAGGATCGCGTCGGGACGCTCCTTGGCGATGATCTTCTCGACCGTCTGCCAGGTGATCGGCTCGATGTAGATGACGTCGGCCGTGGCCGGGTCGGTCATGATCGTCGCGGGATTGCTGTTGATCAGGATGACCTTGTAGCCCTCCTCGCGCAGGGCTTTGCAGGCCTGCACGCCGGAGTAGTCGAACTCGCAGGCCTGGCCGATGATGATCGGGCCGGCGCCGATGATGAGAATGGATTGGAGGTCTGAGCGCTTGGGCATCTTATTTGTCCTTGGTGAAACCGATGCCGCGGCGGCTGTAGGCCCCCGGCTTCGGTTCGTCCATCAGTTGATGGATCGCGGTGAATACATCGCGAAAGTTCTGGTCGTATCGCTGTTCCAGTGCGTTCAGCTTGCGCTTGAGATCGGTGTGCTCCGACAGCATGCTGCGCAGCTTGACGAAGGTACGCATGATCTCGATGTTGACGGCCACGGCGCGTTCGCTGCGCAGCACGCTCGACAACATGGCAACGCCCTGTTCGGTGAAGGCCACGCTTCGGTAGCGCGCGCCGCCGGAACCTGGTTTCTCGGGCTTTGAGATCACAAGTTGTGATCTCAAATTCTCGAGGTCCTGGTTCTCCAGGGCAAAAGCAAAATCCGCGGGAAAACGATCGAGGTTGCGGCGCATGGCCTGCAACAACACCCGGGTCTCGACGCCATAGAGCGCGGCAAGGTCCTGCGCCAGCATGACCTTGAGGCCACGCAGCACATAGATCTTGCCCTCGGCATCGCGCAAGGCGGCGATGACCGAGACGTCGAGCACCGCGGGTGCATCAGCCACGTGCCTGCTCCATGAGCGCCGTGAAGCGGTCGAACAGGTAGCCGATGTCGTGCGGGCCGGGCGAGGCTTCCGGGTGGCCCTGGAAGCAGAACGCCGGCTTGTCGGTGCGCGCGAGGCCCTGCAGCGTGTTGTCGAACAGGCTGATGTGGGTGGGGCGCAGGTTGGCCGGCAGCGACTTCTCGTCGACCGCGAAACCGTGGTTCTGGCTGGTGATGCTCACGCGGCCGTTGTCCAGGTCCTTCACCGGATGGTTCGCGCCGTGGTGGCCGAACTTCATCTTGAAGGTCTTCGCGCCCGAAGCCAGCGCCATGATCTGGTGGCCCAGGCAGATGCCGAAGGTGGGAATGCCGGTCTCGATGAGTTCCTTGACGGCGCTGATGGCGTAGTCGCAGGGCTCCGGGTCGCCGGGGCCGTTGGCCAGGAAGATGCCATCGGGTTTGAGCTTGAGCACGTCGGCCGCGGGCGTCTGCGCCGGCACCACGGTGATGCGGGCGCCGCGCTGGGCGATCATGCGCAGGATGTTCTTCTTGACGCCGTAGTCGAAGGCCACGACGTGGAACTTCGGCGTGATCTGCACGCCGTAGCCCGCGCCGAGCTTCCACTCGGTTTCGGTCCATTCGTAGGTCTGCCGGACAGACACCACCTTGGCGAGATCGAGGCCGGACATGCTCGGTGCCGCCTTGGCCGCCGCAATGGCCTTGTCGACCAGCGCCTGTGTCACGGCTTCGCCTTCGGCAAGACCCAGGATGCAGCCGTTCTGCGCGCCATGGGTGCGCAGGTGGCGCGTGAGCTTGCGGGTGTCGATGTTCGCGATGGCCACCGTCTTGCCGGCCACGAGGTATTCGCTCAGCGTGGCGGTCTTGCGGAAGTTGGAGGCGACGAGGGGCAGGTCCTTGATGATCAGGCCCGCGGCATGGATCTTGTCGGCTTCGATGTCTTCACCGTTGACGCCGTAGTTGCCGATGTGCGGATACGTGAGGGTCACGATCTGCTGGCAGTAGCTCGGGTCGGTGAGGATTTCCTGGTAACCGGTCATGGCAGTGTTGAACACCACTTCACCGGTCGTGGAGCCGGCGGCTCCGATCGAATTGCCTTGAAAGACCGTGCCGTCTGCGAGCGCCAGGATGGCGGGCGGGAAACTTCCCTTGAGAGACAAAAGCACTGGGTTCTCCGGATGGTTACGGTCGCCCGGAGCCCCAGGCGCGTTGCCTGCGGACTGCTGCTTAAGGGGATTTTGGCGTTAAAGGCGGCCGGGCGACGCTATTGCGAGTAAGCCCCCGATTGTAGCTCGGAGTTGGCCCCTATCCGGCCTGAAGGGCTGCGCCGCTCGCGTGCAGGCAGATGGCGGCGGCCGCCGCCACGTTGAGGGATTCTTCGCCGCCAGGCTGGGCAATGCGGATATGGTGGGTCGCTCGGGCTTCCAGGGCCGGCGAAACGCCCTGCCCTTCATGGCCCATCAGCCAGGCGCAGGGGTGCGGCAGGCGGGCCCTGTGCAACCACTCACCGCGGTGCGAACTGGTCGCCACCAGGGGAATCTTCAGCGCGTCGAGCGCATCGGCTTCCACGCCTTCGATCAGCCGCAGGCCGAAATGGGCGCCCATGCCGGCGCGCAGCACCTTCGGCGCCCAGAGGGCGGCCGTGCCCTTGAGGGCGATCACCTGGGTGAATCCGAAAGCGGCCGCGCTGCGCAGGATGGAACCCGCGTTGCCGGCGTCCTGCAGCCGGTCGAGCACCACGCTCGGAGCGTCGGGGATCAGTTCCGGCCGCGCCGGCAGGTCGAGCACGAAGCCCATCGGTGCGGGCGACTCCAGGCCGCTGACGGCGCGCAGCAGATCGTCGTCGACCACTACCGTTTTGATAGCACTCATTGCCCATTCGACTGGGGCTGTCGGCCAGAATGACTCCGAAAACACCGCAATCGCCGGCTTGACACCACGCGCCAGTGCCGCTCTGCAAAGGTGATCGCCTTCGAGCCAGATGCGGTGCAGCTTGCGGTAGGCGCCCGGGTCCTGGGCCAGCTTGCGCAGGTCCTTGAGCAGCGGGTTGTCGCGCGAGCTGATGTGGTTCGCGCCGAGATCGGTGGTCATTGCGGATTCAGGGCGCGGCGCGCAGGTCGAGGCGCACGGTCTCGGCGGTTGCGAACACCACGGGCCCGGGCGGCGCGGCCTCGATGATCACCGTGGTGGTTGCGGTCCGCGCCAGCGCCGCCGCGACCGGACTGAACGACCTGCGGTGATGGACGCAGGCGCCATGGCGCTGCAACGCCTCCAGGTGCTCCGGCGTGCCGTAGCCCTTGTGGCCGGCAAAGCCGTAGTGCGGAAATTCGGTATGCAGCTGCTCGCACAACCGGTCACGATGGACCTTGGCAAGGATCGAGGCGGCGGAGATCGCCTTGACCCGCGCATCGCCCTTGACGATGGCTTCGGCCAGCACGTCGAGCGTCGGCAGGCGGTTCCCGTCGACCAGCACCTTGGCGGGCTTCAGGCGCAGGCCCTCGACCGCGCGGCGCATCGCGAGCATGGTCGCCTGCAGGATGTTGTGGGTGTCGATTTCCTCGACGCTCGCCTGCGCGATCGAACAGCACAGCGCCTTGGCCAGGATCTGGTCGTGCAGGCGCTCGCGCTGCAGGGCGGTGAGGGTCTTGGAGTCGGCCAGGCCGCGGATCGGCCGCTGGTCGTCGAGGATCACGGCCGCAGCCACCACCGGGCCGGCCAAGGGACCGCGCCCCGCCTCGTCCACGCCTGCGAGCAGGCCTGGCGTGTCCCACACCAGCGGGGCTTGCTCAGCCTTCAAGAACTTTCTGGATCGCATCGGCGCAAAGTGTCGGCGTATCGCGCTGCAATTGCACGTGCAGCTCGGAAAATCTTTGTTGCAGCGCCTGCGTCTTCCCGGGCGCATCGAGCCAGGCGAGCGTGGCCCGGGCCAGCGCCTCGGGCGTGGCGGCTTCCTGCAGCAACTCGGGCACCACGAACTCGCGGCACAGGATATTGGGCAGACCGACCCAGGGCTGCAGCTGCTTGCGCTGCATCAGGCGCCACGAGAGCCCGTTCATGTTGTAGGCGATGACCATCGGCCGCTTGAACAGCGCCGCCTCGAGCGTCGCGGTGCCGCTGGCGATCAGCGTGACGTCGCAGGCGGCGAGCGCGGCATGCGACTGGCCGTCGAGCAGCGTCACGCGGTCCGCCATGCCGCTGGCACCGAGCAAGGCCTCGACCTCGGCCCGCAAGCCCGGCAGGATCGGCGCCACGAACCGGAGCTCTGGCCGCACCTTCTGCATCAGCGCGGCGGCGGCGAAGAACCGGGCAGCCAGGTAGCGAATCTCGGAGCGGCGGCTGCCGGGCAGCAAGGCGACGACCTGTGCGTCGGGCGCCAGGCCCAGCGCGGCACGGGCCGCGGCGCGGTCGGGCGTCATCGGGATCACGTTGGCGATCGGATGGCCCACGTAGCTCGCGGCCACGCCCTGCTTCTCCAGCAGCTCGGGTTCGAACGGGAAGATGCACAGCACATGATCGGCCGCCGCCCGGATCTTCTCGATACGCTCCGGCCGCCAGGCCCAGATCGAAGGACAGACGAAGTGCACGGTCTTGATGCCCTGGCTGCGCAGGCCCGCTTCGAGGTCGAGGTTGAAATCGGGCGCGTCGACACCGATGAACAGCTGGGGCCGTTCGCGCAGCAGCCGGGCCTTGAGTTGGCGGCGGATGCCGGCAATCTCGGCGTAGTGCCGCAGCACTTCGATGTAGCCGCGCACCGCGAGCTTTTCCTGGGGCCACCAACTCTGGAAACCATGGGCCAGCATGCGGGGGCCGCCGATGCCGGCGGCCTGGAGATCCGGCCAGCGGGCCAGGAGGCCGTCGAGCAGCAGGCCCGCGAGCAGGTCGCCGGAGGCTTCGCCCGCGACCAGCGCGAAGCGTCGCTGTCCGTCGTTCTGCATCGCCGTCACTTCAGCGCGCGATGCCGCGCGTCGAGTTGGCGAGGAAGGCTTCCATCAACGCGACGTCGCCGGCTGCTTCCGGCATTTCCGTCGCGAGTTCGGCGATGCCGGCGCGCGCCTCTTCGAGCGTCTTGCCCTGGCGGTACAGCAGGCGGTGCATTTGCTTCACCGCAGCAAGCCGCTGGGCGGAGAAATCGCGCCGGCGCAGGCCGACGATGTTGAAGCCGCGTACGGCCAGCGGATTGCCGTCGACCAGCATGAAGGGCGGCACATCTTGCGTGACAGCGCTGGCAAAGCCGAGCATGGCGTGGGCACCGATCGAAACGAACTGGTGAATGCCCGTGAGCCCGCCGACCGTGACCCAGTCGGCCAGGTGCACATGCCCCGCCAGCGTGGTGTTGTTGGACAGCGTGGTGTGGTTGTCGACACGGCAGTCGTGCGCGATGTGCGTGTACGCCATGATCCAGTTGTCGCTGCCCACACGCGTCACGCCCCCTGCCCCCGGCACGCCGAGATTGAAGGTGCAGAACTCGCGGATCACGTTGCGGTCGCCAATGACGAGTTCTGTCGGCTCGCCGGCGTATTTCTTGTCCTGCGGTACGGCACCGAGCGACGAGAACTGGAAAATCCGGTTGTCGCGCCCGATGGTGGTCCGCCCCTCGATCACGCAGTGCGCGCCGATGGTGGTGCCCGCCCCGACCCGCACATGCGGGCCGATCACGGTATAGGGCCCGACCGAAACCGAGGCGTCGAGTTGTGCCTGGGGGTCGACGAGCGCTGTCGAATGAACCTGGGTCATGCCTTGTCGTGACAACGGCCGGATCAGCTGATCTGGCGCATGGCGCACATCAGCGTGGCTTCGCAGGCGAGCTCGCTGCCGACCAGCGCCCGGCCCTTGAACTTCGAAATCCCGGCCTTCATGCGTTCGATCTCGACTTCGAGCGTGAGCTGGTCGCCGGGTTCCACGGGGCGCTTGAAACGCGCGCCGTCAATGGCGGCGAAGTAGTAGACGGTGTTGTCGTCCGGCACGATGTCGAGCGAATGGAACGACAGCAGCGCCGCGGCCTGCGCCATGGCTTCGAGCATCAGCACCCCCGGCATCACCGGACGGTGCGGGAAGTGGCCGTTGAAGAACGGCTCGTTCATCGTCACGTTCTTGAGCGCCGTGATGCGCTTGCCCTTTTCCATGTCGAGCACGCGGTCCACCAGCAGGAACGGATAGCGGTGGGGCAGCAGCTTGAGGATTTGATGGATATCGAGCGTCGTCGTCATGATTTTCTGTTCCTGCATCGTCGTCATTTTTTCGAGGGAGCCTTCTCCAGCGCCTTCAGTCGTTCGCGCAGGCTGTGCAACTGCTTGAGCGTTGCCGCATTTTTTTCCCAGTTCGCATTGTCATCGATGGGAAACATGCCGGTGTATTGGCCGGCCTTGTGAATGGAGCGTGTCACCACGGTCGCGGCGGAAACGTGCACGCCGTCGGCCACCGTCAGATGGCCCAGCACGATGGCGCCGCCGCCAAAAGTGCAATTGGCGCCGATGACGGCGCTGCCGGCCACGCCGACGCAGCCCGCCATGGCGGTGTTCTTGCCGACGCGCACGTTGTGGCCGATCTGGATCAGGTTGTCGAGCTTGACGCCGTCCTCGATCACCGTGTCGTCGAGCGCGCCGCGGTCGATGCAGGTATTGGCGCCGATTTCCACGTCGTTGCCGATGCGCACCGCGCCCAGCTGCTCGATCTTGACCCAGGCGCCCTGGTGCAGCGCGAGGCCGAAGCCGTCCGCGCCGATCACCACGCCGGGATGCAGCAGGCAGCGCTCGCCGATCGTGCAGTCCTCGCTGACCGTCACACGCGACTTCAGCACCGTGCCCGCACCGATGCGAGCGCCCCGCTCCACCACGCACAGCGCGCCGATGCGCGCCGTGGCGTCGACCTGGGCCTCGGCATGGATCACGGCGGTGGGATGGATGAAATCGGCCTCCGGACGCGCGTGGTGCGACTTCCAGAGCTGCGTCAGGCGCGCAAAGTAAAGGTACGGATCGGGCGTGAGGATGAACGCGCCGCGCGCCGCAGCCGCCTCCCGCATGGCAGGCGACACGATCACGCAGGCCGCCTTCGAAGCCGCCAGTTCCTGCTGGTATTTGGGATGGCTCAGGAAGCTGAGCGCATCGGGCTGCGCATTCTGGAGCGGCGAGAGCCGCTCGATGGGCAGCGTGGCGTCTCCATGAAGCTCACCCCCCAGGGCGTCAACGATGGCTCCGAGCTGCAGCGACACGCCGGTTCGCGGCGTTACTTGCCGGCCGCGGGCGCTGAGGAGCCGACCGACGCGTTCAGCGCCTTGATCACCTTGTCGGTGATGTCGTGCTTCGGATTGATGTAGATCGCTTCCTGCAGGATGGCGTCGTATTTCTCGGACTCGGCCACCTGCTTCACGACGCGGTTGGCGCGCTCGTAGACCTGCTGGAGCTCTTCGTTCTTGCGCGCATTGAGGTCTTCCTGGAACTCGCGGCGGCGACGCTGGAAATCGCGGTCCTGGTCGATCAGGGCCCGCTGGCGCGTGGCGCGCTGGCTTTCGGACAGGGTCGGCGCTTCGCGCTCGAACTTCTCCGAGGCCGTCTTCAATGCGTCGCCCTGCGTGGTCAGATCCTTCTCGCGCTTGAGAAATTCGGCCTCGAGCTTCGCCTGGGCAGCCTTGGCCGGCTGCGCTTCACGCAGCACGCGGTCCGGGTTGACGAAACCGATGCGAAAGGTTTCCTGCGCCTGGGCAGGCGCAGCAACGAACACGAGAGCGGGGATCAACAACGCGCCGGCCGCGGCGCGAATCAAATGCTTCATTTAGAAAGACGTTCCGATCTGGAATTGCAAGCGCTGGATTCTATCCTTCGGGATCAGGACCACACCGGTATTCGGGTCCAGCACTTCCTTCTGGGACTTGACGGGGAAAGCATAGGCGAGGCGCAGCGGGCCCAGCGGCGAGATCCAGCTGATCCCGAGGCCGACCGAGGCACGCAGCTTCTTCTGCGCCTTCCACTGCTCGTCGGTCAGGCCGGCAGCGCGCGAACCGAACACATTGCCGACGTCGAAGAAACCGTAGAGACGCAGGGTGCGGTCGTTGCCGGCGCCCGGGAACGGCGTGCTGAGTTCGGCGTTGAAGACCGCCTTCTTGGTACCGCCCAGCGCCGCGCCTTCGGTCTGGCCGATCAGCGGCACGTCGCGCGGACCCAGCGAGTTTTGTTCGAAACCGCGGACCGAGCCCAGGCCACCCGCGTAGAAGTTCTTGAAGATCGGGTAGACCTTGCCGCCAAGGGCCTTCGCGTAGCCCACGTCGCCGTTGATGGCGAAGGTGTATTGCTTGTTGATCGCGAAGAACTGCTGGTACTGGTAGTTCGTCTTGACGTACTTCATGTCGCCGGCAGCGCCGACTTCGAGGTTGGCACGCTGCAGGCGACCGGTCGTCGGAACCAGCGCGCTGTCGCGGCTGTCGCGGCCCCAGCCGACGGTCAACGGCACGCCCCAGACGCTCTTCTGGTCGCACTCGGTCACGAACAGGCCGGTGGCATCCCTCTGGCACTGGAAGTAGCGGAGGTAGGACGCCGGCGTGAAGAGCCCCGAGAACGACGTCGACTTGTTCGGGTCGAACGCATACCGCTCGAGGCCGACACCGAAGAACACGGTGTCGACTTCGCTGAACGGCACGCCGAAACGGATGGACGCACCCTGGTTGACCAGCTTGTAATCGCCATCGACGTTCGTCGAGTACGGACGCGTCGTCGTGTGGTAGACGCTGATCGTGCGCGAGATGCCGTCCTTCGTGAAGTACGGATCGGTGGTGGTCAGCGACAGCGTGCGGTTGTACTTGCTGGTGTTGACCTGCACGCCCAGGAAATTGCCGGAGCCGAACACGTTTTCCTGCGAGATGCCGAAGGTCAGCGCGACCTTCTCGGCGCTCGAATAGCCAGCGCCGAGTTGCAGGCTGCCGGTGGGCTTCTCGGCCACGTTGACGGTCAGGTCCACCTGGTCGGGCGAACCGGGCACTTCCTGGGTCTCGACGTTCACTTCGGTGAAGAAGCCCAGGCGGTCCACGCGGTCGCGCGAGAGCTTGATCTTGTCGCCGTCGTACCAGGAGGCTTCGTACTGGCGGAACTCGCGGCGGATCACTTCGTCGCGGGTCTTGTTGTTGCCGCCGACGGACACGCGGCGCACGTACACGCGGCGCGATGGCTCGGCCTGCAGCGTGAGCGTGACGCGGTTGTTCACGCGGTCGATGTCCGGACGCGCCTGCACACGGGCAAACGCGTAGCCGAAGGTGCCGAAATAGTCGCTGAACGCCTTGGTGGTTTCCGTGACCTGCTCGCCGTTATAGGGCTCGCCCGGCTTGATGGTGATCAGCGACTTGAACTCGTCGTCACGGCCGAGGTAGTTGCCGTCGAGCTTGACGCCGGCCACCACGAACTTCTCACCTTCGGTGATGTTGACCGTTACCGACAGATCCTTGCGGTCCGGCGAAATGGCAACCTGCGTCGAATCGATGCGGAACTCGAGATAGCCGCGCGTGATGTAGTACGAGCGCAGCGTTTCGAGGTCGGCGTTGAGCTTGGCGCGCGAGTACTGGTTCGACTTGGTGTACCAGCTCATGAAGCCGCCGCTGTCCTGGTCGAACAGGCTCAGCAGCGTCGATTCGCTGAAGGCCTTGCTGCCCACCACATGGACTTCGCGGATGCGCGCGGATTCGCCTTCGGTGACGGTGAAGGTGAGGTTGACGCGATTGCGCTCGATGGGCGTGACGGTGGTCACGACCTGCGCGTTGTAGAGGCTGCGGCTCACGTACTGGCGCTTGAGCTCCTGCTCGGCGCGGTCGGCCAGCGCCTTGTCGTAGGGGCGTCCGTCGGCCAGGCCGATTTCACGCAGCGCCTTCTGAAGCGCCGCCTTTTCGAATTCCTTGGCGCCGACGAAATCGACGTCCGCGATGGTCGGGCGCTCTTCGACGATCACCACCAGCACGTTGCCGTTCACGTCGATGCGCACATCCTTGAACAACCCCAGATCGAACAGCGCGCGAATCGCGGCCGAGCCGCGTTCGTCGCTGTAGGTATCGCCCACGCGCAATGGCAGCGATGCGAAGATCGTGCCGGCCTCGACGCGTTGCAGGCCTTCGACGCGAATGTCGCGCACCGTGAAAGGCTCGACGGCCCAGGCGGCCGTGGCCGCGAGTGCACTGGCAACCACCGCGACAACGCTACGCAGGCGAAAGCGATTGGAGTTTTTGTTCATCTGTGAATTGAGCCGGCACGGAAAGGGCCGGCAGAAAGTTAACCAAAGAGCCGCGTGACGTCGTTGAAAAGTGCGACCGACATCATGACCAGCAGCAGAGCGACACCGCCGCGCTGAAGCCGTTCCATCCAGGCGTCAGAAACGCTTTTGCCGGTCAGGCCCTCCCAAAGATAATACATCAGGTGCCCCCCATCGAGGACCGGCAGCGGCATGAGATTGAGCACGCCCAGGCTCACGCTGATGGCCGCGAGGAAGATCAGGTACTGGGTCAGGCCGAGACTCGCGGACTTGCCGGCGTAGTCGGCAATCGTCAGGGGACCGCTCAGATTCTTGAGCGATGCCTGCCCGGTCACCATCTTGACCATCATGCGCACGGTCAGCGCGGACATCTCCCAGGTACGCACCACGCCACGCCAGACGCCATCGACCAGGCCCTGGCGCACCGTCACCATGTCGGGCGGCGCGCCGACATAGGCGCCGATGCGGCCGACCTTGGCGGCGCCCTCCTCGCGCACCTCGGGCTTCACCTCGAGCGTGATCGGCTGGCCGCCGCGCAGGACCTGCCAGGCCTGGGCGCGCGGCTGATCACCGTCGACCGATGCGCGGATCACCTCGCGAAGCTGCTGACCATCGTAGATGGCGGTGCCGCCGACGGCACGCACCAGGTCGCCCTTGCGCAGACCCGCGCGCTCGCCGGCACTGCCGGCCATGACCTCGCCGATCTCCGGCCGCGTCAGGGGCGCAAGCAAGCCGATCTTGCGGAACATCTGCGGATCGGCGTCCTTGGCTTCGATCCGGCTCAGCGGCAGCACCAGTTGGCGCGCGGGCCTGCCATCTTCACCGGCCACTTCGAGCGAGAGATCGCGGCCGTCGAGCGCGCCGCGCGTGATGCGCCAGCGCAGGTCCTCGAAGGACTGCACCGGCTCCAGATCGCCGTCGAAGCCGGCGCGCGTGATGTGTTCCCCGCCGCGCAGGCCAGCCGCCTCGGCCAGCGAAGCCGCCACCGGCCGCGCCAGCCTGGCCACCGGCTCTTCCACACCGACCCAGTTGACGGCCGTGTAGAGCACGACGGCCAGCAACAGATTAGCGATGGGCCCGGCGGCCACGATGGCCGCACGCGAGCGCAGGGGCTGGGTGTTGAAGGCCCGATGCCGCTCCTCGGGGGCCACCGGCCCCTCTCGCTCGTCGAGCATCTTGACGTAACCGCCCAGTGGGAAGGCGCCGATGACGAATTCTGTCTGCTGCCCGGGGTGCTGGCGCTTGGGCTGCCAGCGCAGCAGCGCCTTGCCGAACCCGACCGAGAAACGCTCCACCTTGACGCCGCAGGCGACGGCGACGCGATAGTGGCCGTATTCGTGCACCGCGATCAGGACGCCGAGTGCAACCACAAAGGCTATGACAGTGAGCATCCGGATCCTCTGCGAATTGGGGGGTCAGGCTGCGAAACGCAGCGCTGCGGCATTGGCCGCCGCGCGGGCGCTGGCATCGAGCGCCAGCAGGTCGGCCAGCGATGCGGGCTTGGAGGGGGCGACCGCCTCCAAAGTTTCCATGTTGACCGCATGAATCCGGTCAAAACGCAGGCGCCGGTCCAGGAAGGCTTCGACGGCGACCTCGTTGGCTGCGTTCAGCACGGCGGTGGTGCCCGGCGCGGCGCGCAGCGCCTGCCAAGCCAGGCCCAGACCCGGGAAAAGCGCGGCGTCCGGGGCATCGAATGTCAGCGAGGCCATCTGGCGGAAATCGAGCCGGGCCGCACCGCTCTCGATGCGCTCGGGCCAGGCCAGGCCGACCGCGATGGGCACCCGCATGTCGGGCGTGCCGAGCTGCGCGATGACCGAGGCGTCGGTGAACTGCACCATTGAATGCACGACGCTCTGCGGATGAATGACGACTTCGATCTGATCGGGCGAGACGCCGAACAGGTGGCGCGCCTCGATCACTTCGAGCGCCTTGTTCATCATCGTGGCCGAGTCGACCGAGATCTTGCGGCCCATGACCCAGTTCGGATGCGCGCAGGCCTGCTCGGGCGTCACGGCGCCCAGGGTCTCCGGCGCGCGGGTGCGGAACGGGCCGCCCGAGGCGGTCAGGATGATCTTGTCGATGCGCCGGCCCCAGGTGGACGGGTCTTCGGGCAGCGACTGGAAGATGGCCGAGTGCTCGCTGTCGATCGGCAGCAGCGTGGCGCCGCCTTCGCGCACCGTGCGCATGAACAGCTCGCCGCCGACGACCAGGGCTTCCTTGTTGGCCAGCAGCAGGCGTTTGCCGGCGCGTGCCGCGGCCAGGCACGGGCCGAGCCCGGCGGCGCCCACGATGGCGGCCATGACGGCATCGACCTCGTCGTGCGAAGCTATCTTTTCAATAGCATCTTCACCCATCAGAACACGCGTCTTCAGCCCGTTCTGCTTGAGCTTTTCGGCCAGCAATGCCGCATGCGGCGCGCTGGCCATGACGGCGAACCGGGGCGAGAACTGCGCGCACTGCGCCAGCATCTCGTCCACCCTGGTGGCTGCGGACAGCGCGAAAACCTCGAAGCGCTCGGGGTGCCGCGAAATGACGTCGAGCGTGCTCACCCCGACCGACCCGGTCGAGCCCAGCACAGTCACGCGTTGTTTGGAAGTGTTCACAGGAAAGCCAGCATCATGGCAATGGGAAGTGCCGGCAAGAGGGCATCCACGCGGTCGAGCACGCCGCCGTGGCCGGGCAGAAGCCGGCTGCTGTCCTTGGCGCCGGCACTGCGCTTGATGAGCGATTCGACGAGGTCGCCGACGACGCTGATCGCGGCAAGGAACACTGCGCCGATCAGCAACAGCCACCAGCCACGTTCGTTCAGGCGTGTATAGAGGCTGGGTACCGTTGCGCCGAGGCCCTTGTCGGCCCAGACCCAGGCGAAAGCCAGCACGACGACGCCGATCATTCCGCCCCACACGCCTTCCCAGCTCTTGCCGGGGCTGATAGCCGGAGCCAGCTTGCCGCGCGTGAATTTCAGGCCGAAGGCGCGGCCCGCGAAATAGGCGAACACGTCCGCCACCCAGACCAGCACCAGGATCGACAGCAGGAAGTTGATGCCGACCATGCGAGCCTGCACCGCGGCGAGCCAGGCGACCCAGAGGGCCAGCAGGCCGCCGACCAGGCGCAGCCCGCGCGGAATGCGGGGCCAGCCCGGCACCCCCACGCGCAACAGTGCCGCGCCGCCGAGCACCCAGGCCGCACCGGCCAGGGCCCACACCAGGACCAGGGGTTGTTCGAGCAGACCCAGCCACCACGAAAGCGCGCAAAGCACCACCGTCTCGGCGCCCAGGAACAGCGAGACCCCATGGCCATAGCCGTTGAGGCGCCCCCACTCCCACGCGGCCGCGCCGATCAGCACGAGCATCACGCAGGCGAACGGAACGTAGTTTCGGTAGAACAGCGCTGGCAGCAGGATCGCGAGCAGCACGATCGCCGTGAGGATGCGTTGTTTGAGCATGCGGGAGGTGATGAGGTCTTCAGACCGTGGTGGCCGAGACCTGTGCCGAGGTTTGGCCGAAGCGGCGTTCGCGGCTCTGGAATGCAGCGATGGCCTCGTCGAGCGCGGCCTCGTCGAATTCGGGCCAGAGCTTGTCGCTGAAGAACAGCTCGGCGTAGGCGCTTTGCCAGAGCAGGAAATTCGACAGCCGCTGCTCGCCGCCCGTGCGGATGAACAGGTCGGGATCAGGCACATGGGCCAGCGCCATTGCGCGATCGAGATTGGCCTCGGTCAATGGCTGGCCCTGCTCGGCGAGCCTGGCCGCGGCCTGGGCAATGTCCCAGCGCCCGCCATAGTTGAAGCAGACGTTGAGCACCAGTCGCGTGTTGTGCGCGGTGGTTTTCTCGGCCTCGACCAGGCCAGCCACCATTTTCGGAGACAGGCCTGCGCGCTCGCCGACGAAATGCAGCCGCACGCCGTCGCCGCTCAGGCGCGGCACTTCGCGCGCCAACGCGCCCACCATCAGCTCCATGAGCCCGGAAACTTCTTCGACGGGACGGTTCCAGTTCTCCGAAGAGAACGCGAACACGGTGAGAACGCCCACACCGCGGTCGGCGCAGGCCTTGACGCAGCGCCGCAGCGATTCGACCCCCTGCTTGTGCCCTGCCACGCGAGGCAGGAACCGCCGCGTCGCCCAGCGGCCGTTGCCGTCCATGACGATGGCAACGTGGTGGGGAATGCGCGGCGGCGAAGAGGCCATGGCAAGCCTCAAACGGCCATGATCTCCGCTTCCTTGGCCGCGACCAGGCGGTCGATTTCCGCGATATGGCGGTCGGTGACCTTCTGGATCTCGGCTTCGGCACGCTTCTGGTCGTCCTCGGACGCCAGCTTGTCCTTCACCAGCTTCTTGACCGATTCGTTCGCGTCACGGCGCAGGTTGCGCGTGGCGATCTTGGCGGTTTCGCCTTCGTTGCGAACCAGCTTGGTCATTTCCTTGCGGCGCTCTTCGCTCATGGCGGGCAGCGGCACGCGGATCAGGTCGCCCATCGACGCGGGGTTCAGGCCCAGGTCGCTTTCGCGGATCGCCTTCTCGATCTTGGCGCCCATGCCCTTTTCCCAGGGCTGGACGCTGATGGTGCGCGAGTCGAGCACCGACACGTTCGCCACCTGGCTCAGCGGCACTTGCGAGCCGTAGTACTCGACGTGGACCGAGTCGAGCAGCGCCGAGTTGGCACGACCCGTACGGATCTTGGTGAGGTTGTTCTGGAATGCGGCGAGCGACTGATTCATCTTCGCGTCGGTCGCATTGCGGATGTCTGCAATGGTCATCTCAAATACTCCTAGGCATGCACCAGCGTGCCCTCGTCCTCGCCCATCACGACACGTTTCAGCGCGCCGTTCTTGAGGATCGAGAACACCTTGATCGGCAGCTTCTGGTCGCGGCACAGCGCAAAGGCCGTGGCGTCCATGATGCCGAGATTTTTCGCGATCGCCTCGTCGAAACTCAGCGAGACGTAGCGTGTTGCATCGGGGTTGGTCTTGGGGTCGGCGGAATAGACGCCGTCCACCTTCGTCGCCTTGAGCACCAGCTCGGCGCCGATCTCGGCACCGCGCAGCGCGGCAGCCGTGTCGGTGGTGAAGAACGGATTGCCGGTACCGGCTGCGAACACCACGACCTTGCCCTCTTCGAGGTACTGCAGGGCCTTGGGACGCACATAGGGCTCGACCACCTGCTCGATCGCGATGGCGGACATCACGCGGGCCACCAGGCCCTGCTTGTCCATCGCGTCTGCAAGCGCCAGCGAATTCATGACGGTGGCCAGCATGCCCATGTAGTCGGCCGTGGCGCGGTCCATGCCGACCGAGCCGCCCGCGACACCGCGGAAGATGTTGCCGCCGCCGATCACGACCGCCACCTGGACGCCCATGTTCACGACCTCGGCCACGTCCTGGACCATGCGAACGATGGTCGCGCGGTTGATGCCGAAAGCGTCATCGCCCATCAACGCCTCTCCCGACAGCTTCAACAAGATTCGCTTGTGGGCTGGGCGGGCATCAGACATGGGCAATTTCCTTGAGTTGGCTGGAACGAGTGTAAAACGTAGCGATGAAAAAACGACGGCACGCGTGAGCGCACCGTCGCTGGAGCCATAAAGGCTTAAGCAGCAGCCTTCGCCGCGGCGACTTGTGCAGCGACTTCGGCAGCGAAGTCGTCAACCTTCTTCTCGATGCCTTCGCCGACCACGTACAGGGTGAAGCCCTTGATCGTGGTATTGGCGGCCTTGAGCATCTGCTCGACGGTCTGCTTGTCGTTCTTCACGAATGGCTGGTTGTGCAGCGAGACTTCCTTGAGGTACTTCTGCACGCCGCCTTCGATGCGCTTGGCAACGATGTCTGCCGGCTGCGGCTTCTTGCCTTCGGCTTCCGCCGTCTTGCGGTCTTCCTCGGCCTTGCCGGCGGCCACTGCGCGCTCTTTTTCGATCAGGTCGGCAGGCACGTCGGCGGCCGAGATGGCGACCGGCTTCATGGCGGCGATGTGCATCGCGACGTCCTTGGCCGGGGTGTCGTCACCCTCGAACTCGACCATCACGCCGATGCGCGTGCCATGCAGGTACGAAGCCAGCTTGCCGTTGCCCGTGAAGTGCTTGAAGCGGCGGAAGCTCATGTTCTCGCCGATCTTGCCGATCAGGCCCTTGCGCACGTCTTCGAGCGTGGGACCGAAGCCGTCCTGCTCGTAGGGCAGCGCGCCCAGCGCAGCGATGTCTGCGGGGTTGTTCTTGGCGACCAGCATCGCGGCGGCGTTGGCCATGGCCAGGAAGCTGTCGTTCTTGGTGACGAAGTCGGTTTCGCAGTTGATTTCGATCATGCCGCCGGCAGCGCCGTCGACATAGGCCGTGACCACGCCTTCGGCGGTGATGCGGCCCGATGCCTTGCCAGCCTTGTTGCCGAGCTTGATACGCAGCAGCTCTTCGGCCTTTTCCATGTTGCCTTCGGCCTCGGTCAGGGCCTTCTTGCATTCCATCATCGGCGCGTCGGTCTTTGCGCGCAGTTCGCCGACCATGCTTGCGGTGATTGCAGCCATTGTTGTATCTCCGTAAATCCAAAAATCAGGTTAAAAAAAAGGGGCACCAAAGCCCCTTCTTCAGGCTCGCGAGCGTGCCAATCAGGCCGAAGCGCCTTCTTCGACTTCGACGAATTCGTCGCTGCTGCCTTCAGCGATGGCCTTGACCACGTCACCAGTGGCGCTGTTGCGGCCTTCGATGATCGCGTCGGCGATGCCGCGTGCGTACAGCGTGACGGCCTTCGACGAGTCGTCGTTGCCGGGGATCACGTAGTCGATGCCTTCGGGCGAGTGGTTGGAGTCCACCACGCCGATCAGCGGAATGCCGAGCTTCTTGGCTTCGGCCACGGCGATCTTGTGGAAGCCCACATCGATCACGAAGATGGCATCGGGCAGCGCGGTCATGTCCTGGATGCCGCCGATGTCCTTCTCGAGCTTCTCGATTTCACGCGTGAACGTGAGCTGCTCTTTCTTGCTCAGGCTGTCGAGGCCGGCCTCCTGCTGCGCCTTCATGTCCTTCAGGCGCTTGATCGAGGTCTTGACGGTCTTGAAGTTGGTCAGCATGCCGCCGAGCCAGCGGGTGTCGACGAAAGGCACGCCGGCGCGGCGGGCTTCGGCAGCCACGATCTCACGGGCCTGGCGCTTCGTGCCGACCATCAGGATCGTGCCGCGGTTGGCCGTGAGTTGCTTGGCGTACTTCATCGCGTCCTGGAACATCGGGAGCGACTTTTCCAGGTTGATGATGTGAATCTTGTTGCGATGGCCGAAGATGTACGGGGCCATCTTGGGGTTCCAGAAGCGGGTTTGGTGACCGAAATGGACACCGGCTTCCAGCATTTCGCGCATGGTGGTCGACATTAGAAATTACTCCAAAGGTTGGGTCTAAAATCCAGCCCGTTTTGCGCCCCTTTTCGAATGGGATCACAACACCTTGATTGGGCCGGTTTGCGGATGTGTTTTGCTGGATGCAACGGAAGCCGTCGCTCGACCAGCGAAACCCAAGGAGTATAGCACGGCCGCCGCCCTCCTTTCCCCTGAACCGAGCCGCCCGCGGCACCTGCAGCCACCCCATGAACGACCTTCACGCCACCCGTCTCGACCTTCAGGCAGGTGGCTCCGACGCGCGCACCGAAATGGAGCGCGCCATCGGGATTTCCCAGTCCCCGGCCTGCGCCCACGTTTTCACCCGCACGATGTTCGACGAGGCCCGCCAGGGCGCCGCCGGTGCAGCCGCGGAAAGCCGGCTTGCCGGCCTCGCCTTCACCGCCAAGGACCTGTTCGACATCGCGGGCCAGCCGACACCCGCGGGCTCCGTGGTGCTGTCCCATGCGCCCGCGGCCAAGGCCGACGCCATCGCGGTGGCCCGGCTTCGTGCAGCGGGCGGCGTGCTCACGGGCCGCACCAACATGACCGAATTCGCGTTCTCGGGTGTGGGCGTCAATCCGCACCACGGAACGCCGGCCAACGTGAGCGACACGGTCACGCCGCGCATTCCGGGTGGCTCGTCCTCGGGTGCCGCGATCTCGGTCGCCAGCGGCGCCGCCTTCGTCGGCCTGGGCTCCGATACAGGTGGCTCGATCCGCATCCCGGCCGCGCTGAACGGCATCGTCGGCTTCAAGAGCACGGCCCGCCTCGTGCCGGCCGACGGGGCGCTGCCGCTCTCGACCACGCTCGACACCGTCTGCGCCATGACGCGCTCGGTGCGCGATGCAATCACCGCACACGAAATCCTCTCCGCACGGCGCGTGACGGCCGGCGCTGCCCCGCTCGCGGCCTACAGACTGGCGGTTGTGAAGAACGTGTTCTTCGACGGCATCGAACCCGCCGTGGCCAGCGCCTTCGAGCGCACGCTGAAGACGCTTCGCGACGCGGGCGCCCGCATCGAAGAGATCGGGCTGCCCGAGCTGGCCGACCTGCAGTCCATCAACGCCACCGGCGGCTTCTCGGCGGCCGAGTCCTACGCCTGGCACCGCCTGCTGCTGGAACGCAGCGGCGCCGGCTACGACCCGCGCGTGGCGCAGCGCATCCTGCGCGGCGCCGGCATGAAGGCGCACGAGTACATCGATCTCCTCAATGCCCGCCGCGACTGGATCTCCCGCGTCGAAACGGCGCTTGCGCCCTTCGATGCCGTGCTCTCGCCAACCGTGCCGATCACCGCGCCGTCCATTGCCAGCGTGGCGCCGGGCGCCGAGTGCGACGATGAGTTCTTCCGCGTCAACGCGCTGATGCTGCGCAACCCGTCGATCATCAACATGCTCGACGGCTGCGCCATCTCGTTGCCCTGCCATGCCTTCGGCGAATTGCCGGTCGGCCTGATGCTGTGGCACGCCGCACTGCATGATGACGCCGTGCTCGCCGTCGCCTTGCAGGCGGAGCGAGCGCTGCAAAAACAATAGCTGCCTGCGCCCGCTCCACGGGCGCCAGCTGCCTCATTTACCTCAGAAAAATCAATGAAAATCGCGATCGTGGGCGCCGGCATCATCGGCGTCACCACCGCTTGGGAACTGGTCTCCGACGGCCATGAAGTGACCGTGTTCGAGCGCCGTGGCGCCGCCGCGGAAGAAGCCAGCTTCGCCAACGCCGGCGTCGTGGCGCCGGGTTATGTCACGCCGTGGGCTGCACCGGGCATGCGGCTCAAGGTGCTGCGCTCCCTGCTCTCCTCGCACGGCGCCATCAAGGTGCGCTGGCCGTTGAGTTCGCGCGACCTCGGCTGGATGTCGCGCTGGCAGAAGGCCTGCAAGCTCGAAACCTATCTCGCCAACCGCGCCCGCATGCAGCGGCTGGCGTTCTACAGCCGCACCCGGCTGCACGAGGTCACCGAAGCCCGCGAACTCAGCTACGAGCGCAGCGACGGCTACCTGGTGCTGCTGCGCTCCAAGCGCGAGAAAAAGCTGATCCAGCCCGGACTCGAAGTGCTGCGCTCGGCCGGCAGCGTCTTTCGCGAAGTCGATGCCGACGAGGCACGGCGGATCGAACCCGCGCTCAGTGCCGACACGCCTCTCGCGGGCGCCATCCACCTGCCGGAAGACGAAGTCGCCAACTGCCGCCAGTTCGCGCTGCTGCTCAAGTGGGAGGCCGAGGCGCTCGGGGCGCAGTTTCACTTCAACTGCGACATTGCGCCGCTGAGCCGCGCCGCGCCGACCTCGCTGTCGCTCGCCAGCGGCTCGGAGGCGCTGCGCTTCGACGCCGTGGTCGTGTGCGCCGGCCTGGCCTCCGCCAAGCTGCTGCGGCCCCTGGGCCTGCGCATTCCGCTCGCGCCGGTCTACGGCCACTCGGTCAGCGCACCCGTGCGCGAGCCGCTCAATGCGCCGCGCAGCGCAGTCATGGACGAGCGCTACAAGGTCGCCATCTCCCGCCTCGGCCAGCGTGTGCGCGTGGCCGGCAGCGCCGAGATCGGCGGCTCGCTGGACACGATGAACCCGGCCGCCGTGCAAACGCTCTACAAGGTGCTGCACGACTGGTTTCCGGGCGCTGCCACGCTGCAGTCCGGCGTCCAGCAATGGAAAGGGGCGCGGCCGATGCTCCCCGATGGCCCGCCGGTGCTGGGCGCCAGCGGCATTCCGGGCGTGTGGCTCAACCTCGGCCACGGCTCCAGCGGCTGGGCCCTCTCGTGCGGCAGCGCACGCGTGGTGGCCGATCTGGTCGGCGGCCGTGACCCGGGCGTGGACCTCGAAGGCCTGGGCGTCGAGCGGCTCAGTCTTTAGGGTTCCACCGCCGCCACATTTCGGGACTCGGCGGCTTCTCGGTCGGCAGCTCGGGCTCTGCCTGCGGCCGGAATCTTTCGGCGATCCATCCCAGCAGCGCGGGCGCAATCAGCACAAAGAAAGCCAGGCACAGCGCACAGGCCCCCATCAGCAGCCAGCGCTGCATGCCGGAGGCAGCCTCGGACGGCATGTCGAACCAGCGGATCACGCCAAAGCCGTAGCCGGCGCCTGCGGCCCAGGCCACGTCGCGCACCGGCACCCACCGCCTCGACTCGGCCAGGAAAAAGGCGCCCCACACGACGCCCAGCAAGGCGAGCGCCCACGCCGCCCCACCCGCCCACGCCATTACCGTGGCCACGAAGGCGACGAGCCACGCGAGCAGCAGGATCAGCAGCCAGCCAAGGCTCTTGAGCTTCATTCATCGATGATAGGGCGGCAAAATGGCCCGATGAAGCGCATCACGCCAGCCACCGTCGCCGACCTGTTCGACATCGCGGCCACGCGCCGCATCGAACGGGCGGCGGCCGCCACCCTGCCCGCTCACGCGCTGATGCAGCGTGCAGGCCTTGCCGTGGCACGGCTGGCGATGGCGCTCGCACCGCATGCACGCACGATCTGGATTGCCTGCGGGCCGGGCAACAACGGCGGCGACGGCTTCGAGGCCGCTGCGCAATTGCAGCATCGGGGCCTCATGCCGATCATCACTTTCGCGGGCGATGAAAATCGACTGCCGGCGGATGCCAAGGCATCGTTGCAGCGCGCTCGCGATGCCGGCGTGGTCTTCGCGCCGAAGCCGCCTGCCGCGTACGAACTGGCCATCGACGCGCTGCTCGGCATCGGGGCGAGCCGCCCTCCCGAAAGCGCCATGGCCGAATGGCTGCAGGAGATGCACGCATCGGGACAGCCTGTGCTCAGCATCGACGTTCCGTCCGGGCTGAACGCCGATACGGGCGTGCTGCCCGACGGCATCGCAGTCCATGCGGACACGCCCCGCTTCTGCCTGACTTTCCTGACCCTGAAGCCCGGCCTGTTCACGGCACAGGGCCGCGATGCGGCGGGCACGGTCTGGTTCGACGATCTGGGCTGCGGCGGTACCGCCGAGTCGCCGAACGCGCGCCTGGCAGGCGAACCCGGCGCTCGGCCGCGCCCCCATGCATCGCACAAGGGCAGCTACGGCGATGTCGCGGTGATCGGCGGCGCGCCGGGCATGGCCGGCGCCGCATTGCTGGCCGGATCGGCCGCGCTGCACGCGGGCGCAGGCCGCGTGTTCGTCGGACTCCTCGATCCGAGCGCCGCCCCGGTCGACACCGCACAACCCGAACTGATGCTGCGCGATGCCAACGCACTCGATCTCTCGGGCATGACGGCGGTCTGCGGCTGCGGCGGCGGCACCGGCGTCCGCACGGTGCTGCCACGCGTGCTGGCGACGGCGGCTGCACTGGTGCTCGATGCCGACGCACTCAACGCCATCGCCGCCGATAGCGCGCTGCAAACGCTACTGGCATCGCGCGCGCGGCGCGGAAGGCCGACCGTGATCACCCCGCATCCGCTCGAAGCCGCACGCCTGCTGGGCTGCACGGCAGGCGAGGTTCAGGCAGACAGGCTGGCAGCGGCCCGCCAGCTCGCATCGCGCTTCGGTGTCGTCGCCGTACTCAAGGGCTCCGGCACGGTGATCGCCGACGACAGCGGCGCACCGCCGATGCTCAACCCGACCGGCAATGCCAGGCTCGCGACCGCAGGCACCGGCGACGTGCTGGCCGGCATGATCGGCGCCGCGCTGGCCGCGCAGCAGCCAGCCTTCGACGCGGCACGCGAAGCCGTCTGGCGCCACGGCCGCATCGCCGACACATGGCCGGCCGGCGCAGCCCCGCTCACGGCCGGCACGCTGGCGCGCCAGGCGCCTTGCTGACAAGGTTGTTCTAGCCGCGTCCGACGAAGGGCATCTTCGTCGCCATGATCGTGTGGAACAGCACGTTGGCTTCCAGCGGCAGGTTCGCCATGTAGAGCACCGACTGGCCCACGATCTTGACGTCGATCAGCGGCTCGATCGCGAGTTCGCCGCTGGCCTGCGGCACACCCTTGGCCATGCGCGCGGCCAGCTCGGTCATGGCATTGCCCACATCCACCTGCCCCACGGCGATGTCGTACTTGCGGCCGTCGAGCGATGCCGTCTTGGTCAGGCCCTGCACCGCATGCTTGGTCGCGGTGTAGGCCGCGGAGTTCGGCCGCGGCGCAGTCGCCGAGATCGACCCGTTGTTGATGATGCGGCCGCCCATCGGCGTCTGCGCCTTCATCGTGCGGAATGCCTGCTGGATGCAGAAGAACATGCCGTTCAGGTTGATGTCGACCACGCCCTTCCACTGCTCGGGCGTCCAGTCCTCGAACGGGCCCGGCGGGTTGCCCACGCCGGCGTTGTTGAACAGCAGGTCGACGCGGCCGAAGCGCTCCACGGTGGCGGCGAACAGCGCCTGCACCGACTCGGCGTTGGCCACGTCGGTGGGCACGGCAAAGGCGCGCGCGCCGGCGCCCGATTCTTCGGCCACCTGTTCCAGCGGCTCGAGGCGGCGCCCCGCAAGGGCCACGCTCCAGCCGTCGCCCAGCAGCGCCAGTGCGGCGGCCCGGCCGATGCCGGAACCCGCGCCCGTGACGATCGCGATGCGGCCCTTGTTGTTGCTTTCAACGCTCATGCTCAATGTCTCCTTCTTGGCTTGTCTTCTGTGGTGTGGGGGTGATGCTTGTCATCCGCGGCGGGGCTTGCGCCCCTTCATCTTGTTGGCGGCCTTCTTGACCGCCGACTTGAAGGCCTGCATGGCCGACTGCGGCCCGGCGGCAACCGCGACCGCGCCGCGGTCCGATCTCGGCTCGCTGACCGCCTCGGCCTTGTGGCGCGAGCCGCGCTTGGCCGACGCCTTGAGCGGCACGCCGCCGGATGCGCCCTTGTCCTTCATGGCCCGCGCCGTCAGGTCTTCGCCTTCGCGCACGAGGCGGAAGTCGATCTTGCGGCCGTCCAGGTCGACGCGGCTCACCTGCACCCGCACGCGCGTGCCGATGGCATAGCGGATGCCGGTGCGCTCGCCGCGCAGCTCCTGGCGCATCTCGTCGAACTTGAAGTACTCGCCGCCGAGCTCGGTGATGTGCACCAGGCCCTCGACGTACATCGCATCGAGCGTGACGAAGATGCCGAAGGTGGTGGCCGCCGTGACCACGCCGCCGTATTCCTCGCCCAGGTGCTCGCGCATGTACTTGCACTTGAGCCAGGCTTCGACGTCGCGGCTGGCTTCGTCGGCACGGCGCTCGTTGGCGCTGCAATGCAGGCCCGCAGCTTCCCAGGCCAGCACTTCCTTGCTGGGCGCGACGGTCGCTTTCTGCGGCTTGCTCGTCGGCGCCTTGACGCGCGAAGCGAGCCGCTTGGCCAGCTTGGCATGCGCCTCGCCCGGCGTCGGCAGCATCGGCAGCTGGTAGCGCGTCTTGCCGAGGATGGCCTTGATCACGCGGTGCACCAGCAGGTCCGGATAGCGCCGGATCGGGCTGGTGAAATGCGTGTACGCCTCGTAGGCCAGGCCGAAATGGCCGCTGTTGATCGGCGTGTAGATCGCCTGCTGCATCGAGCGCAGCAGCATGGTGTGGATCTGCTGCGCGTCGGGGCGCTCCTTGGTCGCTTCGGCAATCGCCTGGAACTCGCCGGGCCTCGGGTCGTCTGTGATGCTCAGGCCGACCCCCATCGCCTTCAGGTAGCCGCGCAGGATTTCCTTCTTCTCGGGTGTCGGGCCTTCGTGCACGCGGAACAGGCCCGGGTGCTTGCCTTCGGCGATGAAGTCGGCGCTGCAGACGTTGGCCGCGAGCATCGCTTCTTCGATCAGGCGGTGCGCCTCGTTGCGCGTGCGCGGCACGATCTTCTCGATGCGGCCGGCATCGTCGCAGATGATCTGCGTCTCGGTGGTCTCGAAGTCGACCGCGCCGCGCTTGCCGCGCTGCTTGAGCAGGGCCTTGTAGACGTCGGCAAGGTTGAGCAGATCCTTGACGCGGTCCTTGCGTTTCGCAGCCTCAGGGCCTCGCGTGTTGCCGAGGATCGCGGCCACTTCGGTGTACGTGAAGCGCGCATGGCTGAACATCACGGCCTGGTAGAACTGGTAGGCGTAGATCTCGCCGTCGGCGGCCACGAGCATGTCGCAGACCATGCAGAGGCGCTCGACCTCCGGGTTCAGCGAGCACAGGCCGTTCGAGAGTTTCTCGGGCAGCATCGGGATGACGCGGCGCGGGAAATACACGCTGGTGGCGCGGTCGTAGGCATCGATATCGATCGCCGAGCCGGTCTGCACATAGGCGCTGACGTCGGCAATCGCGACCAGCAGGCGCCAGCCCTTGCCCCGGCCCACCTTCGCAGGCTCGCAGTAGACGGCGTCGTCGAAGTCACGGGCGTCCTCGCCGTCGATGGTGACGAGCGGGATGTCGGTCAGGTCGACGCGGCCCTTCTTGTCGGCAGGGCGCACCTTCTCCGGCAGCGCCTTGGCTTCGGCCATGCATTCCGCGGAAAACTCATGCGGCACGCCGTACTTGCGCACGGCGATCTCGATCTCCATGCCGGGGTCGTCGATCTCGCCCAGCACTTCTTTCACACGGCCCACGGGCTGGCCGAACAGGGCTGGTGGTTCGGTGAGCTGCACCACGACCACCTGCCCCACCTTGGCGGGACCGGTTGCACCCTTGGGAATCAGGACGTCCTGGCCATAGCGCTTGTCTTCGGGGGCGACGAGCCAGATGCCACCTTCATGCAACAGGCGGCCGATGATCGGCTGCTCGGGGCGTTCGATGATCTCGACCACGCGCCCTTCGGGACGGCCGCGCCGGTCCTGCCGCACGATACGTGCCTTGACGCGATCCTTGTGCAGCACTGCGCGCATCTCGTTCGGAGGCAGATAGATATCCGCCTCGCCGTCATCGCGCTGCACGAAGCCGTGCCCGTCGCGATGTCCTTGAACGGTGCCTTCGAATTCATCCAGCAAGCCGCTGGAAGTGACATTATTTTTGATATGATCTCCTTCTTTCCTGAAATTCAAAACGTACTTGCTCTTGCAGGTATGTGGGCCCAGATGGCGGAATTGGTAGACGCACTAGTTTCAGGTACTAGCGAGTAACATCGTGGAGGTTCGAGTCCTCTTCTGGGCACCAAGTTTAAACAGACCCTTACCGGGTCTTTCGATTCAAGCCACCGGCCTCCGGTGGCTTTTTTCTTGCCTGTTCGAATTCGAACCCGCATCGAACGACCCACGAACTGCTTCGCTGCCGCGAAAAAGTGGCATCCGATTTGGTATACTCGTGGGCTTTCCTGAAAAGCACCGCATAACTGCTTCGGCAGGTATGAGGCCCAGATGGCGGAATTGGTAGACGCACTAGTTTCAGGTACTAGCGAGTAACATCGTGGAGGTTCGAGTCCTCTTCTGGGCACCAAGTTCAAACAGACCCTTACCAGGTCTTTCGATTGAAGCCACCGGCCTCCGGTGGCTTTTTTCTTGCCTGTTCGAATCATCAAACAGGTAGCGCGATCAGGTCATGGCCCTCGGCGCCCACAATGCGCGCGCGGGTGAACTCACCGACCTTCAGCGTCTTGCTGATCTTCTCGGGCGGCAGCAGCCGCACGGTACCGTCGATCTCCGGTGCATCGGCATAGGTGCGCCCCACCCCGCCCTTGCGGCCCATGCCCGGCGCCGAATCCACCAGCACCTGCATCGTCGAGCCGACGCGTTTTTGCAGCTTGGCGATCGACACGGCCTCGGCCACTTCCATGAATCGGGCACGGCGCGCCTCGCGCTCGGCTTCGGGCAGCATGCCCGGAATGTCGTTGGCGGTGGCGCCCGCGACCGGGCTGTAGGCAAAGCAACCCGCGCGGTCGATCCCGGCTTCGCGGATGAAGTCGAGCAGGTGCTCGAACTCCTGCTCCGTCTCACCCGGAAAACCGGCGATGAAGGTGCTGCGAATCACGAGCTCCGGACACACCTCGCGCCAACGCGCCAGCCGCTCCAGATTCTTTTCGCCGCTGGCCGGACGCTTCATGCGCTTCAGCACATCGGGGTGGCTGTGCTGCAGCGGCACGTCGAGGTAGGGCAGCACCTGGCCGCTCGCCATCAACGGAATGATTTCGTCGACGCTCGGGTACGGGTACACGTAGTGCAGGCGAACCCAGGCCCCATAGGGCTCGGCAATCTCGCCGAGCGTACGCACCAGTTCGAGCATGCGGGTCTTGACCGGCTTGCCGTCCCAGAAACCGGTGCGGTATTTGACGTCCACACCGTAGGCCGAGGTGTCCTGGCTGATCACCAGCAATTCCTTCACGCCGCCCTCGAACAGGGCCTTGGCCTCGCCGAGCACGTCACCCACCGGCCGGGACACGAGGTCGCCGCGCATCGAGGGAATGATGCAGAAGGTGCAGCGGTGGTTGCAGCCTTCGCTGATCTTCAGGTACGCATAGTGGCGCGGCGTCAGCTTGAGGCCGGCGATGCCGAAGGTGTTGGGCACCAGGTCGACGAACGGATCGTGCGGCTTGGGCAGGTTGGCGTGCACCGCGTCCATCACCTCCTGCGTGGCATGCGGTCCGGTGACGGCCAGCACGCTGGGGTGCATCTGGCGCACCAGATTGCCGCCCTGGTCGCCGGTCTTGGCGCCCAGGCAGCCGGTGACGATCACGCGGCCATTCTCGGCCAGCGCTTCGCCGATGGTGTCCAGGCTTTCCTTCACCGCGTCGTCGATGAAGCCGCAGGTGTTGACGATCACCAGATCGGCACCTTCGAAAGTCTTGGCGGTTTGATAACCCTCGGCACTCAGCTGGGTCAGGATCAGTTCGGAATCGGTCAGGGCCTTGGGGCAGCCCAGACTCACAAAGCCGACCTTGGGGGCGGTCGACGTGGTCGTTCGTTCGGGGGAGGCAACTTCGCTCATAGGCCCCTATTGTCCCAGCTATCGGTGACAGCCGGGCAATCATTGGGAAACCCTCGCCTTCGGACGGGCAGCCGGCACTCAGGGACGCTTGATGCCAAAGGCCCCCAATACCTGTTCGGTGTTTTTCTGCATCTGCTCCTGCATCTGCAGGAAGACATTCTTCGATTGCTCGACGTAGTTGCCCATCAGCCCCTGGAGCATCGGCGACTGCATGGTCATGAAGCGCGACCACATCTCGGGGGTCAGGCCCTCGGCCTTTTCGGCCAGCTGGGCCTGGACCTCGGTCATGGCCTGGATGTTCTTCTCGAGGTAGGGCCCCATGTAGCCCTGCATCGCCTGGCCATAGAAACGGATGATGTTGGCCAGCACCTGCTCGGTGAACATCGGTGCGCCACCCGCTTCTTCTTCGAGAATGATCTGCAGCAGGATGCTGCGCGTGAGGTCGTCGCCGGTCTTCGCATCGCGCACCACGAACTGGGCATTCCGGATGACCAGCTGCTTCACCTCGGTCAGCGTGATGTACGTGGATGTCTCGGTGTCGTAGAGCCTTCGGTTGGGGTACTTCTTGATGACACGCTGTACCGGTTTGACCCCGGACTTCTTGCTCTGCACTGCGGACTCCTTCACATGGATGCCCATGTCATCGGATGATTCTAGGGAGCGGTTTTGCTGCATCGCGACAAGGTTTACCCTGACCGCGCGCTGCACTTTCAGCCCTGCGATGTCGCGTACTCGGCACCGCATGCATGGCAGGCGGCCGTCTCGGGGCGTTCTTCGGTGGCCTCGCGAAAGCGCAGCGGGCTCTTGTGCCCGTACACCACCCAGCAGCGCGGACAGTGCTCCTGCCCCACGGTCGGCAGGTAGGCGCGGGCGCGCTGTTCGGCACGCTCCTCGGTCACGGGCACGCCCTGGCGTTGGGCGCGCGCCACCTCACGTGCAGCCATGGTGTCGGTACGGCCGCTTGCCTGGTCGTTGATGCCATAGACCGCGCGTGCAAACTCGACGGGAGCCTGCCGCAACAACGCGGCAACGCGCATGTCGGCATGAGCCCGATCAACCAACGTTGATCGCGTATTCATCGGATCGCTTATCAAGAAATTGGGAACGGGTTTGCAGAACGGCCAAGGTAGCACAACAACATGGCCATGGTCTTTTTCTGCATCACCACAAGGGACGAATAAGACACCGGGGAACCCGGTGGAAGCTCTGTTCAACAGACCCGGTGGTTGGCCGGAAGTTGAAACAGAAATTGGTAGGCGCGATTGGACTCGAACCAACGACCCCCACCATGTCAAGGTGGTGCTCTAACCAGCTGAGCTACGCGCCTAAGGATGTGTCCGAGAAGCAGTTATTGTAGCAGGAGAAAACGCGTTTTTCAGCGACGACGTGCAGATCGCACACCAACAACTGCGGTGACGATGCCAAGCACCTGCGTCAGCCGCGCCGCATCGGCGATTTCCACAGTGAAAGTCATCCACGCCGTGCCCTTGACCGACTGCGTCTGCACGCCGATCACATTCATCTTCTCGCGTGCGAACACGTCGGAGATGTCGCGCAGCAGGCCCTGGCGGTCGGCCGCTTCGACAGCGACATCGACCGCATAGACCGGCGCCTCGGCGCCCTTCTTCGTGGCTCCCCATTCGACATCGATCACGCGCTCGCCATCGCGAGCGGCCATCGTGCGGAAGTTGCTGCAATCGGTGCGGTGAACGCTGACACCGTGGCCCCGCGTCACGAAGCCGCTGATGACATCGGGCGGTGCAGGTTTGCAGCACTTGGCGAGCTGCGTCATCAACGAAGACACGCCCACCACCAGCACGCCGCCCTTTCCGGACTTCTCGCTGCCGCGCGCCTTCTTGATCTGCACGCCGTCGTCGGGGTTCGGCGCCGGCTCCGGCGGACGCAGCAATGTCTCGATGTTGCGCAGCGAGAACTCGTCCTTGCCGACCACTTCGAACAAGTGATCGGCCGACTTGAAGCCGAGCTGCGAAGCCAGGTCCTCGAGCCGCACGGCGGTCTTGCCTTCGCGCTGCAGCAGCTTCTCGACCGCCTCGCGTCCGCGCGCCACGGTCTCGTGCGTGATCTGCGCGTTGAACCATGCGCGCACCTTGGCACGCGCACGGTGACTGGCCAGGTAGCCGAGCTCGGCATTGAGCCAGTCGCGCGACGGGCCGCCTTCCTTGGCCGCAATGATCTCGACCGTCTGTCCGTTCGACAGCGGCGTATTGAGCGGCACCATCGCCCCATCGACGCGCGCACCGCGGCAGCGATGGCCCAGCGTGGTGTGCACCGTGTAGGCAAAGTCGACCGGTGTCGCGCCCTGCGGCAACTCGACGATGGCCGCATCCGGCGTCAGCACATAGATGCGGTCGTCGAACAGGCCCTGCCCCTGGAGGCCGCCCGAGAGATCGCGCTCCCAGGCCAGCAGTTGCCGCAGCACGGCGATCTTCGCGTCGTACTCGCCGCTCGCCCAGACGCCCGCGTAGCCCTTGTGTCCCGCTTCCTTGTAGGCCCAGTGCGCCGCCACGCCATGCTCGGCATGGTCGTGCATTTCCTCGGTGCGGATCTGGATCTCGATGGGCTTGCCCGGCTTGCCATCCACCAGTTCGCGCACCACGGTGTGCAGCGACTGGTACCCGTTCGGCTTGGGCCGGGCGATGTAGTCGTCGAACTCTTCGTCGATCGGCTGGAAATGGGTGTGCACCCAGGCCAGCGCGGCATAGCAATCCTTGACGTCGGCCACCACCACGCGCAGCGCGAGGATGTCGAACACCTGCGCGAAGTCGAGCGACTTGCCGCGCATCTTCTTGACGATGCTGTAGATGTTCTTGGGCCGCCCCTGCACGGCGGCGTGCACGCCCTCGGCCTGCAGTTCATGTTCGAGCTGCGAGCGCAATTGCTCGATGTGGCCTTCGCGCTCGATGCGCTTCTCGTCGAGCAGGCGCGCAATCAGCTTGTAGGTTTCAGGCTCGAGAAAGCGGAACGAGAGATCCTCGATCTCCCACTTCACCTGCCAGATGCCCAGGCGGTTGGCGAGCGGCGCAAACACCTGCAGCGACTCGCGCGCCACGCTCTCGGGCGCCGGCTGCTTGCTGGCCGCCGCGTGGCGCAGGGTCTGAAGGCGCGACGCGAGCCGCAGCATCACGACGCGCAGGTCGCGCGAGAAAGCGAGCAGCATCTTGCGCACGTTCTCGGTCTGCGCACCGGCGCCGTCCGCGAGGTGATGGCCCTGCGACGCCGAGCGGGCCTGCTCCTGCACGCGCACCAGCTTGGTGGTCTCCACCGCGAGCGCCGCGAAGTTGTCGCCGAACACCTTGGCGATCACTTCCTGCGGGCGGTTCAGGTGCTGGCACGAATAGACGAGATAGCTCGCCGCCTGCATGGCTTCGGAGCCACCCATCTTTGCGACGATGGCGGCCACCGCATCGGCATGCGCCAGCGTGTTCTCGCCCGTGTCGAGTTTTTCATCGGCAATCAGCGGCTCGGCAAACGCGCGGGCGCGAGCGAGCATGTTCTCGATCACCGGCGTGCGGTCGGCCGTTGCGGCGGACAACGGGTAGTCGACCACCGCGGTATCGGACAGGGGTGCCGTCTGGAGGCTCGAGGACTCGCGCTTCACGCTTCTTCACCCACTCAATCGAACAGGAAGGAAGTGACGACCGCGACCTGCGCGGGATCGATGAAGGTCGGCGCATGGCCCACACCCTCGAACTCGACCAGCGCCGCCTTGGGGCCGCGCTGCGTCATGGCCACGGCCGTCTCGTGCGACAGCAGGTCCGACTCGGCCCCGCGCGTCACCAGCGTGCGCGCAGTGATGGCGTCGTACAGGCTCCACATGATCGCACCGCCCTGCGCCGCCCCTTCGGGCGTGATGGCGCGCAATGCCACGGCAATGGCCGGGTCGTAGTGAAGCCGCCATGCGCCCGGACCGATGTCGCCGCCGGCTTCGACCTTGGCGGCACCGTCGGCCGTGCGCTGCGATTCGGGCACCACCATGTGCTGCGAGAGCGCCAGCCACTGGTCCGGCGTGTGCGGCCCGAAGGTGGTCGACAGCGCCCACATCGCATCGGCGGCCTCCTGCACGCTGCCATAGCGGCCGCCCTGCCCCACGTAGGCCGCGATGCGCTGCAAGGCGACCGGCTCGATCGTCGGGCCGACATCGTTCGCGATGAAGCGGCGTATCGGCCGCGCCAGCGGCAGGTCCTTGTGGCCTGCCAAGACGAAACCGATCAGCCCGCCCATGCTGGTGCCGAAGTAGTCGAGCGTGTCGATGGCCTGCTCGCGGTGCAGCTGTGCCATCAGCGCCACCATGTCGGCCGCATAGACGGGCACTTGATAGAAAGCGGGATCGCGCAGCCAGTCGCTGCGCCCGCGCCCCGCGACATCGGGACAGATGACGCGCACATCGCCGCCCGCACGCGCCACGATGGCCTGCGCCAGCACATCGAAGTCGCGCCCTTGCCGGGTCAATCCGTGCACGCAGACCACGACATGCGCACTGCGCACGTCGCCCCATTGCCAATAGGCCATGCGATGGCCGCCCTGGGCGTCATCGCACGCCACGTAATGAAGCGTCGGTTCTGTCATGAAAGCGGAGTCGTTCTGGTGCGGATAATGGGCTCGTTGCATCCTAATTCATCCGGAGATTGATCTTCATGCTCAAAGGCAAAACCGCGCTTGTCACGGGGTCCACCAGCGGCATTGGCTTCGCCATTGCCAAGGCGCTCGCGCAGCAAGGCGCACACATCGTGCTCAACGGTTTCGGCGATGCCGAAACCCCCAAGGCCCAGATCGAGGCGCTCGGCGTTCGCGCGGAGTACCACGGCGCCGACATGAGCAAGCCCGACCAGATCGAGGACATGATGAAGTTCGCCGCGTCGAAGTTCGGCCGTGTCGACATCCTCGTGAACAACGCCGGCATCCAGCATGTCGCCAAGGTCGAGGACTTTCCGGTCGAACGTTGGGACGCCATCATCGCCATCAACCTCACCAGCGCATTCCATACGACGCGCCTCGCGATTCCCGCGATGCGCGAGGCCAACTGGGGCCGCGTCATCAACGTCGCATCGGCCCATGGCCTGGTCGCCTCAGCGCAGAAGTCGGCCTATGTGGCGGCAAAGCACGGCATCGTCGGCTTCACCAAGTCGGTCGCGCTCGAAACCGCGACCACCGGCATCACCAGCAACGCCATCTGCCCGGGCTGGGTGCTGACACCGCTCGTGCAGAAGCAGATCGACGACCGCGCGGCACGCGAAGGCATCTCGGCCACGCAGGCGCAGAACGATCTGCTGGGCGAGAAGCAGCCCTCGCTGCAGTTCACCACGGTCGAGCAGCTCGGTGGCCTCGCGGTCTTCCTGTGCTCGCCCGCCGCGGACCAGGTGCGCGGCGTGGCCTGGCAGATGGACGGCGGCTGGACCGCGCAGTAGTTTGGCCTCCCGGCTTTTCATGCCGCTTCGCTGCATGTAATTCGCCACCTCCCGAGGAGGAGGCGCGGGCCGCCTTGGGGCGGCCCGGCGGCGCCCGCCGACGCGTCCTATTTCAGCTGCACCGACCCCGAGACGCTCACGATCACGCTGGTCTTCCCGGCTTCGACCGGCACCGCCGAATCGGCCGAGAACGACTTGGCCTGCATCGCCATCACGCGCGGGCGGATCGGGCCGCCGTCGTTCGCATTCACCGACACCTCGCGCAGCGTGTAGCCGCCGAAGCCGAAGCCCTTGGCCAGTTCATTGGCCTTCTGCTTGAAGTTGTCGATCGCGATGTTCTGCGCTTCGACCTCGGTCTTGGCGCGCTGCTCGCGGCTCAGGCCGAAACCGACATTGCCCACGCTGAGCGTGGTGATGCGGCTGGCCGTCTGCGTGATGCGCGGAAAGTCGCGGCCCTCGAGCACCAGCTCGGTCGAGCCCTGCCAGCCGTTGATCTTTCCGTCCTTCGTGTAGCGCGGCGACAGGCTGAAATTGCCGGTGCGCACATCGAGCTGGCCGGGCTGCGCGTTCTTCTTGGCTTCGCCGAGGGCGGCGTCGAGCGCGGCCTTGAGCTGGGTCTGCACCGTGGCCGCATCGGCCGCGTCGCGCGTGGTCACGAGGGTCATGCTCAGCAGGTCCTGCTGGACCTCGACCGTTCCGGAGGCCGTGAGCTGCAGCACGTTTTGCGGTACCGGGGTAACCACGTTTTGGGCCAGTGCGGAGCCGGCGACAGCCAGAACGGCGCAAACGGCGAGCAATTTGATGGTTTTCAAGACAAGAGACTCCCTGGGTTGGTGGCGAGGAACACCCGCGCCAGAACCCTCAGGGGCGCTGGCTGCGCGGCGCGGTCAGCGACCGGGCGGCGGGCATCGGTGCCGGCGCGATTCGCTCGGCTGGCTGCGATTCTGCCGAATTCGTCCTGGGCCCTCCCCTCGGCGACATCCACTGGCCCCGGACCTGCTGCCGCAACTCGAACAGCTCGGCGGCGGTCAGCCGCCTCCCGGCGGCGGCCTCCTCGCGGCGAATCTCCTCGCGCTGGGCGGCCCGGTGGGCCGCCACCGCATCGCGCACTTCACTGCGGCGCACATCGCCGACCCTGAAAAAATCGCCGGAAATGGCCGACGTCGAGCCACAGGCGCAGGCGAGAAGCAATGGCAGTGCGGAAAAAGGAAGTCTCATCGAGCATTTGTCATAAGGCAGGGGAACTTTGCCACCGCCGAACGAACGCCGGATGACCAGACGGCGAGCGTCCGCAAGTTTTGTAACTTAGTGTCAAACCATAAGTAAATCTGGCTCGATGGGGTGCTAACGCCTTCAGAATCGGCGCTGTTACAAATTCAACGTTGTAGAAATGACTCAAGTTCCCGCTCGCACCGACAAGATCGTGATCGTCGACGACGACGCCCGCATCCGTGATCTGCTTCGCCGCTACCTGACCCAGGAAGGCTTCGAGGTGATCGTGGCCGAGGACGGCAAGGCGCTCAACCGCATCCTGTTGCGCGACACGGTCGACCTGATCGTGCTCGACCTGATGATGCCCGGCGAAGACGGCCTCTCGGTCTGCCGCCGCCTGCGTGCTGCCAACGACCGAACGCCGATCATCATGCTGACCGCCAAGGGCGAAGACGTCGACCGCATCGTCGGCCTCGAAGTCGGCGCCGACGACTACCTCGGCAAGCCTTTCAACCCCCGCGAATTGCTGGCCCGCGTGCATGCCGTGCTGCGCCGCCGTCCGCCGCTGGAGGCGCCGGGCGCCCCCTCCACCGAGAACGAGACCGTCACCTTCGGCCCGTTCGCCTTCGACCTCGGCTCGCGCACGCTCAAGAAGGACGGCGAGGAACTCTCGCTGACCACTGGCGAGTTCGCGATGCTGAAGGCGCTGGTACGCCATCCCCGCCAGCCGCTGTCGCGCGAAAAGCTCGCCCAGCTGGCGCGCGGCCGCGAATTCGAGCCTTTCGACCGCAGCCTGGACGTTCAGATCTCGCGTCTGCGCAAGCTGGTCGAGTCCGACGCCGCGGCGCCGCGCTACATCCAGACCGTCTGGGGCGTCGGCTACGTGTTCGTGCCGGACGGCACGGCCTGACGCACCGCTGAAAGGTGGCCATCGGCCAATCCGCCAGACCCGGCCCGGCGCAGGAGGACGGCGCGCAGGTCACGATGCCGAGCCCTCTCGAGGGCAGCGGCACGCGCGACCGCCGCCCCGGCCTGAAGCTCGGCTTCAGCCTTTTCTGGCGCACCTTCTTCCTGCTCGCACTGCTGCTGATCGGCTGCACGGTCGCCTGGCTGCAGACCTTCCGCTCGCTCGAATACGAGCCACGCGCCATCCAGACCGCGCACCAGATCGCCTCGCTCGTGAACCTCACGCGCGCGGCGCTGGTGTATTCGGACGCCATCACGCGGGTGTCGCTGATCAAGACGCTGGCCGACCAGGAGGGCGTGCGCATCCTGCCGCGCGAGCCCAACGACCGCTTCCAGCCCTACACCAGCGGCGCACTCGACCTGCGCGTGACTGAGGAGCTGATCGAGCAGCTCGGCGAAGGCACCACGGTGGCCAGCCGCGTGAACGACGAGGCGGGCCTGTGGATCGGCTTCACCATCGAGAGCGACACCTACTGGCTGCTGCTCGACCCGACGCGCTTCAGCCGCGTGGGCGGGCGCACCTGGCTGGTCTGGCTCAGCACCGCCATGGCGCTGTCGCTGGCCGGCGCGGCGCTGATCACGCGGCTGATCAACCTGCCGCTCAAGCAGCTGTCGCGCGCGACCATGCAGGTGCGCGAAGGCGAGTACGAGGCGCACCGGCTCGACGAGCGCGCCCGCACCAACGAGATCCGGGCCGTCAACATCGGCTTCAACCGCATGGCGGACCAGCTCGCCAAGATCGAGCAGGACCGCGCCATCATGCTGGCCGGCATCTCGCACGACCTGCGCACACCGCTCGCCCGGCTGCGCCTCGAGACCGAGATGAGCGTGGCCGACGAGGATGCGCGCGACCACATGGCCGCCGACATCGCCCAGCTCGACGCGATCATCGACAAGTTCCTCGACTACGCCCGCCCCGACCATGTCGATCCGCGGCCCGTGCTGTTGCGCGACGTGGTTGACGCCTGCACCTACGCGGTGCAGGACTACGAGGAGATGAACATCAAGGTCGAGGTCCCGCCCGACCTGCGGGTGCTGGGCGACGAGGTCGAGCTCACGCGCGTGATCTCCAACCTGGTCGAGAACGCCCGCCGCTACGGCAAGACGCCGTCCACCGGCGTCGCGGACGTCACGATCCAGGCGCAGTCGAACAACGACGCGGTGCTGATCAAGGTGCGCGACCACGGCGCGGGCGTCGAGCCCGCCCTGCTCTCGCAGCTCACCAAGCCCTTCTTCCGCGGCGACGCGGCGCGCACATCGGCGGCCGGCGCAGGCCTCGGCCTGTCGATCGTGGCGAAGAACATCGAACGCATGGGCGGCACCTTTGCGCTCACCAGCACGCCGGGGCGCGGGCTTGCGGCCCATATCCGGATGCCGCGCGCCATGCCGGTGCCCAGGCCCGGCGAGCTGCCGGGCAAGAAACCCGGCTGATTCGGCGCCTCAGCGGTGGAGCAGGACCGCCGCGCGGGCTTCCATCGCGCGGCCCTCGCCCACCGGGCCCAGCTTCTCGGCCGTCTTGGCCTTCACGTTGACCTGGTCGAGCGCAATGCCCAGCGTGCCGGCAATGCGCTGGCACATGGCCGGGATGTGCGGCGCGAGCTTCGGCGCCTGCGCGATCACGGTGCTGTCGACATTGCCGATCTCCCAGCCGGCGGCACGCACGCGGCGCGCCGCCTCGGCCAGCAGCACGGCCGAATCGGCGCCGCGGAACTGCGCGTCGGTGTCGGGAAAGTGCCGGCCGATGTCGCCCAGCCCCGCGCCGCCGAGCAATGCATCGGTGATCGCGTGCAGCAGCACGTCGGCATCCGAATGTCCCAGCAGGCCGGTGGTGTGCGGCACCTCGACACCGCCCAGGACGAGCTTGCGCCCGGCCACGAGCTGGTGAACGTCCCAGCCTTCGCCGACGCGGATGTTGAAGGGTGCGGCGGTCATGCGATGCCTTTCTTGCGGCCGAGCAGCACGGCCTCGGCCAGCTCGAAATCTTCGGGAAAGGTCACCTTGAAATTCTGCGCACTGCCGGGCACCAGCAGCGGCGAAAGACCGATGGCCTCGATGGCGCTGGCCTCGTCGGTCACCGCGTCCCCCACGCGTTCCAGCGCGTCGAGCAGCATGCCGATGCGGAACATCTGCGGCGTCTGCGCCAGCCACTTGTCGGCCCGCGAGAGGGTCTGGGAGACGCGGCTGTCGGTCGAGGACACCTTCAGCGTATCGGCCAGCCGCAGCGCCAGCAGGCCGCCAACGGCATCGTGCTCGCAGGCCGCGATCAGCGCCTCGATCTGGCTCGAGGTGACGAGGCAGCGCGCCGCGTCGTGCACCAGCACCCAGTCGTGCGCCCCGGCGCCCTTCTGGCGCAGTGCCACGAGACCGTTGCGCACCGTGGCCGCGCGCGTCACGCCGCCCACGCGCAGCAGGTGTTCGTCGTTGGCCGGAAAGCGCGGCAGCGCCATCTGCACCTCGCGGTCGTCCGGCGACACCACCACCGCCAACCCGGCAAAACGGCTCGCCAGCGAGCGGAAAGCCGCCACCGTGTGGGCCACCATCGGGAGCCCCGCAAGCCGCTGGTACTGCTTGGGCTGCACGCCGCCCGCGCGATGGCCGGTGCCGGCACAGGGAATCAGCACGAAAAGTCGGGAAGAAGACATGAGGTGGTGCGGCACGGGCCAACGGCCGACTAGCAGAAAGAGCGGAAAAGAGGCCGCCATTCTAGAATTGCCCTTCGCACACCCCTCGCCAGCCGGCGCGGGGTGTTGTGCATTTCTATGAGGGTCTGGTCACACTATGCAAGGGGTCGCGAAGCTCGCCACAGCCCGCCCATCAAGGCGCGTGACGCCGTGCGTGCGTCCGCACGCACAAGGAACGCAACGCCGAGGGGCGGGCTGTGGCGAGCTTCCCTCCGGGTTGCTTCGCAAAGGGGCCGTCTGCGGCGTTGCCCGCGCTTGCAAAGCGCCAGCCTTGCTGCGCGCGGGCGCCTTGCAGCCAGCCCCTTTGCGAAGCAACGCGACCCCTTGCATAGTGTGACCAGACCCTAGGCGTTCCATGTACCTCCCCCACCTCACGGCGGGCAAGCGTTTCACGCTGCCGCGTCCCCCGTTGTCGGCCGATGCCTTGCTGCTCGCACAGCTGGGCCTGCGCGAGAAGGCCGCAGGCCGCGCCACCGCGATGTTCACGGCCGACGCCAACGACGCACAGCGGCTGATCGACGAGATCGCCTTTTTCGCACCCGACCTGCGCTGCGCCCTGTTCCCCGACTGGGAAACGCTGCCCTACGACAGCTTCTCCCCGCACCAGGACCTGATCAGCGAGCGGCTCGCCACGCTCTGGCGCATCAGCCAGAAAGAAGCCGACGTGGTGCTGGTGCCCGCCACCACCGCGCTCTACCGCCTCGCGCCGCCGGCCTTCCTGGCCGGCTACACCTTCCACTTCAAGGCCAAGCAGAAGCTCGAGGAATCGAAGCTCAAGGCCCAGCTCACGCTGGCTGGCTACAGCCATGTGACGCAGGTGGTGAGCCCCGGCGAATACGCGGTGCGCGGCGGGCTGATCGATCTGTTCCCCATGGGCTCGCTGGTGCCGTTCCGCGTCGACCTGTTCGACGACGAGATCGACTCGATCCGCACCTTCGACCCCGACACCCAGCGCAGCCTCTACCCCGTGCCCGAGGTTCGGCTGCTGCCGGGCCGCGAGTTCCCGATGGACGACGACGCCCGCGCGCGCTTTCGCAGCCGCTGGCGCGAACTGCTCGAGGGCGACCCGACCAAGAGCCGCATCTACAAGGACATGGGCAACGGCGTGGCCACCGCCGGCATCGAGTACTACCTGCCGCTGTTCTTCGACGAGACAGCCACGGTGTTCGACTACCTCGGCCCCGACGCCACCGTCGTGCTGCACGGCGACCTGGAACCCGCGTTCCAGCATTTCTGGCAGGACGCGAACGAGCGCTATCGGCTGGTGCGCGGCGACCCCGAACGGCCGGCGCTGCCGCCCGAAGCCCTGTTCCTCAACGCCGAGCAGTTCTACCAGCGCGCCAAGCCCCACGCCCAGCTCGCCATTCGCGGAAGTGCAGGCGGCGACGTCGCCACCGAGGCGCCCTACGCCGAGTTCGACAAGCTGCCGCCCTTCGCGGTGGTGCGCGGCGCCGAAGACCCGCTGGTCGGCCTCAAGCTCCACATCGACACGACGCCGCACCGTGTGCTGCTGATCGCCGAAAGCAACGGCCGGCGCGAAAGCCTGCTCGACTTCCTGCGCGCCAGCGGCGTGAGCCCCCCGGCCTTCGACTCGCTGGCCGAGTTCGAAGCCTCGACCGACGAAAAGATCGGCATCGCCACCGCCGCGCTGGCCTCGGGCTTCGCATGGCGCGAGCAAGGCATCGACCTCGTCACCGAAACCGAGCTGTTCGCCACCGCCCCCACCACGCGCCGGCGCAACAAGAAGCAGGAACAGGTCAGCGACGTCGAGGCGCTGATCAAGGACCTCTCCGAGCTCAATGTCGGCGACCCGGTGGTCCACACCGCGCACGGCATCGGCCGCTACCGCGGGCTGATCCACATGGACCTGGGCCAGGGCGTCGATGAACAGGGCAAGCCGCTGCTGCAGGAGATGCTGCACCTGGAGTACGCCGACAAGGCCACGCTCTACGTGCCGGTCTCGCAGCTGCACCAGATCAGCCGCTACACCGGCGTCAGCGCCGACGAGGCGCCGCTGCACAAGCTGGGCTCCGGCCAGTGGGAAAAAGCCAAGCGCAAGGCCGCCGAGCAGGTGCGCGACTCGGCCGCCGAGCTGCTCAACATCTACGCCCGTCGCGCCGCGCGCGAAGGCCATGCCTTCCGCTATTCGGCGGCCGACTACGAGGTGTTCGCGAACGACTTCGGCTTCCAGGAAACCGCCGACCAGAAGGCCGCGATCCACGCCGTGGTGCAGGACATGATCTCGCCGCGGCCGATGGACCGACTGGTCTGCGGCGACGTGGGTTTCGGCAAGACCGAGGTGGCGCTGCGCGCCGCCTTCATCGCGATCACCGGCGGCAAGCAGGTCGCGTTCCTCGCGCCCACCACGCTGCTGGCCGAGCAGCACTACCAGACGCTGGTCGACCGTTTCGCCAAGTGGCCGGTCAAGGTGGCGGAGATGAGCCGCTTCCGCTCGACCAAGGAGGTCAATGCGGCCGCCAAGGGGCTGGCCGAGGGCACGGTCGACATCGTGGTCGGCACGCACAAGCTGCTGTCGCAGTCGGTCAAGTTCAAGAACCTGGGCCTGCTCATCATCGACGAGGAACACCGCTTCGGCGTGCGCCACAAGGAGGCGATGAAGGCGATGCGCGCCGAGGTCGACGTGCTCACGCTCACCGCCACGCCGATTCCGCGCACGCTGGGCATGGCGCTCGAGGGCCTGCGCGACCTGAGCGTGATCGCGACCGCGCCGCAGCGCCGCCTGGCCATCAAGACCTTCGTGCGCAACGAAGGCACGGGCGTCATCCGCGAAGCCGTGCTGCGCGAGCTGAAGCGCGGCGGGCAGGTCTACTTCCTGCACAACGAGGTCGAGACCATCGAGAACCGGCGCCAGAAGCTCGAAGAGATATTGCCCGAGGCCCGCATCGCCGTCGCCCACGGCCAGATGCCCGAGCGCGAGCTGGAGCGCGTGATGCGCGACTTCGTGGCGCAGCGCTACAACCTGCTCCTGTGCTCGACCATCATCGAGACCGGCATCGACGTGCCGACCGCCAACACCATCGTGATGAGCCGCGCCGACAAGTTCGGCCTGGCGCAGCTGCACCAGCTGCGCGGCCGCGTCGGGCGCTCGCACCACCAGGCCTACGCCTACCTGATGGTTCCGGACACCGAGGGCCTCACCAAGCAGGCGGCGCAGCGGCTCGACGCCATCCAGCAGATGGAAGAACTGGGCTCCGGCTTCTACCTCGCGATGCACGACCTGGAGATCCGCGGCACCGGCGAAGTGCTCGGCGAGAACCAGAGCGGCAACATGATGGAGATCGGCTTCCAGCTCTACAACGAGATGCTCAGCGAGGCCGTGCGCTCGCTCAAGGCCGGGCAGGAACCCGACCTGCTGGCGCCGCTGTCGGTCACCACCGAGATCAACCTGCACGCCCCCGCCCTGCTGCCCGACGACTACTGCGGCGACGTGCACCTGCGCCTGTCGTTCTACAAGAAGCTCGCGACCGCGAAAACGCCCGACCAGATCGACACGCTGCTGGAAGAAATCGTCGACCGCTTCGGCAAGCTGCCGCCGCAGGCGCAGACGCTGATCGACACGCACCGGCTGCGCGTGCTGGCACGGCCCTACGGCGTGGTGAAGGTCGATGCGGCGCCGGGCATCATCCACATCACCTTCAAGAAGGATCCGCCGGTCGATTCGATGGCCATCATCCAGCTGATCCAGAAGAACAGGCACATCAAGCTCGCCGGCAACGAGAAGCTGCGCATCGAGCGCGAACTCAAGGAGCCCAAGGAGCGTGCCCAGATGGTGCGCGACGTGCTGCGCAGCCTCGGTCAACCCATCATCGTCAAGGAACCCGCCCCCGCATGAGCGCTACAGAAACCTCCCCCGGCCTTGTCCTCCAGCGCGTGAAGCCGCCGCTGGTGCTGGCCGATTTCAAGCTGATCGCGTTCGACATGGATTCGACGCTGATCAACATCGAGTGCATCGACGAGATCGCCGATGCCGTCGGCAAGAAGGCCGAGGTGGCCGCGATCACCGAAGCCACGATGCGCGGCGAGATCAAGGACTTCAAGGAAAGCCTGCGCCGCCGCGTCGCGCTGCTGCAGGGCGTGCCGGTCGAGGCCTTGCAGCAGGTCTACGACGAGCGGCTGAAGCTCAACCCCGGCGCGGCCGAACTGGTGGCCGCCTGCAAGGCGGCCGGCCTCAAGGTGCTGCTGGTGTCGGGTGGCTTCACCTTCTTCGCGAACCGCGTGAAGGACCGGCTGGGCATCGACTTCGCGCGCTCCAACCTGCTCGACGAGGCCGGCGGCAAGCTCACCGGCCAGGTGGTCACGCAGAGCTGGGGCGACATCTGCGACGGTGCCGAAAAGCGCCGCACGCTGCTCGAAGTGGCATCGCTGATGGGCATTTCGCCGCAGGAAACCATCGCCGTGGGGGATGGCGCCAACGACCTGCCGATGATGGGCGAGGCCGGCCTTTCGGTGGCCTACCACGCGAAACCGAAGGTGCGCGAGCAGGCCATGGTGGCGATCAACGAAGGCGGGCTCGACCGGCTGCTGGACATCCTGAAATGACCGACACCGCCCCGCTCTACCGCGCCGACGCGCTCAAGGACTACGCCAGCGCCCTGCTGCAGAAGGCCGGCCTCGCCGCGCCGATGGCCGACAGCGTCGCCCGCACTCTCGTCGAAGGCGACCTGCTGGGCCACGACACGCACGGCCTCGCGCTGCTGGCCGGCTATGTGAAGGAGGTCGAATCGGGCGGCATGACGCGCGACGGCGCCCCCGAGGTGCTGTCGGACCGCCCGGCCGCCGTGCTGTGGGACGGCAAGCGCCTGCCCGGCCCCTGGCTCATGGACCAGGGCATGGACCTGCTGATGCCGCGTGCGCGCGAGCTCGGCACCGCCTCGCTCGTGATCCGCCGCAGCCACCACATCGCCTGCCTCGCGGTCTACATGCTGCGCGCGCTGCAGGAAGACATGCTGATGCTGCTGGCCTGCTCCGACCCGAACACGGCCAGCGTCGCGCCCTTCGGCGGCACGCAGGCGGTGTTCACGCCGAATCCGCTGGCCATGGGCTTTCCGCTGTCGCAGGGCGGCGTGATGGTCGACATCTCGGCCTCGATCACGACCAACGGCATGAGCAACCGCAAGCGCGCCGCCGGCGAGACCTTTGCCGAAGAGTGGCTGATCGATGCGACCGGCAAGCCGTCGAACGACCCGCAGGTGCTGTTCGACCAGCCGCCCGGCACGCTGCTGCCCGTCGGCGGGCTCAGCCATGGCCACAAGGGCTACGGGATGGCGCTGCTGGTGGAGACGCTGACGGCCGGATTGGCGGGCTTCGGCCGGGCCGACCCGCCCGAGGGCTGGGGCGCGACGGTGCACATCACGCTGCATGACCTGAACGCCTTCGGCGGCAAGCAGGCCTTCCTGCGCCAGATGGACCATGTGGCGGCCCAGTGCCGGGGCAACACGCCCATCGATCCGGCCAAGCCGGTCCGGCTGCCGGGCGAAGGCGGCCTGAAGCGACGGGATGCGCAATCGAAGGACGGGGTGCGGCTGCACCCGTCGATCGCGCGTTCGCTGCAGGATGCGGAGCAGCGCCACGGGCTGCAGCTCGCGAAAGCGCTCCTCTTCTGAGTTTTTTTTGGAGGATCAGTCCTCTTCGGACGGCTCTTGCGCCTGTTCCCCGGCCGGACGCGGCTTGCGCTTGCCGGGCTTGGCCAGGATCTCGACATAGAACTGCTTGCCGGCGTCCTTGACGATGCCGTCGATCAGGCCCGTGATGGCCGACAGGTGGACGACTTCGGCGGTTTCCGCCGAGGCGCCGAATTTGCAATCGAAGTCCCAGAAGTCGCTGCCCTCGGGCACTTCGCGCCTTCGCTCGCGCTTGATGTACTTGCGGATCTCGTGCTTGATGGCTTCGAGGAGACGGTCGGGGTGCTTGCCCTCGACCTGAAGCTGAAAGGTTTTTCTCATGGGTGATCCTAACCCGCTGTGTACAGTCGGCAATTCAAACGGAAAACAGGTGAAGACATGGCGCGCGCAAACGACTGGGCAAGCAAGGTGATGGCATTGGTCAATGGCGGCAACGCCCCGGCAGCCATCGCGCAGATCAAGGTCGCGCCCTCGGTCAAGGACCTGAAGGCGCTGCAGACCATCATGACACTGTCCAAGATGAAAGGCCGCTATCCGAACGTGGATGCGGCCATTGAAGACAACCTGGCGCTGCTGGCGGCGCCCCGCCTGCATCGCTCTCCCTGAAGATTTACAGGGCCTGCCCGAGGCGCTTGACGCCCTCTTCGATCTTCGCCACGTCGGCCGTCGCAAAGCTCAGGCGCAGCGTCGCCACATCGGGCTTCTCCGCAAAGAACGGCGCGCCGGGCACGAAGGCCACGAGCTTTTCGATCGCGCGCTTGGCCAGTTCGTTCGCATCGGCCAGCTTGCCGTTGGCACCCGTCAGGCGCGCCCAGAAGAACAGGCCGCCGGCCGGCTGCGTGAAGCTCACCGCATCGCCCAGCTCGCGCTCGAGCGCCGCGCCCATGGCCTGCGCACGCTGGCCGTACACCTCGCGCACGTGCGCCAGCGTGCCGGGCATGCGGCCGCTCTTGAGGTACTGCGCGGCCGTGGCCTGGGCGAAGGTGCTGGTGTGCGCGTCGCTGAACTGCTTGCACATCGTCGCCTTGGCGAGCAATTCGGGGGGCGCGATCATCCAGCCGATGCGCAGGCCCGGGCTCAGCACCTTGCTCAGGCTGCCGCAGTGCGCCAGCAGCTCGCGGCTGCCCGGCACATCCTTGGACAACGCCAGGATCGACGGCGGCGGCGCTTCGCCGAAATAGAGGTCGCCGTACGGATCGTCCTCGACGATCAGCGTCTGGTACTTCACCGCCAGCTCGAGCACCTTCTTGCGGCGCTCCAGCGTCAGCATCGCGCCGCTGGGGTTGCCGAAGGTCGGGATCAGGTAGACGAACTTGGGCTTGTGCTCGGCGATGAGCTTCTCGAGCTCGTCGGTCTTCACGCCGTTGGCGTCGATGGGCGCGCTGATCAGCTGCGCGCCATAGAGGCGGAAGCACTGGATGGTGGCCAGGAAGGTCGGGCCTTCGACGATCACCTTGTCGCCGGGCGAGATCATGGTCTTGCCCAGCAGGTCGAGCGCCTGCTGGCTGCCGGTGGTGACGATCAGGCCGCTCGGGTCCACGTCGACGCCCTTGGTCTTCATGAAGGCGCCGAGCTGGGTGCGCAGCGGCTCGTAGCCTTCGGTGGCGCCGTACTGCAGCGCACCGCCGGGCTCCTCGGTCAGCGCCTTGCTGCTCGCCTCCTTGAGGCCCTCGACGTCGAACATCGCGCTGTCCGGAAAACCGCCCGCGAAGCTGATGATGCCGGGCTTGCCGAGCAGCTTGAAGAGTTCGCGGATGGCGGAGGTCTCGACGTTGTCGAGGCGGGAGGCGAATTGCATGGTCAGTCTCACTTTCTGGGCGCCATTGTCGCGAAAGCCGGGCGCATGAATGATGCGAAGGTTGATCGCCTTTCAACGATATATTGCGCCTACGCCGCCGCGCTGCCGAGAACACGCGCGTACCGCGCCCCCGGACCCCATGAAAAAAGACAACATCCCCCTCTTCTTCGCCACCCTGCAGGCGGCCAACCCCACGCCCGAGACCGAGCTCGAATACAGCACCCCCTTCGAGCTGCTGGCCGCCGTGCTGCTCTCGGCGCAGGCCACCGACGTGGGCGTGAACAAGGCCACGCGCAAGCTCTTTCCGGTGGCCAACACGCCGCAGGCGATCCTCGACCTGGGCGTCGAGGGCCTGGAGGACTACATCAAGACCATCGGCCTCTACCGCAGCAAGGCGAAGCACCTGATCGAGGCCTGCCGCATGCTGGTGGAACTGCATGGCGGCGAGGTGCCGAAAACCCGCGCCGAACTCGAGGCCCTGCCCGGCGTCGGCCGCAAGACGGCGAACGTGGTGCTGAACGTCGCCTTCGGCGAGGCGACCATCGCGGTCGACACCCACATCTTCCGCATGGGCAACCGCACCGGGCTCGCGCCCGGCAAGACACCGCTCGAGGTGGAACTCAAGCTCGAAAAGCGCGTCCCACCGGAGTACCGGCTGCATGCGCACCACTGGCTGATCCTGCACGGCCGCTACATCTGCGTGGCGCGCAAGCCGCGCTGCTGGGAGTGCGCGGTCGCTACTTTCTGCGACTACAAACCCAAGACACCGGCCCCGAAAACGGCCTGATACCTACCGCTACCGCATGACGACCCCGAAGAACCACCGCGCCCCCCTCCTCGCCGCCCTCCTCTGCGCAGCCGCCTTCGTTCCGGCCGCGGCCTGGTCCCAGGGCAGCAAGGGCCTCGCGCCCGACGCGATGGCGCTCTACGGCGGCCGCTGGTCGACCTCGTGCGCCGATGCGGCGGCGCCAACGCTGCAGGTTCGCCAGGACATGCTGATTGCCGAAAGCGGCAAGCGCCGCGTGGTCGGCCGCGATCCGGAAACGGCCTACAGCTTCTTCGGCAACAGCCAGCCGCCGGCCCACTTCGATGTCGCGCTGATGAGCAGCGTGGACAACGGCGGGCCGATGACCTTCCTCGTCTTCCGTGAGGCGCGCGGGCAGTCCATCACGCTGGATGCCGCGAAGCCGGTTGCGGGACAACTGGGGCCCGAGCTGATGAAGCAGCGCTACTGGCGCTGCGACGGCGCGGCGCGGGCCGCGACGCCGCCCGCCGAGCCCGCCGCCACCAAGCCTGCGCCTGCGCCGACGGGCAGCCCCGCTGCGCTGGCACAGGGTCCGGCCATGCAGAAGGCCTGGCGCGCGGCGCTGGGCCCCCGCGAAAACGACCCCTGGCTGGTGCGCCGCGAAGGCCCGGCCCCTGAGCCGCAATGGGTCACCGTGGACGGCACGCGCTACGTGCTGCATGCCTTCTGCAAACCGCACGACTGCCATGACAACAACGCCATCGCACTCTACGACCAGGGCTCGGGACGCATCTACGGGCTCGTGCAGCGCAGCGGCAGGAACAGTCTCGTGGGCGCGCCGCCGCAGGCGCTGGCACCGCAGCTGGAGAAGCTCTGGCGGGAGCAGTGGCGGCAGAAGAACTGACCTGACCGGGGATCGACAAGCAGGTGCCGGGCTAGATCGCCGCGCTGTTCGACAAACCACTTCGAGTCGTGGTTCGCGCGGCGGTAGCTTCAGCCGGCTGAAGGCCGCTCGAAGGTCAGCCAGCCGCCGAACGCCAGTTCGCCGGCGGGCCAGTCGGCGGCGGCTTCGGGGCAGCGGATGCCGCGCTGCAACAACGTCACGGCGCGCAGCACGCCGGCATGCGTGACCCACAGCGCGCTCTCCCCACCCGCCAGCCACTCGTCGTGCGCGGCCGCCACGCGCTGCATGAAGACGCGCACGCTCTCGCCATGCACACCGGCGGGCGCCGCGGCGAAATTGCCGGTCCAGGCCTCGAAGTCTTCTCGTGCGATGGCGGACCACGGCCGCCCTTCCCACGCGCCGAAGTTCATCTCGGCCAGCCGGGCGTCGTGCTGCACCGCCAGTTCCGGACGCAAGGCCGCGATGGCATCGGCCAGCGCGGCACAGCGCCGCAGCGGCGAGCTGCGCAGCACGACGCCGGCAGGCAGCAACGGTGCGATACGCTGCGCGGCGGCCAGCGTGGCTTCCGCCTCCGCTTCGAGGTCGGTGGCACCGTAGCAAAGCCCGGGCGCCGCAAGCACGGGCGCGTGGCGCAGCAGCCAGAGTTTCTTTCCGCCGGTGTCGTTCATGCCTGCCAGGCGAGCGCGAGGTAGATCGCCAACTCGCAGACCTGCTGGGTGGCGCCCAGGCCATCCCCCGTGAAGCCCTGCAGGCGCCGCAGGAAGAGCCGCGCCATCCATGCTGCGGCCAGAGCGACAGCCAGCAGCGCGGCACCGACATGCACGGCGTCATGCGCACACAACAGCAGCGCCACGGCGGGCACCGACCACGCCACGGCGGTGACCAGCGCCCCGCTGCCGATCGCATCGGCCAGCGGCTTGGCCTTGCTCGCCCCACTGTCACCCACATAGGGCAGCCAGCGGATCAGGAACAGCGGCGCCAGCCGCGACAGCACATGCGCGCCGACGATGGCAACGGCCACGATCTCCAGCCCGCGCCCGGCCAGCGTGGCGAGCAGCGCGAACTTGAGGCCCAGCGCCAGCACCAGCGCCACCGCGCCGAAGGCGCCGATGCGCGAGTCCTTCATGATCTCCAGCGCCCTGTCGCGGCTGGCCGAACCGCCCAGGCCGTCGGCCACGTCGGCCAGCCCGTCCTCATGGAAGGCGCCGGTCAGCATCACGGTGGCGGCGGTGCTCAGCACCGCCGCCGCGAAAGCGCCCGCCACGCCCGGCAATCCGGCACCCACGGCCACGAAGACCAGCGCAGCCATGCCACCCGCCAGCCACCCGATGCCGGGCAGATGCGCCGCACTCGCCTTGAGCATCTGCGGGCTGAAACCGACCCATGCCGCCAGCGTGCCCGTCACCGGTACGCGGGTGAAGAACTGCAGCGCCAGCAGAAAGTGGCGAACGCCGTTCATCTTGTTCAGGCGTCCTTGCGCGACACGCCGGCCGCCTCGAAGCTCGCCATCTCGCGCAGGATCCGGCAGGCCGATTCGAGCAGCGGCCAGGCCAGCGCGCCGCCGGAGCCTTCGCCGAGGCGCAGGTCCAGGTTCAACAAGGGATCGAGCCCCAGGTGTTGCAGCAGCAGCGTGTGCCCCGGTTCCGCCGAGCTGTGCGCGGCTACGCAGCGCTGCGTCACATGCGGCTGCAGCGCCTGGGCGACGAGCACCGCGGCGCTGGCGATGAAGCCGTCGACCACGATCACGCGGCGCTCCTGCGCCGCCTGCAGCACGGCGCCGACCAGCGTGGCGACCTCGAAGCCGCCGAACGCGGCCAGCGCGTCGAGCGGCGCGATCGCGGCGGCATGGCGCGCGAGCACCTCGCGCAGCACATCCCGCTTGCGCGCCAGCCCCGCCGCGTCGAGACCGGTGCCGGCGCCGGTGCAGGCGCCGATGTCCAGCCCGGCGAGCCGCGAAAGCAGCAGCGCCGCCGACGAGCTGTTGCCGATGCCCATCTCGCCGAGCAGCAGGGCATTGCCCGGCAGCGCGCGCACCACCTCGCGCCCGTTGGCGATGGCCTGCACGCACTGCCCGGCCGTCATGGCCGGGCCGGCCGACGCATCGGCCGTGCCGGCGGCGATCCGGCGCGACACCAGCCCCGGGCGGGCCTGAAAGTCGCGCCGCACGCCGCAGTCGACCACCGTCAGCGCCAGCCCGTGCTGGCGCGCCAGCACGCTGACCGCCGCGCCGCCGGCCAGGAAGTTCTCGACCATCTGCCAGGTCACGTCGCTCGGATACGCCGAGACGCCGCGCGCCGCCAGGCCGTGGTCGCCCGCGCAGACCAGCATCTGCGGCGCCTCGAGCACCGGGGCGTCGCTGCCCAGGATGAGGCCGATCCGCAGGGCCAGGGTTTCGAGCCGGCCGAGCGCGCCGAGCGGCTTGGTCTTGTTGTCGATCGCGCTCTGCAGCCGCGCCGCGAGCGTTGCGTCGGAGATGTCGGAAATGGAGGGAATCGTCTCGTTCATGCAATCAGGCCGGCGAGGACGCCGGCGTCGAAATGGGTGTCGATGAAATCGGCCAGGCCGTCGAAGGTGCTGTCCAGCGTGGGGGCGGCAGCGCCGAACAGCGCATGCAACACCGCAGCATCCTCGAACAGGCCGTGAAGGTACAGGCCCAGCACGTTGCCGCGCGCGTTCTGCCAGGCCAGCCCCTCGGGCATCACGGCCTGGCCGTCCTGCGCCATCTGCGGATGCGCGGCGGTCTGGCCGTGGTGGATCTCGTAGCCGGCCATCGGCACGTTCGACAGCGCGGCCCAACGGCCGGTCAGCGTGCCGAAGGCGGCCGTGCGGTGGCGCACCGTCTTCTCGCGCTCGAACACCGTCACCAGCGGCAGCAGCCCCAGGCCGGGGGCATTGCCGTCGATGCCGTGCGGATCGACCAGCGCCTCGCCCAGCATCTGCAGGCCGCCGCAAATACCCAGCACCGCGCCGCCCCGGGCGGCATGCTCGGCCACGGCGCGGTCCAGCCCCTGCGCGCGCAGCCAGGCCAGGTCGCCGCTGGTGTGCTTGGAGCCCGGCAGCACGATCCAGTCGGCACCGGCCACGTCGGCGGGGCTGCGCGCCCAGACCAGGCGCACGCCGGGCACGTTCTTCAGGGACTGGAATTCGTCGAGGTTGCTGATGCGGGGGTACGCAACGACGGCCACGGTCGTGGTGACCGCGCCGCTTGCCCGGCTGCGGTCGTCGAACACGCCGTCTTCTTCGGGCAGGCCGTGCTGCCACCACATCGGCAGCGTCGCGACGGTGGCCACGCCGGTCAGCGCCTGCAGCTTCTCCGGCGCCGGCGCGAGCAGCGAGGCATCGCCGCGAAACTTGTTGAGCACGAAGCCGTGCAGCAACGCGCGGTCGGCCTCGGGCAGCAGCGCCCAGGTGCCGTAGAGGTGGGCAAAGGCGCCGCCGCGGTCGATGTCGGTCGCCAGCAGGCAGCGGGCCTCGGCGTGGCGGGCCACGCGCAGGTTGACGATGTCGCTGGCCATCAGGTTGATCTCGGCGGGCGATCCCGCGCCCTCGATCACCACCACGTCGTTCTCAGCGCGCAGTTCATCGAGCGCCTGCGCGATCTGCGGCCAGACGCGCTCGCTGCGGCCGCGCCAGGGCAAGGCGGAGAGCGCCTCGCTCACCTGCCCCATCAGCACCACCTGGCTGTGCGTGTCGCGCTCGGGCTTGAGCAGCAGCGGGTTCATGCGCACGTCGGGCACGGCGTTGGCGGCCAGGGCCTGGAAGTACTGGGCGCTGCCGATTTCGCCACCGTCGACCACGCGGGCGTTGTTGCTCATGTTCTGCGCCTTGAAGGGCGCAACCCTGAGCCCCTGCCGCGCATACCAGCGGCACAGCGCCGTGGCCAGCCAGCTCTTGCCGGCTCCGCTGGTGGTGCCCAGGACCATGACGCAGCGCGCCGGCCTTCTTTTCGCCGTTGAACTCATGGGCGGATTGTCGTTGAGCGCCGGGGCACCCGAATCGAACGGCCAAAATGCGACATCCTTCACGGATGCCGTCGGGGATGCGGCTGCGTTTTGAATCCGCGGGCACCATTTGTCCGTATACGAGGCATATCGATGCACTGCGACCACGGACCCATGCCTGCCCTCAACGATTTGGCGCTCACCGTCGAGGAACGCGAGCCGGGCCAGTTTTTCTGGACCCTGCTCGAAGCCCTCGACCACAACGGCCATGCCGACGCACTCGACTACCGGGTGTACCGCTCGGCCGCCAAGCCGCAGACCAGCTACTCCAACGCCCTGGCGATGGGCGTTGCGCAGTTGCAGAAGATCAGCGCGTCGCGACCTTCTGCGTAGCCGCGTCCGGGGCAGCCGGCGCCGAAGAAGCCGTCGCGGCCGGTGCCTCCCAGCTCCCGCCGATCGCACGGATCAGGCCCACGGCCGCCTGGTATTGCGCCGATTTCACCTGCAGCGCCTGCCTGCGGTTGCGCAATTCGCTGCGGCGGGCGTCGAGCAGGTCGAGCTGGCTGATGTAGCCATTGCGGTAGCGCGTGTCCGACAGGCTCGTCGCCCGCTGGGCCGACGACACCGCCTTGGCCTGCACCGCCGACTGCTCCTGCAGGATGCGGATCGCGGCCAGCTGGTCCTCGACCTCCTGGAACGCCACCAGCACCTGGGTGCGGTAGCTGGCCAGCGCACCGTCGAGCTGGGCATTGGCGCCCTGCACGCCGGCCTCGCGGCGGCCGCCGTCGAAGATCGGCAGCGACAGCAGTGCGCCCACGCCCCACGAACGGGCCGACCACTTGAACAGGTCGCCGATCTCGGGCGAGGCATAGCCGGCCGCGCCGGTCAGCGAGATGTCCGGGAACCATGCGGCCTGCGCCACGCCCACCCGGGCCTGCGCCGCCAGCACCGCGTTCTGCGCGGCCGACACGTCGGGCCGGCGCGTCAGCACCGTGGCCGGCACGCCGGGGGGAATGGCCGGCAGCGCGGTCGCCCACTCGTCGGTGCGCACGCCGAAGCTGGAGGCCGAATCGCCCACCAGCACCGCGAGCGCGTGCTCCACCTGGGCGCGCTGGCGGTCGAGCGCGAGCGCGTCCGACTCCGTGGCCGACACCTCGGTCTGGACCCGCGCCACGTCGAGCTCGGCGATGTCGCCGGCCGCCTGGCGGCGCTGCGTGAGGCGCAGCGTGTCGCTGTAGGCGTCGACCGTTTCACGCATCAGCGCGCGCTCGGCGTCGAGCGCACGCAGTTGCAGGTAGGTCTGCGCCACCTCGGCCTGCACCGCGAGCCGCGTGCTCTGCAGCAGGCCTTCGCGGCCCGCGGCGTCGAGCTTGGCCGCGTTGCTGGCACCCGAGAGGCGGCCGAACAGGTCCACCTCGTACGAGAACGTGGCGCCGATGTTGGTCATCGTGGCCGGCCTGGTGCTGGCCGTGGCCTTGTCGAGACCGGCGCCGCGGTTGGCGCCGGCGCCCAGGCCGATCTGCGGCAGCCGGTCGGCGTTGGCGCTGCGCGCCAGCGCACGGGCCTCGGCCAGCCGGGCGGCGGCGCCCTGGATGTTGTTGTTGTTGACGTCGGCCTTCTCGACCAGCGCATTGAGCACCGGGTCGTTGAACGCCAGCCACCAGGCGCCGCGCGCCTGCGCTTCCGAAGGCGCGGCACGCGTCCAGCCGGCGGGCGGCGCGGCGCCCTGCTCCTTGAACTGGGCGGTGGTCGGGATCTCCGGCACGCCGGAGGGCACGGTGGCGCAACCGGCCAGTGCCAGGGCTGCCACCAGCGGCAGCAGAGCGTTGCGGACCAAGGGTTGGAATGCGAATTTCATGATGAACTTTCTTCTTGATCGATGGCGCGATCAGTCATGCGACTCGTGCGAAGGACGCGGCGAGGCCGGCACCGGATGCAGCCCGCCACCGCCGGAACCGCCATGGGACGGCGCCGGATGGCCGGCAGAGACGAACTCCTCGCCGTGCGGCACTTCGCCATGCAGCTTGAGCGGCCGGTTGCCCGCCAGGCGGCGCAGCAGCACATAGAACACCGGCGTCAGGAACAGGCCGAAGGCCGTCACGCCGATCATCCCGGCGAACACCGCCACGCCCATGGCCTTGCGCATCTCCGAGCCCGCGCCGGTGGACAGCACCAGGGGCAGCACACCCATCACGAAGGCCAGCGAGGTCATCAGGATCGGGCGCAGGCGCAGGCGGCTCGCTTCGATCGCGGCCTGGATGGGCGTGCGTCCGGCGAACTCGAGCTCCCGGGCGAATTCCACGATCAGGATCGCGTTCTTCGCACTCAGCCCCACCAGCACGATCAGCCCGATCTGCGTGAAGACGTTGTTGTCACCCCCCGATATCCATACGCCCGTCATCGCGGCCAGGATGCCCATGGGCACGATCAGGATGATGGCGATCGGCAGCGTCAGGCTTTCGTACTGCGCGGCGAGCACCAGGAACACCAGCAGGATGGCCAGCGGGAACACCAGGAAGGCGGAGTTGCCGGCCAGGATTTCCTGGTATGTCAGCTCGGTCCACTCGAAGCTCACGCCCTTGGGCAGCGTCTCGGCCGCAATCCTGGTGATCGCGTCCTGCGCCTGGCCCGAGGAATAGCCGGGGGCCGGGCCGCCGTTGATGTCGGCCGCGAGGTAGCCGTTGTAGCGCATGGCGCGTTCCGGACCGAAGGTCGAGTTGACCTTCATCAGCGCGGCCAGCGGCACCATCTCGCCCGAGGTCGAGCGCACCTTCAGCAGGCCCACGTCTTCGGCACGGGCGCGGTAAGGCGCATCGGCCTGGACGCGCACGGAGTACGTGCGGCCGAACTTGTTGAAGTCGTTCGCATACAGGCTGCCGAGGTAGATCTGCATGGTGTCGAAGATGTCCGTCACCGGCACGCCGAGCTGGCGGGCCTTGGTGCGGTCGATGTCGGCATAGAGCTGCGGCACGTTGACCTGCCAGCTCGTGAACATGCCGGCCAGCTCGGGGGCGGCCTGCGCCTTGGCCATGAAGGCCTTCACCGCCGCGTCCATCTGGTCGTAGCCGACCGAGGCGCGGTCTTCCAGCTGCAGCTTGAAGCCGCCGGTCGTGCCCAGGCCTGCCACGGGTGGCGGCGGGAACATCACGATGAACGCGTCCTGGATGCTGGCGAAGGCTCCGTTGAGCTGCCCGGCCACCGCACCGCCGCTCTGGTCGGCGCGCTTGCGCTGGTCGAAGGGCTTGAGCGTGGCGAACACGATGCCCGAGTTCGAGCTGTTGGTGAAACCGTTGATCGACAGGCCCGGGAAGGCGATGGCGTCTTCCACGTTCGGGTTCTTCTTCATGATCTCGCCCATGCGCTGGATCACCTCGTCGGTGCGGTCGAGCGTGGCGCCGTCGGGCAGCTGGGCAAAACCGATCAGGTATTGCTTGTCCTGCGCCGGCACGAAGCCGCCGGGCACGGCCTTGAAGAGACCGAAGGTCACGGCGATCAGCGCGACGTAGATCGCCAACATCAGCGCCTTGCGCGAGATCACGTTCTTCACGCCGCCGCTGTAGGCCTCGGAGCCGCGATGGAACAGCTTGTTGAAGCCGCGGAACAGCCAGCCGAAAGCCTTGTCCATGCCGCGCGTCAGCGCGTCCTTGGGTTGGTCATGGCCGCGCAGCAGCAGCGCGGCGAGCGCCGGCGACAGCGTCAGCGAGTTGATGGCCGAGATCACCGTCGAGATCGCGATGGTCACCGCGAACTGGCGATAGAACTGACCCGTCAGGCCGCTGATGAACGCCAGCGGCACGAACACGGCCACCAGCACCAGCGCGATCGCGATGATGGGCCCCGACACTTCACGCATCGCCCGGTAGGTGGCCTCGCGCGGCGTCAGTCCCGCTTCGATGTTCCGCTCGACGTTCTCCACCACCACGATGGCGTCGTCCACCACGATGCCGATGGCCAGCACCAGCCCGAACAGGCTCAGTGCGTTGATCGAGAAACCGAGGATGTGCAGCACCGCGAAGGTACCGATCACCGACACCGGCACGGCCAAGAGCGGAATGATCGACGCGCGCCAGGTCTGCAGGAACAGGATCACGACCAGCACCACCAGCATGATGGCTTCGAGCAGCGTGTGGATCACCGATTCGATGGACGCACGCACGAACTGCGTCGGGTCGTACGCAATGCGGTATTCCAGGCCTTCCGGCATGTTCTTGTTGAGCTCGGTCATCGTCTTGCGGACGTTGGACGAGATGTCGAGCGCGTTGGAGCCCGGGGCCTGGAACACGCCCATGCCGACGGCCGGGTCGTTGTTCAAGAGCGAACGCAGCGAGTAGTCGGCAGCGCCCATCTCGAGGCGACCGATGTCGCGAAGACGCGTGACGGCGCCGTCGGTGCCGCTCTTGACGATGATGTCGCCGAACTCTTCCTCGCTCTGCAGGCGCCCCTGCGCATTGATCGAGAGCTGCATGTCCACGCCCGACAGGCCCGGCGAAGCGCCGACCACGCCGGCCGCGGCCTGCACGTTCTGGCCGCGGAT